>OLNY01000515.1_pt1 | contig 35511 bp, 35 predicted proteins | sample 1671981 | NCBI WGS metagenome assembly OLNY01 (sample SAMEA3136632, study PRJEB25190) | human gut metagenome | biome: human gut; feature: human-associated habitat; material: faeces | place: Austria | collected 2013
TAGATTTCTTTTGGAAGAAGGAGTGTGCCGGTGGCACATGACTGATGAGAAAAGACATCTGGACCGAAAAGACAATCAACGATTACCAAGTTATTTTTTAAGGATTACTAACCTTAAGAAAGCTGCCACATGAAAGTGAAGAATGGATTTGTCATCCGCGAGATTTGCGGTGAGAAGGTCCTTTCCGGGGAGGGAAATGACTTTGTGAATTTCAACAAGTTGATCAGGTTGAATGATTCCGCGGCATACCTGTTGGAATCTGTCGGCTCATCGGACTTTACGGAGGAGTCGCTTGTCAGCCTCTTGTGCGGGAAGTATGATGTCTCTCCTGAGGTGGCCCTGTCTGATGTCAAGGCGATGTGCTCCCGGTTGAAGGAAAACGGTGTCCTCGAGTGATATGTCCACTTCAACAATCAGGGTTTACCGTGTCGGCGGAGTGGCGTTCGCTCTTGAACTGAGGTCTCCATGGATCCCTATGGAGTACACTGAACCGGTCCGGAAGCGGATAGCGCTGGCTGCGGCAGGTGATGTCTTGCCGGTTCTTCCGGTAAGGGCCGGGGACAAGGTGCCTTTCAGGACATTTGTGCAGGGGCGTGGGGAACTCATCCCTGACATTGACGCCAACATGCTGGATCTTTCCATGCTTGAACCGTTCTTCATCGGACAAGAGGCGGATGTGACTTTCCGTCTGGTCATCCATGCGCCTGAAAGTGAACCTTTCGACGCGGGGGCAGGGGAAGGCCTGATCATGGATGTCAAAGACTCACAGCCGTACTTCAAGGTTTACCGCCGTCCTGAAGGGACATGGTTCGAGGTCAGCACCGAATCCAGTCCGTCCTTGGGAAGGTTGTTGGTTTCCAACGACAGCACTGTCGGAGACTATTATCCGGAACCGGGAATGACAGCCTACAAGGTGACATACATGATGGACGTGCTCCTGCGGATGATGTTCTCCTACAACTCTCCCGCGCATTCAGTCTTGCTGATGCACTCCTCGGTGGTCTCTCTGGATGGAGAGGCAGTGATGTTCCTTGGCCCCAGCGGAACCGGTAAAAGCACCCACAGCCGCCTGTGGCTCGAGAATATTCCTGGAACCACGTTGGTCAATGATGACAATCCGGTCGTGAGGCTTGAAGACGGGAAATTGTTCGTTTATGGCACTCCATGGAGCGGGAAGACTCCCTGCTATCGTAATGTGAGGGTTCCGGTCAAGGCCATTGTCTGTCTCAGGCAGGCGCCGCTCAACAGCATCTCAAGGTTGAACGGGATTTACGCCTACGCCGGTTTTGTCAGCGCTGTCTCATCTGTTCGTTGGGAACGTCGGATCATGGATGCATTGACACCGGTCGCCTCCGGAATCGCCACTTCGGTTCCGATCTATTCGATGGGGTGCCGTCCTGACGCCGAAGCTGCAAGAGTGTGCCGTGACGGGGTCTGGAAGTAAAACGGCTACTTCGGAATGCGCCTATTGTTTCAAACGCAAAAACATTTTTTATGAATATCCCGAAAGATGACCTGTTTTTCGACTTGTTGCGTTCCGGCCTTTGGGATAAGGCCGGAACCGTAGCGGATTATTCTTCCGTTGACTGGAAGGCTTTGATCAGTAATAACAAAAAAGCGGCCGAATTCCGGTCGCTTCTTTTGTCTGTCGGGGTACAGTGACTCGAACACTGGACCCTCTGGTCCCAAACCAGATGCGCTAGCCAACTGCGCCACACCCCGATAACATTCCTTCGGGTTAACCCCTCAGGCCTTTCCTGACAATCGCTCTTTCAAGCCTTCTCATTGGAAAGGACTGCAAAGTTATGCCTTTTTTTGAAATTCGCAAAACTTTTTTGAAAAAATCTGTTATATTTGAAAGGAAATATTCAAAATCCATTGTCTGACCACCTCTGTAAGTGTGACGACGCACGGTTTTGGACTTTCAGGAGAAACACAAGAAGTTTTGGATTATGATCATTCAGGCTAAGGGTATAGAAAAATCTTTCGGGAATCTTAGGGTTCTTAAAGGAGTCGATTTTCAGGTTGATAAATCAGAAGTCGTGTCGATTATGGGCGCGTCAGGCGCGGGAAAGTCCACATTGCTTCAGATTTTGGGCACATTGTCCACACCTGACTCCGGCTCTCTGGAGATTGACGGGACTGACGTGCTGCATCTGAGCGGCAAGGACCTTTCGGCTTTCCGGAACCGCCGCATCGGGTTCGTTTTCCAGTTCCATCACCTTTTGCCTGAGTTCAACGCCCTGGAGAACGTGATGATCCCGGCCTTCATCGCCGGACGTTCGGACAAGGATGCCAAGGCCGCCGCCACCGCACTCCTGAAGGATATGGGGCTTGGAGAGAGGATGGAGCACAAGCCGTCCGAGCTTTCCGGAGGCGAGCAGCAGAGGGTCGCCATAGCCAGAGCCCTTGTGAATGAGCCGGCGATCCTGTTCGCCGATGAGCCATCCGGCAATCTGGACTCGAAGACCAAGGCCGAGATCCACCAGCTGTTCTTCGATCTGAGGCAGCGCTACGGCCAGACGATTGTCATTGTGACACACGATCCTGACCTCGCGCGGATGTGTGACAGGTCCCTGTTTATGCGTGACGGGCAGTTCGTTGAGGAATAGAACGACCGGACATATTCATTATGAGCGTATTCCGTTTCAAGAGATTCAGTGTCCGCAACGAGCGTTCCGCGATGAAGGTCAATACTGACGGGGTGCTTCTCGGGGCCGCCACAACTGTGCTGCCAAATGACAGGCGTGTCCTTGATGTCGGCACAGGCACTGGGACGGTGGCTCTGATGATAGCCCAGCGCCTTGAGACTGAATGCTCCGGCGCGGACTGGCATATTCAAGGAATAGACATTGACACTCCGTCAGCGGAGGAGGCGGCCGAGAATTTCGATCAGTCCCCTTGGCGGGATCATCTTGAGTCAGTGAATATCGGATTGGCGGCTTTCAAGGAAGCGAACAGCGGTGCGTGCTATGACCTTATCGTCTCTAATCCACCTTATTACGACAATTCGCTCCAGGCACCCGAGGCCAGGCGCAACACCGCCCGCCACACTGGAGACCCGGAAGATCCTGCCGGGGCGGAACCTCTCTCCTATCGGGAAATTCTTGAATATGCTTCCGAAGTCCTCAGTGAATATGGTCGTGTGTCGATGATCCTGCCTTCCGACCAGGAGAAAGCGTTGTTCAGGCACGCCAGGATGTGCGGATTCGTACCGTGGAAGATTTTGAGAATCAGGACTGTGGAACGTAAGCCGGTGTCGCGGTTGATTGTTCAGTTCGGACGTAAGGGAAAGTTCGGGGATTCTCCTCAGGAGGAGCTCCTGACTCTTTTAAACGAAAGAGGGAGACGTACTTCCCAGCAAGTCTCCCTCGTAACAGATTATTATCTGTAACCAAACTAACCATTAACCAATTGACCAAAAAAATAATCTGTTATCTTTTTTCATTCTTATTATCCTTGTTCAGTTTATGAATCTGTTGCCTGCGGAATGACTCTTCCGCGATGTACAACTTCGCCACCTTCTTGCCGGGAAGTATCTTTCGGTACTCCGAGACATATTTACTATCAATATCCTTGCCACAATTCTGGGATTCGATGTATTTATCTAACAAAGTGTTGATTTCTTTGTCACCTTTCCCGGCCTTGATTGCTTCGTCAAGAGCTTTGTAGGCGTCCATGGACACTTTGAAAGAGTTTCTCTTCTCTCGTTCGCATTTGTTATAGACCGGCCAGAACTTCTCAGCCTCGGCGCTTGTCAGATCCAACGCGTCGGTAAGATAGGCGATTTTCTCGGCCTTCCACTTGTCGTGCCAGTCCTTCTTGCCTTTGTCCTGCGCCCCCAAGCCGGGAAGCGCGGAAATCAGGACTGTGAGTATCAATAATATTCGTTTCATGTCAAATCTATTTTTTCGCTATAAGTCCGGCATATTCAATCAATTCGGCGGAAGTGCCCGAATCAATCAGGTAGTTGACCACATCCTCGTTGGAGATAGTGTCTTGCTCAGCGCCATCCGTATGGAGATATTCATTGGTCTGAAGCAGGCTTATGTAGGCGAACTCGTTGTAAAGGTCGCTTGCCGCGCCTTTCTCCGCCGTGCCGCTGAGGATGGCATTCCCTATCATCAGTATGGCCAGGAAGCATGCGGCCAGTGCAAGGTACGGCTTCATGCGCTGCATCGGACTGATCGTCTGATTCATGGCAGGTATGGTGTCAAGACGGGCCTTGAGTTCCTCGAAATACCCTTCCGGAACTTTGAAGGCCGCCTTCCCTGTGCCATTGAATATGTCGTTTCTCTTTTGCATCACGTTATCTTTGACAGATTGTCAACATCAAGGTTTAATCTGATTCTGAAGTTCCGCGCGGATTTTTTCGGAGGCGAAATGATAGGAGGCTTTCAGGGCCCCGACTGATGTCCCAAGGATCTCGGAGATGTCCTCGTAGGACAGGTCGTCGAAATATCGCAGGCAGAACACCGATTTCTGTTTTTGAGGAAGTCTGGCGATGGCTTTGAAGAGGAGCCTTTGGGCCTCGTCGCCGTTGAAGTACGGATCGTCGTCAATCTTGTCGGCCAGTTCCGTGTCGATGCTCTCGAACTTGAGGATGGCGCGGACCTTTTGCTTGTGAAGCCAGTTCAATGTCTCGTTGGTGGCTATCCTGTAGATCCATGTGAACAGCCTGGAGTCTCCTCTGAACGAAGGAAGGGCTGACCAGATCTTTATGAATATCTCCTGGAGGAGGTCGTCGGTGTCCTCGTGCGAGCAGACGAACCTGCGGACGTGCCAATATAGCCGCTCGCTGTAGGCCGCGACTATCTCTTTGAACGCTCTTTCGTCCTGGCCGTTCCGGTAAAGCCCGATAATCTCCTCGTCAGTCATCCTGATTGTGTTCAATCTTTCAAATGTACGACAAATTGCTTATTTTTGCAATTATACTTAGGAATATGCGGGCGGTTGTCCCGTTACTTGCAATTGAACGACACGTTATATGAAGCATATCAGGAATTTCTGCATCATCGCTCACATCGACCATGGGAAGAGCACACTTGCCGACAGGCTTATCGAACTGACAAAGACTCTGTCTTCCAGGGATATGGAGGCGCAGGTGCTGGACGACATGGATCTGGAGAGGGAGAAAGGAATCACCATCAAGAGCCACGCCATCCAGATGGAATATATTTATAAAGGTGAGAAATATGTCCTTAACCTGATCGACACTCCGGGGCACGTGGATTTCTCCTACGAGGTCTCCCGCTCGATCGCTTCCTGCGAGGGGGCGTTGCTGGTTGTCGATGCGTCACAGGGAATCCAGGCACAGACGATCTCCAATCTCTATCTGGCTGTGGATCATGGACTTGAGATCATCCCGGTGATGAACAAGATAGACATGGATTCCGCCCAGCCGGAGATTGTGGCCGACCAGATAGTCGATCTTCTGGGCTGTGACCACGACGATATATTCAAAGTCTCCGCGAGGACGGGAGAAGGGATTCCGCCGCTTCTGGACGCGATTGTGGAGAGGATTCCGGCTCCGCACGGGGATCCAGACGCTCCGCTGCAGGCGTTGATCTTTGACTCGGTGTTCAATCCGTTCCGGGGAATCATCGCCTATTTCAAGGTTCTGAACGGATCCATCTCCACAGGCGACAAGGTCAAGTTTGTCGCTACGGGACAGGAATATGACGCCGAGGAGGTCGGTGTGCTCAAGATGAAGCTCCAGCCTACCGGCAAGGTCTCGACCGGGGACGTGGGCTACATCATCTCCGGAATCAAGAGGGCTGTGGAAGTCAAGGTGGGTGACACAATAACCCATTCCGCCAGGCCTTGCGCCGCCGCCATCGCGGGATTCGAGGAGGTGAAACCGATGGTGTTCGCCGGTATGTATCCTGTTCAGGCCGACAAGTTTGAGGAACTTAGGGCGACGCTGGAGAAGTTCCAGCTCAATGACGCCTCCTTTGTCTATGAGCCGGAGTCTTCGCTTGCCCTCGGATTCGGTTTCCGTTGCGGATTCCTCGGACTTCTTCACCTTGAGATCGTGCAGGAACGTCTTTTCAGAGAGTTCAACATGGATGTCATCACGACAGTCCCTAACGTTTCCTATAAAGTATATACCACTCAGGGGGAGGTGCTTGACGTGCACAATCCGTCCGGCCTTCCGGCCCCTACGCTGATCGATCACATCGAGGAGCCTTTCATCAGGGCCCAGATCATCTCCAAGACGGATTTCTACGGGGCGATTATGAAACTGTGCATGGACAAGAGGGGAACACTGATCGGGGAGCACTACATCACTTCCGACAGGGTCGAGCTCACCTATGATATGCCGCTTTCCGAGATCGTGTTCGATTTCTATGATAAATTGAAGTCTGTCTCAAAGGGTTACGCGTCGTTTGACTATCACGTCACGGATTTCCGCACAGCAAGGCTGGTCAAGTTGGACATCCTTCTGAACGGAGACCCGGCGGATGCGCTTTCTACCCTTATCCACGAGGATCACGCCTACGAATTCGGACGTAAGATTTGCTTGAAGCTCAAGGAGTTGATCCCTCGCCAGCAGTTCGATATCGCGGTCCAGGCGGCCATCGGGGCGAAGATCATCGCCCGTGAGACCGTGCGTCAGGTCCGCAAGGATGTGACCGCGAAATGCTACGGCGGCGATGTGACCCGTAAGAGGAAACTTCTTGAGAAACAGAAGGAAGGCAAGAAGAGGATGCGCCAGATCGGTACGGTTCAGGTGCCGCAGAGCGCCTTCATGGCTGTGCTCAAGCTGGATTCTTAGGAATATGAACGTGGCTCTTCTCATAACCCTTACCGATGATGGCAAGGATGGCGCCACCGCTTGCCTTGAGGAATGTCAAAGGCAGACGGAAGCATTGACGGCCACGGGAGGATATTCATTCACCACTTTTTTGAATGATGAGGGAGTAGGTGGGTATCAGAAGGTTTGGGAAAAGGTTTTGGGGATCGGCTTCGACTTTTACCTTTGGATGGATTCAGACCTCAGGTTGGAGGAAGGGGCTTTCGCATCGTTCTTCGAGAATTCATTCTTCCTGCGTCATAAGGCCGTGATAGCCGGCACTGTCTCCGACTTGTCTGGCAACCTGCTCTCCGGTGGCAGATCCCGTCATGGAAGGCTTCTGGAACCGGATCCGGTCATCCCTGTTCCTTGCCATCTTTACGACATGACGCTCACACTAGTCCCTGAATACGCCGTCAGGCATCTTGAAAATCCGTCTGATATATTCCGGCCCAATCTTCTTGACTATGGTTGTGGAGCCAAGGTGGCGAAAGCTGGAGTCGCCCGAGTCATCGCTCCGGGGATTCTGGCGCGCACCGGCAGGAAACCGGATCTTCCTGCTTGGAAGAATCCTGACAGACCGGCCGCGGAAAGAATATCGTCATTGATAAGAGGGAGCAACCGAGAGTTTATTCGGGTTATGCATTCGATTTTCAGATAATATTCGTACATTTACGCTTGCGCATTCGATTGCGGATGCGCCTTTAACGACATAAACATTAAAACATCCAATATTATGAAGCATCCTAAAATAGGAATCCGTCCGACCATAGATGGCCGTCAAGGCGGTGTACGTGAAAGTCTTGAGGAAAAGACAATGACCCTTGCGGCCAATGTCGCCGCCCTCATTTCCTCCAATCTGAGATATACCGACGGCACTCCGGTGGAGTGTGTCATCGCTGACGGTACGATCGGCCGTGTGGCTGAGAGCGCCGCCTGCGCCGAGAAGTTCGAGCGCGAGGGTGTCGGCGGAACAATCACCGTGACATCCTGCTGGTGCTACGGCTCCGAGACCATGGACATGAACCCTTACTGGCCGAAGGCTGTATGGGGATTCAATGGCACGGAGCGTCCTGGTGCGGTTTACCTCGCCGCCGTGCTTGCCGCGCACGCACAGAAGGGCCTTCCTGCTTTCGGAATATACGGTCACGATGTCCAGGATCTCGATGACAACTCGATCCCGGAGGATGTGGCCGAGAAGATTCTCCGTTTCGCCCGCGGCGCTGTCGCGGTGGCGGAGATGAGAGGGGAGTCTTACCTTTCGATCGGCAGTGTTACGATGGGCATCGCCGGCTCCATCGTGGACACCAACTTCTTCCAGAAGTATCTGGGTATGAGGAATGAAAGTGTAGATGAGGTCGAGATCCTGAGGCGTATGGATCTTGGAATATACGACCCTGAGGAGTTCGAGAAGGCTATGGCCTGGGTCAAGAAATACTGTATGCCTAACGAGGGTTGGGACAAGAACCCTGAAGGCAAGCAAAAGACCCGTGAGCAGAAGGACAAGGATTGGGAATTCGTGGTGAAGATGACCATCATCGTGATGGATCTTATGCACGGCAACCCTAAGCTCCGCGAGATGGGATTCAAGGAGGAGGCTCTTGGGCACAACGCCATCGCCGGAGGTTTCCAGGGACAGCGTCAGTGGACCGACTGGATGCCTAACGGGGACTTCACGGAGACCCTTCTGAACACCAATTTCGACTGGAACGGCCGCAGGGAGCCTTCGATTCTTGCCACGGAGAACGACTCGCTCAACGGCACGGCTATGCTTATGGCGCACTTGCTGACCAACCGTCCTCAGATCTTCTCCGATGTGAGGACGTACTGGAGCCCTGAGGCTGTCAAGAGGGTGACCGGCAAGGAACTCACCGGCAAGGCCGCCCCTGGAATCATCCACCTCATCAACTCCGGAGCCACGACTATGGACGGCTGCGGACAAAGCTCTGACGCAGAGGGTAATCCGGTTATGAAGCCGTTCTGGGAGATGACCGAGGAGGACGAGAAGCGCTGCCTTGAGCACTCGCAATGGATGCCGGCCGACAGGGACTATTTCCGTGGCGGCGGATTCAGCATCCATTTCGTGTCAAGGGGAGATTTCCCTGCAACAATGGCGAGAATCAACATCGTGGACGGGCTCGGACCGGTTCTCCAGATCGCCGAGGGATGGGTTGTGGACATCGATCCTGAGATCCACGCCGTTCTCGACAAGCGTACCGACCCTACCTGGCCTACAACCTGGTTCACCCCACGCCTTGACCCTAAGAAGGATGCCTTCAAGGACGTTTACAGCGTGATGAACAATTGGGGCGCCAATCACGGAGCGATCTCCTACGGACACATCGGCGCTGACCTCATCACCTTGGCCTCTATGCTCCGCATCCCTGTCTGCATGCACAACGTGGACGATGCCAAGATATTCCGTCCTGCGGCTTGGAACGCGTTCGGAATGGACAAGGAGGGTGCGGACTTCCGTGCCTGCGCGAACTTCGGTCCGATCTACAAGTAATCCTTGAATATGAAGGAGAAGGATTCAATCTTAAAGGCAGGCGGAGTAAGCTACGTCCTGCCTTTTATTCTCATAACGACCTGTTTCGCCCTGTGGGGATTCGCCAACGACATCACCAACCCGATGGTCAAGGCATTCTCCAAGATATTCAGAATGAGTGTGACGCAGGGCTCTCTGGTCCAGGTGGCATTCTACGGCGGCTATTTCTGTATGGCTCTTCCGGCGGCGATGTTCATCAGGAAATTCTCCTACAAGGCTGGCGTTCTTGTCGGGCTTGGACTCTATGCGCTCGGGGCTCTGCTGTTCCTTCCGGCTAAATCTGTCGGTGTCTATGGCTTTTTCCTTATCGCATATTTCATAATGACTTGCGGTCTGTCTTTCCTTGAAACCAGCTGCAATCCGTACATTCTGAGTATGGGAACGGAGGAGACTTCGACCCGTCGTCTGAACTTCGCCCAGTGCTTCAATCCGATCGGCTCGCTGATGGGAATGTACGTGGCGATGAACTTCATCCAGGCGAGGCTGCATCCGGCCAGCACGGCCGAGCGGGCGCTTCTGGACGATGCGAGCTTCGAGGCGATGAAACAGGCTGATCTCAATGTGCTTACGGGACCTTACTGGGTTGTCGGCCTTGTCATCATCGTGATGTTCGTCTTGATACTTGTCGCGAAGATGCCTAAGAACGCCGACAAGGATCACGAGATGAACATCGGCCCGGTTCTGAACCGCCTGCTTCACAGGCCTCGGTACTGGGAGGGAGTGATCGCTCAGTTCTTCTATGTCGGTGTGCAGATTATGTGCTGGACATTCATCATCCAGTACGGCACAAGAGTGTTTATGGCCGAGGGAATGGACGAGCAGGCGGCCGAGGTGCTTTCGCAGAAGTACAACATCGCGGCGATGATCCTGTTCGTGACCTGCCGCTTCCTGTGCACTTGGCTGATGAAATATCTGAAACCGTCCAAACTCTTGACAATCTTCGCTATAGGAGGAATGATCGCCACTGCCGGCGTGATATTCCTGCAGAACAGGCTCGGGCTTTATTGCCTTGTGGCTGTCAGCGGGTTTATGTCGCTGATGTTCCCGACGATCTACGGAATCGCCCTCGGAGGGCTCGGGGATGACGCCAAGTTCGGAGCCGCCGGCCTCATTATGGCAATCCTCGGAGGCTCTGTGCTTCCTCCGCTTCAGGCTTGGATCATCGACAAGGGAACGGTCGGCTTCCTTCCTGCCGTGAACGCCTCGTTCATCCTGCCGTTTATCTGCTTCATTGTCGTCTGCTTCTATGGAATCAGGACGACTAAGATTCATCTGGCAGACGTTAAAGAATAGGTTAAGGATTATCCAGCCCGGAAATGATTTCCAGGCAAAAAAACAGAGCCTGCATCGCGTGATCGTTGAGGATCACCAGCGGCTCCGGACATATTCCAAGGAAAGACAGCGCGATTGTGGCCACGGAAAGGGTTATGATCGCGCTTGTCAGTGGCAGTGCGATCAGGTTGGTCAGAATGAAGTACTTGGGAAAAGTGTGGAAATAGTACCACGCCAGCGGGCCGGTGAAGACTTGGCAGGAGATTGACAGCATCGCCGCGCTCCATATTTTCCGTAAAGGATTGAATCTGGATAATTTAGAACCGTTTGGTGCGGGATAGATCCGATCAAGGGTAGGGAAGAGCAGGAATATTCCCGCCATCGCCATATAGGACAGCTGGAACGCCACTGAGGTGATGACATCCGGCTTCAGGGCGAGCTGGATGGTCAGAGCGGCCAGCAGAACCCTGACCGGCTCCCTTTTCCGTCCAAGCAGCTTGGCGGTCTCGTTGATGGTGATGAACAGGAATGCGCGGATGATCGAAGGCGTGGCACCGGTCATAATGGAGTAGAAAAGTGCGGCCACGATGATCAATGAATATCTCAACCTTCTGATCCACGGGCTGTTGCCTAAAGGTGCGGTCAGCCTTGCAAGGAGGATATAAAGCACACCGAGATGCAGCCCTGAGAGTGCGAGGATATGCGAGGCGCCGCTGTCCCTGAATATTCCCGTGATCTCTTTCGTCAGGTCGCTTTTGTCGCCGGTCAGCAGGGCTTTCACCAGTGGGCCGCTGGTCTCGGACGGGTAAGGTATATTGTCAATGACGTTCTGCATTGTACCGACGGCATTGGCCGCCGCCGAACCGATGAATCCGCTTTCATATTCAGGAATCCCGCTTGCGATGTGATAATTCAACGAGCAGAATATTCCCGTGACTATGAATATTCCCGCAAAGAATATCCGCCGGCCGCTGAGCCTGCCTAAGCGCGTCAGCCTGCCGAGGCGCGGTTGGTTCGACAGGCTCACCAACCGCTTTCCGCTCCGGTCGCCGAGCTTGCCGAAGCGAACCAATAAGGTTGTTATACAAATGAGAACAAGGAGAATCGAACTAGTGATGAACGGCAGTCCTCCGGAAAGAAGAGGGTACAGAGCCACCCCCATCGCGACCCCGGCCGCGAAAGGAACACTTATCCCTACGATATCTCTCGCCTCATTCATCACACAGTTCCTTGATATGCGGTAAAAATAGTTATAAATTTCGTATCTTTGTCAGCATAATTACATAAATTTCAAACGGAATGATTATTCTTGTTATCAATTGCGGAAGCTCTTCGATCAAGTACCAGCTGCTTGACATGAAGAACGATGACGTTTACTCCCTTTTGGCCAAAGGTATAGTTGAGAAAATCGGCCTTGAATGCGGAAGGCTCCAGCACACTCCGGCGGGTAAGGAGAAGGTTGTGAAGGATCTTCCTGTCCCTGACCACACGGTCGGAATGCAGATTGTGCTTGATGCCCTTATCGACAAGGACCACGGTGTCCTCAAGTCATTCGACGACATTGAGGCTGTCGGCCACAGAATCGTGCAGGGTGCCGATTTCTTCTCCGGAAGCGCCATCGTGGACGAGGATGTCATCAAGAAGATCGACTTCTGCTGCGACTTCGCCCCTCTCCACAACCCGGCCCACCTGCTTGGTATCAGGGCTTGCCAGGAGGTTCTGCCTTCAGTGCCTCAGGTCGTGACGTTCGACACCGCCTTCCATCAGACGATGCCGCCTTACGCCTACATGTACGGCCTCCCTTATGAATATTATGACAAGTACCACATCCGCCGCTACGGCGCCCACGGAACGAGCCATCAGTTCGTGGCAAAGAAGGGCGCTGAGATGGTCGGCCTTGATCTGAACAACTCAAGGATCATAACCTGCCACATCGGTAACGGAAGCTCCATCACCGCTATCGTGAACGGAAAGTCAATCGACACCTCTATGGGTCTCACTCCGCTTGAGGGTCTGGTCATGGGAACCCGCTGCGGCGACGTGGACGCAAACGCCGTCCTCTACATGATGAAGAAGGAGAATCTCACTCCTGATCAGATGTACGACATCGTGAACAAGAAGAGCGGTTTCCTCGGAGTCTCCCAGAAGACATCCGACGCCCGTGAGCTGGACGAGCTCGCCAACAACGGCGACCGCCAGGCCAAGCTTGTACTCAAGATGCTGACATTCCAGATGATCAAGTACATCGGAGCCTACACCGCCGAGATGAACGGAGTCGACGCCATCTTCTTCACCGGCGGTATCGGCGAGCACAACAGCCGTCTGCGCCGCAGGGTCTGCGAGAACTTCACCTATCTTGGACTTGCGTTCGACTACGAGGCCAACACCGCCTGGGGAGTTGACACGGTGATCTCCCTGCCGGATTCCAAGGTCAAGGTCGCCCTTGTCACCACCGACGAGGAACTCGTCATCGCGCGCGACACCATGCACCTCGTGCAGAGCATGGATGAATAGAATCAATCTAAAAAAGAAATATAATGATCACAAAATTCGCTGACGTATTCGCCGAACTCAAAGAGAAGGGCGTATGCAAAAGATTGGTGGCCGCCTGGGCTGTTGACGAGCACACAATTGTGGCTTGCGCCAAGGCTTCGGAGTTAGGTTTCGTGAAAGTCACCCTTGTAGGTGACAAGGAACTCATCAGAGAGACCTGCCAGAAGAACGACATCGACATCGAACTCTTCGAGATTGTCAACGAGCCGGTTGAACTCAAGGCTGTCTCAAAGGCCGTTCAGCTTGTTCACGATGGTGAGGGCGATGTCCTGATGAAAGGGCTTTGCTCCACGGACAAGTTCCTCCGCGCTATTCTCAACAAGGAGACCGGGCTTCTTCCTCAGAAGGGCGTGCTCAGCCACGTCGGAGTCATTGAAAGCCCTAACTATCACAAACTCCTCTTCCTGTCAGACATGGCCGTGATTCCTCTTCCTGACTTCCGCCAGAAGGTGAAGATCGCCGGTTATCTCATCGGAGTGGCCAAGTCATTCGGCATCTCAAAGCCTAAGCTTGCGTTCATCGCCGCATCCGAGCAGGTGCTTGATTCCATGCCTGCCTGCATGGAGGCCGCCGCTCTCGCCAAGATGGTTGACCGCGGACAGATCAAGGGCTGTGTCGCTGACGGCCCTCTGGCTCTGGATGTCGCGATCGACAAGGAGTCTGTGGAGATCAAGAAACTTGTCAGCCCGGTTGCCGGTGACGCTGACTGTCTTGAGTTCCCTAACATCGAGTCCGCCAATGTGTTCTGGAAGACAAACTCCAAACTCGCCACTGGTGTGAAGCAGGCTGGAATGCTCGTCGGAACGACTGTCCCTTGCGTGCTCGCAAGCCGTGCCGACAGCGTTGACACCAAGCTGAACTCCATCGCGGAGGCTGTGATGTTTGTCAACAAGTAGTATTAATAATCAAACCATTCCTCATCACTTGAAGTATTTTGATGAGGCGGATAGAACATATTCCTCGGAGGAAACTTCGAGGAATATTTCATTCTGAGCCTGTCGAAAAGCTCCGCCGTGTGCCGCGCGAGCCCCGGCCCTTTGTAAGTGCTTGTGTTGGAAATGAATATCCAGCATTCCCCGTCAGGGAAGTACTTGATCAGCGCGCTTGTCCCGGCGAATGTCCCGGTACGTGTCCAGTAACCGTCCTTGGTGTCGTTCCAACCGAGCGAGTAGGTGCTCTCGTCGAAATATTCAGTCATCTGATCCACGCTTTCCTTGCTGATGATGTCAGGCACTTCCGGTCTGCCGTCGATTGAGGCTACGAGCAGTGCCAGTTCCGGTGTCGATGCCGCCCAGGCTCCCGCTCCGGAAAGACCAGTCACATTGTTGCCGCCGTAGCAGCGGATGACCTTACGGCCGCTGTTGTTGAACTCCTCCGCCGGCTCGTCATCGTGTTGGACATAGTAGCGTGTCTCGTTGGGGAGCTTGTGCTTGTAGTAGTTGCCGGCGATGTGGAAATCAACGCATCCGATTGGCCGCAGCACATTCTCCTGCATAAAGGTCTCATAGTCCATCCCGCTGACCTTCTCAATCACCATGGAAAGAGCCAGATAGCCGAAGTTTGAATATTCCTGAGCGGTGCCAGGAACGAATTTCACCCGCCTTTTGAGCTGGATCTCCATCAGTTGCTCCTGTGTGGGAACCTCCTTCCAGCCGTTCTGCATCATTATCCAGCGGGTCGAGAACATCGGGTCTCCGCCACGTTTGGAGAAACCACCCTTGTGACGCAGAAGGTCTTCAACCGTAATCCTATTGTATAAGGTGTCTTTTATGGCGGCGACATAGGCTGAGTCGTTCAGGATTCCATCCGGCCCGAACACGTGGTCCTTGATGCTCAGCAGTCCTCTTTCCTGAAGAACCATAATTCCCACAGCTGTCACCAGCTTGGAGACGGACGCCATCCTCAGAATATTCCCAGGCCCCATTTTCTTGTCGGTGTCGGCCTCCCCGTAGCCTTTGGCGAAGAGCAGGGAGTCGTTTCTCATGACCGAGAGGGACGCTCCGTGTATTCCCCAGTAAGTCAGGTAGTCCTTGACTATCTTATCGAACCCGGCCAGGCAGGACGTGTCTGACATCTCGTTTGTAAGGGTTTCGTTGAGGTTTACCGGCACAGGACACGATTCAGTTTCCTTATCCATCCGCTTGCCGAACGCTGACTTACCGGCTATGATGACGACCAGCAGGACAGACAGTCCCGCCGCGCAAGTGAGGATCAACCTTTTTGTTCTGGAATCCGACATATTCTTAGATCAGTCCGGCCTTTCTTCCGAAGTCGATGATGAAATCGGCTGTCCCGTCTATTCCGAGAATCGAGGAGTCGATGCAGAGGTCATAGTCAGACGCCGCTCCCCAGTTGCCGAAAGTGAAGAAATTGTAGTAGGTCTCCCTGGTCCTGTCCTGTCTTCCGATTCTGGTGCGGGTCTCCTCCGGGCTGATTCCCAATCTTTCGGAGACCCTTTTCACACGGTCCTCCAAAGGCGCGCAGACGAAGACATCCAGGCATTTAGAGTCCCTGAGGATGTAGTTGGAGCACCTGCCTACGAAAATCGCCGGACCTTTCGCCGCGATGTTCCTGATGACCTCGCTCTGGATTTTGAAAAGCTCGTTGTCTCCGACGTAGTTCCGCGTCTCCCCGAACCTTCCGGTGCCGAAGAAGGATGAAATGTTGAATATGCTTCTTTTCTCGTCGCTGCGCTCGAACAGTTCCTTGCTGAAACCGCTCTCGTCGGCTGCCTTGGAGATCAACTCGTTGTCATAGACCGGGACGCCCAGAGTCTCGCTGATTTTTAACGCGATGAGCTTTCCGCCGCTCCCGAACTGGCGTCCGATGTTGATTATTGTGTTTTGTCCGTTCATATTCATTAGTTTTTAAGAGATCGCGCTTCCAAGGATCGTAGGCTCGTCCCCGTCCTTGAGTCTGCTGAATTTGCGCATGAGATTGCCGATCATGACCAATGTCGTGACGCAGGCCAGCGCATCGGAGATAGGGAACGCCGCGAACACTCCGTGGATGTCGAAGAAGAATGGCAATATGTACAGCAGAGGCACAAGATAAAGCAGCTGGCGGCTGAGGGACAGGAATATTGACTTCCGGACCATTCCGAGGCTCTGGAACAGGTTGGTCGATACCATCTGCCAACCTACGATCAGCACAACCGGGTTCATCACTCTCAATCCTTTCTCCGCCATCTCCTTAAGGCTTGGATCGTTGGTGAAGATGCTGACCATCACTTCCGGGAAGAACTCCGAGGCGATGAACCAGAAACCGGTTATGATCGTGGCCCACATAGAAGTACGCAGGAAGACCTCGCGGACCCTTGAATATTTCCTCGCCCCGAAATTGTAACCGGCGATAGGCTGCATTCCCTGGTTGAATCCCATCACCACCATGATGAACAGGAAGTTGATCCTGTTGATGATTCCGTATGCTCCGATCGCAAGGTCGCCGCCGTACTTGAGAAGCTGCTGGTTGATGAACATTGTCACGATGCAGGAGGCCGAGTTCATAAGGAAAGGCCCCATACCGATTGACAATGAATCCTTTGCGATCCTCCACTCAAGACTGAAGAACCCTTTCGGCAGACGAAGGACGTTGTCCTTCCGTGTGAAATAGTATATTGAATATGCCAGCGAGACAGCCTGGCAAATCACCGTCGCCAAGGCGGCTCCGCGGACACCCATTCCGAACGTGAAAATGAATATCGGGTCCAGGATGCTGTTGAGGATCACTGTGAAAAGGGTCAGTCCCATCGCCATCTTCGGGTTGCCCGAAGACCGGATGATGCTGTTCAGTCCAAAGTAAAGATGAGTGATGACATTCCCGTAGAGAATGATCTCCATATAGTCCCTGGCGTACTTCAGCGTGTTGGCGCTGGCTCCGAAGAAATAGAGAATCGGATCCAGGAACATCAGGCAGAACACGGTGAACAGGAGGCCGACGATGCAGTTCAGGGTCACCTCGTTGGCCAGAACCTTGTTGGCGATCTTGTAGTTCCGCTGTCCGAGCAGCACGGAGATCATGGTCGCCGCCCCGACGCCGACAAGAGTGCCGAGCGCCGTGCTGAGGTTCATCAGCGGGAACGTGACAGCAAGTCCCGAGATGGCCAGCGATCCCGATCCGGGAATATGCCCGATGTAGATGCTGTCCACCATATTATAGAGAGAAGACGCAGTCATGGCGATGATTCCAGGGACTGCGTACTTCTTGAGCAATATTCCTATGCTTTCACTTCCAAGCTCCGTAGGAGCGGTCTGTGTCTGTGGCATTATATCTTCCTTATTCTTCTTTGTCAACAATCTCGATCTCGAAAGTCAAAGGGGCAAATTTTGGAATCACGTTTCCGCTGCCGCTGTATTTGTAGCCCAAAGCCGAGTAGAACGCACAGATTCCTTTCTCGTAGGATTTCAGTTTTGAGAGGCAGTAGGCGAATCCATCGATTGTGGTGCTGCCGTCCGAACTGCTTGACCCTCCGAGAGTGATTTCGGTGTAGGTCTCGTTCAACTTGACCATTTGCGGCTTGTAAGTCTTTGACGAGGAGTAAATCCCGTAGAACTTGGCGGTGTCCTCGATTGTGGTGTCGAACACCTGACCGTTGAGAAGCCTTCCTATGTAGTTGATGTAGAATGTCGTGTCACGCGGGAATGTGGTTGTGTCAGTAGGCTCCTTGAGCTGTTGGTAGTAGTACCCGTAGAATGTGGAGTCAACATCGTTCATCATGCGAGCTGTGTACCTTTCCAACGAATCGACCTCCCATTTGTTGATGTTATCGGTCTTGTCGGTCAAGGTAAGAGTGTAGATTGTGTTGCTCCCGCTCTTGTTCTTGTAGAATTCCTCAGCGGTAGTGTAGTATTTCTCGCTGGTTGATGATGATATGGTTGAGTTGAGCCATCCAGGCACGACCACTGTCCTTGTTCCGCCGACCTTCATGCCCTTGATGGCTTCCAGAACACCCGGCTGGGTGGCATAGTAAGAGTCCATCACCACTGTCGGACCATAGTAGTTGCCTTTCGTGTAGCTTCCTGTCTGCTGCGCCACTTTCTCCTCGGACGTGCCGCTGATGTTTCCGTTCAGATCCGTGGCCGTGTAGCGGATGAAGTAATAATAGTCATCATCCGTGACAGCCTCTCCGGAGCCAGGCTGGTCATCGATGATGTAAACTCCAAGGCCGGTCGGCTGGACTCCCGGATGGTTCACGCTCATCCAAGCGTCCAGGTAGAGTTTCACGTCATCGTTCTCGTAGGTTGTGGTTTCCTTCGCGCAGGATGACGCCAAGGCAAGAATGGCCACGGCGGCCGTACAACGCAAAGATGAAGTTGCTTTCTTTGATATATTCATAACAGTTTTCTTTTTTCTCATTGATTAATTCGAGACGCTGCTTATCCACAAATGATAGGCCAAAGCCGAATTTCCTGGCACGGTTCCGTTCGTGTGCTTCCCGAATCCGTACTTTCCGTTGAACATGATGTAACATTCATCTCCGGCCTTGACCCCTACGATGCCTTTTTTCAGGCCTTTGACAAGGTTGTCCTTCGCGAGATCGACCGTGCTGACCTGAAAGATGGTGGAGTCGGTCACCGTCCAGTTGGAGGATTCGGCGAATTCTTTGCTGTTGGTCACGAACATATTCTCGGAACTGAGGCTGGAACTGTTGATGCAGTGTCCCGCATAGTAGAAGGACACGGTTCCGCCGCTCTCAAGCGGGGCCCCATCTCCGTGCTTCACGGTGACCCTTACGACGCCGTCAAGATAATCGACCGTCGCCTCGGATTCTTCCGGAGCAAGGGATTTGACCAGAGATTCGATGTTCTTGTCCTGCTGGGTATAGACGTTCTCGACCTCGCTCTTGCCGCAAGAAGAGACAAGGGTGGCCATGCCCATCAGGGCTGGTATGATGAGATTCTTTGTCATATTCCAAAAAACTCATTCGTTACTTTCAAGATGTATGCCTCGGCGTCCTTGAGGGAGGCCAGGTCTTTCCCTGTGGTGAGCTTTCCTCCGGCCGCCTGCTCATGTCCGCCGCCGTTGAAGTATCTTGCGGCGCAGTCATTCGCCGAGACTCCCTTCTTTGAGCGGATGGACACTTTGAATATGTCGTCCTCCTGGGTCAGGAATATGCTCATGCGCACCTCCGCCACAGACAACGGCATGTTCACGAAGCCTTCGCTTTCGCCTCTTTTGAAGTCAAACCTGTCCTGGGTCTCCTTGTCCAGGATGATGAAAGCGACGCCGCGCGGGGTGATCGTGAGCTTTTCGCTCATAAGGAACCCCATGAGCCTCAGACGGTTCTCCCTGTAGTTGTTGTACAGGCTGACGAGTATGGCGTCACGGTCCACTCCGGCTTCGATCAGTCTTGAGGCCATCTCGAACGTGCTTGGAAAGACAGAGTTCGAGAAGTTGTTCGTGTCAGTCGTCATTCCGGTAAGCAGGGAGGCGGCGCATCTTGCCGGCAGACGAGACGCGTCTCCTTCGATCTCCGGCGTCTCCATCAGGATCCAGAACAGAAGCTCGCTGGCCGAGGATATCCCTTCCTTTGAGAACGTCAGGTCAAAGGATGCCGTCTCAGGGTTCAGATGATGGTCGATCAGAACCTTACGGGCCGTGGATTTCCTCAGGAGAGTCTCCATGTCCGCTGTCCTGGAGAATGAATTGCAGTCCAGGCAGATGATCAGGTCACAGGAATTGATCCATTCCTCCGCTTTCAGCCTCTCATCCTCGAACACGATGACACTTCCGGGCTCGAATCCTTTCGTGATGAAGGAGATGGAGTCCGGGACGCTGTCCGGTACGATCAGCGCGGCGTTCTTGCGCTTTATGTCTGTCAGATAACCCAACATGGCGGTTCCGCTTCCGACCGCATCCCCGTCCGGATGGGTGTGGACGACGATGGTGACGCGGGATGAACCACCCGTCAGTCTGTCTAAAACTGTGATGTCTTTCATTGCTGTCTGCAAAATTACAAATATTATATTGCATTTCATAAATCAATTTTCTAACTTTGTCAAGAATTGACGTATAGTCTTTTCATGGGTAGAAAAAACATAAAAACAAAGAATAATGAACAAGACACTGAAAACGATCATCTGCATCGTACTCGCGCTTTGCGCGATCTTTTTAGTCTACAAGATCTATGACGGCATCATGGAACCTGTTAGATTCAACAAGGAAGTTGAGGCCAGGCAGAAAGTGGCTGTCCAGAGGCTCAAGGACATCCGTGATCTCCAGGTTGCGTTCAAGAGTGTGAACGAGAGGTTCACCGCTTCGTTCGACACCCTCAAGCAGTTCTACAACAACGGTGAGATGGTGGTTCTCATGCAGGTCGGCTCAAAGGATGACTCCCTCGCCGTGGCTCACACCAATGACGTGAAGAAGTCTCATAAGGGAATCACCGACGAGGGCCTTTACAAGCTCTATCAGGAAGGTGACAAGAAACTCGTGTTCTCTATCCAGAACAAGATCGCCGTCAAGGATACCCTGTTCCGCAGCAGGACTGATTTCGATGTCAACAAGATCGACGAGATTCCTTTCGCCGCGGAGGGTGAGACTGTCGCCGCTGTGACAAAGATCGAGATGGACGCTGTCGTGAAGAAGGTCTCCGGTGTGAATGTGCCGCTGTTCGAGGCTAAGATGCCTTGGAAGTCCATCCTTAACGGAATGAATCATCAGCTTGTTGTGAACAAAGTCGCCGAGTGCGAGGATCAGGGCCGTTACGAGGGTCTTATGGTCGGAAGTGTCTCCGCGCCTAACAACAATGTCGGTAACTGGGAGTAATCCTCTGTCATCACCTGACATAGATGGATTGGAATCCAAAACAGAAGATAAACGGAATATCCATTCAAGTCTGCTTGAATGGATATTCTTTTAAGGTGGAGGATGATGGCGCCGTGACGGAATCGGGATGGCGCGGCGCTGACACGGTTTTCACGGCTCCTGAGTTCCAACGGCGGTACCGGCATGTGGAGGTGTCGCTGTTCACTCCGAAAGTGGCATTGGTCCCGCGAACGTTCTTTGATGAGTCAACGGCCCGGCAAAGCCTCGCCGACACCGTTGTCATAGGCGATGGCGATGAGGTTTCCCATGCCTCGCTTCCGGAATACGCCGCTGAATTGGTATATTCCCTGTCCATCGGAGAGATGCTGTCCCGGACAATCTCGCAGGCGGTCCTTGACTTCGATGGCAGACCTGCGGAGGTCCTGCCGGAGATGTACTACATCCTGAAGGATCTGCAGAACATCGATGAATATAACAGGATCATCGCGTCCTACGCCGCGGGATATCTTCATCTTGGAATATCTCAGGGTCGCAATCTGCTTTTGGCCAACGTGTTCCGTGCGTCCGATTTCACTACCGCGGAATATTTCCTGTTCATGGCCGTGAGAAAGCTCCAACTCAATCCGGAGGTGTCATCGGTCTATTTCAGAACTCCTTTGACCGAGGAGGAGGAAATGTCCCTGTACCGTTATTTCAAATCTGTCGAAAGGCTATGAGGATAATCGGAGGAAGACTGCGCGGGAAAACTGTCAATCCCCCTGCCGGTTACAATGCAAGGCCGACCACCGACTTTGCCCGCGAAGGTCTGTTCAATGTGCTTGACAACGAGTACGAGTTTGAGGATTTGAAGGTTCTTGACCTTTTCGGTGGCACAGGGGCCGTCGCTTTCGAGTTCGCCTCAAGGGGGGCGGCGAGAGTGTGGTCGGTGGAGATGGCGCGGGAGAACGCCTCGTTCATCAAGACAGAGGCCCGTCGGCTTGGTCTGGACAATGTCACGATGGTCAGGGACAACGTGTTTGATTTCCTCGGCATCTGTCACGAGAAGTTCGATATAGTGTTCGCCGATCCGCCTTATGCCTTGGAAGGCCTTGAGACAATCCCCGACAAGGTGTTTTCCGCCGGCATCCTCCATCCCGGATGCTATTTCATCCTGGAGCACGGTGACGAGCACTCATTCGCGGACCATCCTTGTTTTAAGAAGGAAAAGAAATACGGAAGGGTTCATTTCTCCTTTTTCAGCAAGGATGAAGAGTGACCGCACTATAAAAGATAATTAGTCAACACTATAAAACTGACAACGATGTACGACGCTAAGAACGGGCTTTGGGTAGCCCATTGCCAAGACGGACCGCTTTCCATCATCGGGAAGATGGCCAACAGGCATGGCCTTGTCGCTGGAGCGACAGGTACCGGAAAGACAGTCACACTTCAGGTCATGGCCGAGACTTTCTGCCAGGCAGGGGTCCCTTGCTTCATGGCGGACATGAAAGGAGATCTTTCGGGAATATCCCAACCGGGGCGTCTGAGCGGATTCATCGAAAAGAGGATGGCTGAGTTCGGAATCGAGGCTCCGCGGTTCCAAAGCTGTCCGGTGCGCTTCTACGATGTGTTCGGACAGCAGGGACATCCGCTCAGGTGCACTGTCTCACAGATGGGACCTCAGCTTTTGAGCCGTGTCCTTGGCCTTAACGACACTCAGGAGGGGGTACTGAACATCGTGTTCAGGATAGCTGACGAAAGAGGTCTGCTTCTGCTTGACATCAAGGATCTGCGATCCATGCTGAACTATGTCCAGGCGCATGCCTCTGAATATTCGTCTGTCTATGGCAACATAGCCTCCGCTTCGGTCGGTGCGATCCAAAGGTCGATCCTTACCCTTGAGAATGAAGGCGCTGACCAATTCTTCGGCGAGCCGTCCTTTGATATTCAGGATCTTCTGGCCTGCGAGGGAGGAAAAGGCGTGATGAGCGTCCTGGCCGCAGACAGGCTGATGATGAAGCCGAAGCTATATTCAACCTTCCTTCTTTGGCTACTTTCAGAGTTATATTCAACCCTTCCGGAGGTCGGTGACATGGATCTGCCTAAGTTGGTGTTCTTCTTCGATGAGGCGCACATGCTCTTTGACGACACGCCAAAGGCTTTGACAGACAAGATCGAACAGGTCGTAAGACTCATCAGGAGCAAGGGTGTGGGTGTCTATTTCGTGACCCAGAGTCCGACCGACATACCTGAGAGCATTCTCGGCCAGCTCGGAAACAGGGTCCAGCATGCGCTGAGGGCGTTCACTCCGAAGGACCAGAAGGCTGTGAAGGTGGCCGCCGAGACTTTCAGGGCCAATCCGGCGTTCGACACATCCGAGGCTATCATGAATCTCGGGACTGGTGAGGCTTTGGTGTCGTTTCTGGAGGCGAACGGAGCTCCGGGCGTTGTTCAGAAAGCGAAAATCCTTTTCCCGCTCAGCCAGATCGGGGCGATTGACACCTCGCAGAGAAGCCAGTTGATAAAGTCGTCCAGAATCTACGGGAAGTACGACACTCCTGTTGACCGTGAGAGCGCGTTCGAGGTGCTGCTGGCGCAGGCCCGTAAGGACGAGGAGGAAGCCGCGGCGGAGGCACAGGCCAAGGAGACCGAGAAGAAGTCCGCCAAGGGTGGCGGCCTGTTCGGCAAGCTTGTCAAGGCGGTTGTCACGGCTGTGACAGCGTCCGTAGCCGCCTCTGTCGGCACCGCTGTCTCCAACAAGGTGGCCGGCGGTAAGACCCAAAAGACCAAGAAGGTAAGCACCGGCAACAAGGTGGTGAAGAGCGCCACTTCGGCGGCCACCCGCACCGTGACCAGGGAACTGAGCCGCTCCATACTCGGGAATCTGATCAAATAACAAATAACAAATAGTCAATCAAAATGAAGAATTGTCTTTGCACCGCTCTGGTATTGTCCCTGATGACTGCCGGAACAGTATCGGCCCAAAGTTGGGCGCCTGCCGGCGACCGCATCAGGACGGCGTGGGCCGAGGAGGTCACGCCGGAGAATGTCCATAAGGAATATCCCCGCCCGCAGATGGTGAGGCCGGATTGGAAATCCCTCAATGGCCTGTGGGAATATTCAATAACCCCGAAGAACGCCGTCGTGCCGGAAAGGTTTGACGGTCAGATACTTGTCCCGTTCGCCGTGGAGTCCTCGCTTTCGGGAGTAGGTCGTACATTCACTCCAGAGGATGCCCTATGGTACAGGACGACGTTCAGAGTGCCGTCGGCGTGGAAGGGCAAGCGTCTGCTGCTGAACTTCGAGGCTGTTGACTGGCAGGCCGATGTGATTGTCAACGATGTTCAGGTCGGAAGGCACACAGGAGGTTACACCCATTTCTCTTTCGACATCACTCCTTATCTGAAGTCCGGCGACAACACATTGGTTGTCAGGGTCGAGGATTCTACGGATAATGATTTCCAACCTCGCGGCAAGCAGGTCCGGACGCCGAGTGGCATCTGGTACACCGCTGTGTCGGGTATCTGGCAGAGTGTCTGGATCGAGCCGGTGGCCAAGGCGCATGTCGCTGACTACTACGCTGTCTCCGACATCAAGGCGGGGAAGGTCGATGTCACTGTGACCACAGAGGGCGCTTTGGAAGGCGATGTCGTGGAGGTGGAGCTTCTTGAGGGCGGTGTCGGCTATTCGACCGACAATGCCTCCGGCAAGGTCATCGCCCGGGGAAAGACCGTTCCGGGAGGCACGGTGACGCTTCCTGTGGAGGATCCACGGCTGTGGTCTCCGGACTCGCCTTATCTCTATGGTCTCCGGGTTTCCGTGGTCCGCGGCGGAAAGACGATCGATGCTGTCAACGGCTACACGGCGATGAGGGAGGTCTCATTGTTCGTCAAGAACAAGAACACGAAACTGATGGCTCTCAACGGTCAGCCTCTCTTCCAGTTCGGACCGCTTGATCAGGGCTGGTGGCCGGACGGGCTATACACCGCTCCTACCGACGAGGCTTTGAGGTTTGATATTCAAAAAACCAAGGACTTCGGGTTCAACATGATCCGTAAGCACATCAAGGTTGAGCCGTCCCGCTGGTTCTACCATTGCGACCAGATCGGCATGATGGTCTGGCAGGACATGCCGTCCTTTGCCGGCAACAATCTCAACAAGTGGGGAATACACAACTACGGCGAGGGCACGGATTTCCCTGCCACGCCGATGGCCAAGGCCAACTATTATAAGGAATGGGGCGAGATCATCGCGCAGGTCAGGAAGTTCCCTTGCGTGGTGATGTGGGTTCCGTTCAACGAGGCCTGGGGGCAGTTCGACACCAAGGCCGTCGTTGATTTCACGAGGGCGCAGGATCCTACAAGACTTATCAACATGTCCTCAGGAGGCAGCTGGGAGCCTGATTGCGGCGACATCATGGACAACCATCACTATCCTTATCCGGCGATGTACCTTTGGGAGACCAAGATGGCGAATGTGGTGGGTGAATATGGCGGCATCGGTCTTCCGCTTGAGGGGCATCTGTGGCAGCCTGACCGCAACTGGGGCTATGTCCAGTACAAGAACGGCGACGAGGTGCTTGATGAATATTCAAGGTTCGCCGATCACCTTATCCTGCTGGTCAGGCAGGGTGTCTGCGGCGCGGTTTACACTCAGACGACCGATGTCGAGGGTGAGGTAAACGGCCTCATGACCTACGACAGGAAGGTCGTGAAGATGAATGAGAAGAAATTGAACGAGATCAACACCAAGGTGATCAAGTCAATGCCTGTCAAATAATCGACAAATAACAACAATCATGGAGAATCTTTTTGACATCAAAGGAAAAGTGGTAGTGATGACGGGGGCCTGCGGGGTTCTCGGAGCCACGATTGTGAAATATTTCGCCGCGCAAGGCGCGAAGGTCGCCCTTCTGGATCTTGACAGGGCTTCCGAGAAGGGTGAGGCCATTGTCGCCGAGATCAAGGCAGAGGGTGGTGAGGCTTGCTTCCTCGCTACAAATGTGCTTGACAAGGATACACTTGAGGCAAACTGCAAGGAGATCGTGGCGAAGTTTGGCGGGATCGATATCCTGCTGAACGCCGCCGGCGGAAATATGGCCGCCGCCACTGTTCCGCCGGAGAAGACAATTTTCGACCTAGATGTCGAGGCTGTCCGCAAGGTAGTGGATCTCAATCTGTTCGGTACAGTGCTTCCTACGATGGTCTTCGCGAAGGCTATGGTGGAGAAGAAGAAAGGTTCGATCATCAACTTCTGCAGCGAGACTTCACTCAGGCCTCTCACTCGTGTGGCCGGTTATGGTGTGGCCAAGGCCGCTGTGGCCAACTGGACCAAGTATCTGGCCGGCGAGCTTGCGATAAAGTTCGGCGAGGGCTTCAGGGTCAACGCCATCGCTCCGGGATTCCTGCTCACGAACCAGAACCGTTCCCTGCTCACGAATCCTGACGGCAGTCTGACCGACCGCTCCCACAAGATTCTCGCCCACACGCCGTTCGGACGTTTCCTTGAGCCGGAGGAACTTCTCGGAACCCTCCACTGGCTGGCTTCCGACGCCTCCAAGGCCGTTACCGGAACTATCAATGTTGTGGACGGAGGTTTTGACGCATTTTCAATTTAGCGTTTCGCTAAATTGAAAATGCATCTTTTTTTTCTTAACCCCCAGTCACTTCGTGACAGCCCCGGTGGGGCACGGGGAAAGGATTCCCCGAAACCCCTTCGGTCGCTTCGCTCCGAGTGTAGGCTATATTATGGATTTAATTGAGTTATTATTTTTTAATTGAAAATGAATAAGAATATATATTTGATGCGGGAGAGCTGGAGATGGTACGGCCCCAACGATCCTATCTCTCTGGACTACATACGTCAGACAGGCGTAACTGACATCGTTCACGCTCTCCATCATATTCCTAACGGTCAAGTCTGGCCGGTCAAGGAGATCAAGGCCCGCCAAAAGATGATCGCCGACTGGGGACTCATCTGGAGCGTGGTCGAAAGCGTGCCTGTGCACGAGCACATCAAGACCCAGACCGGGGACTATCTCCAGTATATCGAGAACTACAAGCAGACTCTGCGCAACCTCGCTGAGTGCGGCATCAAGTGCGTGACCTACAACTTCATGCCGGTGCTTGACTGGACCCGTACCGATCTGGACTACAGGCTTCCGGACGGCTCGACCTGTCTGCGCTTCGAGCGCGCGGCCCTGCTGGCGTTCGACCTTTTCATCCTGAAAAGACCGGGGGCGGAGAAGGAATATTCAGCCGAGGACATCGCCAAGGCAAAGGCACGTTTCGAGAAGATGGACGCTGAGGAGATCCACAAACTCACCCGAACGATGATCGCCGGCCTCCCTGGCAGCGAGGAGAGTTTCACCCTTGACCAGTTCAGAAAAGAGCTCGAAAGGTACGATGGAATTGATTCCGAGAAACTTAGAAGCAATCTTATCTTCTTCCTGAGCCAGATCTGCCCAGTGGCTGACGAAGTTGGAGTGAGGATGGTCATCCATCCGGATGACCCACCGTTCCCGATTCTTGGTCTTCCAAGGATCCTTTCAACGGCGGATGATTTCCGTAAACTGATCGCCGCGGTCCCTAACTGGTCCAACGGCCTTTGCCTCTGCACTGGTTCGTTCGGCATCAGGGCTGACAACGATCTTGTCGGAATGATGCGCGAGTTTGGGGACAGGACTGATTTCGTGCATTTCAGAAGCACGAAGCGTGACGCCGAGGGCAACTATTTCGAGGACACGCACCTGGCCGGTGACGTGGATATGTACGGAATGATGAAGACCCTCCTTGAGGTGATGCAGGAGCGTGAGTTCCGCGTCTTCTGCCGTCCTGACCACGGCCACAGGATGTGCGATGACCTTCAGAAGAAATCCAACCCGGGATATTCCTGCTACGGCCGGATGAGGGGCATCGCTGAGCTTCGCGGCCTCCAGATGGGCATCGCTGGCTCGCTTTATCCTGAGGAGTAAAACTGATTGTATTTACAAATATATTCATTATGAAGACATTGAGAACCACCTTTCTGGCAATCTGCCTTTCACTCGTGACCGCTTCGGCGGGATATTCACAGAACCACTATCAGCCGACTCCGGAGAATCTGGAGGCGCGCCGCCAACTCGTCAACGACCGCTTCGGAATATTCCTGCATTGGGGAATATATGCGTCATACGCGCAAGGGGAGTGGTACCTCCAGCTTGGAGGCCTGAACAAGGATGAATATGCCCACGCGGCGACCGCTTTCTATCCCGCCGGCTACAACGCCGAGGAATGGGTTAAGGCTTTCAAGGATGCCGGTGCCGGCTATGTGACGATCACCTCCCGTCATCACGATGGTTTCTCTATGTTCGACACCAAGGCTTCGGACTACAACATCGTCAAGGCTACCCCTTGGGGAAAGGATGTGATGAGGGATCTGGCTGACGCCTGCCATAAGGAAGGTCTGAGCCTCCAGTTCTATTATTCGATTCTGGACTGGATCAGAGAGGATTACCCTCTTGGCGAGTCCGGCCACAACACCGGCCGCAAGGGCGATCATCCAGACTATGACCACTACCTCGGCTTCATGAAACAGCAGGTGAAAGAGTTGATGACTCAGTACGCCCCTGTCCGCGCCCTCTGGTTCGACGGCTATTGGGACCACAAGCGCGACTCGATTCCTTTCAACTGGAAGATGCCTGAGTTCTATGAATATATTCATTCAGTGGATCCGGCCTGTCTCATTGGTAACAATCACCATATCCAACCGATTGAGGGTGAGGATTTCCAGATGTTCGAGAGGGATCTTCCGGGGCAGAACACCGCCGGTTATTCCGAGGGACAGATGGTCAGCGACAAACTCCCGTTGGAGATGTGCCAGACGATGAACCACACTTGGGGCTACAGTGTGAAGGATCGGGACTACAAGACCGCCGCTCAGCTCATCGGCACTCTTGCGAAGGCTGTCTCGATGAACACCAACCTTCTGTTGAACATAGGCCCTCGCGCCGACGGCCGTCTTCCTGAAGCCTCTCTGTCTCTGTTGAAAGAGATCGGCCAGTGGATGAAGGTGAATGGTGAATCCATCAAGGGCTGCGGCCCCGGCCCGATCGCCGAGCAGGAGTGGGGAGTCTCGACCGCTCCTCTCACGGGTGGCAAGACCTTCTATATTCATGTCCTCCAGAACCCGGGCGCTGTCCTTGAGATTCCGGTCGCCAAGAAGGCCAAGGTCAAGTCAGCGACCGCATTGTATGACGGAACGGCCCTGTCAGTCAAGAAAGTCGGTGAGAATCTTTTCATAACCCTCCCGGCTGACCTTCCGGCGGAGGACTACGTCATCTCGGTGACGATGAAATAGCGTTCCCACATCAAACTATAAAAAGGGTGACCCAATGACGATCACGCGAAGAATTTCTCGTTCATTTTCGATGGAATTAAATGGAATATATCTCCAGCCTACGACCTTACCGAATGTCGTGACGCCAACCATGGATTCCATTCATCGCTCGCTAATGGTAATGAACATCCGGCCCGGGAGGATTTCCTGATAATAGCCGGAGATGCAGGATTGACCAAAAAACAAGCCTTGAAGATAATCGACCGGGTCCGTGAAGTGGTCAATAATCACTGAATATGTTACTATTCGGCACCAATTGGTTGTGCTTGGAAAGGAGTTTTTGTCAGAAAAATCCGTTATCTTTGTGAAGTTAGGACCGCATTGTCGGTCATTGTGCGAAGATGGTTAATGAACGAAAAATCGGACTTATGAATTCGGCTCGTGATATTATTGACTATGTAGTGTGTTGCGTTGGTGCCTTTGCCAAACGTTTCATGATGACAAATGCTCAGGCGTATGCATATCTGCGAAGATTTAAAGGAATTGATTTTTTAGTGGATTGCTATGCCGCTGAACATACACTTTCCATTGATGATGCGGTGGAAGACATTCTTCAAGTCTGTCGAAAACATGGAGGACGTGTCGTATGATAACATTATATCATGGCTCAAATATCTCGATAGATACGGTTGATTTATCTTTTTCGCGTAGGGGAAAAGACTTTGGGTCTGGATTTTATTTGAATCCGGACAGACAGCAAGCTATGGAAATGGCAAGCCGCACAACCCAACGAATGCTGGAGGGGAAACCTATTGTCACTACTTTCCTTTTTGATGATACTTTATTAAAAGACAATTCACCTTTGAACGTGAAAATCTTTGAGGAATACTCAAAGGAATGGGCGGAGTTTGTTTTGTTGAATAGGAAAAACTCGAGCGATGTTCCTGCTCATGAATATGATGTGGTTGTCGGTCCTATCGCCAATGATACTGTCGGGCTTCAGATGCGTAGATTTATTCTAGGCTACATAAGCATTGAACGTATGATTGAGGAGCTGCGCTTCAAAAAGCCTGCTATTCAATATTTCTTTGGAACTGAATTGGCGGTTGGATACTTAAAGAAAATTTGATATGTCGGATGATGTTCAATTCCAGGTAGAATGCCTCTCATCGGAACTTGTTGAGATGCTGATGCGGAAGTATGGGTGGGACATAAAAAGGGCTCTTGACGAATTGTATTCATCAGAGACGTACAAACGTTTATGTGAGCCTGATTGTGGTCTATATTATGAAGGCCCTGTCTATGTCTTCTCGTATCTTCAAAATGAAATTGAGACTGGGGTAGTAAGGTAACAGTTATTCCTCAGCCACCTTCCAGGACTCGATCGTGCGGGTCTGGGTGGAGATGTTGACTCCGACCTTGACGAGTCTTTTGCCGGACGCTGAGCCTATTCCAGTCGCTGAGCCTGCCGAAGCGTCACGACGGGTCGCTTCGACAGCCTCTGCGGCCGATGTGGCTTCACATCTCTCCGTCCCCTCAAACCTGTACGGAATCAGATACCCTTTCTCGTCGATCTGCCTGAGCGCCTCCTCGGCGGAGCCGTCCACCTTGAACTCAAAGACATAGACCCTGTCCTTGGTCCGGCACACGGCGTCCGCCCGTCCGACGGCGGACTTGACCTCGGCCTGGGTGTAGTAGCCAAGCAGCGAGAAAATCAGATAGATGATCGTCTGAAAATGCTTTTCCGACTTGTTCTCCAAATCGTATGGGATACCGGCAAGGAATGATCGCATCCTCTCCAACGCCCCATCGATATCGTTGTTTTTTAAAGCCCTGTTGAATTGGAGAACAAACGAAGCACTCATCCCCTCCGAGCCTCTGTAGCTATTCAGAAGCCCTTTGAGGAAGCCTTCCCTGACCTCCCGGTTCGGATAGCCTAAGGTGTAGGACTCATCTTCGGTGCTGTATCCTTTTATTGTAAGATAGCCTGTCTGATAAAGAAGCGGCAGAATGCTGTCCGAAAATTCAGGTGAGACATCAAAGTCGCTTCTTGCGATCTCGTTCATCCTGTCCAAAAGGTTCTCGGGAATAGGATTCTCTCTCATCCGCTCGATCAGGAATGTTGGTGTGGCCGTGTCGAACCAATAACTGCCGAACATTTTGTCAGACAACGAATTGAGTAAACTGAAGGGGTTGTAGATATCCTCCGATTTTGCGCAGAAATGGTAGCCGTCGTAGTTGCTCTTCAGCTTTTCCAGAGCCGCATCAAAAGATATTCCCAGCTCGTCAGCCATATCCTGCACAGGAATATTCATCTGCGTGACAAGCTCCTCTTGTGAAATCCCGCAAACCGCTGAATATCGCGGCATCATCGAGATATTCTTCAGATTGTTGAGTTCACTGAATATGCTGAGCTGTGCGAACTTGGTGATTCCGGTGATGAACACGAACCGAAGATACGGATCCAAACTTTTGATCGGGCTGTAGAAGTTCCTCATGATCTGCCGCATAGGCGTGAGCCGCTCCTGATCGTTCACCACGTCCAGCAGCGGTGCGTCATATTCATCGATGATTATTACGGCCTTCTCGCCGGTCTGCTCCACCGCCCTGTGGACAAGACCTTCGAACCTCTGGTTGACACCGACCTCGCAATCTCCTTTACCGTAGATCTTTTCGTATTTGAACAGCTTGATGTTCAACTCGTTGAGCAGCTCCTCCTCGCTGCAATGCTTCGCCGTGGACATGTCGAAGTGGAACACCGGATGCCTGGTCCAATCTTTCTTCAGTTCCCCGGCCTTCAGCCCGTTGAACAGTTCCGCCTCCCCCGCGAAGTAACTATGGATCGTAGATGACAGCAGCGACTTCCCGAACCGCCTTGGCCTGCTCAGGAACACGTACTTGTAATTCTCCGCCAAGTCGTGAACGAATCCCGTCTTGTCGATGTAGAGATACCCTCCTTCGATAATATTCCTGAACGTCTGTATCCCGATCGGGTACCTGATCCTTTTCGCCTCCATAGCCCTTAGCAATTAATGTCCAATGCCAAAGATAATGAATATTTCTCAAATCCTGGTGAAGACAGATGAAAGTGGGCTGAAAATCTTGACATTAATTCACTTGGAATGTGTATATCTGCACTGCAAACCTTGCCGCAGTGAACCACTATGCGAATCTAAGGTTTGCAGTAGAGAACAAACCAATCAAAATGAACCTTCTTCGGGTGGCAAAGATGTGTCTTCTTGCTGTGGCGGTCGCTCTGACCGGCTGCGAGAAAGGCATTGTGCCTGAAGAACTGCGTGTTCCATCGCTTCCATCTGTCAGTGCGGTGGCGGATGGGCGCGCGGTGACGCTTACCGCGATATTCAAGAACGATGAGGATCTCGCCTCGGCCCGTGAGTTCGGCTTTTATTTCGGGGAGGACGAGAGTTCGATGGAGCGTCTGGCGGTGACAAAGAAAGACGGTCTGGAATATTCATTGATCAAAGAGAACCTTGAATATTCCACAACTTACCACTATAAGGCTTGGGTCGGCAATGGTCGTGATGAGGTGACATCTGATTTGCGGGGGTTGTGACAGACGAAGAGCCGGTAGGCCCGGATCCGCCTTCGCCGACGTATATCGCTGAATTTATATATAAACCTGAAACAGATGACTTTTGGGGAAGTTTATATATTTTTTGCATCGTTGCCAGTTTTGTGGCCGAATTCCATGTGTTACGAGAATATACGGATATCGTCATAAAGCAAAAAGAGGAGAATCTTCTCTTGACCAAAAGACTTCTCAAATCACAAATGGATCCTCACTTTGTCTTTAACAGCCTTAATATCCTTTCAGGGTTGATCGAAGAAGATTCTGAAAGGGCGGAACGGTTCACCGTTTCTCTGTCAAGGATATACAGATATATCATCAACAGCCTTGATAAAGACATCGTCCCGATTTCGGAGGCGATGACCTTCGCTAAAGAATACGTGTCAATCATGCAGACCCGCTACCCGTCAAGCATAGACTTCTGTGACAGTGGTCTTGACTGCCGCAGCGATGAGAAGATTCTGACGATGAGCATGCAGCTGCTGATAGAGAATGCTGTCAGGCATAACAGCCCGTCACCGGAACACCCGCTACAAATTCGAGTGTTCAAGCGTGGCGACCGGCTTGTGGTGAGCAACAGTCTGTATAACAATGGGCAATCCTCCGGATCCTACATTCAAGGCAACGGCATAGGGCTTAAGAATCTAAAGAAGAGATATTCAATAGAGAGTGGCATGGAGCCTGTGATAAGCATAACCGGGGATGGTGACATACGGTTCTTCGAGGTGAGCCTTCCCATAATCCAAGCATCATGAAAGCATTGATAATAGAAGACGAGGAGATCAGTTTCCGCAGGTTGAGACGGATGCTGCGGGACCTCCGTCCGCACATGGAGATAGACGGACCTTTGACCACCACCTCGGAAGTCATATCAAGGCTTTCGGAATATTCCGGATATGACATTATCTTCTCGGACATAAGGCTGCGGGATCATGATGTGTTCGACGCGTTCCAGGCGGTAATGCCGGAATGTATGGTCATATTCACCACAGCCTATGACGAATATGCGCTAAAGGCGTTCAAGAACAACGGTGTGGAATATCTCCTTAAGCCCATCGAGAAAGAGAGCCTTTCCGCCGCGCTTATGAAAGTGGAAAGCATCGCCGGGCGGAAAGTGTTCGGCAAGGACAAGCTTGACATGGTCATCGTCTCGCCCGATGCCATGAGCGGTGAATTCTTTTCTAAACGGGGGAATCTACATAGCATTACTACGGAGTGGCCAGAAATCAATGAAGAGAGGCTTCTGAAGATTGAACAGACTTGTGAGATAGCAGAAGGCATCCATGTGATTGCCCATATCCCTCAGAATCATCCGATGCCCAAGGGAAATCAGAACCTTTTCGTGCAGGATGCCAATGGCAAATATGTGCATGATGATTTCCGCCATGCACCGCTGACGAATTGGGGGTTGGGCTTCGTAGAATTCCAGAAGGGTTGGACGATGCTTGACATTGGCTGCGGTGGAGGTGCTACCCTAAAAAGATTAACCAAACGTAGTGAGTGGGCGCAGGTCTATGGCATCGACATTTCGGAGGAGAGCGTGGCGAAAGCCAGGAAAGTAAACGCCAACGTACTCGACAAGCAAGTCTTCGTCTGTCAGGGTTCTGCCGAGAAGTTGCCCTACGAGGACGGGAAGTTCGACCTTGTAACGGCTGTCGAGACGGTATATTTCTGGCCCAACCTGTCTGACTGCCTACAAGAAGTTCGCCGTGTACTGAAAAAAGGTGGCAAGTTCGCCATCATGGTAGAGGTGCTTGATGCAGATTCCGTATGGACCAATGTCGTGGAGGGCATGACAGCGTATTCTCCTGAACAGCTCCAGTCGTTGCTCAACGAGGCTGGCTTCATCCAAACGAAGATTCACCACAAAAAGCCGTCGTATGCTGCCATTATTGGTATGAAACCATGAACATAAGGTAAAAACGATGCTTCGTAACCTCTTGGAAATTCGATATTATAAGTCCATCAAACCGAATATCCGCAGCATTCCAAGTGTCAGCTCAATGATGATGATGCCAATGCTCGTGAACCAAATTCCTGCCAGCCAAAAGAAAACTTTTTTGGAGAAGTGGACACTGCTGGCTTTTGGGATAAAATCATTATCTTTGCGGTGTAAAATATGATACCAATATCAAAAAAAGTACTCTAATATGATATTTGAACGTAAGAAATATTTGGATGAACTTATCGCAGGACGTGGGAACGGACTTGTGAAGATTATAACAGGTGTCAGACGATGTGGAAAGTCTTTCCTGCTGTTTGATATCTGGCATAACTGGCTGTTGGAACATGGGGTGACTGATAATCACATCATCGAAATACAACTTGATGATTTCCGAAACAGACGGTTGAGAAAGCCCGATGCTTTGCTCGACTACATTGATTCAAAGGTAGTGGATGATGGCAATCCTTATTATATAGTCTTGGACGAGGTACAGTTGGTAGAAGAATTTGTGGATGTGATTCTTAGCTTGACACACATGAGGAATGTGGACGTGTATGTGTCGGGCTCAAACTCTCGTTTCCTGTCAAGTGATGTTGTGACTGAGTTTCGAGGCAGAGGTGACGAGATACGCATCTGGCCTCTCACCTTTGACGAATACTTTAATGGTATTGGTGGCGATATACGCAAAGCATGGTTGGATTACTATACTTTTGGAGGACTGCCACAGGTGGCTTTGCTTGAAACGG
>OLNY01000518.1_pt1 | contig 35384 bp, 36 predicted proteins | sample 1671981 | NCBI WGS metagenome assembly OLNY01 (sample SAMEA3136632, study PRJEB25190) | human gut metagenome | biome: human gut; feature: human-associated habitat; material: faeces | place: Austria | collected 2013
GGAAGACCACGCATCATGAAAAAGATGCTCGGTTACTTGTAGCCGAGTAGTTCACTAACTGCTTAAATATTATTACTGAGAAGGAGCTGAAAAAATGAGATATTATAGTACACAAAGACCGATTACTCCAGGATGCTGCCCACGCAGAAACGAAGTTTCCGAAATTCATAATTTTGATGAAAAAACATTTTGTGAAAAGATAGGTATGGAAGCCTGGGGATATATTGATTATAATTCAGAGCTTTCTGAAGAAGAAGCTGCTGAATACGAACTGCTACCGGAAAATCTAAAAACATTCTGGGCAGTAACCACAGCATTTTACGATGATGGAAGGGTAGTATCTAATATTACAAGTACAACAAAGGCTGTCCTAAAACCAGAAAACGTATGTAAAAGTCTTGCAAGAAAAGATATCTACGTTGACTGGTTCGAATCAGAGGAAGAAGCTCTGGCCCATGTCAAAGAAGCTCGTAACTGCTAGAGGAGAATATTATGAATAACGTATATAAAGTATTTGTAGAAATGTCATCTCTTGAGATGACCAATATTATCATGGATATCCGTCTTTCCAAAAAAGAAGGAAAGAGAGCAGAAAGTCTTGTTCCATATGCCAAGATGATCTCTGAAAACTTGAACCTGGATCCGGAAAATCCTACAGTAACTATGAGGGAATGTCTCGACATTGCAAAGTCCGATTTTATGGATGCTCTGTTTGATAAGATTTTGGAAGGAACTTTCTTTTGCGCATAATCCATATTTTAGGCCCGGTTTCCGGGTCTTTTTTCTTTGCCTTTTTTCGGAAATACATATTAAATATGAATCTAAAATTTTTGAAGGAAGGAGAAAAATTTAATATGGATTAGATTCAAAAAATAATCTTTGGAGGAAAATTTTTATGAAAGTATTACTTATCAAACCTGGCAAAAAACCTGAAACTGTTGACATTGAATCTGGACTGGAATCCCTTCAGGAAATGGTAGGCGGTAGTATTCAGGTGGTTTATCCATTTGATGACCTCGTTGGGCTTATTGTTAATGATGAAGGAAAACTTAAAGGTCTTCCTCTTAATCGGGCATTAAGAGATGAAACCGGTGAAATGTACGACATCGTGGCAGGCAACCTTCTTGTTGCGGGACTCACCGAAGATAGCTTTGACTCTCTTTCAGATGCATTGATTGAGAAATATTCTAAGTTCTTCGAATATCCAGAACATTTCATTTTTCTAAATGGACATGTTTATTCCAGACCTTATACAGAAAGAGAATTAAAGGCAGCTAACCAGGAGGATTGATTATGAAAAACAGTACAGACACATTATATACAAGGGCTCTGACTGAAGAAGATACAGAGACTGTTTTCATGCTTGATGAAAAATCAGGTAACTGTGTATCTGAATGGCTTAAGGGTAACACTGATTTTGCATGGGGATTTTTTAAGGAAGATCAGCTTATCGGTTACTGCACAACAGGATACGCCGATGATTGTCCTTTTTCGATTGAAGACCACCCGTTGCATACCTGTGATTCTATACTCTTGAGTAATGTCTTTATTCTTCCTGAATTCAGACATCATGGTTATGGGTCAAAGATGGTCACAAATGCAATCCTTAATCGATGGGAAAGTGATCGTGTGCAGAATGCGGTATTTCTTACTGTCATGTACGATGATCTGGTTTCTTTTTATCAGAAAATTGGTTTTCAGGTAATTCTTCCTTATGAAGGAGATATGTTTTTGTGGCCAGAAAATATTTTCGGAGGAAATTATAAGATTATGGGAAGTTTTTCATGGCTTAGAGCCGATAAAACAACAAAGAGAAGTAACTTAGTCAAGGGTGACAAGTATAAAATCCTTATTCCGGCTGAATTTGGCGGTGGGTACATCATTGATACGTATTACAATTATGGAAACGTGTTTGAATATGACAGTACGAGACCAAATGCGGATTTATACGGTATTCTTGCGTATTGGAACAAATGCGAAGGTATGCAGTATGAAGGGGATACTTACCCTGCAACCATTCAGGAGATCCTGGAACGGGGAGATACCTGTTCCTATAATAACCGGTCTAAAGGCATCTACATAGGATGCTGTAAAAAGAACATTGATAAGCTGAAGTATCCTCTGAAGTTGGTTTCATTTTCTTTTAAAGGCACTTATGAAGATTGCGAAGGAAGAAGTTATAATGACCCGAACCAGGGATTGCTCAAAACTTATTGGAAATAACAAAAATCAGGAGGAACTTATTATGCAGAAAAATGATTTGCAGGCAGAAATCAAGTCTTTACAGGAATACCGAAAAGAAGCGGAAATCCTGATAGAAAAAATTAATTCTGTTACAGCGAAAATGGAAAGTGATGTTGTAAACGACATCGAAAGAATCAAAAAACAGATTGTAAAAGATCTGAAAGAATTGTTTTCTTACGTTTCACCTGATATATACAAGACACAGAGTATTTGTGTAATGGATTTTGTGGAACGTGACGAGAAAGGATCTTATCCGTTAGCTTACTTTTCCATCAAATTCGGGCAGAAAATATACAGTATGGATTCCAATACAGGACTTACCCAATATGAAATTGCGATCATGGAAGATTGCCATTCTTATTCTGCAATTTACGCAGATGGCCACTGGGCTGACGAATACCCAAATGTTGCAAGGCAGAGAAATTATGGCCGAGACAAAAATATTCAGACAGTCATTGAGATCCTGTGCCGCAACTGGGATTCCATTTTGGAAGGAGCTTACCAGAAAATCAAGGAAGCCTATCAGAAAGATACAGAAAAAAAGCTTCAGGAAACTCTTCAGAAGAATACAGAAGTGCAGGTACGCCGTTCCAGACTGAACAGTACCATTACTAAGGAGGAAAAATAATATGTTATTATTCGGAGTTTGTATCAATGATATCGAAAAAGCAGGAATCAACTGGGGAAATGTTGTAGGTATGCTCAAAAAATATGATCATGACCGATACTCCGACTTTTTGGACGATATGGAAGAAAACAGTGCAGAAAATGATTCCAAGGATATTGAGTTCTGGTTCGATCAGTACGAATCAGGAGGAAGATCAGGCCTTGGGGCTTTTCTCTATGATGTTATCCGTGAGCAGGAAAAAGTTGAAATCGATATTGATGATCCTGACGGGGTATATATCGGCATTTCCGCTGCTGCTCCATGGGAGTTTCATCCGAGTGTCCGGAATCTGTCAGAGGAACAGTTTGCGGCTATGATTTCTAAGTATATCTGTCAGATTACTGACACAGAAATCGAAATTCGCTGGTGGAAGGTTGATGACGATTTAGATTGGTAGGAAGGAGATTTATCATGAAGAAAATTACCGTTATGCAGGAATGTGAGTGCTGCGGGATAACTTTTCCAGCCATTTATTACGAAAATGGAAACATTGATTATTCTGATGCCTGCAACTGCGAAAGTGATTTTCATCCGGTATCGGGACAGCCTTCTATTAGTGAATGGCTGGAGAACAGAAAAGAACAGTAATTGCAATATAATATTGGGAGGAACTGATATGAAAGTCAAAACATTAATCGAGAAATTACAGAAAATGAATCCAGAAGCAGAAGTTCTTATGCACGGAAAAGGAGGTTTTCCAGTCTTATTCGTTATGGCAGCAAAAGGGATTGATCCTGTATGGCTGGAATGTGAATCTGACACAGATATGGCAGATGAGATCCAGTCCCGTTTTGACGATGCTATCGAAAATGGCACCGATGAACTGGACGTTTACATGGAAATGCTGGAAGCCGGTATCAATATCCCTATGGTACGCAAATATATGGGTAACAGTGTCGCTGATTCTATGCAGAAATTCTGCGAAGAACATGGATTGATCTAAGGAGGAAATATACGTGAAAAAAAGAGTTATGGTTGTCAAATATGGTTATGCAGTAGTAGAAGCTGAAACCGATGCAGAAGCTGTTGAGAAAGCAAAAAACATGTCGGATGGCGAGTTTGACTGGTCTGATTTCGATGACGCTCAAGTTGTTGACGACGATGTAGATGATCTGAATTAGGAGGAACTTATATGTTTACAGAATTTCATAAAGAAGATTGGCATAAAGGACAGACAGTTTACCTTCTCCGTATAGGGGAAGGTTCTGATAAACTGGAGCCGGAAAAACGGATCATCGAAGGTATTGTTGAGACGGTTGGCAGGGTGTATATCACCGTTTCTGCAAATTCCCAGAAAATCCGTTTTGAATTCGATGAAGAAACAGAGCAGATCTTTCAGGAATACAATTACGGAAGATCATTTGAGATCTATCTGACCAAAGAAGCTGCTCTGGATATCCTGAAAAAACGTAAAATCGAGAATCAGTTAAGGGAAGATGCAAAAATCTTGCTGACAAAAGATCTGACCGATTTGGATGGTAAAAAGCTGGAATTATTGAAAAATATTCTGGACTTTGTTCTTTTACGATCAAATACAAATATTTCGGACATCTTATCTGAATATCTGTCTTTTGAGGAAAAAGATGTGTTTTACAGGAAAGTCTGGGCTGAGCATGTCAAGGAAGATATTCTGACCTTTTCTGAAAATGAAGATATTGAAGTTGCAGATGAGGAAGCAGATAGAGCAGCATCTGCTTATGTAAATGGGCGGTATGACTGCAATCTTTCTTACTGGGAGAATCTTCACAATTTGATTCAGGAAAGCAAAGAAAAGGGGTTAGAATATACAATATGCCTGCAGTCTCTCTTTGATGAATTAGCAGGATATGATCCTGAAGAAGATTATGTACCACTGGAAGTAGAAGGATACATCCAGAAGGAAACAGAAGGGGACAAAGTATATTATAATCTCAAAACAGACGATGGAACTCCTTGTATGGACAGAGGAACATGTCAAGTTATGGATATAACACCGGATTATGTTGTTTTGATGGAAGAAGGTACTCGGATACCATTTAAGTTGTCACGAAAAGAATTTGACTTAGCTGTGATTCCGTATACAGAGGAGGAAGATTAATTATGACGATCAAAGAAATCATCAAAAAGAACAAACTTCAGACAGAAGTGGATGAAATTAAAAGATTTTCCGCTGTGGATATCGATTATGTCACAAAAGATGGTGTCCATTGCGAAACACAGCTGAACGTCAGCCATCACATTTTGACAAAAGCAGGAATTGAAGAACTGGAAGAACTGTTTGATTCTCTTACGAAAGAGTTCAACACTAAGAGTAACCGAATTCTTTCATGTACGGTAGTTGCGAGTGCAGATACAGAAGAAGAACTGGAAAAAATGGGATACTAGGAGGAATATGTTATGGTATATCGTTACAAACCATCTGGCTATAGCGGTTGCAATTTCCTTGTTGTGACCAGTTACTTGTAGTCGAGTAGTTCACTGAATTGATCCATATTTAAGAGAGCTTCGGCTCTCTTTTTTTTATTGTATTTTTCGATGCAATACATATTAAATATGAATCTAAATATACCGAGGAAAGGAGAATAAGTAAATATGGATTAGATTCACAAATTTTATTACATTTGGAGGAAATTATTATGGCTCAGAAACGAACAGAAAATGATGTTGTATTGGATTTCAGAAACAAGGATTTTAGCAGAATGAGTGAAAAAGGACTGCCAGAACCAGCAGATCAGGCACACCCTTTAAAAGTCCTATCCCTGTTTGGCGGCATTGGAGCTGATCTTAGGGCTTTAACCAACTGTGGATACAATGTTAAGTCCATTGATTATGTGGAAGTGCTTCCATATGCGGTACTGGCATATAACCGGATCTTTGAATGCGGTCCGAAACCGCAGGATATCCGTATCTGGAATATGCATCCGGACATTGTAGTGCATGGAAGTCCCTGCCAGGACTGGTCCCAGGAAGGAAAGAACAATATCAACACCGGACGCTCCATCCTTTTTGAAAGGGCTCTGCAGATATTGGATCCTTCTCCATTAAACGGACATCCTGAGCTGACAGCACAGCCTAAGGTCGTAGTTTGGGAAAATGTCCCACGCTTATTGTGGGCATACAAGGATGTCCTGGAATATTACATAAGTGTAATGGAAGAATTCGGTTATGTGTCTTATTACCAGGTTTTAAAGGCTTCTGATTACAATATCCCACAGGATAGGGAAAGGATATTTGTAGTTTCAATTCTCAAAAAAGTTCCAAATGCAGAATCATTCACATTTCCTGAAAAGATGAAGCCAAAGTGGACATTAAAGCAATTTATTGACAAAACAGTTACTTTTGATGACCCTCGTGTTCAGCTTAAAGAAGCAGAAAAGAAACTGCTCTTTGAACTTCCAGATGGAACTCTTGCAGTCCGCGAAGGAACGAAAAAAGGATACAAAGAGATTGAGGATTGGAATATTGTTAATCTGGCATTTCCAGGATCACAGACCCGCAGAGGCCGTGTTGGTACGTGCTGTAAAACGATCACAACAGGGCCAAGACAGGCTGTCTATTATGGTGGGAAGATCCGGATGCTTACAGCAAAAGAATATATGCGGTTCATGGGATATCGGGATGTAGACTATAAAAAAATGTCTGATGCCGGTATTACGGATGATCAGATCTGTACCCTTGCCGGTAACTCTATCTGCGTTCCGGTACTGGAAGCTCTGTTTAAGCAGCTTGCTTCTTATGATATCATTCCGAAACCGGAAGATACATATGAGAAGAAAGCCAGGAAAAATAGTAAGAAGTAATTTGCGTCATTTATGACATGACAAAAATTTCATTATGTTATATACGGCATAATTGTAATTACGTTATGTCGTATATGACATTTCCAAAACATTAGGAGGAGCAAAATGGCAGTTTACAAAATGATGATTCATACGGAAGCATATCGTCCAAAACGATGCAGTAAGAAAAACTGGGAACCTGGAACTCAAAACGATTATATGGCGGCGATAAACGGAATCACAAGAAGTCTCCACAGTATGAGAGAAGTGATGTGGCAGCTGAAGCTTTTTCGCGGAAATTCTTTCCTTGATTCGGAATATTCAGAAGAAAACCATGGATTATCAGACAAGTATCTCAAATTCCTAGAGGATAATAAGATTACTTATTTCGATCATCTTTGCGGTTTTGAGCGCACACAGTATTTATCTGGTTACGGCTTCATGCAGGGTGATCTCAGGGTTAGCGTTATCCTTGAAGCACTGAAACGAGAAGGTTCTGTTACAGTTCCTTTTTCTTCCCTGTATGATGCAAGACAGTATGACAATCATATGGATGGATGTTATATGAAAATTACTAGGAGGAATTAATATATGGAATATGCACCTTTACGTTTTTCGAAACATTTCAATCTGGATTCTATCCGTGAGATACTGAATACCGGGTTTCAGCGTATGCCACTTCAGAATAAGATCCTGAATACGGCGGTATTGCAGGATATAAGAAACCTGGAACCAAAGCAGCTGTTGCAAATGGTTTTTGCACGGGATTTCTTCACGTTTTATTATAATGGACCATATGCCTTATTAAATAAGGGCATGCTTCAGAATGGACCGTTGAAAAATCTAGCCGCGCATTCTCGTGACTTCAGTCGTGAGTTAGCGGCTTCTTTAAAGTCGCTGTTCCAGTAAGATTTCTTATAAAAAACAGCTGTTTTCTGGAATATCTTACATATTAAAGATAAGAAATTCGAAAGGAGGAACCTTTATGGATATCTTCACTACCTACAGTGTGAGGATCGACCGTTTTACCTGTATCTTTCAGGATACGGTGAACTGGTACCGCCGGTCTGTGGATTTCTTCATAAGGGTCAGCCTTCTGGAGAAAGAAGAGCTGTTCCGGCTGAGGACACAGAATGAAAGGGTCAATGCAGTAGAAAAGCTCACGGTCATTACGTCATGTCGCCCGGAAGTAAAGTATGACTTCGGGAAAGAGTTTTACAAGTTCCCAAGTTATTACCGCCGGGCTGCCATTGCAGAAGCCCTTGGTTCTGTGTCTTCTTACCTTTCTCGCCTTAAGTCTTGGGAAAAGGAAGACACAAAGACCAGAGGAAAAGAACCCGGTCTTCCAAAAGCCGGGTTTACCTGTCCTGCCTTATATAAGAAAGGCTGTTATGTCCGTCTTTCGGACTATACAGCCGGTATCAAGGTCTGGGTACGTAATACCTGGGACTGGGTAACGGTGAACTTAAGGAAGTCAGATGCGGATTATATCTTCCGTTACTGCCGGGAACGGAAAGAATGTGTCCCGGTATTACGGAAGAGGGGAAAGAAGTGGTATCTGGACTTTTCCTTCCAGGAGAAAGTAAAACTGGAAGAAAAAGAGATCTGGAATACCCGCATCCTTGCCGTGGACCTGGGGATCAACAATGCCTGTACCTGCTGTGTCATGGAAGCAGACGGCACGGTCGCAGGAAGGGAATTCCTTTCCCTTCCTGCAGAAAACGACTGTCTGGACCATGCAGTGGGACGGCTTAAGAAAGCCCAGAGGAACGGGGCAAAGAGAATGCCGCGCCTGTGGGCTGCGGTAAACGGCATCAATGACAACATTGCGGTAAGGACAGCGTCCTTTATCGTGGAACAGGCAGTAAAGTACAACGTGGATACAGTCGTTTTCGAACACCTGGATACTTCCGGAAAGAAGAAAGGGTCTAAGAAACAGAGACTCCATTTCTGGAAGGCCCAGTATGTACAGAAGATGGTGACGGATAAAGCCCACCGGCTGTGGATACGGATCTCCCGTATCTGTGCCTGGGGCACGTCAAGGCTTGCCTTTGACGGCTCCGGTACAGTCAAAAGGGGGAAGACATCCGAAAAGACAGCCGGGAACTACAGTATCTGTGAGTTCCAGAGTGGAAAAGTATACCACTGCGACTTAAACGCCAGTTATAATATCGGTTCCCGGTATTTCATCCGGGAGATCTTAAAGTCTGTGCCGGTGACGGTACAGCAGGACATCGGGGCAAAAGTCCCCCGGTGCCTGAAGAGGAGCACCTGCACCTTGTCTGACCTAATTAGCCTGGCTGCGGTACTTGCAGCGTAAGCTGCGGGATACTGAGGCTGGAGCTGTATCTCAGAAAGGCAGTCCCGTCCCCTAAAAGGACATGGGAAGCTCGCGACTTTAGTCGTGAGAGGCTTCACTCAAATATTGCAAAAAAGCATAACCATCCCGGTGCATTCACCGCAATGGTTATTATATATGGCACAGTATTACAATTTCCCGCCAGTTTTCAGTGTTTTTACAATTCTGGAATAATCATGCTGATTGCCGTAGCGATTATCTTCGTCATAATTAACCCTTTCTTATTACAAGAGGCCGAAAATTCCAGCCTCTTGTTGTTTCTTATTCCCGATTTTCGAAAAAATATTATTTTTCGGTAATAATATTATCTTACTGCAATATCGAACGATTCTGCAAATCCTTTATATGTGACCGTAAAAGGATAAGTACCGGGTTCTGATTTTGGAGTAAAATCAATAGTAAAATCTGTTGGGTTGGTTACATTTCCGGCATAATCTGTAGCCGTGACAGTAATGTTGTTTTTGTCAATATTTTCACCAACTGAAATCGGAACATTCATAAATTTGAATTCTACAGATTTCGGTTCTGTTTTTACGATTGATGTGATACGGATTGTCATATCTTTACCTGCGTAATGGATAACAAGTATAGCTTTTCCAAGATGATCTGAAGCCGGGGTAAAATCATAAGTATAGTCCGTGATCTGCTTTGTGCTTCCGTCACTGTAGGTTCCTGTCAAAACGATACAGGAAGCATCAAACGGTTCATCCGCATAAACATAGCTTCTTGTATACTGAGCATCAAGTCCGGCCAGTGTTGGAATTGGTGTTGCTTTTTCTTTAACTGTGATAGAAATAGATTTCTTGAAAGTGCCCCAGGACACATTAAAGGAACAAATTCCTGTCGCAGACTGCGGCTTAAAATCGCAGGTGTAATCTGTAACTTCTTTCTGTGAACCATCAGAATATTTGGCGGTTACTTTCAGTTGTCCATTGGCAAGGTTCTCTCCTACATATACATAAGAAGGACTTAATGCATAGGTAAGACTGGTAACTTCCGGGGCACTGGACTTTTTGACCGGAATGGACAAAGCTTTTGTGAATCCCTGTGCAGTGATCGTTGCCCTGTAAGCTCCATTGGAATATTCGATTGCTACTTTAAATCCGATTTCCTTTTTTGTACCATCGGAATAAACTCCTTTTACATCAAAATCAGATGTTTTGAAGTTGTATCCGTTTTCTACCTCAGAAAGTTTGCAGGAGGCTTCAATTCCTTTAAGGGTAATCTCATCTTTCCATTTTGCAGATGCTGTTGTTGTAAATTTATCATCAACGGTTGAGATTTCCACTACAGCTCCAGGATCTCCTCCCATAGCACCGGTTATTTTATAAGATTTGAGCTGCTCTGTACTTCCATCAGAATAATGCCCGGTAACAACAAGGTGTTTTTCCAGTTCATCAATTGAAGCAACTTCTGATAAGGTACATTTTGCAGAGATTCCAACAAGGACTTTTTCTGTTACCTGTTTTTTAACAGTAACAACGGTTGAGAAAGCTGTTCCAGTTTTAGTGATTGTATATCTGTAACAACCGGTTGCGGAATCATATTCTCCTTTTACTAAAAAGTTTTTCAGTTCTGCTTTTGTTCCATCAGAGTATTTTTCGTATACAGTCAGGTTAGAACTGTTTACGTCATTTACAGAAGTTATTTCAGACAGACGGCAGGAAGCTTCAATTCCTGTGACTTTTTTTTCAGGAGCTGGTGTACTTTGCGGTTTATTTACATTGATATATACGGATACAGAATCTTTCCATTTATCGTTTGTAGTAACCGAGATTTTTACAGTACCTGCAGAAATACCTGTTACAAGCCCGGAACTGGATACTGTTGCAATCTTTGTATTATCTGATTTCCATGTGAATGTCTTTGAAAGGCCGGATGGGTGCACGGATACGCTTAACTGAAGAGTTCCGTTTACATTGACACTTTTTTTAGAACTGACAATAAGTTTGGATACACGGGTATCTTTTTTGATTGTCCCCTTGACTGTTATTTTGCATGAAGCCTTTTTCCTGCTTCCATCCTTTGCAGTAGCTGTTATAACAGCAGATCCGGCTTTTTTCGCAGTAACTACACCTTTTGAATTTACTGTAACTACTGCAGTGTTGCTGCTTTTCCATGATAATTTTTTATTAGAGGCTTTTGATGGTGAAACCGCTGCTTTTAAAGTATATGACTTTCCTGTATTCAGCCTGATACTGTTCTTATTCAGCTTGATCTTGGATACCTTAACGGCTTTCTTTGCAGCTTTTACGGTAACTGTGCAGGTATATTTTTTCTTATTTACGGTTGCTGTGATCTTTGCCCTGCCTGTTTTCTTTCCGGTAACTTTTCCAGCACTATTAACAGAAGCAATTTTTGAATTAGAAGATTTCCATTTCACTTTTTTACTGGTATTTTTCACCTTTAAAGTGGTCGATTTTCCAACAGTCAGTGTAATTGATTTCTTACTGATAGTCGGAGCTGCAGCCTGTACTGGCAAAGGTAAAGCTGAAAACATCATACAGAATACAGTAAAAATTACTATTATTTTTTTTGTTACTTTTCTCATTTCAGAGACCTCCTTTTTTCTTTTAATATGTCATTTTTTTGAAAAAATATCTTTTTGCAAATGAAATGACATATTAAAGATAAGGAGGTTTGGCTTATGGATGATATGTTTTTTCGACAGCAGATATTACAGCAGGAAAATCTGAATATGCAAATGCGGGCACAGCAGGACCAGATGAGAAATGACGTTCGGATGCAACAGGATATTTTGTATGAGCTAATGCTGGAAGAAGACGAAAAAAGACGGAAACGGCATAAATGATTTTACATTATGCCAGATACGGCATTATACTTTTTTTATTTATGCCGGTTTTGCTACAAAAAAAGATGCCGCCAATAAGACGACATCTTTTTTCTTAGGGATTGCATTTTTTACAAGGGTCATATCCCTGACTTATGAGAGCATCGCGTGATCCTTTATATATTTCTTTGTTTTCTTGTTTTATCTGGGAAATACTGGAACAGGAAGGCTTATGAAATTTCTTCGAGCTTGTATTAAGCACAAATTCCGAAACGGATGCTGTTTCTGTCTGTACCGGCATGTCTTCATTTTCAGAACTATCTCCTGATTTATAATCGATTGTAATTCCAGGCTGGATATTGTAGCAGAACACATTGTAAAGAATACCATCGCCTTTATCTTCTACTGATTCAGCTTCCATCTGAACTCCGGTTGCAACAAGATTGTTTCCGTCAAACAGCGGTGTCACTCTGTATAAGACATGGTTCCCAGTTTCTTTTATGTAGTCTGCAACCATATTTTCAAAAGGAAGCATTCCTTCCGTATTAAGATACCTGGTGCCGGTGATCAGGTTCTTTTCATTTGCATTTTCAGCGGTAAGTTGATAGCCAATCAGATGGCAACGGTTATACAGATATTTTCCATCCACACTGTCATATTTCACTGTATGCCATCCGGAAGGTTTGACCTGACCGATAGAACCTCTTTTTGTTGTCGGCATAAGGTCTTCCCCGATATTTGCATAAGCAACGCCACATCTTCCCAAAGAATCCATGTCACTGTAAGTTTCAAAGGATTCTTCTGTAAAATCTTCTTCCGGAAAATCCGGAATATTATCATTCAGCACCGTATAGGCACTTCCTGTATATTCCGGTATTGTTGCAAGATCAGCAGAGTCAGCTTTTGCGAGATTGCATCCGGAAAAAATAAGATTTACTGCCAGTATGACTGGAAGTAATATTTTTTTTCTACGAATTAACCTCATTTTCAGTCATATACCTCCATTGTTATTTTTTCATGTGAATTTCCTTGAAATTCTTCTGTTGTTTCCAGCTTCCAACTATTTAGGTCAATAGTAAAAAAAGTGTCTGCAGGATAGTGCCGGTTCCATCTGAATAAAATAATCTTCTCGATCCATCTTTCTGCAATCACCGGGTCCTCTGTTTCGGTGAAGCAATACTCCCCTTTGGCTGTTTCACGTAAGAAGTTATCGTCTACATTGATCTGGTGATATTTTACACCGAACATTTTTGCAGAATAGCTGCTCATCCATATGACTTTTCCATCCGTGAGCTCCATAATCTTTTCAGACAGAATCTTATCACGGCTGAGCCTCCTGTGGTTGAAGCATAACCCCATATTATCGTCAACTACTGCTATCAGTATCATAATAAACCTTCCCTTTCTTTTGTCTTGTATTACTATGCCACAATTTTTTTGATAAGGCAAGTATTTCCGGACATCGGTTATTTTGCAGAAGATTTTCTTTTTTTCTGCATAACAATGGGAACCCCTGTTTCGACTGTACTTTCCATTATCTGGATACGGTCAACATTTTTCATGTCAGGAGCTTCAAACATGATCCGGGTCATACAGGATTCCATGATGGAGCGGAGCCCCCTTGCACCGCTTCCTTTTTTCAATGCTTTTTCAGCTATATGTTCAAGAGCTTTCTGGTCAAAATCGAGATAGATTCCATCCATAAAAAGAAGCTTCTGGTACTGTTTGATGATGGCATTTTTAGGCTTTGTAAGTATATTTATCATTGCTTTTTTGTCCAGAGGATTCAGGACGGTAACAACAGGAAGCCTTCCAATAAATTCTGGCATAAGTCCATATTTAACCAGATCAGAAGTCTCAATCTGTGAAGAACTACGCACTTCTTCTTTTTTTCCAAATCCGATTGGACGTGATTCTGGTTTCTGAATAGAATCCATCAGTCCTTCGAATGCCCCTCCACAGATAAACAGGATATTTGATGTGTCAATCTGAGCCATTGCTGCGGATCCTGGCATAAAAGATGGCTTTTCGGATCTTACAGGCACTTCAACAACAGATCCTTCGAGCAGTTTTAAAAGAGCCTGCTGCACACCACCACCAGATACATCTTTTTGTCTGGCAGAAGCAGATGGATCTTTGGAAAGCTTGTCTATTTCATCAATATAGACAATCCCCTTTTCGGCCATATCAATATCGCCATCTGCATTGGCAAGGAGACGTGAAAGAATATCTTCCACATCGCCGCCTACATATCCAGTTTCTGTCATGGAGGTAGCATCAGCGGTGGCAAACGGGACGCCTATGATTTTCGCAAGGGTCTGAACCAGATAGGTCTTTCCGCTTCCAGTTGGGCCAATCATAAGGACGTTCGACTTCTGGATTTCGACGTCATCTTCTGGTTCATTGATCCTTTTGTAATGGTTATAAACAGCTACAGACAGGGAAAGTTTGGTCTCCTCCTGTCCTACTACATATTCATCCAGTTTCGCTTTGATCTTATGCGGAGCAGGAATATCCTTGATATTCAGGATCGGTTCTTTTTCTTCTTCCGGCTTTTTCTTTTTCACACGCTGGCTCTTCGGGATCTGTGCATCCATGTCTCCAAATCCCATCATCGGTCCCATGTTCATAAACTGGCTGTAATCCATCCCGCCAAAATTCATATTGTTCATTGCATCAAAGCTTTTTTGCATACAGTCCGGACACACGCAGATATTGTTCGGAAGATCGATCATCTTTCCGGTCACACTCTCCGGTCTGTGACAGATGAAGCAGACCTTTTCATAGCGATCTTCGTTATTTTCTTTTTTGTCTGTATTTTCTACCTCACCGGTTACTTTCTCAACTGTCTTGTCCTTCTGGTCATTTTCTGCCATTGGCTGGTCCTCCTTTTCTCGGTCGTATTCAGACAGATTCCTCTGTCCTTCTTATTCGATTTCCACCCCTGCAAGTTCTATAAACTCTTCCTCTGAAATGATCGGCACTCCAAGTTCTTTCGCCTTTCTGTTCTTGGAAGAAGCAGACTCTACATCATTGTTGATCAGATAATTTGTCTTCTTCGTTACAGATCCGGTCACTTTTCCACCCATCTTCTCAACCAGTTCTTTTACCTCATTCCGGTTTGCAAAATGATTCACGCTGCCAGTGACAACGAAACTCATACCTGCAAACTTCTGTTCTTCTGCCATCTCTTCCGGCTGGATCTCCAGTTCTCCGAGAAGGAGCTTAAATTCCTTTTTTCTTTCCTCTGATATAAAATATTTTACAAATGCCGCCGCAAGCACCGGACCTACCCCCTGGATATTACTCAGTTCTTCTTCCGATGCTCCTGTCATTTTTTCCACATCATTTTTAAAATGGCGGCAGATCAGTTTTGCATTTGCGAGACCGATTCCTGCAATCCCAAGTCCATATACCACTTTAGCAAGTGTTGTGCTTCTCGCCTTATCCACGCTTGCGATCAGGTTCGCATAGGATTTTTCTCCAAAGCCTTCCATCGTCTGAATTTCTTCCTGATAGGAATCCAGATGGAAGATATCTCTGTATTTGTGAATGAATCCTCTCGCAATAAATTTCTCCAGTGTTGCCTCAGAAAGCCCGTCAATATTGAGTGCATCCCTGCTGACAAACAATGCAAAGGATTTGATTCTTTTTGCCTGACACATCGGATTTGTGCAATACAACGACTTTGCATCATTCATCTGACGGATCTCCGTAGCTCCACCACAAACCGGACAGACTTTCGGGATCTCAATATTATCACTGCCGGTCAGATTCTTTGCAATCTGTGGAATGATCATATTCGCCTTATAGACTTCGATCGTATCCCCGATTCCCAGATGCAGCTCCTCCATAATACTTAAATTGTGTACACTTGCACGGCTTACCGTTGTTCCTTCCAGCTCTACCGGTTCAAAGATCGCTACCGGATTAATAAGCCCTGTTCTTGATGGACTCCATTCAATTTCCAGAAGGTGCGTCTCGCGGATCTCATCTGCCCATTTGAAAGCGAAAGAATCACGTGGGAATTTTGCTGTTCTCCCAAGCGACTGCCCATACGCAATGTCATCATATACAAGAACCAGACCATCTGACGGAAAATCATTTTCTACGATCTTTTCTGCAAAAAATGCAACCTTCTCATCCAGTTCTTCCCTTGTCACCAGATAATGCTCCACCACATCAAATCCCTGATGTTCCAGCCAGTCAAGCTGTTCTTTTCTGGAATTGTGGAAATCCACATTTTCTGCACGTACCAGGGTAAATGCATAGAATTTTACGTTTCTCTGTGCCGTGATCTTGTTGTTCAGCTGGCGGACAGAACCACTGCACAGATTCCGTGGATTCTTATATTTTGCATCCACGTCAGCAATTTCTTCATTGATCCGCTCAAAATCTTTGTAACCGATCACCGCTTCCCCTCGCAGGATCAGTTCTCCTTTATACGGAATATGAAGCGGCACGTTTTTAAATACTTTCGCATTGTTGGTAATGACCTCACCGACTTCCCCATTTCCTCTTGTAACTGCCTTAAAAAGTTCGCCGTCACGATAGGTCAAAACGATCGTCAGACCATCCATCTTCCATGAGATCACAGCCATCTGGTCTCCGACAAATTCCTTCAGCCTTGCCACTTCTTTTGTCTTGTCAAGAGAAAGCATCGGTGACTCATGACGTTCTTTCGGAAGCTCACTTAATACTTCATATCCTACATTCACCGTCGGACTGGAAGCCATAACGGTTCCCAGCTCTTCTTCCAGACCTTTCAGTTCATCATACAGCGCATCATACTCATAATTGCTCATAATTTCCTGCGCATCCTGATAATAAGCTTTTCCGGCTTTATTCAGAAGCTCTACCAGCTCCTGCATCCTTTTCATCTTATCCATATCCAAATCCACACTTTTAATTATTGTTCCACGGTGTCGGCTCTGACTTTGAATCCCTGATCAGCTCATAGAGTTCATTCAGTTCCTGATCCGTAACCTTCCGGTATTCTCCCGGCTTTAAATTACCAAGTTCGATATTCATGATCCGCACTCTCCGCAGCTCCTTTACCTCGTAGCCAAGTGCCTCACACATCCGGCGGATCTGCCGGTTGAGTCCCTGTGTCAGAATGATCTTAAATTTATATTTTCCAAGCTTTTCTACCTGGCATGGTCTTGTGACAGTATCCAGGATCGGGACACCGCCTGCCATCTCCTTGAGAAATTCATCTGTCACGGGCTTATCAACTGTAACTTTATATTCTTTTTCATGTTTATTTGCCGCACGCATCATCCGGTTGATAATGTCGCCGTTGTTCGTCATCAGAAGCAGCCCTTCCGAATCCTTATCCAGACGTCCTACATAAGTAATCCGTACCGGATAGTTAAGGAAACGTACAATACTGTCTCTCTCCCGTCTTTCCTCAGTACAGACAATTCCACGCGGCTTATTGACCGCAAGCACGATCATCTCTTCCTGTCTGGATACCTGCTTTTTCCCAATCCGGACAACCTGCCACGGCTCTACCTTCATTCCGGTCTCTGCACGCACACCGTCAACCGTCACCTGTCCGGCTGCTATCAGTTTATCCGCTTCCCTTCTGGAACATACACCAGCTTCACTTAAATATTTGTTCAGCCGGACCGGTCCTTTATTTTCCGTGTCCAGAAACTGCTTTTCTATTTTATTTGCCATGTTTTTCTCCTGTTAATTCTCATCCAGTACCCCCGCCAGCATCCGATCTTCAAAGAATGTATTGGCATTATACAGGAACAGCACATCATCAAACTGTTTATCTGACATCACAGAACTTAATTTACCGGTATAATAACGAGGGTCGATCACAACGATTTCCCGGTAATACGGAGCCAGAAGCGGAAGAAAACAGTTTGCATATGAATCTTTGAACACCAGAAGTCTGCGTTTTTCTGTCTGTGTTGACTGGATATCGATCATTGCATGATTTCCACCGAAGAATACGGAATATTGATCTCTCTCATCCAGTTTGGATGAATCATACATAGAAGCACTCTTTTTCTGTTCTTCCACATAATTGACTGCAACCTGTGGTGCATCCGCACTCTTTGGCAGATAAATATAGATTGGTTCCTTATAATCTGTCTCATATCCACTCTTTGCGGATAACGTTCCGTTAAAAGAATCCGATACCGCATAGGCTTTCATCTTAATTTCTTCACTCTTATCCAGTCCAAGCTGTGTCTTTGCTCCCTGGAATGCATACCATGCACCAAGAGAAGTCCAGTGATGATCCGTGTGATAATAAATTGCTTCATCCTTGTGAGCATCCAGTACTTTTTCTGCATCGATCCAGTCATAAGAATCTCCAAGTTCTGCCTTTACACGGCTGATCTGTCTGCTCTGACTGGCAGTCACCGCAAATGCCGGAAGCTTGTCCTCCATAACATTTGCCGCATTCGGAACCAGCATCATATGCATCTGGATATCCGGATAACGCTCTTTAAAATTCTTCATTGCATCCAGATTCTCTTTCAGATCACTTTCATCTGCCACAGCAACATCTTCCATCAGATAATGATCCTTTCCTTTGAAAACACCACCTTCTTCTGTCCTCCCCGCCACACTGTCCGCAAATGTCTTGATTCTTACCCAGGTATCTCTTCCTGCAAACTGATCCGATACATACTCCTCGTACTGCTCCATAAACCTTCCGGAAGCAATTCCGGAAAGAGAAATTTCCGGTTTCTGCGCCAGCATACGCATTTCTTTTTCTGACATCTGCCTGTCTTTATGCATAAGGTTTACTCCGCAGCTGAGAATAAGGACTCCCAGAAATAAAAACGCACATACTGCCTGGATCTGTTTTTTCCCTCCTGGCAGAAAATACTTTGTTCTGTTTTTTTGTTTATTATTCTTTCCTTCTACCATTGTCTTTCCTTAAAATCTAAAATATAAAAATGGATTGTAACTTTCTGTCACCAGATATGCCACACACAGCACAAACAGTCCTGTCATCAGGCAGCCTGCCAGAACCGTATGCGGTCTTTCCTCATTAAATACCAGCCGCTTTCCGAGCAGATGCATAAACGGTGTACTTCCTATGATCCCTGCCACCCAGAAGAGCCAGTTTCGCATGATCAGGTACAATGCCTGGCTGTCCATAAATCCGGTTGCACCCTGTCCGAACATATTGCCGATCCAGGTAAGTGCACTTCCGAGTGTCGGGCTGAAGAACAGTACCCAGCCGAGCATGACCAGAATCATTGTGTAAAGTGTCTGGACTGCCTCCGGCAGCTTTGCAAGTATTTTTCCTGTAAAATATTTTTCAGTAATGAGGATCACTCCGTAGAAGAGCCCCCATACTACAAAGTTCCAGCTTGCCCCATGCCAGAGACCGGTCAGGAACCATACGATCAGAAGATTCAGTAAATGCCGCGGAACCGTTACCCTGTTTCCTCCAAGCGGAATATACACATACTCGCGGAACCATGATCCCAGCGAAATATGCCATCTTCTCCAGAACTCGGTAACACTTTTGGAAATATACGGATAATTGAAGTTCTGCATAAACTCAAATCCGAACATCTTTCCAAGTCCGACTGCCATGTCCGAATAACCGCTGAAATCGAAATAAATCTGGAAAGTGTAGGCAAGACATCCAAGCCATGCAGTCACTACTGACATTCCATCCATCGCCGCGATATTTTCATAAATCGAACCAATCGTATTCGCCAAAAGCACCTTCTTTGCCAGTCCTATCACAAAGAACCAGGCACCGTATCCAAACTTCGTCAGTGATTCCTTTCTTTCACGCAGTTGTCTCTCCACATCTGCATACTGTACGATCGGACCTGCGATCAGCTGTGGGAACATTGTAACATAGGTTCCGAAATCAATCAGATTTACCTGTACGTCTACATTTCCCCTATATACATCAATGATGTAAGACAATGTCTGGAAAGTATAGAAAGAAATTCCGATTGGGAGCTCCAGTTTTCTATATGGAATATAGAACGGAAGGATCGCATTTAAATTTGTCACGATAAATCCGTAATATTTGAAAAATCCAAGAATAAACAGGTTTACAACGATCGTAAAGATCAGACTGCGCACCTGCGATTTTCTTCCTGCTTTTAATGCAATGTCCATTCCGCAAAAATAATTGAACAGAATGGAAATCAGCATCAGGAAGATATAGACCGGCTCTCCCCACGCATAAAATATGAGGGAAGCGATCAAAAGTACCACATTTTTTACCTTACGCGGCACCAAATAATATACCAACAGTGTAATTGGCAAAAATGTAAACAAAAATACCAGACTACTAAATAACATAACTTTTTCGTTTCCTTTTATCTACTTCAGGCTCTTTGTAAACGCCTTTTCTACAGTTTCAGCTTTTGGTGAAATAACAAAAAGCACATATGTACCTTTCGTCTTAATGATCGAAGCATCCAGAAGCTTTACCTGCTCGGCCCCATATCCTTCAAAATTATCGAGCTGTGTCTTTTTTCGCTGTTCTGCGGCTTTCTCAACTGCCTCTGCCTCATTCTCGTCCTTTGTTTTCACCAGAAGGAGCTCGTTGACTCCCATTGTTTCATTCGTATAATACAGTGTTATATCTTCATAATCCTTTGGATTGATCCCATAGAATCTCTTGATCTCCTGGGTTCCGGCAAGTGTCATGTTCTTGTCATCTGCCGCATCCACAACCGCTTTCTGTACATCTGCAAACGGTGTATCGCTGTCTCCCTTAGACTGAAAGATCAGACCGATATAGATAAGCAAAATAATTACCATCCCAGCTCTGATATTACGCAGAACTGTAAATTCCCCTTTTTTCTTTGTCATATTCCGGCCACCTCCGCCATATGTTCTGCCCAGATTGGATAATACTCCGCCTTCATATGCTCGCCATCCTGCTCATAATACTCATCTTTTACGATCTCTGTATTATCGATAAATGTAATTCCTTCTTCATCACACATTGCTTTAAGTGCGGTATTATAATCCGGAATCTTGGCATAAACCGGCTCTTCTTCTTCTTTTTGAGCGGAAACAGGAAGAACACAGTTGATATAGAGCACTGCATCGGGCATCTGCTCACGCACATTTGCAAGTACCGCTTTGTATTTTTCAATAAATGCATCTGTATCTCCATCTGTTCCGGAAATGTCATTCAGTCCAAGTGCCAGAAAGAGGACTTCCGGCTTTAACTCTGCTGCTGTCCTGATCAGATCACCGGTCTGATCAAGGTGCATTCCTTTTTCCGCTACAACCTTAGAAGTATCAAGCACATCATATACGGTAAAACCGGTTGTGATCGAATCTCCGAGAATCACCGCATGCGCAAATTTTTCGGACAACGGACGGTTCTGCCAGTCCTCTGTCGCCTGTTTTTCTTCTTTCTCAATATTTGAAATTTTGGTCTCCACCTCAGATACATCTGCTTTTTCCAGCTTCTTGATTGCTTTTACTCCTGCTGATGTATTCACCTTATCTGTTCCAAGATGCGAAAGACCAATACTTACGATTACAGTCAGTACAACAACCGTTCCTGCAATTTCCATCAGAATTTTTTTTCTTCTTTCTTCTGCCTGATTTTCTTTCTCCATCGTTCTTTTCTTCATGCTATGCATCCTATCTTTTATTAAAATATGAGTTTCATTTTCATTGAATCATGTGATAAATACTCTAACCTATTCATTTTACTTTCTTCTATTATAAAAGTCAAATCTTTAATAATGCCAAAATCACCAAATGTGCAGGGTAAAACACGTAAAAAAAATACTTTTTCACAAGAAAATGTTTCTGTGATTTTTTTCCGTTATAAAATACCAAAACACAGCCTCCCGCTGCCAGTACTGCAATCATTGCCCCTGCTCCAGCTGCGATTCCTGCAACTCCCGGAAGTTCTGCTGTCACCGTAATCCCCAGAACAAGTGCTGCAATAAAAAAAGCCTTTTTCCGGCGCTTTGGATCCTCTCCTGCCCGGTAAAACCAAAGCGTATACAATGGAGCCAGAATTGCCCAGTCACAGATACTGCTTACTGCTATAATTCCCAATACAACCAGACTTTTCTTTCCCGGATCTGATATTTTTTCCTCTGCGATCATCAGACACAGGCACAGAAAAAGTGTAAATATCATATTTAAAGTATACCACGGTGCCAGATGATTCCGCGCAAATGCCAGATAATACGGAAGCTGTGAAATGACAGCAAAGATCAGCAGTCTTCCGGCATATTTTTTTACTGACCTTGTATAACGGTATCCTTCAACCAGAAACCAGCACATGACCGGTGCTGTAAAATAACCGATATCCTTTAGTGCTTCGCAGGCAAAGGTTCCTGGTTGCAGAAATATATTTGCAACGTGATTGAGCAGCATAGTAAACACTGCAATGTATTTGATCTGATCCCGGTTTAATTCTATTTTCATCTTGTTATCCATCCTTTTTCTTTTCCGTATTGTATCAAATTCTTATGCATATCTCAAGATTTATGCTATACTGATACTATTACACTGATGACGGGAGGAAGTCTATGCTTATTTTTTCTCTGGATACAAAAAAATGCATGAACGCACTTTTACTGCATCCTGCATTTGATTCCTTTTTATTTATTGAAGGAGATATCACAACTTTTAATACCTTTCAATTTAACGGACGACTGAAAAAAGATTTCTTCAGTGCTGAAGAAAAAGAAGCTCTAGATGACCGGGAATATGCTCTCTGGAAGGAACTTCGCGAGTTTTGCCTTTCTCTGATCAAAGGAAAGCGTACTCCGCTGGGATTTCATTTTGTTCTTTCTATGTCAGCACCAAATATTGCACGGCTTCTCGAACAGGAACATCTTTCATTTGCTCCGGCAGATGTGCAGGGACTGTACCTGAATTTTAAATATGACGGGACAAAACTTAGCTGTACGACAGGAACATCTATGAACCTGTTCACGCTGGACAAATCACTGGAGCAGGCATGGGACAAGATGGCGCAGCGGATTTTTGCAAAGTACGAGATTCCGTTTGAAGTTGAGTAAAATTTTGAAAATAGTGATGAGACAAAGAGCATAAAATACTGTATGCGGTATTTTATGCTCTTTGTCTTTCTACCTCGTTGGCAAAATTCTTACACAATACCTCAACTCGGAATTGCAAGAGGACGGTCGGCGGGTTCCGGAAAATCCGGAACCTTGGACCTGGTTCTGGGTAAATTCAGATATATGTTCCGTTTCTTATACGTGGGTAATGATTCCTGTCAGTAATTCCTGGAATTGCTCAGCCACCCGGTCGGCGGTTTGTTGAACTTCCTGGTGGTTCAAATGTTGTGATGTCATGCCGGCGGCGAGGTTGGTGATACAGGAGATGCCACAGACTTCGATTCCCATGTGGCGGGCAGCGATCGTCTCGCAGGCGGTGCTCATGCCTACGGCATCAGCCCCACAGGTGCGGTACATACGGATTTCTGCCGGAGTTTCATAAGATGGACCGGTAAGCTGAAGGTATACACCTTCTTTCAGAGGAATGCCGAGTTTTTGGGCTTCTTTCTTTATGATCTGCTGCATCCGTTTACTATAGGCTTCACTCATATCCGGAAAACGGGTTCCAAGTTCTTCGACATTGGCACCGATCAGTGGATTAGGGATTCCACTCATAATCTGGTCTGTGATGAGCATGAGATCGCCCGGATGGAATCCGGTATTGATTCCGCCTGATGCATTGGTAAGAATCAGCTTCTTTGCGCCTAACATTCCCATCAGCCGCACCGGAAGCACCACATCTGTTACCGGATACCCTTCATAATAATGCACACGTCCCTGCATGATCACAACCGGAACTTCTTTTACATAACCAAATACAAATTGTCCTTTATGTCCCACAACTGTCGACACCGGAAAACCTTCAATTTCTGTATATGGAATGATCTGTTCTATCTTGATTTTTGATGCGTATTCGCCAAGACCGGAGCCCAGAATCACTGCCACTTCCGGTTTAAAATTCGTTTTTTGGAGAATGCTTTTCCGGCATATTTCCAGCTTTTCATAAATTTCATTGCTCATACAGAATTCCTCTTTTCTATTATTTTTCAGAGTCAATCCTCTCTGTTTGTAGTTTCTTTATTTCAGCATTTTGCAAATTTTATCTTTTATAGAATCATCGGCAAATGCAGTATCAATTGCATTTTTCATCATCTGAAGGATTTCTTCGTCCCGAATTCCATAATTTTTCTGAATAAATTCCAGTTCTTTCGTAAGGCTGGTGTTACTCACCGTTCGGTTATCTGTGTTGACCGATACTTTTAAGCCTGCATCCAGAAATTCCCGCATCGGATATTCCGCCATGCTGTTTACAGATTTGGTCTGTAAATTGCTGATCGGACACATCTCGATACCAATACCTGCTTTTTTTGCCATTTTCCGGATCTCCTGGTTGCCACGCATCGCGATCCCATGCCCGATCCTTCCAGCTCCCACGTTTATCGAATCTATGACATTCTGTGGATTTCCACATTCTCCGGCATGGAGTGTAAATGGCATTCCCATCTTCTTTGTCTCTGTAAAAATATCCATAAATTCAGACATCGGATACAATGCTTCTGCTCCTGCAAGATCTGCTGCACAAACTCCGGATCCCAGATATTCTCTTGCCGTCTTGATCATCCGCATATTATCCTCAGTGCTGTGATGCCGCATTGCACAGACGATCACACCATACTCGATTCCAAAATCTTTTTTCCCCTGCTCCATTCCGCTGATTACTGCTTCGATCACCTTCCGGCTGTCCATCTTTTTTGTCTCTGACAGAAGTGGAGCAAAACGGATCTCCGCATAACAGACATTTTCTTCGTTCATCTGGGAGAGCAGATCATACGCAGCTCCGGAAAGTCCCTCTTCATCCATAATACATCTGCCGGGAAGGTCAAATTTTTCCAGATATTCATTCAGACTTGTACAGTTTTCTGAAACACTGAGTTCTTCAGGTCTTACAGTTCTTCCAAGCCTTTTTTCAATAAATGATCTGCTAAGAGAACCGTCCAGATGACAGTGAAGCTCAATCTTCGATAATTCTTTCAAGGTTTCCTGTGTCATTTTTCATTCCTTCTCTTTTTCCTTTTCTTCAAAAATCTTCTTTTGGAGTCTGAGTCCTTTCTCATTCTGTAAGATTGGATGGTCCGAAACCTTTTGGCAACATTTCTTTCAAGGTATAGATATCATAATGCTTTGCATCTACTGCAAGAATGATCTGAAATGTCTCCGGATCGCAGAATTCCATCATGACCTGCCTGCATACTCCGCACGGCGGTGCATACTCTGTCACAACACCGCCCTTTCCTCCTACAATACAGATTGCATCAAATTCTTTTACTCCTTCGCTGACTGCCTTGAAAAACGCGGTACGCTCCGCACAGTTTGTCGGTGTATAAGCCGCATTTTCAATATTGCATCCCGTATATATCCGTCCATTCTTTCCAAGCAGCGCAGCTCCCACTTTAAAGTCAGAATAAGGGGTATAAGAATATGCAAGCTGAGAAAGCGCGATTTCTATCATTTTTTTAATTTGTTCTTTTTTCATTCTCTTTTTTCCTGCTTTTTCTTGCTAAATAAGTTCATTCAGAATCGAATGCCCGATCGTCCCTTCCGGCATTTTTACACCAAAATTATCTGTGACCGTTGCCCCGATCACTGCAAAGGTATTTTTCTCCATAATCACGCCACCCTCATCCATCTTTTTGGAATACGCCAAAAACGGTACATATTCCCGTGTATGATCGGTTCCTGTGTAGGTCGGATCGTTTCCATGATCGGCGGTAATAATAAGAAGATCATCCTCCCGCAGATCATCCAGCAAAATTCCAAGATTTTTATCAAATCTCTCAATCTCATGTCCGTAGCCAACCGGATCGCGCCGGTGTCCCCACTGTGCATCAAAATCAACCAGATTTACAAAGCACAGTCCGTCAAAATCTTTTTTGCAAATCTCAATGGTCTGCTCCATTCCATGCACGGAGCTGTTGGAATGATACGATTCTGTGATTCCTTCCCCGCAAAAGATATCATGGATCTTTCCGACTGCGATCACATCCTTTCCCGCATCTTTCAGTGCGTCAAGTGCAGTCTTTCCGGTCGGCTCAAGTGCATAATCCCTGCGGTTGCTGGTTCTTTTAAATTCACCTTTTTTCTTTCCTACATACGGTCTTGCAATGACTCGTCCCACGCGCCATTCATCCTTCATCGTGATCTCTCTTGCGATCTCACAACACCGGTACAGATTTGCCAGATCAAATGTCTCTTCATTTCCACAAATCTGCAATACAGAATCCGCAGAGGTATAGACAATCATTGCACCTGTTTCAATTTCTTCTTCCCCAAGTTCTTCAATGATCTTTGTTCCGCTCTCACTACGGTTTCCAATCACTTTTTTCCCGCAACGTTTTTCCAGTTCTGCGATCAGTTCCGGTGGAAATCCATGTTCGGTAAAGGTTTTAAATGGTTTTTCTGTATAAATTCCCATCATTTCCCAGTGTCCGGTCATCGTATCTTTTCCGTTACTCGCCTCTTTCAGTCTGGTAATTTTTCCAATCGGATTCTCGATTCCATACATCTTTCCCCCGGTATGCAGATTCAGCATACCAAGTTTCTGAAGATTTGGAATCTCCAGTGTTCCCATTCTGTCTAAAATATGACCAAATGTATCTACATCCCTGTCACCGAATTTCTCAGAATCAGGCATTGCACCAATTCCGAGCGAATCCAGAACGATCACAAAGATTCGTTTATATATTGTTTCTTTCATTTACCGCTCCTCTTTGATCAACTTTCTGATGGCTTCCACTGCCACCTGTACTGCCATATCTGTATCATGTACTACCGGATTTTCAAGTCCCAGTTTTTCTCTTTCCTGATTTGCCATTACAAGGAAACACGCACCCACGCGTACATGAAGCTTTGCTGCCACAATGTAAAGTGCTGCCGTCTCCATCTCTGATGCCAGACATCCCAGTTTCTTCCAGGCTTCCCATTTATTGATCAGTTCATAACCTGCCGGCATCATCTCCGGCTCATGCTGTCCGTAAAATGCATCTTTTGACTGTACCACTCCGGTATAAAATTCACAGTCCTTTTCCTTCGCAGCACTGACCAGTGCGTTCACCACCATAAGGTCTGCCACTGCCGGATATTCGATCGGCGCATATTCTTTGCTAGTCCCTTCCATTCTGACGGCACCCGTAGCAACTACAATATCCCCACTTTTTACTTCCGGCTGTATCCCACCGCAGGTTCCAATCCGTACAAACGTATCAGCTCCACATCTGGCTAATTCTTCCATCGCAATTGCTGCTGATGGTCCCCCAATTCCGGTAGATGTGACACTTACCTTTACGCCATCTAAAGTTCCTGTATAAGTGATAAATTCCCGGTTATCCGCAATCATCACCGGATCTTCAAAATACTGTGCTATTTTTTTGCAGCGCTTTGGATCTCCCGGGAGAATGACATAACGGCCGACTTCCCCGTTGGCCACCTGAATATGATATTGTCTGCTTATATCCTTTGAATAATTCTTCATCGTATCCACCGCCTCTCTTTTGTTATATTATACTATAAAAGACCAGGAAGTTCACCAACACTTTGTGAAAAGTATTTCCAAATACAGCAAAAAAGCCTGACCATTCAGACCTTTTCGCATAAGCGAAAATGGGAATCTGAATGGTTCAGGCTTTTCCGGGTATCTACAGCAAGATTATTTTGCCAATTTCATCATAATTTCATTACTGCGTTTCACAAATTCTGTCATCTCTTCCGGGCTGAGTGGCTTGTGTGCCAGCATTGCCAGGTCATATAACTGATGGCAGAACATTTCTGTATTTTCGCCATCTTTATGTGCTACAACATATTCTACCAGCGGATGATTTGCATTCAGGATCAGGGTTGCATTGGTTCCGAACATAGACGGATCCATGCCTGACATTCCATACATCTTCATCATTTCCTGCATACGGCGTGATTCTTCGGAAAGTGTAATCATAGATGCCACATTTTCATCTTTCATCTTTTCCACTTTTACTTCCAGTTTGTCATTGCCAAGTGCTTTGCGGAAGATTTCGACCAGACTGTCAGTTTTTTCTTTGAATGCTTCTTTTTCTTCTTCAGATACATCTTCTTTGAAGTGATCAGTCAGATCTGCATCGATTCTCTGGAACTTGATATGTTCGTTCTTCTGCTCCATCTGTGTAATAAATGGAGAATCAATATTATGTGACAAGATCACTGCGTCCAGTCCCTCTTTTTTGAACATATTGATATACTGGCTCTGCTGCTGTTCATCTGTTACATAGTAGATTGTTGTCTTCTCTGTTTCTTTCTTTTCTGCTGACTGCTCTGCATTTTCACCCTCAGTCTTTTCCTCCGGTTCTGCTTTTCCGCCATTTTTTTCGATGCATTCTTTGAGTGTCATATACTTGTGATCCAGGTTCTTGAACAGAACATAATCGCTCATCTTCTCGCAGAATTTTTCATCTTTCAGGCAGCCGAATTTGATAAATGGGCTGATGTCATCCCAGTATTTCTCATAGTTTTCTTTATCTGTCTTGCACATTCCTGAAAGCTTGTCAGCAACTTTCTTGGAAATGTATTCGGAGATCTTCTGTACGAATCCATCATTCTGCAGTGCGCTTCGTGATACGTTAAGCGGCAGATCCGGACAATCAATGACTCCTTTTAATACCATCAGGAATTCCGGAATAACTTCTTTGATATTGTCTGCGATAAATACCTGATTGTTGTACAATTTGATGGTTCCTTCAATGGAATCGTATTCGGTATTGATCTTAGGGAAGTACAGGATACCCTTTAAGTTGAATGGATAATCCATGTTCAGATGAATCCAGAACAGAGGTTCTTTGTAATCCATAAATACTTTCCGGTAGAAATCAATATAATCTTCTTTGCTGCATTCGTTTGGATGCTTTGTCCACAGCGGCGCCGGATCACTGATCGATACCGGGCGTTTCACGATCTTTGCTGTGTCGGATGCCGGTGAAACTTCAACCATTTCTTTTTCACCGTTCTCATTTTCTTTTTCTTCCATCTTGGCGTCTTCATGGATATGTTCAACAACCGTATCGGTATCCAGGACTTCATCCTCCGGGATCGTCTCATATTCCGGTTCTGCATTTGCTTTGGATACAAAAATCTCTACCGGCATGAATGAACAGTATTTCTCAAGGACTTCGCGGATTCTGTATTCATTTGAAAATTCTACACAATCTTCGTTCAGGAATAAGGTGATTTCAGAACCAACTTCCTCTTTATCCCCTTCTTCCATCTCATACTCTGTACCGCCTTCACTTACCCAGTGTACCGGTTTTGCACCTTCTTTATAAGAAAGGGTATCAATATGAACTTCATCAGCTACCATGAAGGCAGAGTAGAATCCAAGACCAAAGTGTCCGATCATATCGTCCTCTGTTGTCTTATCTTTGTATTTGTTCAGGAATTCGGTTGCTCCTGAAAATGCGATCTGTGTGATATATTCTTCTACTTCATCAGCAGTCATACCAAGACCATTATCGATGAATTTCAAAGTCTTCTCTTCCGGGTTTACAATAACCTGGATCTTTCCTTTATAATCATCCGGAAGTGTATATTCTCCCATCATGTCCAGCTTCTTTAATTTTGTGATCGCGTCGCATCCATTGGAAACAAGCTCTCTTGCGAAAATATCATGATCAGAATATACCCATTTCTTGATAATCGGGAAAATATTTTCGCTGCTGATTGAAAGACTACCTTTTTTTGCTGCCATTTTTATCACTCCTAAATTTCATATTCTATCTTTTTACGGTTTCAAATACCGTATTTTTCTGTCTATGAAATATCTTAATACCCTGATTTCTAAATGTCAATAGAAAATTAGCACTCTTTTGGCAAGAGTGCTAATAATTCTGTGAAGAATATAAACTTTCTGTGAAATATATTTTCCGATTCTTTGTGTACCGTCTATAAGAAATCTTTGACATACACTTGCAAAAGCTTTTACTCCACGCTCTTCAAAGATTCCACCATATCGATCTTCTTCAGCTTGTAGAACATTACCCAGTTTACAAATAAAGAAAATGCTACAGTAAACAAGAAACTGTACAGATAACTCTGCCAGTGTATCTGACGTCCGAACATCGCCTCTTCTACTTCGACCGTCAGGATGATATACCGGTGAAGCAGATTACCAAGCACCATACCCACAACCGATCCAATGATCGTCAGCAGGATATTCTCTCTGTATACATAAGAGGCAACCTCTCCGTCGTAGAATCCCAGAACCTTCAAGGTTGCAAGCTCTCTCTGACGCTCGGTGATGTTGATATTGTTCAGATTGTACAGTACCACAAATGCCAGCATTCCGGCAGATACGATCAGTACCACGATGACCAGATTCAGGCTTCGCAGCATGTCATCCAGCCTTCCTTCAATACTGCTGGTATAACTTACATTCAATACTCCATCCATCGACAGAAGCTTTGTTCCGATCTTCTCGATCTGATCATCCTTTCCGTCCTTTACACTGTAGATGATCGTGTTATATTCTGCCGGTACACCATATAATTCCTCGTATTTTTCCGGTGACAGATACAGGTAATGGCTCATATAGTTCTCGCAGATGGCGCCAACCGTCACCGTCTGGTCTCCCCTGTCCTCGTCCTCGATCGTAAGCTCATCTCCCACCTTTACATTCAGAAGGGATGCCATTTTCTCAGTCAGAATCACTTCGTCTTTTTTCAGTGAATAAACCTCGTCCTTATTGGTCCTGCTGTGGAAGCTTAAAAAGTCCTCAATCTTTTCATTATCCGATGGCACCATCAGATAAAGTGTCTTTTTACCGGATGCAGATTTTACATCGGTCTTCTGCATCCGCGCTTCGATCGTCTCTTTTATATCTGCATTCTGATCCAGATAATCATGGAGCTGTTGTCTGTTCTCTTCGGATATGTCGTCACTCATGTAGGTTGCCGCATCATAGAACTGCACCTTCTCATACTGCAGGCTGACGATCTCATAGATACAGTCCTTCAGTCCGAATCCGACTACCATCAGTGCCATACAGCCTCCGATTCCGAAAATGGTCATAAAGAATCGCTTCTTATACCGGATCAGATTCCGCACGGTCGATTTCCATGTAAAATTCAGATGCTTCCAGATAATTCCGATCCGCTCCAGAAGAATCCGCTTCCCCTGCTTCGGTGCTGCCGGACGCATCAGCTCTGCCGGTTCTGCTGCCAGCTCTTTGTAGCAGGATGCGATCGTAGCGATCAGTGTGCAGGCAACTGCGATTCCCGAAGCCTGGAGTGCATAGCTCATATGGTACGGTACCAGGATCGCCGGCAGATGCTTATACAGGATCATATAAGCATAAATAATGATAAACGGCAGGATCTTTTCCCCGGCCAGTACTCCGAAAATACTTCCGCCAAGCGTTGCAATCAGAGCATAACCAATGTATTTCCCTGCAATTGCAGCCTTTCCGTAACCGAGTGCCTTCATCGTTCCGATCTGGACTCTCTGCTCCTCTACCATTCGTGTCATCGTCGTCAGACTGATCAGTGCTGCCACCAGGAAGAAGAGTACCGGAAATACTTTTCCAATGGAACGCATCCGGTCTGCATTATCTCCGTATCCTTGATATTCCGTCAGTGCATCCTCTCTCGTCTGCACATACCACTTCGGATTTTCGATTTTTTTGATCTCAGCCTTTGCGTCTGCGATCTTCTGCCTTGCATCCGTCAGCTGCTTCTCTCCATCTGTAATCTTTTCCTGTCCGTCCGTGATCTGTTCTTCCGCTTCTTTTGCTGCCTGCTCATATTCACTCCGGCCATCCGCAAGCTCCTGTTCACCGGATGCAAGTTGTGCTTTACTCGCATTTAAAGTGTCCTCTTTTTCATTCAGAAGTGCCCATGCAGACAGGATCTGTGCTTTTCCGTCCGTAATCTGCGATTTTGTGCTGTCAAGCTGGGATCTGGCTGCTGCGATCTGACCCTTGCCATCTGTAATCTGTCTGCCTGCACTTAACAGCTCTTCTTCCTGTGCGGCAAGTGTCTGCTCCTGCTGAAGAAGTGCTTTCTCTTTTGCATCCAGATCTGCTTTTTGCTTAGTCAGGCTGGTAATCTGTGCCTCCAGGTCTGCTTCTGTGGCAAAACCTGCCTGGTTCAGTTTCTCCTGCTTTGTATTTTCAAGCTGTGTCTTCCGTTCCTGCATACCGGCAAGCTTTGTATTTAAATTCTCCCATTTTTCTACATAAGCTTGTTCTTCTTTATTTCTATTCTCTTTAGGAATATTTACATATTTCTGATATACTTCGCTGTCCATTCCGTCCAGCTGCGTCTTCAGTCCTGCAATCTCCGAATCACACTGGCTGATTTCATCTTCAATCCCAGCCAGTTCGTCTTTCAGCTGATTAAGCGGTGCAAGTTCCTCGTCCAACCGTTTCTTCCCATCCGCGATCTGTGACTTTCCTGCTGGAATCTGTTCCTTCCCCGCCGTAATGATCGGCATATATTTCGAGTAATTGCTCAGATAAACCTGTTCCGCATCTGCAAGCTCCTGTTCTTTCTGATCCAGCTGTGCTTTTCCGTATTCATACTGTGCCTCCGCCAAATCAAGCTGTGCCTGCTTATCATTCAGCTGCGCTTTTGCATCGGCAAGCTGTGTCTCGCCATCTGCGATCTGCTGCTTTGCATCCGCAAGCTCTGCTTCTCCATCCGTAATCTGCTGCTTTGCTTTTTCCAGTTCTTCGGCTGCCTTGCTTTTCCCACTCTCCAGCTCTTTTTTCGCATCCTCCAGTTCCTGCGATTTTTCATTCACTGTCTTCTCTGAATCAGCAAGCTTTTCATTTGCCTCATCTACGATTTCCTGTTTGCGGACTGCACAGCGTTCTTCTTCGATTGCACTCACGGCTTCCTTTGCTGCATCCGACAGATTATTGTATTCATCAGTAAATGCCGTTTTCTCTTCTGCACCGCTCACCTTCACATAAGCTTCCGTATAAACATCCATGTCAAAAGAAGCTTTATCCACTACAACAAATCCACTGATCTCTCCGTTTCCGATCGTACTGCTTCCTCTTCCAAATGAAATATACAGCGGACTGTTCCCGATACCTACAATCTTGTATGTATCTGTAACCAGCGAATCCGTCAATGCCTCTCCATCTCCGGAATGGAAAGCTACCGTGTCGCCAACCTTCAGGTCTGTATAGCTCAGAAAATCTTCATCCACCAGACATTCTCCGGCTTTTTCCGGCAACCTGCCTTTCACAACCGAAACCTGATTAAAATTCTTCTGCATGCTCAGCATATGGACAACCTTTTCATTGTCTCCAACCGGGCAAAGCACGTCTTTGCTGTATCCGCCTTCTACAGCTTCAATTCCCGATACCTTTCCAATCGCTTTGATATCCGCTTTGGTAAGTCCCATGGTTCCCATTACCTTCAGATCCATCAGCTCCGAATCATCAAAATACTGATCTGCAGTGATCCGCATACTTGGCTCTGATGCACGGATTCCCGAATAAAATGCGACACCCAATGCCACGATAAAAAAGATTGATACAAACCGTCCCATCGTCTTTTTTATTTCTATTATAAAGTCTTTGCGTAAAATATTTTTCTTCATCGGTCTTTACGTCCACCTACCATTCAATCGTCTCTACCGGAACCGGTCTTTCATTCAGCTTCATGCTTCCGACTTTTCCATTCTTCATTTTAATTACACGATCTGCCATCGGCGTGATCGCTGAGTTGTGTGTGATCAGGATCACTGTCATCCCTCGTTCACGGCACATATCCTGTAAAAGCTTCAATATTGCCTTACCGGTATTGTAATCCAGCGCCCCTGTCGGCTCATCACACAAAAGAAGCTTCGGGTTCTTTGTCAGTGCACGCGCAATCGATACCCTCTGCTGCTCCCCACCGGAAAGCTGTGCCGGGAAATTCTTCATACGGTCTGCCAGTCCCACTTCCCTAAGAACCATCTCCGCATCCAACGGATCCTTACAGATCTGCAGTGCCAACTCTACATTTTCAAGCGCCGTCAGGTTCGGAATCAAGTTGTAAAACTGGAATACAAATCCAATATCATCCCTTCTATAGGAAGTAAGCTGCCTCGGCGAATACTTTACAATATTCTTTCCATCGATCCAGACCTCTCCACTTGTTGCCGTATCCATTCCCCCCAGAATGTTAAGCACTGTCGTTTTTCCCGCACCACTTGGGCCTACCACAACTGCAAATTCACCTTTTTTTATCTGAAAATCAATTCCATCTGCTGCGGCAATCTCAACTTCACCCATACGGTAAATCTTACGGACATCCCGCATTTCAACAAATTCTTTCATCATCTTTCCCCTTATCTGTAAAATTTTCTGCTTTTTTTAATTTTAACATATTGGAAAAGCAAATCAAATATGAAGTCGTAAGATTATAAAACTTTCACATTTTCCATTTTTTGCACCGTTTTTGGCTATATTGCACAATTTTACAGTATCATTTTTGTAACATTTGTCTTTTCTGCGAATTTACAGAAGAGCATACACATGGTATTATAATATCAAGTTAAGGATAGCACTTAACGAAACCAAATAAGACGTTTTCAGTATTTTGATACTTTTTATTTTCATTTCTCCTTTAATGAAATTACAGAAAAAGAGCTTACGACATTTCCCCCGATCATATGTCGCAAGCTCTTTTTCCATTATCTGAATCTTTCCGGCATTCACAAACAGTATCCTCCTCTGTTTTTCCCACCCTGCTTCCGGAATATACTTTCAAAAATTACAGTTTTCCTTGTAACTTTCTGTAACTTCTTGTTAATTATTAGACATTATATATTTTTACCGTTAAAATTTCCTTTTTTTACATTCTTTTGTCAATCTTGTTTTGCACTTCGTTATTTTGCACAATTTTATTTTAACTTTGCAGTTCTTTTAGTTTTTTTTGCGAATATACAAAACTCCCTGCAAATGCTATTATAAAAACAAGTTAAGGATAACACTTAACCGAACAAAATAAGACGTTTTCAGTATTTTGATACTTTTTATTTTCATTTCTCCTTTAATGAAATTATTGGAAAAAGAGTTTACGACATTTCCCCCGATCATATGTCGTAAGCTCTTTTTCTATTTCAGGATTTTCATATCGGTCTCCTCATGTTCGAAAAATTTTTTATATTGACATTTATAATAAGCATTCATAATTCCTTCTTGAAAACACATTTGTTCTTATACAAAAATCATTTGCACTCATTTTTTTGCATTTATGCAAATTTTATTATCAATTTCCAAATTCAAAATAACCTTTTGTATAAATTGATTTTACCCCTGTTATTTTGCACAATTTTATTTTTCAAAGCTTTTTTCTTTTGTTTTTTTTGCGAATATACAAATTCCAAGCCTCTTGGTATTATAATATCAGCTTGAAGATAACAACTAGATAAGAATTCCTCGGTGGGGCGGCATCTTAGTCAGTCACAATTGCCCCACTTGATTAGGAATCAAAACCAAATAAGACGTTTTCAGTATTTTGATACTTTTTATTTTCATTTCTCCTTT
>OLNY01000521.1_pt1 | contig 35286 bp, 30 predicted proteins | sample 1671981 | NCBI WGS metagenome assembly OLNY01 (sample SAMEA3136632, study PRJEB25190) | human gut metagenome | biome: human gut; feature: human-associated habitat; material: faeces | place: Austria | collected 2013
ACGCGGACGTGGAAAAGTGCCTTGGCTTGCTGACCTTCCTGCCGATGGACGAAGTGCGCCGTCTGGGCGCGCTGCAAGGCAGCGAAATCAACGAGGCGAAGAAGGTGCTGGCATTCGAGGTGACGAAGCTGGTGCACGGCGAAGAAGAGGCGCAGAAGGCCGCCGATGCCGCTGCCGCACTGTTTGCGGGCGGTGCGTCTGCCGCAAATGTCCCCTCCTTCACGCTGACGAAGGCCGAATTCGCCGCCGACAGCCGCGTGACGACCATGCTGGTCAAGTCCGGGCTGTGCAAGAGCCAGAGCGACGCGCGCAATCAGGTGAAGGCGGGTGCAGTGCTGGTGGCGGACAAGAAGGTGGATGACCTGAACGCCACGCTGGCGGAGAGCGACGTCCCCGCGGATGGTCTGCTGATTCAGAAAGGCAAGAAGAACTTCCGCCGCCTGTTCCTCGCATGAGTGCCATGAACCCCTATCGGACGCTCCGGCAGTTCGCCAGCGACGAGTTCATCATCAACAAAAGCCGCTTCATCGGCTATGCCGCGCCGTGCGAAACGGAAGCGGAGGCGCTTGCCTTCCTGCAATCCATCCGCACAAAGCACAAGGACGCCACGCACAACTGCTATGCCTACATCATCGGGCAGAACGCGGGCATCATGCGCTATTCAGACGACGGCGAACCGGGCGGCACGGCAGGGCTGCCGATGATGGGGGTATTGAAGCATCAGGGCGTAGTCAACTGCTGCTGCGTGGTGACGCGCTATTTCGGCGGCGTGCTGCTGGGCGCGGGCGGGCTGGTGCGCGCGTACACGCAGGGGGCAGTCATCGCGCTCAAGGCGGCGCAAGTCGTCGAGATGCTCCCCTCCTGCCAATACCTGTGCGAAGTCGCCTATCCGCTGTGGGACAAGGTGCAGTACGCGCTGAAAAGCCTGCCCGTGCAATTGCTGAGCAGCGAGTTCACGACCGCCGTCGGCTTCACGCTGCTGATTCGCCAGACGGACGCGCAATCTGTCCTGGACACGCTGACCCGCGTCACCGACGGGCGCATTGAGACGCTGCTGGAGGAAGAATCCTACCGTGCGTGGGGCAGCGAAAGCAAATAACCGATTTTACCCGGAAATCGTTCTGATTCAGAACAGTTTTCGGGTTTTTGCTTGACCTTTATCAGCTTTCCTGATATGATGCTTTCATAAATACCGGGACAAGGAGAAAGGCATATGACAAGGAAACATCCAGCACAGGAGCTTGAGGAAGATGTGCTGGTTCGCACAAGCAACATGGGGCAAGGGCGCTCGGATTATGAAGCGTTTCACACGCTGTCGCCCGCCATCCACCTGCGCGAAATCCATACGCATGATTTCTTTGAGCTGTATATTCACCTAAACGGCTTTCCCCGCCTGTATGTGGACAACAAAATCGTCACGCTCCAGCGCGGCAGCCTGATGATTTTCCCGCCATTCGTCATGCACGGCATAATCTCGCAGGACACCATCCGCAACTACGAGCGAGTGGTGCTGTTCATCTCCTCCGGGATGCTGCACCAGCTGGGGCAGGGACTTCTGCCGCTGGAGCAGCGCCTTTTGGACTGCACGCGCCGCACCGGGTATCATTATCAGCTGGATGAAGCGGCGCTTTCGCTGTGTACAACGTGCATTGACCGTGTGGCGCAGAACACAGGCGACGAGCGTCCCGAATCGCGCTTGGCGGATTATGCCGCGATGACCGAGTTTCTGCTGCAAATCCTCCGCGTGACGCAGGAAGCGCCAATGCTGCAGAGTGCCCAGCCCTCGCCAGACACCATCCAGCGCGTGATGGCGTACATCAACGAGCATTACGCCCAGCCGCTGACGCTGGAGGAAATTGCGGACGCGTTCTTCATCAGCAAATCGTACCTGTCACACGAGTTTGTCCGTTACACGAACACGTCGGTGTACGAGTACATCCAGTTCCGGCGCATCTGCGGCGCGAAGCTGCTGATTGCCTCCGGCGTATCGCTGACGGATGCAGCATTCCAGAGCGGGTTCAATTCGTACTCCTCCTTTCTGCGCACTTTTCGCAAAACAGTAGGCATTTCGCCGACGGATTTCCAGCGAAATCTTGGCAAATAGCTTTTGCATTGTCGAATACGGATAATTTTTTCCCAGATATATCTGCACGATTTGCATAGTAGTGTGGACAATTTGCATAGACGCGCCGCCCTTTCTCCGCTATAATGAGGGTAACTTCCGGATGAGGTAATGCAGCCGTCGCCTCCCGGACAATGTACAAAGGTTCGGCTGAAAGAGAAAAGGAGGATCTCTATGAAACGATTTTTCCTGCTGCTGCTCGCTGCTATCATCGGGCTGCTGCCGCTGATGAGCGCCTGCGCTGAAGCGCCGCTGGACGGGTACCCCGGCATTGATGAGCTGCCCGCCATCGACACAATCAACAATCCATTTGAGTTTTTCGACGTGAAGAATGACCCGAACGGCGACGGCATTGTGACCGACATCACCGAATGGGAAGCGCGCCGCACCGAAATCCGCGATTTGATCCAGCACTACTGGCTGGGCTACCGCTGGGAAACCGCAGCGGAGGACGTGTCTGGCAAGTACGAGATTGTCTACGAGGACAACACCGCGTCCTACGGCGGCTTCTATGGAATTTGGGGTGCTTGCGTCTTCAACCTCGGCGACGAGTTCCGCAAGTTGTCCGCTGCGCTGCTGGAAGGTGAAGTGGCGGTGGGCGACAAGACGTTCGGCCCTGCATCCACCAAGGCGGAAGCCAAGCAGCTCGCCATCGAAGCGTGGAACGCGGGCTACTCCGTCCACTACATTGGCGAACCGCCGTGGGGCACGGAAGGCGACGCGGTGTTCGTAAACACCACCGGCGCGATTACCGAGGAAACCATCCCCGCCCGTGTGCGCCCCGTGTATCAGGCGGTCATTACCATCACGAATCCGGAAACGGGCGCAAAGGCGAGCTTCGCCGCGAAGCTGAATGTGCCCACGGATGCGCAGATTCTGGCGGCTTGGGGCGAAGAGAAGGATCAAGTGCCGTTCGTGATTGATATCGGCGGTACCTCCGCATTCTCTGCTGCGAACTTGAACGGACAGGGCTACGGTCTGGTGACGTTCAAAGCCACTGACATTTACCCAGATGACTCCAATGCGGATGACGGCATTGACCGTGCTGGCGTGTACACCGCGCTCTACCCCTACGACGCGAACGACTACAAGCACGCATCCGGCGCGCTGATGGCGTGGAGCTGGGCGGCCAGTCAGATTGTGACCGCCTTGGAAAACCAGGCAGAGGGCACGAGCCTGACGCTGGGCGAGCTGGTTCGCCTTGACCCGGCTAAGACCGTCATCACGGGCCATTCCCGCTATGGCAAGGCCGCCATGTTCACCTCGGCGTTTGACGACCGCATCAGCATCTGCGTGCCGAGCGAATGCGGCGGTTCGGGCATCCAGAGCTACCGCTACAAGGTGGAAGGCAAGATTTTTAACTTCAACACCTCCGCCTACGCCAAGGCTGACCGTGTATACGGCAAGACCGAAGTGCCGACCGTGTCCTACGGCAAGGGCAACAGCTGGTTCCCGGAGACGGCTGCTATGTTCGTCGCCCGCGACAACCAGATTCCGTTTGACCCGGTGGAAATCATCGCGCTGGTTGCGCCGCGCCCCTTCTTCACCGTGTCAGGCATTGACACCCACTGGCTGGGCAATGAAGGTGCTGTCGCCAGCATGGTTGCAGCAGAAGAGGTTTACGATTTCGTCGGCACGACGGAAATCGAGAAAAACAACATTGCTGTTCGTGCCCGCCAGAGTGACCACGTCTTCTACCCGCGTGACTTCTGCTTTGCGCTGGCGATTATGGATCGCGAATTCAAGCAGACGGACGACAAGCTGCTGCATGTGAAGGATCTGTTCCCGGAAGGCACTGGCATTTCCGGCATGTCCTACCCGGCGGCGGATTACGCAACCATCAGCGAACTGAACGACTACCCGTTTGACATCAATTCTTCCTACATCCCGTGGTCTGCCGAAAGCAAGTACACGCTGTGGACGGCGCAGGAAACCTTCCTGACGAACCACAATGTTACCATTACCGCGCATTCCGACGCGCCCGACGTGGTGCTGGTGCTGCCGGACGGCAGGGAAGTCGCCGCCGCTTCGCACGAGGGTGACGTGTTCACCTTCACCTTGACTGCCGAACAGTCCGTCTACGGGCGCTACGAACTGCGCACCGTCGGCACGGACAAGGCGGCGCACAGCGTCTACTTCTCCGCCGTTTCGCTGGCGGATGCGCTCCGTCACGGCACGACGAAGGGCGACGAGGGCGAAGAGAACCGCGTGCTGGGCTTCGCGTCCCGTCTGGCGAACACGAAGGAGAATCCCCCGCTGGTCTACATCGGCAGCGAAACCGAACCCGCTTCTATGATTTTCACACCCGAACGTGTGGTGCCGGAAGACACGAGCCTGCTGGAATACGGCATTCTGTTCCACGACGCGCTGTTTATCCGCATTGCAAACGCTGGCTGGGACGCTTCGCAGACCTTCAAGGTGAAGAACCTGAAGTTTGTCTCCATGCCGGAATACACCTTCGAGTTCTCGATGGCGGACATTGCCGCTTCCGCTGAAAACAACGGCAAGCAGGATGCTGCGCTGTTCACCAAGCCGATTTCTTGGAACGCTGAGCGCTACAACAACGGTTTCTCGCAGGTGTGGCCCGCGATTCCGGATACGCTGGAAGAGCGGCAGGCGCTTGAACGCGGCGAAACCATCACCCGCCCCGAAGCGCCCGAAAAGACCGTGACCGCCTTTGACGCGACCGTCTCCGGCGAAGCGGCACTGTCGGACACCGCGCTGACCATCACGCTGACCTTCTCCGAAGCGCTGCGCACGGGTGAATACGCCGTCGGCATGGACATTGCCGAAGCGTGGGAAACCGCGTGGAATGCGGACGGCACGCAGATGACGCTGACCGTCCCCGCGAACGCGCTGAATGGACAGCACACCGTGAACCTCATCATCTTCCGCCTGATGGATACCGATGGCAACCTCATCGGCGGTCCGGTGGAACTGCATTTGGACTTCTAATCCTCGAATCCCCTGCCCGTGGCGACGTAAAATCGTCACGGGCTTTTTTGTTCCCGGCAAACTTCATTTTCGCTTCCTCGTAACTTCACATTGGCTTCATCCAATTGTGTCATAATTGCTTCCGGAACATCCATGAGATGGAAGGAGTCAGAGGAACTATGAAGAAGACCGGGAAAATCATTGCCATCATCGTCGTGCTTGCGCTCGTCGTGAGCGGCGTTTTCCTTTTTGCGGGCGGACGGAAAAACACAGCTTACAGCGAGGAAATCGCCCGCACGCAGGACATCAGCACCTATTACACCTTTTCCGGCAACCTGTCGACAAAGGACAGCCAAATCGTCACCTCCACCGCGAAAACAACCGTCAAAGAGTGCCTGTTCTCCGAGGGCGACGTGGTGAAGAAAAACGACATTATCCTCAAATTTTCAAGCGGCGGTACTGCACGCGCGCCGATGGACGGAACGCTCTCGAACCTCTACGTCGAGGAAGGCGACGAGGTGACCATGGGGCAGCAGCTGCTGCGTGTCGCAGATTACAGCAATCCGCAGATTGTGTTCAACGTGGATGAATACGACCGTCCGGCGCTCTCCGTCGGGCAGGCGGCGGATGTGACCGTGCTGTCCACTGGCAAGATGCTCACCGGCACCATCACCCGCATTGCGCAGGAAGCGACCGTATCCGGCGACTTGGCGTACTACGAGGTGACGATGACCGTGCCGCAGGACGGAACGCTCGCCATGGGCTTGAGCTGCGAAATCCGCGTGCTGTACCAGAGCGTGAAAAACGTCACTACTGTGTCGATTGACGCGATTCAGTACGATTCGGACGGCAAGCCGTTCGTCTACTGCTACGACCGCAAGGACGATATTGTACAGCAGCGCGTGACACTGGGCATCAACAACGGCTCGATTGTCGAAATCGTCGACGGCATCCGCACGGGCGAAGCGGTGCTGATTCCCGTGAAGAACACAATGGGAATGCCCATGATGCATTATTGACGGAAAGGGGCATTCACCATGGCGGAAAATATTCTGACGATGGAGAACATCGTCAAAACATACAAAATGGGCGATGAACAGCAGACGGTTTTGAAGGGCATTGACCTGCAGGTGGACAAGGGCGAATTTGTCGCCATTCTTGGCCCCAGCGGGTCGGGCAAATCAACGCTGATGAACATCATTGGCTGTCTGGACACGGCAACATCCGGCACATACCACTTGCATGGGCGGGACGTATCCGCGCTGAGCGAATCGGAGCTGGCGCGCGTACGGTCGAAGGAAATCGGGTTCATCTTCCAGTCGTTCCAGCTGCTTCAGCGTCAGGACGCGCTGCAAAACGTGGAGCTTCCGCTGATTTACGCGGGCATGAGCGGCCACGAGCGCGCCGCGCGGGCGCAGCAAATGCTGGAGCGCGTCGGTTTGAAGGACAAGATGCACCACTTTCCGAACCAGCTTTCCGGCGGACAGCAGCAGCGCGTCGCGATTGCCCGCGCGCTGGCGAACAACCCGACCATTCTGCTGGCGGACGAGCCGACGGGTGCGCTTGACCGGGCGACGGGACGGCAGGTGATGAGCCTTTTCCATGACCTGAACGACGAGGGGCGCACGATTATCATGATTACGCACGACATTGAGATTGCCCGCCACGCGCGGCGCATTGTGCGCATCCTTGATGGCGAAATCAGTGAAGGAGTGGTGGAAGATGCTTAAAGAGAGCATTCGCATGTCGTGGCAGAACATCCGCGGCAACAAAATGCGCACCTTTCTGACGATGCTGGGCATCATCATCGGCGTGACAGCGATTATCGCGCTGATTACGACGGTCGGCAGCGCAACGGGCGAAATCACGAGTCAATTCTCTGCCTTGGGCGCAGGCAAAGTGAGCGTAAGCATCAGCGGCACAGCCATCAAGCATGGGCTGAACGAAAGCGACCTCGCGCACATTGCTGCGCTGGACAATGTGGCGGGTGTTGACCCAAATGTCTCCCTGCGCACCTATGCCGCGCAGGACGGTCAGCTGGTGGAGGATGTGACGCTGGAGGGGCGCAGCAGCGACTATTTTTCCGCGCAGGATGACCTGATTGGGCGCGGTCGGGCGCTGAAGGCGATTGACATGGATCGTTCGAGCCACGTTTGCATCATCGACCAGACCTTGGCATCCGCTGCCTTCCCGAACGAAGACCCGCTGGAGCAGTCGCTGATTCTGCACGGGCAGCAGTTCACCGTCGTCGGCGTGCTGAGCGAGGACAGCGGAAGCGACCTGATGGCTGCCATGTCTGCCAGCAGCGACGGCGGTAAGGCGATTATCCCCTATCCGGCGGCCATGCGGCTGAGCGGCTCAAACACCGTGCGGTCGCTGACGCTGTACTTGAAGGACTCGTCGTTATCCTCCGAAACCGTCGACAATGTGAAGCAGCTGCTGGACAGCGCGTTCAACTACCGCGACAGCGCGTACTCCATCATCAATCTGGACAGCCTGCTGGATACGATGAACAGCATCACCGGCATGATGACGACGATGCTGGTGGGCATTGCGTCCATCGCCCTGCTGGTTGGCGGCATCGGCATTATGAACATGATGCTCGTCTCCGTCAGCGAGCGGACGACGGAAATCGGCCTGCGCAAGGCGCTCGGCGCGCGTCCGGGGCTGATTCAAATGCAGTTCCTGATGGAATCGGTCATGCTGTCGCTCATGGGCGGGTTCATCGGCATATTGGTGGGCAATCTCGTCTCGTGGATGATTGCAATGGCGCTGGATATTACCTTCCAGCTCAACGCAGGCGCAATCACGCTGGCGTTCGTGTTTTCCGCCTCGGTCGGCATTCTGTTCGGCTGGGCACCCGCGCGCAAGGCTTCACGGCTGAATCCTATTGATGCTTTGCGGTCGATGTGATATAATAGAAGCATCAGCACAAGGAGGTTTCCGCCATGTTTACGATTCTGGTGGTTGAGGATGACGCGCCGCTGCAGCGGATGATGAGCGCGTTTCTGGGGTTGAACGGCTTTTCAATCGTCGGGGCTGCCAACGGCGAGGAAGCGCTGAACGCCATCGACAGGGTGATGCCCGATCTGGTCATTGCCGACGTGATGATGCCGGTGATGGATGGCTGGGAGCTGACGCGTGAACTGCGCCGCTGCTATCCGCGCCTGCCCATCATGCTGGTGACGGCGCGCGACACCATTGAGGACAAGCGGACGGGCTTCACCTCCGGCGCGGATGACTACCTGACCAAGCCGGTCGATTTGGACGAGCTGCTGCTGCATGTGCAAGCGCTGCTGCGGCGGTCACAGGCCATGACGAGCCACCAATTGACCATCGGGCAGACGCACTTGGATTACGATTCGCTGACCGTGCAGCGCGGTGACACGCTGCTGACGCTGCCGAAGAAGGAGTTTTTCCTGCTCTTTAAGCTCCTGTCCAGCCCGATGCAGATTTTCACGCGCCGGCAGCTGATGGACGAAATCTGGGGCATGGATGCGCAGAGCGACGAACGCACGGTGGACGTACACATCAAGCGTCTGCGCGAAAAGTGCGAGATTTTCCCCGATTTCAGCATCGTAACAGTGCGCGGCTTGGGCTACAAGGCGGTCAAGAATGGATAAGCGCCGCATCATCCGCAAACCATACTCCTTCCGCGGGCGCATGATTGCGGCGCTGATGATTGGCTCGCTGCTGGCAACCGTCATCAGCCTGTTTCTCGCCTTCTGCGTGACGCACATCAACCTTTTGCAGGAACTGAAAGTGCGTGAGCGCGCCGTCGCCATCTACCTGATGGAACTGGAACAGCGCACGGAGCTGAGAACAGACGAATTAGCCCGCCTGATGGAGCAGAACGGCATCGAAGTTGCTATGCTGTCCGACGAGGATGTCGCTGCCCTGTCCGCGGGCACGCAGCGGGAGCTGAAACGCGCGGGCATTGCCTACGAATCGACGACGTGGAAATCGCAGCGAAATCCGGTAACGTATGTGCAGATGCGCACAGGCGTCCTTGCAATTACCGCTGGCGGCGACGGCAGCAGCTACGGCATCGCGTTTGCGCGCATTATCTTCGGCTCAACCAGCTTTCTGGCAGTCTTTGCGCTGATGGTGACGCTGGCATCCTACTGGATTTCCAAGCCCGTTCATGAAATCACGAATGCGACTCGCAAGGTCAAAGAGGGCGACTTCACCGTCAAACTGGATGCCGCCCACGCGCCGGGCGAAATAGGGGAACTCATGCGTTCCTTTAACGCCATGACCGACGCGCTCAGCCGAACGTCCTACCTGCAGAAAGACTTCATCAGCTCCATCAGCCACGAATTCAAAACGCCGATTGCATCCATCCGAGGCTTTGCGCGGCTGCTGCAAATGCCCGGCTTGACCGAGGCGCAGCGGCAGGAATATGTGGACTTGATTGCGCAGGAAAGCGACCGCTTGTCGCGCCTGTCGCAGACGCTGCTGCGCCTGTCCGCGCTGGAGCAGCAGTCCGCACCCGCGTCGCTGACGGAGTTTTCGCTGGATGAGCAGCTTCGTCAGGTCATCCTGCGCTTAGAACCGACATGGAGCGCGCGCGGCATCAGCTGGCAGCTGGATTTGAACAGCGTTACCGTCGTGTCGGACGAAGAGCTGCTCAGCCACGTCTGGATGAACATCATCCAAAACGCCATCAAGTTTTCGCCGGAGAATGCAGTTATCGAGGTGCGCGTGTTCGCCACAGATACGGCGACCGTTGAGATTACCGACCACGGCATCGGCATGGACGACGCAACCGTGAAGCGCATTTTCGACCGTTTCTATCAGGCGGACCGATCCCGCAAGCAGGAGGGTGTCGGCTTAGGGCTTTGCCTCGTCAAGCGGATTTTGGATATGCTTGGCGGCACAGTATCGGTTGACTCGCGCCCCGGCGAAGGGTCCACCTTCCGCGTCCACGTCCCTTTCCGGCCCAAATATGATGAGGCCGCACACACTGACGAAAGAGAGGGTAAAAGCCCATGAACACCGATTCGCAGCATCTTCAGCAGGTCAGCGAGGAATTTCAGCACATGGTAGAGGAGTTTTTTCTGGTGCAGTCACGCTACTCCGCCGCAATCAAGGAGATTCAGACGAAGCTCGAAATCCTTGATGACGAGTTCCAGATGCGTCATCGCCGCAATCCCATCCACCACATGCAGAGCCGGCTGAAAACCATCCAGTCGATGCTGGAGAAGCTAAAGCGCAAGAACTACGAAGTCAGCATCAACAGCGCCGTCAAAAACTTGCAGGATATTGCCGGCATCCGCGTTATCTGCTCGTATGTGCAGGACGTGTATACCATTGCGAACCTGCTGGTCAGCCAAGACGACGTGCATTTGGTGCGCATGGCGGATTACATCCGCGAGCCGAAACCGAACGGCTACCGCAGCCTGCATTTGATTGTTGAAATTCCTGTTTTTCTCTCTGAAGGGCGGATTCTTGTACCCGTCGAGGTGCAGATTCGCACGATTGCCATGGACTTCTGGGCTTCGCTGGAGCATTCGCTCCGCTACAAGGCGCAGGAGTACATTCCGCAGCACATTTCCGACGAATTGCAGCGCGTCGCGACGGACATTGCATCCCTTGACCAGCGGATGCAGGCGATTCACGATCAGGTGGACGAGCTGAGCGACGCGCGCAGTGACAACGCCACATAATATGATTTCCCGAGGTGAAGGCATGGAACAGTACCCGAAGAAACTGCCACCACAGGTGGACAGCCGTTTGCGGCACAGTATCCTTGAAATGCCCGTAGAAATCCGCAAGGCAAGCGGCATCGTGATTTACGGGCGCCGCATCAAGAGCCTTGTTTTTACGACCGATTTGGCGATTATCAAGAACTGCGACGCGGACGCGGTGTTCGCCGTCTATCCATTTACGCCGCAGCAGTCTATCAGCGATGCGATTATCAAAGCGTCTTATATTCCCGTTTTCTGCGGCGTGGGCGGCGGCACAACGCAGGGGCTTCGCACCGTTTCGCTCGCGAAGGATGCCGAAGCGCAAGGGGCAATGGGCGTTGTGCTGAATGCGCCCGTATCGAACCTGAATCTGCTCGCGGTCTCGAAGGCGGTGGACATTCCCGTCATCATCACCGTGATTGACGAAGCGACCGACATTGGACAGCGGATTGCATCCGGCGCGTCGATTCTCAACGTCGCGGGCGGGGCGAATACCCCGGCGATTGTGCGAAAGATTCGCACGGAGTACCCGGATTTTCCGATTATCGCCACCGGCGGCAATAAGCCGGATACCATCGCCGCGACGGTTGCGGCAGGCGCGAACGCGATTACGTTTACGCCGCCATCCGCACAGGAACTGTTCAAAGCGATGATGACCCGTTATCGGGACGAGTAAAAAGTGCATAAAAGCCCAGCAATCAGCCATACTATCCGTATCAACAGGAGGTGTCGTTTGATGCTGGGCTTTCTTTCTGCAATTCTGGCAGGCGCGGCGATGAGCGTGCAGGGCGTAATGAACACGCGGCTTGGCGAAAAGGTGGGTACGCTGGAGACGAACGCATTCGTGCAGCTGATCGGTTTTTTGCTGGCGCTGCTCATCGCGGTTTTCTTCGGCAAAGGCAACATCCGACTATTGCCGCAAGCGCCGTGGTATGCGTGGCTGGGCGGTGTACTTGCGCCGGTCATCACGCTGACGGTGATGTGGGCGATTGGCAGCCTGACACCAACGGTCGCGATTTCCGCAATTCTGCTCTCACAATTGACCGTCGCCGCGCTGATTGACGTATTCGGCTGGCTGGGCGCGGAGAAGATGCCGTTCTCGTGGGAGAAGTGGGTCGGCGTGGCGCTGATGGTGGGCGGTGTCATCCTGATGAAAATCAAGACGTGATACGGCAAACGCGCGGAAATCAGCAGGATTCCAGGCGATTTTCCGCGAACGCTTCTGCCCCCTGCGACAAACACAGCCATTTTTCTTCGCAGGAGACAGGCAATCAAATGGCGAAACCTCCTGCGCAGAAAAACAGGAGGTACTTTTTATGCTGCAATCCATCCGCGATGGCGATCGGCTGATTGTGCGCATCGACGGCGAACTCGACCACTTCTGCGCACAGAGCGTTCGCCGCGATTTAGACGCGCTGCTGCTTGACCGCTCCATCCGCACGCTGATTCTGGACTTCTCGTCGCTGACGTTCATGGACTCCTCCGGCATCGGGGTTGTCCTGGGGCGCTATCGGCTGCTGCGCGACCGGGGCGGGCACGTCGCGATTGTGGGCATGAACCCGCACATCGCTCGGCTATTCCACATGTCCGGGCTTGACCGGATTATCCGCCAGCTGGACAAGCATCAGGAGGCGCAAGCATGAGCCATCACAACGAAATGGAAATCCGATTTCTCTCCCTGCCCGAAAACGAAGCTTTCGCGCGCGTGGTGATTGCCGCCTTTGCCGTCCAGCTCTCCCCAACCGTCAGCGAAATTGCCGACATCAAGACCGCCGTCTCCGAAGCTGTCACGAACGCCATCGTACACGGTTACGAGGGCACGCGCGGCACGGTTATCCTGCGCGCAAGCATTGACGGCACGCTGCTGACCATTGAAATCAGCGACAAAGGGCGCGGCATCGCCGACATTCCGCAGGCGATGGAACCGTTTTTTACCACGCACCCCGAACAGGAACGAAGCGGCATGGGTTTTGCCGTCATGCAGACGTTCATGGACGACCTGCGCGTTACATCCACGCCCGGTCAGGGCACAACCGTGCGGATGAAGAAGCGGATTCTGACGACGCCGATTATGTAAAAGAAATGGACTGCTCCGCATTTGAGAGCAGTCCATTTCCTTATGCTTTTTTCTGCTTGCGAATGTCAAGCACCGCGTCGAGGATGTCCTCTGCGAGCTGCTTTTTCGTCCGCAGCGGATACTCTGTCTGGCTGTCCGGCGTGATGAGCGTGGCAATGTTCGTATCAACATTGAATCCTGCGCCGGGCTGGCTGACGTCGTTCAGAACAATCAGGTCAAGATGCTTGCTTTCCAGCTTCCGATGCGCGTTTTGGAGCAGGTTCTCCGTTTCCGCCGCGAAGCCGACAAGCACCTGCCCCGGCCTTTTCGCCGCACCGACCGCCGCCGCAATATCCGGGTTCTCCACCAGCTCGACGACAAGCGGCTGTCCGTCGTGCGCCTTCTTGTGCTTCTGCGGGTACGTCACGGCGAAGCGGTAATCCGCCGGAGCCGCCGCTTGAATCACAACGTCCATGTCGGGCGCAGTCGTCGTAACCGCGTCGAACAAATCCTGCGTGCTTTCCACACGGCGGATGTCAATGCCGTCCGGCACGGGCGCTGTTGTACTGCCCGCAATCACCGTCACCTGCGCGCCGCGGTTCCTCGCCGCCTCAGCAAGGGCAAAGCCCATTTTGCCGGAGGAATCATTGGTCATGTAGCGCACAGGGTCAAGGCGTTCGCGCGTTGCCCCTGCTGTCACCAGCACACGCAGACCCGCGAAATCGCGCTTCGGGCAGAGCAGGGAGACAATCGCGCGCACAATGGTTTCCGGCTCACTCATGCGGCCCGCACCCGTATCGCCGCACGCCAAAAAGCCCGCTTCCGGCCCTGCAAAATGCACGCCGCGGGCTTTCAAGGTCTGCACGTTCTGCTGCGTCACCGCTGCCGTCCACATGCCAGTATTCATGGCAGGGGCAAGCAGAATCGGCGCTTTCGTTGCCAAGATGGTGGTGGACAGCATATCGTCCGCAATGCCGCACGCCATCTTCGCCATGATATTCGCCGTCGCGGGCGCAATGGCAAAAACATCCGCGCGTTTCGCCAGCGCGATATGCTCCACCTCCCACGTCTCCGGGCGCGCGAACGTGTCCGTGACGACGGGATGGTTGCTCAGCGTTTCAAACGTCAGCGGCTGCACAAACTGCGCCGCGTTTTTCGTCATGATGACGTGCGTCTCCACGCCGAGCTTGCGCAGACGGGAGACAATTTCGCAGCTCTTGTAAACCGCAATGCCGCCCGTTACGCCCAGCACCACATGCCGTCCGCGCACGTCGGGAAGTTCACAGCACATCGACGTCCTGATCCTCGTTTTCGTCGTTCGGTTCGTCGTAAGTAATCAGACCGCGGTTGATTTCCTCCACCGCCGTCTTGAGCGGCTTCATGCCTTCATTGTCCAGCAGGGGCTTGCTGCCGCCGATAATCTGACGGCCGCGCTTGCTCGCCTCCACCACGAGGGTATAGCGGGAATCAGCGTGTTTGAGCAGCTCCAGAACGCAGGGTTCGACAATCGACATAAGGGTGTTCCTCCTTTTATGTTCAGCCGCAATTGCGGCAGGAAACGCTTTTATCTTACTCCGGGATTTCGACGGTATAGCGCGCCGTGTTGTAGCGCTCCGCCTCGATGATGCCGGCAATCCGCGCGGCACAGGCGGCTACGTCATCGTTGATGACATTGTAGCGGTAGTGATTTTTGAGGGCGATTTCGCGCACGGCGATTTCCTGCCGCATGGCAATCTGCTCCGGGGATTCCGTGCCGCGCCCTTCCAGACGGCGGTGCAGCTCTGACATGCTCGGCGGCAGGATGAAGATGCTCACGCAGTCCTTCTCGCGCGCAATCACCTGCTCCGCGCCCTGCACGTCAATATCCAGTACGACATTCTGTCCCTGCGCCAAGCGGCGGCTGACCTCACTGCGGAGCGTGCCGTAGTGGTGGGCGAACACCGGCGCATACTCGATGAACTCATCGTTTTCGACGCGGCGCGCAAATTCCTCTTCGCTGATGAAGTAGTATTCGCGCCCGTTTTCCTCGCCCGGACGGGGCGAACGGGTCGTTGCGCTGACGGAAAAAACCAGCGAATCGTCATGCGCCATCAATTCCTTGATGACGGTGCCCTTCCCGGTGCCGGACGCGCCGGAAATGACCAGCAGCATACCCTTTCGTGCTTCACTCATGTTGCCATTCCCCTTCATGCTGGTATCACACCGCGTTCTGAATCTGCTCACGCATTTTTTCAATCTCGCTCTTGAGATTGACGACGTTCTGCGCCATTTGCGCGTCGGAGCATTTGCTGCCGATGGTGTTGGCTTCGCGGTTCATTTCCTGAATCAGGAAATCCATCTTCTTGCCCGTTTCGCCGGATACATCCAGATACACATGCATCTGCGCGATGTGGCTTTCAAGGCGCGACAGCTCCTCGTCGATGGCGCATTTGTCCGCCATCAGCGCGACTTCCTGTGCCAGCCGTGCCGGATCAACGGGTTCAATCGGCAGACGCGCCAGCCGTTCGGTCAGGCGCAGCCGGTATTCCTCCACCACCTGCGGGGCACGCGACGCAATCTGCTCCCGCAGCGCCGCCGCCGCATCCAGGTGCACCTGCAAATCATCCCGCAGATGTGCCCCTTCGCGGATGCGCATGTCCGTAAGGTGCTGCATCGCCAGCGCCGTCACTTCGCGGCACTGCGCGGTGAGTGCTTCTTCATCCAGCGCACGTTCCGTCACAGTCGTCACGCCATCGAGCTGCATCAGGCGGCTGACGGTCAGGTCATTCGCCGCGCCCGTCGCCGTTTGCAGCGTCTTTGCCGCCTGCATGTACGCCGCGGCAAGCGTCTCATCCACCGTCACGTCGCTGTCAGAACCGCTGATGCGCCGGAGTGTCAGCTGCACGTCCACATGTCCGCGGCAAAGCGGCGCAAGCGTCTTGCGAATCGTTTCCTCCAGGAAGGTCAGACCGCGGCCGAGCCGCATGGACAAGTCCAGAAAGCGATGGTTCACTGCCCGAAGCTCCACGGTCATCTCCCAGTCGCCCTGACGGGACGTCTCCTTGCCATATCCGGTCATGCTCTGCATCCGGCAATCCCTCCCCTTCAGAAAATTTATTATACCACGTCCCGCCGCACTTTGCAAGTAGTTTCCCGCATTTGCGCGACTTCAGCTTTTTCGCATTGCAATCTTGACACGCAGTCGGCACGGTGTTATACTTTGGAACATCCGCGTATGTTTTTTCTTTGTTTTTCGCCAATTTGTCATGCGCAGGGAGGATGCAGCCCATGAAACTCGACCGGAAGAAAATGCTGCTCATCAGCTTCATGCTCTTTTCACTCTTTTTCGGCGCGGGAAATTTGATTTTCCCGCCTTTTTTAGGGCAGAACGCGGGCAGCAGCACCGTTAGCGCCATGCTGGGTTTCCTCGCGACGGCGGTGATTCTGCCAGTGCTGGGCGTCATCGTTGTGGCGCGGTTCGACGGGCTGGAGCAGCTCGCGCAGCACGCTGGGAAGAAGTTCTCCCTGATTTTCACCGTCCTCATCTACCTGTCGATTGGGCCGGGGCTGGGCATTCCGCGCGCGGCATCCGTACCGTTTGAGATGGCGGTCGCGCCGTATCTGCCGCAGGGCGCGAACATCCGCGTGTGGATGGTGGTGTATTCGCTGGTGTTCTTCCTGATTGCGCTGTGGCTGTGCATGACGCCGGGCAAGCTCGTCAGCCGCATTGGAAATTTTCTCACGCCGTCGCTGCTGATTCTGCTCGTGTTTCTCTTCATCAGCTTTCTGTTCCGCGGGCAGGTCAACATTGCAGCGCCGCAGACGGAATACAGCGCCGCCCCGTTCCTCAAGGGCTTCTCCGAAGGCTACCAGACGATGGACACGATTGCCGCGCTGAATTTCGGCTTAGTGATTGCCACGACGCTGGGCAGCTTCGGGCTGACGCAGCGCAAAGATGTACTGCGCCACACGGTCAAGGCTGGGATTTTCGCCGGATTGATTCTCTCCGCCGTCTACATGATGCTCAGCTACATGGGCATGTGCTCCTCCGGCGTGTACGACATTCAGGAGAACGGCGCGTGGACGCTGCGGTGCATCGTTTTCCAGCTCTTCGGCGAACCCGGCGCGTATCTGCTCGCCGCCATCTTCACGCTCGCCTGCCTGACGACGTGTGTCGGGCTGATTAACTCCATCTCGCAGTATTTCTCGCACCTTTTCTCCCGCATCAGCTACCGCAAGTGGGTCTTTCTCATTATTGGCTTTTCCTTCCTCATTTGCAATCTGGGTCTGACGGTCATTTTGAGCATTTCCATCCCGATTTTGAACGCCATCTATCCGATTGCGATTGTGCTGATTCTGCTGGGCATGACGCACCGCGTGTGGGCGAAGAACCGCTATGTCTACCCGATTGTTGTCGCCGGGACGGGCGTCGTCAGCGTGCTGTACGCGCTGGACACACTGCACCTGCCGCTGGGCATCCTCGGCACCCTCTGTCACGCGCTGCCGCTGTATGAGCACGGCTTCGGCTGGGTGAGCGTCGCGCTGGCAATGCTGCTGATTGCCCTGCCGATGCCGCGAATTTTCGCGAAACAGAAGCGCGCTTGACAATTTCGGCGACTTCCTATACAATACAATAGAAGCGTATGATATAAGGGAGCGAGTGACCCATGAATACTCTCAACAAGACTTTTCTGCCCGTGACGCTGGACGAATGCCACGCGCGCGGCTGGGATGCGCCCGACTTTGTGTATGTCTGCGGCGACGCGTATGTCGATCACCCGTCGTTCGGGCTGGCAATTATCAGCCGCATTCTGGAGAAGGCGGGCTATCGCGTGGCAATGCTCTGTCTGCCGCCGTGGCAGGATGCTTCCGCGTTCAAGCAGTTCGGCAAGCCTCGGCTTGGCTTTCTGGTGTCCGCGGGCGTGATTGACAGCATGGTCAACCACTATACCGTCGCGAAAAAGCGCCGCCACGACGATGCCTACGCTCCCGGCGGCAAAGGCTTCATGCGCCCTGACCGCGCGACCATCGTCTACTGCAACCGAATCCGGCAGGCGTACCGCGATGTGCCGATTCTCATCGGCGGCGTGGAAGCGAGCCTCCGCCGTTTCTCCCACTATGACTACTGGGACGACAAGGTGCGCCACAGCATTCTGGTGGACTCCGGTGCGACGCTGCTGATGTACGGCATGGGCGAAACGAGCATCATCGAATGCGCAAACTGGGTGGCGGACGGCATGAATCCGGCGGAACTGCCGAAAATGCGCGGCATCTGCTACATGAGCAAGACGCCCGACCCGACGTGCGTTCAGCTGCCAAACCATCAGGAGGTCAGCACCGACAAGCGCAAGTACGCTGAGGCGTTCGTCATCCAGTACGACGAGCAGGACCCGATTCGCGGCAAGCGCATGTGTCAGCAGCAGGACACAGATCGGTATCTGATACAGAATCAGCCGTGCCTGCCGCTGAGCCGTGAAGCCCTCGACGCGGTGTACGACCTGCCCTACACGCGCACTTATCACCCGATGTACAAGGCAGAGGGCGGCATCCCAGCGCTGCAGGAGGTCGAATTCTCGATTGCCTCCACGCGCGGATGCTTCGGCTCGTGCAATTTCTGTGCCATCACGTTCCATCAGGGGCGCATCATCCAGAGCCGCAGCCCCGAAAGCATCCTCCGCGAAGGAAAGCTGCTGACACAGCTGCCGAATTTCAAGGGCTACATTCACGATGTCGGCGGTCCGACGGCGAATTTCCGCAAGCCTGCGTGTCCAAATCAGCTGAAAGTCGGCGCGTGCAAGCATCGGCAGTGTCTGTTCCCGCAGCCGTGCAAGAACTTGCAGGTTGATCACGAGGAATTTCTGTCCATCCTCAAGCAGCTCCGCGAACTGCCGAAGGTGAAGAAGGTGTTCGTCCGCAGCGGCCTGCGCTACGACTACATCATGTCCGACAAGAACCCGACGCGCTTCCTGCGCGAATTCTGCAAGTACAACGTGTCCGGGCAGCTAAAAGTCGCGCCGGAACATGTCTGCCCGTATGTACTTGACCGCATGGGCAAGCCGCGCCGCGAGCTGTACGACGCATTCGTCGCGCGGTATCAGCAGGTGAACGAGCAGCTGGGCTTAAAGCAGTACTTAATCCCCTACCTGATGAGCAGTCACCCCGGCAGCGACCTGAACGCCGCGATTGAGCTGGCGTGCTACCTGCGCGACACGGGGTTCTACCCGGAGCAGGTGCAGGACTTCTACCCGACGCCCGGCACGCTTTCGACGTGCATGTTCTATACCGGGCTTGACCCGCGCACCATGCAGCCCGTTTTCGTCGCGCGGTCGCCGGAGGAAAAGGCGATGCAGCGCGCGCTGATGCAGTACAAGAATCCGCAGAATCAGCCGCTGGTGCGCAAGGCGCTTCGGATTGCGGGGCGCGAAGACCTGATTGGCTACGGCAAGCAGTGCCTTGTGCCGCCGGAGCGCGATATGCGGGACGACCGCTATCCGACGCGTCCGGGCGACAATCCGGCACACGCGCGCAAGGCGATTCGCCACCCCGACAAGCGGCAGCAAAACAGCGAAAAGCCGCAGAACCGCCGGCAGCGGAGAGGATACTAATTGCATAAGGAACGCCCTCGGATGCAGTCAAATTCGACATTCCGAGGGCGGTTTTCATTGTCGTATTTTCAATTATAACAGCCGCTGCGTCATTCCTTCTACATCTTCCAGCGTCAGGAGCGTGATCGAGCCGAACGGCGCGTTGAGCAGCACTTCAACCGCACGGCGGTAGCGCGTCAGCAAATCCACCAAGGCGGGCAAATCGCACGGCTGCTTGTCGTTTTTCGCCTGCATGAGCTGCGCCGCCAAATCGAAAAAGCAGTCACCCAGCAGGTGCAGGACGATGCCCGCCACGCCGCGAATCTCCGTGAACAGTGTGCCGCTCTGGACACCCTGCGCAATCGTTTGTTCCAGCAGCGGGTGGAAGCGGTCGGACAGCGCGTCCAAGTACGTCAAAGCCATCGCGCGCCCTTCCGGCGAAGTGGCCATCGGCAGGAGCATCGCCGTGAACGCCGCGTCCTCATCGCGCATCGGCAGACACGCCGACAGCAGCAGATTCAGCCGCGCAAGGTCATCCGGCGCATCCGCCAATTGGGCTTCGGCACGTTCCGCCGATTCCTGCGCGTGCTGGTGACTGAGCAGCGTCATGATTTCTTCCTTGCTGGCGAAATGGTGGTAGATGCCGCCCTTGCTGACGCCCGCCGCACGGACGATTTCCTGCATACTGGCGGCTTCGTAGCCCTTTTGGCAGAAAAGCTGCTCTGCCGCCCGCAGAATCTCCCGCTTCGTTTCGTCACCCTTGCGCATGTGATGCTTCCTCCCGTTACTCCGCGTTTTCGCGGTGCATGGAGCGCTCCGACGAAAAGCCGTTCGGATAGCGCCCATGCAGTTTGTTAAGATTCCCCTGCAAAATTTCGCTCAGCGGCACATTCAGCCCCTGCGCTGCCTCCGCCAAGTACCACGCGACGTCGCCAAGCTCCTTTTTCAGCTTCTCCGTATCCAGCGGATGCCCCTGAAAGCGGTGCTTTTTAAGCAAATCAATCGCTTCGCCGCTCTCGCCGCAAAGCCCCATCAGCGCGTTTTCCAGCACGTCCTGCGGATTCAGCGCTGGATTAAGCAGGGACATGGCTTCCTGCTGATAATCATCGACATTCATTGCGCCTGCTCCTTCCGCTGCATGAGTTCCAGCCCCATTTTGCCCGTGATTTGCTCCGGCGTCAGCACCATCAGGCACAGGCGGCTGGCAAACTGCGTATATTCCACTTCGGCGGCGGATTCATCCGGATAGAAGCGCTTCGCCAGCGCGATGCACAGGTCATGCTTCTGCTTTTCGTCCGTCACGATGGCGATTCGCCCCTTGACGATGACGCTGCGGTACGCGGTCGTGTGCTTCTCCGGAATCACGTCGTCCGCGTCAATCACGCAGAAGGACGCGCGGTTATCGCGGCGGATGCAGTCGATTTTCTGCCCTTCGAGCGCGCCGTGAAAGACAATCACGCCATCCACCAGCGCATAGGACAGCGGCACGCCGTACGGGAAGCCATCAAGGGAAATCAGCGACAAAACACCGCTGGTCGCCCGGCGAAGCACCTGCTCGCATTCTTCTTGGCACAATGCCTGTTTGTTCCTGCGCATGGTCATGCCTCTTCCACTGCCTTTTTCAGCGGCGTGAGGTCGATGCCTTCCGCGTCATTGAGCACCTTCAGCAGGCTCTCCAGCATCTGCCGCACGCCGCCGGGCACGTCGCTTTCCACATTCAGCGGCAACACGGGGTCATGCACGGACAGGCGAAGCAGGAACCAGCCGTTGTCCATGCCGCCGTCAAGGTCGAAGGAAATGCGCACGCCCTCGCGGTTATCCGGCGCGATATGCCAGTTCTCCGCCGCGTTCGCATAATCCAGCACGCGCTGAATGACTACCTTGCCCGCGTCGCGGAAGTCATCGGCGGTGATGTTCAGGCGGATTTCGCGGCTCTCGACCGGCTCTTTCAGGTCGGCAATCAGGCTGCCGAGCGTCTTGCCCTCCTGCTTGAGCTTCATGGCGCGGACAATCAGCACCGTGACGAGATACATGCCGTCATCAAGAAAGTGATTCTCGCGCAGGGCGGCGTGACCGCTCGTTTCAATCGCCAGCGGGCAGGAAATGCCCTCTTTGTTCAAGCGGATGGCCTCGTCGATGACGTTGCGGTAGCCGCGCTTGTAGCGGTAATGCTCGCCGCCCCAGTCGTTGATGAACTTCTTGAGCCCAGAGGACGTCACCGAGTCCGTTACAATCGTTTCGCCGGGCTTTTCGTCCAGCAGAATCGCGGAAATCAGCGCGATTAGGCGGTTGCGGTTGATTTCGCGGCCGTCGGCATCCACCACGGCGGCACGGTCGCAGTCGGTATCGAAAATCACGCCGAGATCAGCGCCAACGCGCTTCACCGCCGCGGAAATCGACGCCATCGCCGCTTCATTCTCCGGGTTCGGGATGTGGTTGGGGAACATGCCGTCCGGCTCCAAAAACTGACTGCCTTCAATCCACGCGCCCAGTTCTTCCATCAGCTGCGCATAGAATCCACCTGCGCCATTGCCCGCGTCCACCACGACGTGCAGCCCCAGCAGCGGCTTCGGCACGTCCGTACCCAGTCCGCGGCGGATGCGGTCGGCAAGCTGCTCCTTGTACGTCGGCAGGAACGGCTTCTTGACAATCGTGCCTGCCAGCGGCGTGTCTTCGGGTTCGAGCGTGCTCGCCGTTTTGAGCAGTTCCTCCACCACGTCGCCTTCCACGCCGCCTTCCGCCAAGAAGAACTTCAGGCCATTCTTGTCATACGGGTGATGGCTTGCGGTAATCATAATCGAGCCATCCGGCTGGAAACCGGGCGTGATGATGCACATGTACATTGCCGGGGTCGTGCACATGCCAAAATCCAGCACGGACGCGCCCGCTTTGCTCACACCCTCCGCCGCCGCGTGCAGCAGCGCCGGGCCGGAAATGCGGCTGTCACGCCCAATGGCAATCGTCACCTGCGTCACCGGCTTGCCGACATGCTTCGCCACATAGCGCGCGAACGCCATGCCAAGACACATGGCCACATGCTCCGTTAGCGGGGCATTCTCGCCCACCGCCACGCCGCGTACGTCCGAGCCGCTCTTGAGCTTCATCCAATCCATCTTCTCTTCCTCCTCTGTCCGTTTATCTACGCATTTTCTGAACCATTTTGTCCACTTCTTCCGGCGGAACCGCCTCATACGCGCCGCGCAGCAGGTGATACAGCGGCGACAGGCTCAGGAAATCCTCCTGCACGCGCTTCGTCAGCTGCTGGCTGTGCACATCCACCGCGGCAGTGCTTTCCGGCGAAATGTACACCTCGCGCAGGGCATACCAGCCCTTGAGGTCATCCGGCACAGCCGCCGGCACTTCCAGCCGCTTGAAAGAACTGCCGCCGACGAGCATGTGATGCTCCGTCAGGTGACACTGCTTGATGACGTTCCGCACTCCGTCCGGGTCGGCGACAATCCTCCGCCGCAAGATGTCCATCATCTGACGATTTTCACCCCATGTGCCGACACCCCAGTTCATACCCGACGGCGCGAGTTCAAACCAATACATCACGCTGCCCTCGCGCGGTTCGCCCGCATGGCGGAATAGCACCCACAAATGGTCGCGGAAGGGGCTTTTGTCCTTCGTGAAACGAACATCACGCCGCAGCCGCGCCATGCAGCGGTATGGGCGGAGTTCCATCTGCGGGTCAATGGAGAGCATCGCGGGCGCGAGTTCCTGAATGAACGCCTCAAACGGCGCTTTCACGTCCCGCTCGTAGCGCGCGCGGTTCTCCTCGAAGTAGTCAATGCTGTTATGGAAGCGAATGTCCAGAAAGAACTTAAGCGTCGCCTCCGGAAATCCGATAAACATCATGCAGCCTCCTTGGGAATCTCCCTTCTATTATACCTGCTGAAAAGGGATTTTTCAACCGTTCCGGCAGCGCAAATCGCAAAAAAACAGAGGAATGCCCGCGCATTCCCCTGCTTTTCTATGAATCACTCGAAGCGAATCGTCATCTTGACAGGCGTCTGCCCGGTCAGTTCCGCCGAACGCTCGTCCGGCTGATACAGCCCGCAGTACACGTCGAACACCTTGCCGTCCGCCACGCGCTCGCCCGCATCGTTGACGACGGTGAAGGCATTCTTATCCAGCGGAACAGCGATCTGCCGCTTCTCGCCTGCCTTCAGCGCCACGCGCGCGAAGCCCGCCAGATGCGGATGCAGTGTCTCCCACTTCGTGTCCACGTCCTGCACATACACCTGCACAACCGTCTCGCCGTCGCGGTCGCCCGTGTTCTCGACCGTTGCTGTCACCCAGCCCATTTCGGCATCCACCGCTTCGTTATCCAGTGCGAAGGTGGTGTAGGACAGCCCGTAGCCGAACGGATAGAGCGGCTTGCCCTCGAAGTAGCGGTAAGTGCGGTTCTTCATCGAATAATCAGTGAATTCCGGCAGTTCAGACAGATCATGATAGAACGTCACCGGCAGACGGCCGGACGGGTTGACCTCGCCGAAGAGGATTTCCGCCAGCGCCGTGCCGCCCGCCTGACCCGGATACCACGCCATAATCTCCGCATTGCCCTGCGGCACATTCAGCGCAGAGCCTGCCGCGACGACCGTGACCAACGGCTTGCCGGTTTTGACCAGCGCATCAAGCAGCTTCTGCTGGCTTTCGGGCAGATTCAGCGAAATCTTATCGCCGGACGCAAACGCATTGCCCGTGTCGCCCTCTTCGCCCTCCAGCGTCGCATCCAGACCGACGCACGCAATCACAGCATCCGCATTTTCCGCAACCAGTTCGGCTTCCGCCAAGCGGTCGTTCGGCTGACCCAGATTCTGCACGCGGTCTTTGAACAGGTGGCAGCCTTCGCTGAACAGCACGCGGATGCCGTGCTCCTCCGCATAAGCGCGGATGCCTTCGAGGAACGTCACATAGCGGCTGGAACGGCCGTTGTAGTTGCCTTCCAAAGCAGGCACGCTGTCCGCGTTCGGGCCGACGACGGCAATCGTGCGGATTTTGCCCGCGTCCAGCGGCAGCACACCATCGTTGCGCAGCAGCACCATGCACTTTTCCGCTGCTTCCAGCGCCAGCGCGTCATTCTCGTCGGTATCGTTGGCGGTATAGGGGATTTTGTCGTACTCACAGTCGTCCGCGAAGCAGCCCAGCAGATAGCGGGAGGTATACATGCGCTCGCAGGCGGTCGTGATGTCCTCCTCCGTCACCAGACCCTCCTGATACGCGGTCAACATATGCAGGTAGGTGTTGCCGCAGTTGACGTCGCAGCCGTTTTTGAGCGCCAGCGCCGCCGATTCCGGCGCGGTATCGGTCACATGGTGATGCTCGTGGAAGTCGCGAATTGCCCAGCAGTCGGACGTTACATGCCCCTCAAACTGCCACTTATTGCGCAGAATGTCCACCAGCAGCGTCTTCGATCCGCAGGCGGGTTCGCCGTTGACGCGGTTGTACGCGCCCATGACGCTCTCCACCTTCGCTTCCTTCACCGCCGCCTCGAACGCAGGCAGATACGTCTCGTTCATATCCTTCGGGTTCGCCACGGCGTCGAAGGAATGGCGGATGGCTTCCGGGCCGGAGTGCACCGCGAAATGCTTGGCACACGCGGCGACCTTGAGGTACTTGCCATTGCCCTGCAAGCCCTTGATGAACCGTACGCCCAGCCGGCTGGTAAGATACGGATCTTCACCATATGTCTCATGACCGCGGCCCCAGCGCGGGTCACGGAAGATGTTGATGTTCGGGCTCCACATGGACAAGCCCTTGTAAATGTCGCGGTCGCCATGCGCAGACTGCCCGTTGTATTTCGCGCGCGCCTCGGTGCTGATGATGCTTGCCACCATTTCGTGGAAGTCCTCGTCGAAAATCGCCGCCAGACCAATCGCCTGCGGGAACACCGTCGCCGTGCCCGCGCGCGCCACGCCGTGCAGGGATTCATTCCACCAATTATACGCCGGAATGCCCAGCCGCGGAATGGCAGGCGAGTCAAAACGGAGCTGGGAGGCCTTCTCCTCCAGCGTCATCTGCGCAACCAGCTCGTGCGCCAGTCGGCGTGCTTCATCACGATTCATCATCGGAACGTTTCTCCTTTCCTTTTCCAAGGGATTCTCATGTACATTTCCACCAAAAAGCAAAAATTCCTGCTGATTTCGCACAAAAATTTTCACGAAATCCGACCTTTTTCTGCAAAACGCTATGGCGCAACCTCGAATTCTTTGCTATAATAGAACGTGAGAGTGATTTCTGCTGTGAGGTGAGAGAGTTGAAGCCGGTCATTCGCGCCATTGCGTTTGATTTGGATGATACGCTGCTGCGGGACGACCGCACGATTTCGGACGAAACAGTATCCGTTCTGCGCCGCGCAAGTGAAGCGGGCATCTTCATCCTGCCCGCCAGCGGACGCACCTATTGCAGCATGGCGGGGTTTGCAAAACGCATCGGGTGCGCGAGCCGGGTCATCTGCGCCAACGGAGCGGTAATCGCCCAGCCGGACGGAACAACGCTGCATGAACTGACGATTCCCGCGGACATCGCACGGCAGGTCGCCCGGTTCGCCAAGGAGCGCGGATGCTACTGCCAGACGTACGCGGGCGATTGCTTCTACTATAATCAGCAGGGGGATTATGCCCGCGCATATGCAGAAAGCTCGTCCCTGCGCGGCGTGTACGTCGGCGATTTGGAGCAGCATCTATCTGCGCCGACGACGAAGCTGCTGATGATGGCGCCGCCGGAGCAGATTGTGCAGATGCTGGCGGAGGCACAAGCGCAGTTTGGCGAATCCGTCGCGCTGACCTGCTCGAAGCCGTACTTTCTGGAAGTCAATCCCCCGCTGGCGACGAAAGGACACGCATTGTCCGTCTGTGCGGAGGAAATGGGCTTCCCCCTTTCGCAGTGCATGGCGTTCGGCGACAGCCTAAACGACGTGTCGATGCTGCGCGCCGCCGGATACGGCGTGTGCATGGGCAACGGGCGCGAGGATGTGAAGCGCATGGGCTTTGCCGTCTGCGGGACGAATCAGGAGGACGGCGTGGCGCGGTATATCCAGCGGATTCTTTTTGACTGATTTTGCATAGTATTTAGGAGGTTTCCTATGGTACAGGCAGCCGACTTTGCCAAGACGCTTCAATTGACGGTGCTGTCCCCTTCCACGCAGACGGAATGGGATATCCGCACCACCGACCTGAATCGTCCGGGTATGCAGTTCTGCGGCTTCTATGAATATTTCCCATTTGAGCGTCCACAGGTCATCGGCAAGGTCGAAATGACGTATTTGGAGAACCTTGAACCGGAAGTACGCCGTCAAATGCTCAAAAAGTACTTCTCCTTCGACATTCCCTGCGTCATCATCTGCCGCGGGATGCATCCGCCGGAAGAGCTGCTGGAAGCCGCCGCCGCGCGCAATATCGCCGTCTATCAGACCGGAATGGTGACGACGAAGTTCTTCTTCACCGCCATCAACTACCTGAACCGCTGCCTCGCCCCGCGCGTAACGCGCCACGGCGTTTTGGTGTCGGTGTACGGCATGGGCGTGCTGATTACGGGCGACAGCGGCGTTGGCAAGAGTGAAGCCGCACTGGAGCTGATTCGCCGCGGGCATCAGCTGGTGGCGGACGACGTGGTGGACATCTGCCGCGTGTCGGACAACCGTCTGACCGGCGAGTGCCCGGAGATGGTGCGCCACTTCATGGAGATTCGCGGCATCGGCATCATCGACATCCGCGCGATGTACGGCATCGGCGCCGTCGCGCAGAGCAAGTCCATCGACCTTGTGATTCACATGGAGAAGTGGGTCGAGGGCAAGGAGTACGACCGGCTTGGGCTGAATGACGAGTACATCACGATTCTTGGCGTGAAAGTACCCAGCCAGACCATGCCGGTACGGCCGGGGCGCAACCTCGCCATCATCATCGAGGTGGCGGCGCGCAACCTGTCCATGAAGAAGCTCGGTTTCAGCGCCGCGCGGGAGCTTGACCGCCGCATGAACGAAATGATCATGAAGCGTTCCAATCCCGACGCGCAGAATCAGGGCTAACGCATTTTCACAATTACAATATACAGGAGGCTTTTTCCCATGATTTATGTTGGTATTGACGTTGGCGGCACGGGCATTCAGGTCGGTCTGGTGGACGAAAGCGGCAAGATTCTGTGCAAGGGCGGCATCGTCACCCGCACGGATATCCCCTTCGACATGCAGGTGAAAGCGATGGCGGACTGCGTGCTGGACACCATCGACAAGGGCGGCTACACGCTGGGTGACGTGAAGGCCATCGGCGCGGGTGTTCCCGGCGTAACCGACCCCCGCACGGGCAATATTGCGTTCTGCACCAACCTCGGCTGGGTGGACGTGCCGTTTGTGCAGGAGTTCAACAAGCACATTGCCAAGCCCGTTTTCGTCGGCAATGACGCGACGGTCGCAGGGCTGGCAGAGAGCGTTGCGGGCGTGAGCGCGGGTTCGGACAGCAGCGTGTTCATCACCCTCGGCACAGGCGTCGGCGGCGGCATCGTTTTTAATGGCAAGGTCTGGAACGGCTTTCACGGCGTCGGCAGCGAAATCGGTCACATGATTCTCGAACTTGACGGCGAGCCGTGCACCTGCGGCAACTACGGCTGCGTCGAGCGCTACTGCTCCGCGACCGCCATCATCCGCATGGCGCGCGAGCTCTGCGCGGTGCACCCGGAAAGCGAAATCGTGAAGGTGTGTGAAGGCGACCTGAACCGCGTGAACGCGAAGGTTGTTTTCGACGCGGCGAAGAACGGCGACGAAATCGCGCTCAAGGTGTTCCACCGCTATGTGAAGTATTTGGGTCAGCTGGTTGCCAGCCTGGTTAACTGCATCGACCCGGAGGTTATCGTGCTGGGCGGCGGCGTGAGCAAGGCAGGCGACTTCCTGCTGGATGCTGTTCGTGCGGAAACGCGTCGCTATGTGCTGTACAAGACGCTCCCATCGGCGCGCATTGAGCTGGCGAAGCTCGGCCCGGATGCGGGTATCATCGGCGCAGCGATGCTGGGCAAGTAATTCATCCCCCCAAATAAATTTATCCCCGGAGGCATGACGCTTCCGGGGATGTTTTGTGTCCTTATACTATTTCCAAATTCACCTGCGCCATCTGCTTGCGCCTTTTCCGCTCTGTCGTCCGGTCGTTCCATTTAGCGTAGCGCTGCTACGCTGCATTCCACTCCCGTTAGCCAGAGCGAAAAATTCGCGGCGCATCTTGGCGCATTCTCATTTGGAAATAGTATTATTTATTCAGGCTGAAGCGGAACGTGTAGCCTTCTTCGCCGTAATGCTCATTGCCAACCCACAGCACCGTCTTGTCCGTGAGGTTATAGACGGCAGAGTGAATCGTCAGCGAGTTGGAATCGCCCGGATTGCCCCAGTCGCGGCGGCTGACCGCATCGAGCAGACCCATCGCCGCTTCTTCGTCCGCCACGACGCCGTTCAGTTCCGCCAGACGGTCGCGCAGAAGCTCATAGCGGTCAAGACCCGGTTTGTTCGCGTCCGCCGTGTAGTAATCCGGCGTGATGATGAAGTTGGTAATCATCTGCCAGTCCGTCGCGCCGGATAGCGGATCAGCGGCGTTCCAGATGACGTTCAAGTGGCGGTTCGCGCCGTCCGCGTCGTCGTCGCTGCTGTCAGACACCCATTCCAGAATCGCGCTCTTGCCCGTGGAATCCGCAATCATATAATGGAAGCTCGTCTTCGCGGAGTCGTGCAGGTCGTACTTTTCCACCAGTTCGACCGCTTCTTCAACGGAGTCGGCATAGTCCAGAATCATGCGGAGCATCGTGGTAGAGGTCAAATCCGGCTTGTCGGTCTGCTGATTCGTCGCGGCGACCTTCTCTCCGCCCTGATAGGACATGAAGATGCCGCACGCCACGCCCGCGTCATTCACGCCATCCAGCGGCGCAAAAGGAGCGGCAAGCGTGAGAATCTTCTGCCCAAAGGTGGTCACGTCCTTCGTGCTGTCTAAGCCGAGGAACTGCAAGTCCACCGTGGAATAGGAAGCATGACGTCCGTTACCCGGATTCGTGTAGACGATGACGGTGTTCGTCTCGTGGAAATCGTAGTTGCGGCCGAAAACGCGGTCGCCGTCCGCCGTATCCGCGGTGAAAGCAGAGCAGGCGATTTCCGAGGTTTTGATGCTCATGGGGATAATGCCCTTGGTGATGCTGTTCGTGATAAAGGAGATAAGCTCCGTGTCATTGGACGCGCCGCCCTGCGCCAGGAACTCGTCGAAATGGTAGCCGCCGGAGACATTCAGCACATACACCGAACCATCCTTATGGCTTTCATCGCGCTGCGTCACCTGCTGAAAGGACAGCAGCGTTGTGATTTCGTCGTGCCAGATGACGTAGACCGTGCCCACCAGCACGATTACCAGCGCCAGCAGGACGCCGAGGATGGTCAGCAATACTTTCTTCGCGGTTGATTTCTTCTTCATGGGGTCAGTTTTCCTCCCGTTGCGAATTTGTTGATACAGTCAAGTATCATAGCATAAAAACGCAGATTTGTAAAGTGTGAATTTTTCGCGTCAAATTTGTGATTTCGCAAGGATTTTTGCCCCTCGATGTTGTAATTATAATGCAATGAGAGGAGGGAAACGACGATGACCATCAGGGAGCGATTGGAGCAGGAGGAGGCACAGCGTCTATCACCGCGGGCAGTCTGCGCGAAGGACACGCGCGGGCGCGAAAAGCCGATTGACCCCTGCCCGATGCGCACGGACTTCCAACGCGACCGCGACCGCATCATCCACTGCAAAGCGTTTCGCCGCCTGAAATACAAAACGCAGGTGTTCCTCGCGCCTGAAGGCGACCACTATCGCACGCGGCTGACGCACACGCTGGAAGTGGCGCAGATTGCCCGGACACTGGCGCGTTGTCTTCAGCTGAACGAGGACTTGACGGAAGCAATTGCGCTGGGGCACGATTTGGGGCATACGCCGTTTGGGCACATCGGCGAGCACGCGCTGGACAGGCTAATGCCTGAAGGTTTCCGGCACAACGAACAGTCGAAGCGCTGCGTCGAGGCGCTGGAGAGCGACGGAAACGGGCTGAACCTGACGTGGGAGGTGCGCGACGGCATCCTCTGTCACTCCGGCAAGCAGTTTCCCGCAACGCTGGAGGGGCAGTGCGTCCGCCGCGCCGACCGAATCGCGTATCTGAATCACGATTTGGACGACGCCCTGCGCGCCGGAGTCTTGCAGCCCTTTGAACTGCCTGCGGACTGCTTGAAGGTGCTGGGACAGACGCACGGCGAGCGCATCAACACCATGATTTGCGACATTGTGGCGTGCAGCGCGGACAAACCGACGCTGACCATGTCGCCGCTGGTGCAGGAAACCATGGACGGCCTGCGGGAGTTCATGTTTGCGCGCGTATACCGCGACCAATGGCGGCAGGCGGAGGAAGAACGCTGCAAACACGTTGTGGAAGCGCTGTTCAGCTATTACAGCGAGCATCCGGGCGAAATGCCGGAGGAGTTCGTGCTCATCGGCTACAAGGAAGGCACGGCACGCGCTGTGTGCGACTTTGTATCATGCATGACCGACCGCTACGCCATCCGCACCTATCAGCAACTGTTCGTGCCGAGCGGGTTTTCGGCAATATAACAAGCGTTCTTCGCATTTTCCCGCTTTTTTTCCGAAGATTCCAAAAACACAAGGCTGAAACAAGCAGGAAATTTCGATTTCTTGGCGAATTAAACTGATGGATGAGCAGAGACAGCCCTGCAAGCCATCCAAATAACACAATGCGTTCCCCGTTTCCTGTTGGTTCCGGGTGTGCTTTTTGTGTTCCTTGACAGAACGCTTTTTGAGGGAGGTGAGCGGTGCCGTGCGTTTTCCGCCTTCTTGGCTGGATGAGCTCCGCGCGCGTGCGGACATCGTTCAGATCGTTGGGCAGTACGTCCAGCTCAAAAAGAATGGGCGCAAATACTGGGGGCTATGCCCCTTCCATGGAGAGAAAACCGCATCTTTCTCTGTGGATCCGGAAAAGCAGCTGTTCTACTGCTTCGGCTGCAAGGCGGGCGGCAGCGTCATCCATTTTGTGATGGAGATTGAACATCTGCCGTTTCCCGAAGCGGTGAAGCATCTGGCGGATCAGCTGCACATGCCGCTGCCGCAGATGGAGGCTGACCCGGATTATCAGCGGCGGCAGACGCAGCGCGAGCGATTGCTGGCGTGCAATCGGGATGCGGCGCACTTCTTCTACGAAACGCTCTTCACCCCCGCGGGGCAGCCGATGCTGGATTATTTGAAGCGCCGCGGCGTATCCGATGGCGTCATCCGCAAATTCGGTCTGGGCGCAGCGCCGAACAGCTGGGACGCTTTAACCCGCGCGATGCAGGCAAAGGGCTACACCACCGAAGAGCTGCAAATGGCTGGGCTGATTGTCATCAAGGACGCGGAGGAAGCGACAGCGGATCGCCCTGCGCGCCCGCGCCGCGCTTTTGACATGTTCCGCAACCGCGCGATTTTCCCCATCATCGACCAATACGGCAACGTCTTGGCGTTTGGCGGACGCGCGATTGAGAACGTGCAGCCGAAGTACCTTAACACGTCCGACACCCCCATTTTCAACAAGCGTTTGGGCGTGTACGCGGCAAATCTTCTGCGCAAAGAGCGGCACTTGGAGCGTGTGGTGCTGGTCGAGGGGTACATGGACGTCGTTTCGCTGACGCAGTTCGGCGTGACCGGCGTCTGCGCGACACTCGGCACGGCGCTGACGAACGAACAGGCAAAGCTGCTCAAACGCTTTGCGCCGATGGTGTACTTGTCCTACGATGGCGACAGCGCGGGGCAGCACGCCATCCTGCGCGGTCTGGACATACTGGAGGCGGAAGGCATTCCGGCGCGCGTGCTGGATTTCCCCGACGGGCTTGACCCGGACGAATTCATCCGCCGCGACGGAAAAGAAGGCTTCGACAAGCTGCCTGCCCTGACGCCGCAAGCCTACCGGATGCGTCGGCTTCGCGCGGAACACGACCTGACCACGCAGGAGGGGCGAACCGCCTACGCGAAGGCGTGCGCCGCGATTTTGCGGAACTTGGAGCCGGTGGAGATGGAGAACGCCCTGCAGGAGCTCATCGTGCAGACGGGCTTCAGCCGCGATGTGCTGATTGCGCAAATCGGCATGACGCCGCCGAAGGACATCGCCTCTGCGCCTCCCCTGCCCGCGCGAATCGCTCGTCCGCCCGCGACGCCTGTCCCGGAGCCGGAAAACGCCGACGAGGATGTACGCGCGGAGGAGCTGCTGCTTTCGCTGATTGCCACGTCGCGTCTGCCGGAAGATTTAGCGCAGGAGGACGACTTCCGCGACCCGCTGCTCAAGGAGCTGTTTCTGCAGCTGCAAAGCGGTGTGTCCGCCGCGTCACTGGTGGAAAGCCAGAGCGACGAGGTGGTGCGCGCCCGTGTCAGTCATCTGCTGATGGCGCAGAGCGGCGAAAGCACGGATCAAATGCTGCAAATGGCGCACGACTGCCTATCGCGGATGCGCCTGAAACGAGCGCGCGCGCAGTATGACGAGATTATGAAGCGCATCAAAACGCTCTCCGGCGCAGAAAAAATGCAGGCGCTGGATGAAGCAAAGCAGCTGACTGCCACCATCAACCGACTGAAATAATGCAGTCGTTATGGAAATTGCAATTTGTTTATCGCTACCGAGCCGGAAAACCCGGCTGTATCACAAGAAGGAGAGTTCAACTTGACGCTTTCGCAGAATGGCCGTCCGTCACCGCTTGACGAACTGTACGAATACGCAAAAAACAAAGGCACGATCACTTATCAGGAAGTGACCGATCGTCTGGGCAATACTTTTTTTGAGGCCGATCAGCTGGAGAAGGTGCTGGACAAGCTGGAGAGTCTGGGCGTGACCGTGGTGGATTCCGCGGAAATCCCGGATGCATCCCCTGCTGCCATGGAAGTGCCCGATCCCGCGCTGAACGACGACCTGAGCGAAGCTGATGTCATTTCTGCCGACGACCCGGTGCGCATGTATTTGAAGGAAATCGGGCGCATTCCGCTGCTAACGAGCGAAGCGGAAATTGAAGTCGCCAAGCAGCTGGAAAGCGACGACCCCGCCATCCGCAACGAGGCGAAACGCCGCCTGAGCGAAGCGAACCTGCGCCTTGTCGTGTCGATTGCCAAGAAGTACGTCGGGCGCAGCAAGAACTCCATGAGTCTGCTCGACCTGATTCAGGAGGGCAACCTCGGTCTGATGAAGGCAGTGGAGAAGTTCGACTACACCAAGGGCTTCAAGTTCTCCACCTACGCGACGTGGTGGATTCGGCAGGCTATCACCCGCTCGATTGCCGATCAGGCGCGTACCATCCGCATTCCCGTGCACATGGTGGAAACAATTAACCGCATCGTGCGCGTGAACCGCCAGCTTCAGCAGAAGCTGGGGCGTGAGCCGCGCCCGGAGGAAATCGCGAAGGAACTGGGCATCAGCGTGAGCAAGGTGCAGGAAATCATCAAGATTGCGCAGGAGCCGGTGTCGCTCGAATCCCCGATTGGCGAGGAGGAGGACAGCCACCTCGGCGACTTCCTCGAAGACGACAAGACGCCGCCACCCTCCCAGATTGTGGCAGAAAGCATGATGAAGCAGACGCTTTCCGACGTGCTGCACATGCTGACGCCGCGCGAAGAGCAGGTCATCCGGATGCGCTACGGGCTGGATGACGGTCAGCAGCGTACGTTGGAGGAAGTTGGCAAGGCGTTCAACGTCACCCGCGAACGCATCCGCCAAATTGAGGTGAAGGCGCTGCGCAAGATTAAGCGCCCGAACATGTCCAAGAATCTGGTGGACTACATGGATTGATGATTCCCTGTTGGGCTGAAGGGAGTGGATTCCGCTTGACACAAACTCCGGATGGCCGCCAAAAGCGGCTTGATGACCTCTATGAATACGGCAAGAAGAAGGGCACGCTGACCTACAAGGAGATTATGGAACGCCTGATGGATCTCTACATCGAGCCGGATCAGCTGGACAAGGTGCTGGAGAATCTCGAAGCGCTCGGCGTGACCGTCATCAATGAAAACGACCCGCAGCCCGCGCAGTCCAGCGAGGACACCCCCATTGACGCGATTAACCTGTCCGTCCCCGACGGCGTGAGTTCCGACGACCCTGTCCGCCTGTATTTGAAAGAAATCGGCAAATATCCCCTGTTGACCACCGAAGAAGAAATTGCGCTGGCAAAGCAGATTGCGGAAGGCACGCCAGAGGAGCAAGCAGCGGCAAAAAAGAAGCTCAGTGAAGCGAACCTGCGCCTTGTGGTGTCCATCGCCAAGCGCTATGTCGGGCGCGGAATGCAGTTCCTTGACCTGATTCAGGAGGGCAACCTTGGCTTAATCAAAGCGGCAGAAAAATTCGACTACACCAAGGGTTACAAGTTTTCTACCTACGCGACGTGGTGGGTTCGGCAGGCGATTACCCGCGCCATCGCCGATCAGGCGCGCACGATTCGCATTCCCGTGCACATGGTGGAGACCATCAACAAACTGATTCGCGTCAATCGTCAGCTGGCGCAGGAACTGGGGCGCGACCCCACACCCGCGGAAATCGCAAAGGAAATGGGCATCAGCGAGAGCAAAGTGCGCGAAATCATCAAGATTGCGCAGGAGCCGGTGTCGCTGGAAACCCCGATTGGCGAGGAAGAGGACAGCCATCTGGGCGACTTCATCGAGGATGAGAACGCGCCCGCGCCGGCGGAGGTGGCGTCCAACGCCATGATGCGCGAACAATTGCAGGAAGTACTGCACACACTGACCCCGCGCGAGGAGAAGGTCATCCGCCTTCGCTTCGGGCTGGAGGATGGACAGGCGCACACGCTGGAGGAAGTTGGCAAGGAGTTCAACGTCACCCGCGAACGTATCCGCCAGATTGAAGCAAAGGCACTGCGCAAGATTCGCCACCCCGGCCGTT
>OLNY01000523.1_pt1 | contig 35283 bp, 28 predicted proteins | sample 1671981 | NCBI WGS metagenome assembly OLNY01 (sample SAMEA3136632, study PRJEB25190) | human gut metagenome | biome: human gut; feature: human-associated habitat; material: faeces | place: Austria | collected 2013
CGCAGCTTCTTGTAGGTTTCTTCATCGTGCTCCTTCATGTATGCCCACAGTTCATCCTTCTTAGCCATGTTCTCATCGGTGCCTGAGATAATTGCCAGAATAGTAGAAATAGTCGTAATAATCTCCAGATAGCTGTACATATACTTCCTGCACATCTCATTTGTTATCTCATGCAATTTGACATCGTCAAACATAATCTTATTTACACGAATCTGCTGGTCAATACGGCGTATCATCACCTGTTCATTGACCGACTGGTCATCGCGACCGATAAAATATCTGTAGAAGTCCACATCCAGATAGTACATCGTGCGCACATACGGAAGCGGCTTATATACATAGATATTATCCACATAAAAGGTATGCTTTGGCAGCTCAAGTCCACAGCTTCTCAAAAGCTCTGTCCTGTATATTACCGAATGCATCAGTATGTAATGTCCCTTGTGAATATGCTTTATATCACTCCAGGTAAATATCTCATTGCGTGGAAAGCCGGTCTGACGCATAACCTTTTTACGCCTTGCTCCTTCTTTCTCGTAGACATAGTTGGCAAGAAGCATATCAATCTGTGTATTCTCCTGCTCAAACTCCCTTAGCTTGTCCAGTATCTTCTTGTATGATTCCAAATCCACCCAGTCATCACTGTCAACGACCTTGAAATATTTGCCTGTGGCATTTTTGAGACCTGTGTTTACAGCCTCTCCATGTCCACCGTTCTCCTGGTGTACAGCCTTTACTATGTCAGGATATTCGGCTGCATATCTGTCAGCTATCGCTGCTGTCTCATCCTTTGAACCGTCATCAACAATAATTATCTCCACATCATCTCCACCCGGCAGGATAGACTCTATACAATGCTCCATGTAATCCTTTGAATTGTAACATGGGATTGCAAAACTTAATAATTTCATCTTTTTCCCCTTGTAAAAAAATAATATCGCTGTTTGATTATGCATAAAATCTTATCCTATATGCAATAACAAATACCGATACTATAATTATACACAAAATCATGATATTGTCTAAGGATTTTTTATGGTACCTTAGACCTGCACACTTTGTTCATATTTTGTTTACAGAAAAGTGAAATTCAAAACACACGGTTTTCACAATTGATTTGTATACTAACATCATAAACGAAAGATACAAAACAAAAGCAACAAAACATATTAATTACGCAATACTCATACTAATCTTTTTCATATATAGCCGATGCAAGCCACATGCATCGGCTTCCTCTTTATATATCAGCTTCTCTTTATCTTACGTGAAGCCGTCTTTTCAAACTCACTTTCCCTCACTTTAAGGCTATAGATACGCTTGTACGCAGGTACATTCACATTGTACTCATCGATAAGCTCCTGCAGAGCTGGCCTTATATCGACGATACCTGCATTTTGTGCATACTCGCTGTCCGGGAAAATCTCAGCTTCAATCACTCCTTCAGACTCACGCACTATGATTTCCTTTATGAGATGATTTACGCTCAGAGCGTTTTCAAGCTCCTCCGGTGACACATTCTCACCGTTTTTGGTGATAATCAGGTTCTTCCTTCTGCCGGTCAGATAAATATATCCGTCCTCGTCCACATAGCCTAAGTCACCCGTGTGAAGCCAGCCATCCGACAGTGTCTCCTCTGTCTCCTTTGGCATCTTATAATATCCCTGCATCACGCTTGTACCACGGACTAAAAGCTCACCGTCAACTGTTTTTGCCTCACAGTTTGGCATCAGCTTGCCTACCGAGTTTTTGCGGATATCCCAGCTTAGATTTGTGCTTATGACCGGAGAACACTCGGTCATGCCATAGCCCTGCAATATGGTGATACCAAACTCTGCAAATAAATCAACATAATCAGGATTTAGGTACGCACCGCCACTGCAGATTGTATGAAGCCTCTCTCCAAATATTTTCTTACGGACCGGCTCTGCAGGAAGTCCTGCTGCCCTTACCTCCTCAAGCTTTCTGGCAAATGTCTCAATCATGAGAGGCACCATAAGAATCATGTCGGGAGTAAAAAGCTGTATATTTTTTGCCATGCGCATGATGGAATCATTGATGCATATTACCGAACCCAGTGAAATTCCTTTCAGAATATCCATGCTCAGACAGTATGCATGGTGTATCGGAAGCACAGACAAAATTACAGTGTGCGGTCCAATTTTCATGTCAAGGCATGTGGCATTTTCAGCCAGGTTGTTCTGCGTCAGCATGACTCCCTTGCTCTTTCCGGTGGTTCCAGACGTAAACATGATAGTGCAAAGCGCATCCTCTGCCACTGCCGGCTCGTAGCTTCCCCTATTGTCGTCTATAAGCCCATTAAACGAAAGCACCTGTGGACAATGCTCTGTACTGTTCATAGACACATACACATTTATATCATGACAGCTTTTAGCTGCGGCCTCAGCCACATCCGAACGTGCCTCATCAAATATAAGCATCCTCACATCGGCTCTGTCCAAAAGCTCACATATATCCGCTGCCGGAAGCGATGCATCGATTGGAACCGCAACACTTCCGCTTTCTGTGATTGCCAGATAGGATACTATCCACTCATATGATGAAGGGCCTATTACAGCGATATGCTGTCCTTTTTTACCAAGCTTTTCGATAGCATTGGCAAAGCTGTCTGTATCATTCTTAAGTTCACTGTAGGTTCTTGACTCTATCTCATTTTTTGATTTCTTCCATCTTATCGCGTCATCCGCACCGTAAGTCTTCTTTGCATATGAAAGAATTTCAGGAATTGTGTGAAATAACATATTTTCTCCTATCTGCGCCGATTATGCGTCTTTTAATGTCTCAAGATAATCGATAGCTTCCTGTACTGTGCGGATTTCTGCAGCCTTTGTCTGATCAATCTCCACATCAAAGGTATCCTCGATCTCCCCGAGCATGCTCATGAAGTCAAATGACGTAAAGCCCAGATCCTCCATAAAACGTGATTCTTCGTGCACATCTGCCGGCTGAACATCAACATAATTACAGATAATTTCCACTAATTCATCAAACATAATAATCTCCTTTTACCTAATACGTTTCCTAATCCACTACACCAATTTTATAATTTCGCCTATTGTAAGCTCAGGGTTTTCTGCACCCTTGAACATGATTTTGCACAGATAGTAGTACATATACTCAAGCTGCTTTCTTGAGACTGCCTTGACCTGATGCTCGAAGCTGAAATCCAGTCCGTTGTCCTCCGGGCGATGCATTACCGTTAGATACATAGCCTGTGTAGTCATGCCGTTCGGGTACCACTTAGTCTTGTATTTTATATCTCCGAGGTCTTTTAAGCCCTTTTCCTTTAAGGTCATAGGCTGATATGTAAGCGACATCGGCTCATATGTAAGCCCCGCCTTTGGCTGCGGATACGTCTTTGAGCGCAGTGCAAAGTACTCTGTCGGGTTGTAGTTTGCATGGCGGAACAGCTCGTTTTGCTTATCCCTGATGGTATACACAGCATCAATAAAGCGTACATCCTTTGAAAAGCTCGTCCTAAACGGAAACGAATGAATACGTGTGCCGCCTGACCTCTTCTCCTTGAGTGTCGCACGTCTGGCGATGGCATTATTTACGGAGACATCATCGAAGCCGTTTTCCTTTTGGAAAAACGTCCTGATTCCCATGAGAAGCAGACACGCAAGCGAAACATGATATTTCTCACAAAAATCCATAAGACGCTTTGTCGGCTCAGCCTCCAGATGAAAGATATCAAGCGCTGAGGTGACATCATCCGATGCATTGAATGCACTCCTTAGCTTATTATCATGCATCAGTTCTCTTGCCGCATCAAGCTTTGCTGTGCCGTCGATTCCGTTGTAGATTGGCTCCGACTGTCTGATAAGCTTCTCAAAGAACTCTCTGTCCCTAAGCTGTGCCTTACTTCCGGCTTCGTATGCCAGATCCTTCTTTATCTGCTCAATGTATGAGCACATATCCTTAGGAAAAGGTACTCCCTCGTACATGGCATTACAGTATATCTCAATAATATCCTTTAAAAATGCAATAAGTGACTGCGCATCAACCACCATGTGATGACCTAAGAAGTACACTCCATTGAATCCATCCGGCATCTTTATCATCACGATTTTGGTCATAGGAGAGTCCTCAAACTCAAACGGCACCTGTGTCCAGCCTTGCATCTCATTCTCTGCCTCCTCCATGGTTAAATCAGTAAAATCCCTGAAATCGACAGTTCTCTCTTTAAAATCCTCATCCACATCCGCAATATACTGATAGCACTCTCCATCCTTATCCCTTGTAAAGCGGATACGCATGGCCTCGTTTCTGGCATACGCGTAGTTGATTGAATCCCTTAGCACGTTCCAGTCGAGCTCCGTGCCGATTGTCAGGCTTGTACCTATATTGAGCACAGCCATATTCGGACAGTACTTTGCATAGTACAAATGAAATTTTTGTGCAACCGTAATCGGATATACATTGTGTCCTTTTCTCGTCTTCATCATCTCATAACTCCTTTCAAAAATTTATCAAGTGCGTCCTCGAAAGCTTTCGTATTCTTGTAATAGCTCTCGCAGTGTCCTGCACCCTTTACTATCAGCTTTGTCTTTTGTGACGCGCAGCTTGTATAAAGCTCATCACACATGCTGCATGGCACAAATGTATCCTTATCACCATGGATAAACAGAATAGGCAGCTTCGCCTTTTGCACCTCTTTTGCAGCATTGCATTCATCAAGCCCATACCCTGCCATTTTTCTGTTCACAAAATCTGCAATCTGAATCATCGGAAAAGCCGGCAGATGGTACATGCTGTGAAGCACATGTGTAAATACCGCCTTAGGCGAGGTAAATGCACAGTCTGACACAATCCCCTTCACCTGCTCTGGCAGATTAAGCCCACTAGCCATAAGCACAGTGGCACCTCCCATGGAATTTCCCATCAAAACAATCCTTATGCCATTGCCTGCCTTCTTAATCATCCAGTCAATCCATTTAAGCGCATCATAGCGGTCCTTGCAGCCGAAGCCTATGAATTTGCCCTCGCTTTGTCCGTGCGCTCTCGCATCTACAAGCAGCATGCTATAGCCCTTCTTTAAATAGTAATTGGATATGCTGCTGTAATCAGACATAGCTTCACTTGTGTAGCCGTGGAAGCATATGACGGCTTTATCCGGATTACCTCCATCTATCCCCGGAAAATATGTGGCATGCAGTCTTAATCCATCATCAGACTTAATCCACACATCCTCATGCGTCTGTGCTCTCATCCACTCTCCGCGCGGCTTCATAAAGCTGTAATAACTCTCCCAGTCAACCCCGGACATCTTCATCGTGCGCTCCTTCTTGGCATTGTAGCGCATCATGGTCCTCCTGTAGAAATAAGCACTGCCGCCTGCCTCTGCTGCAACAATACCGCCTAAAACACCTGCAATTATTCCCCACTTCATCCTCATCACCTACGCCTTCTTACTGTCTATAATCTGCTTCAGGCGAAGTGCCTTATCAATATTTCCCTCCACCTTGAGCTTACCTGTTGTAAATGCAAGAATCGGATCAATCCTTCCATCTGCCAGCTTGAAAAGAGTCTCTGCACTGCATATAAAAATCGCATCCCTGTCAAAATACTCATACGGCTCCACTGCCAGCACACCATCCTTTACCTCGGCATAAAAAATTCCCTCTGCCTCTCCTGTTATATTAAACTGAAAAGCAAGATGCTCGCTTATATCGCTCACATCAGACTCCATAAACAGTCCCTTTACCTTTGAAAACATATCTGCATAAGTCATATCAATTCTCCTTTTCGACCATCGGTCAACTTGTTACTCCATTACAGTATCACTTTTTCGACTGGCGGTCAATATAAATATTTTCATTTTCAAACTATTCTAATATTTTTTCATAAACTATCCAAACGTATCCTATCATTATCACCAAAACCTATTACCACGGTAAAATTTCATGGAAGAATCACATGGATTGTGATAATATATATGATATGAGGGTCAAAAGGTATTTTGCCCCTCATTTATGATTAATCAGATTACTACATGCTACGCATTCCCGTAATCTGACTACACCTCGAAATCCGCTAATTTCCTGCGTCCCCGCAGCAAATTGCTACTTTCTCGGTGTAGTGCGGGTCACTAAGGTATACATCGAATTGCATGCAAGCATGCATCGATGATACCTTTTGACCCTTTAATCATATATATTAAAATGAACGTAACTAATAAAAGAGGAGCCACTATGCCACATTCCACAAGACCAAATTCGGAAAAATACGAGAAGATACTTGAAGCGCTAAGAACCCTTTTAGAAACAAAAAAAATATCCCAGATATCTGTCAACGAAATCGCCCAGACAGCCGGGATAGGCAAGGGTAGCATATATTATTATTTTTCATCAAAGGAGGCTATCTTTGATGCACTTATGGCAAAAAGCTACGAAGAGCCGCTTGCCACCGCAAAGGAGCTTGCAAAGCGCACCGATATATCTCCGTTTGTGCGCATGGCGATGATATTTCAGGCATGCCGCAACTCCTCTGCAGCCTTTTTAAAAATCCAGTCCGATGCCGGAAACGGTGTACAGGAGAATGCATTTTTGCACAACAAATACATCAATTACCTGATTACTGAGCTAAAGCCGGTGACCGGTGAAATCATAAGGCAGGGAGCAGCTGAGGGACTTATCGTGTGCCAACAGCCTGATGCGCTTGCAGAGATTGTGCTCCTTGTGCTCGTCGTAAAGCTAGACAATACACTGATTCCGTCCACAAAAGAAGAGACCGAACAGACTATCTCTGAGCTCATCTCACTGCTTGAGAAGGGCACTGATAATCCTGAAGGGTCTCTAAATTTTCTCAAGCTGTAAAAATTCCAACTTAAATTTTCCTGTAGTGGTACGCAAAGTATATATTGCCGGCTATTGCGGTGAGCGTCCACGAAATGACATATATGAGATATAATGACTGCAGTGTCTTAAAATACGCAAACACTGTGAGCAGCCATATAATCCTGAATACGACAGAGCCCATAACCACTATGATGGTAGGTGCTACACTTTTTCCGATGCCCCTGGCGGCGGCTGTGGCATTGTCCATGAAGGCTGATACACAGTAGACGAATGCCATCACACCGATTCTGATCTGTCCATAGTGTATCACGGCATTATCACTCGTAAAGAGCAAAAGGAACGGTCTTTGGAATATAAACAGCGCCACTCCAAGCACCAGTCCCATCAGAAACGAGTATGCCAGGGTGATGAAAAATGTCCTAAGCACCCTTTCCTTTTTCCTCGCGCCCAGATTCTGCGCTATGAAGCTGGTACATGCGGTGTAAAATGCTGCCATCATGTCATAGATGAGCGAATCCGCATTGGTGGCGGCTGAATTGCCCTCCACTACCACATGGCTGAAGGAATTGATGGATGTCTGGATACATATATTGGCTATGGCAAAGAGCGAGTACTGTATCGCGGCCGGCACTCCAATACGAAGCACTGCTGCAGCTGCATCCCTGTCAATCGCTATATCCTTCATGCGCAGGCCGTAGCTGCCGTATGTCTTCATGAGAAACCTGATGATGAGTGCCGCTGAGATATACTGTGCTATGATGCTTGCGATGGCTACTCCTATCACTCCCAGTCTGCATACTATTACAAAGAACAGGTTGAGCACTATATTGATAATTCCTGAGATACTCAGGTATATGAGAGGCCTCTTTGTATCTCCAACTGCGCTCAGCACACCGTTGCCGAAATTATAAAGCGCAAGCGCCGGCGAACCGCACAGATATATCATCAGATATGCTGTAGCACCGTCTATAAGCTCAGGCTTTGTATTCATCACTTCAAGTAGCGGCTTTGAAAAAGCCAGGCCTGTCACTAACAGTAAAAGTCCCGCTATAAAGCACAGGATGACCGATGTGTGGACGGTCTTATGCACCCTCTGATAGTCCTCTGCTCCCATGTGCAGTGCCGTGACAGCATTGACACCGCCTCCCATGCCAAGCAGTATGCCTGTTGTGAGTGTGATGATGATTGTCGTGGAACCGACCGAGCCGAGTGCTCTTGCACCTGCAAATTTTCCCACCACTGCCACATCCGTCATATTAAAAAATACCTGAAGCAGGTTTGAGAACATGAGCGGTATGGAGTAAATCAGTATCTTCCTTGCGAGTGGTCCGTTCACCATATCCAGTTCTTTGGTCTGTGTTGCTCTTGACTTCATTTTTTCCTCTTGTAAATCTTAAATTATATTCCTATGACAATATATTTTCTCACAAAATAGTTACAAATACTTTCTTGTCATACTCCGGCAAATCACATATTAATTTATTATAGAAACATTTTCTACTTTTTTCAAGACCTGTAAACATCTAAAAAAGCAGAAAAAAACCGGTGCTAAAACGCACCGGCTTTTATACCTTAAACCTTACATATTTACACTGCTGCACACAGCCTGATATCATGATGTCAGCCCCACGTCCAGACAGCGTCTGTATATCATAATTTAGAAATCTGTGAGGTTTGCAGCTCTCTTCTCAAGGAATGCTCCCATTCCCTCTTTCTTGTCGTTTGTATCATTTACAACACCGAAGAGGTTTGCTTCCATCTCAACAGCGTTCTTGATATCCATATCATATCCGTTGTTGATAGCAGCCTTTGCAACTGCGATTGCGTAGCTTCCCTTAGAGATGATCTTTGCAGCCATAGCCTTAGCTGTTGGCATAAGCTCCTCTTTTGCTACTACCTTATTAACGAGACCGATGCGGTATGCTTCAGCAGCGTCTACATTGTCGCATGTGAAGATCATTTCCTTAGCACGTCCCATTCCTACTAAACGAGCAAGTCTCTGTGTACCGCCAAAGCCAGGGATGATTCCAAGTCCTGTCTCAGGCTGTCCGAAAATTGCGTTCTCAGAAGCGATTCTGATATCACATGCCATAGAAATCTCGCATCCTCCACCGAGTGCGAATCCATTGACAGCTGCGATTGTTACCTGACGCATATTCATGAGCTTGAAGAATGGCTCTGAAGCCTTGATTCCGAATGCTCTTGCCTGTGGTGCTGTGAAATTAACCATCTCTGAGATGTCTGCTCCTGCTACGAATGACTTGAACTCGTTGCCCTTCTTGTCAGGACCACCTGTAAGGATAAGCACCTTAACATCGTCTCTTGCCTCTATCTCTGTTAATGCTACATTTAACTCATCAAGAGTCTCACTGTTTAATGCATTAAGAGCAGCCGGTCTTGAGATTGCAAGTACTGCAATCTGATCTGCTACGTCAAGTGTTAAATTTTTGAACTCGCTCATTGTATAAATCCTCCTTAAAAAACCTATGTATAACCGACATTTCTGTCGTAATTTATAAAAAAATAGTAACACTTTGACAAATTTTTGTCAATGTCTGAATGACCTTTTTCAATAATATTTACCGTTTAATTTAATATACAAAATTTAAGGAGACAGCCTGCTTAATGCAAACTGCCTCCCGCCTTAGAAATAATATAATCAAATTATTTAATTAAATTAAATCAAAACTCAAATTACATAAGTCCATGTGCCCTGTTGTAAGCATTGCAGATCATATTTGAGTTCTTGATAAGGATATGCATAGCGATGAATGGTCCGATTCCACAGATAAGTGTACCAAATATGCACCACATCAAAACAGTGGTTCCATTCTCCTGAATGGCAAGTCCGTATCTGCCTGCATTATTTGCAAGTCTGTTGCCCAGCTTATAGTACCAGTACCATGCATAGATACCGCATGTAATCATTGAAAGCAGGATAAATGCTACGAGACCTGATGTATTCTCGCCATCTCCATCACATGCTATATTGACATCATGAGCCATCTTGTAGATGAAATAATATCCATAAATACCACATGTAATAATAGACAGGATGATGTATGAGGCAAGACCTCTGTCATCCTTTAACTTCTCTCCCCTGTATGGCGGAGGAGTCTGACCACCATTGTTCTGGTAGCCTGCGTTGTACTGTCCGGCTCCGTTATTCTGGTAGCCTCCATTGTACTGTCCACCTGCATTCTGCTGGTTTGCACTGTTTTCTGTGAAGGACTGCTTTACCTCATCAAATGCACTTCCAAGCTCCTGCTCTGCTGCATTGAAGGCCTCTCCTGCTTTGTTGACAAAATCCTGTGCCCTGGAAACAGGTGCTCCACAGTATGGACAGAATTTTGTTGAATCAGGAATTTCTTTTCCACATTTCTCACAAAACATCTTCTTTCTCCTTTTTTATTTACTTTTTATTACACGAATGATACGAAACAGGATATTGTTTTCCGGCTCAAAGACCACGACATCATCTCCTGACCATATCAATCTGCATATATAAACAATAGCAAACATAATGATGATTGTAAATATAATTATTTTATAAATTTTAATATTTATTTTAGATTTACACAAAAGCACTATTACCGCAATAGGCACAAGCCAAAAAAGCGGATGGTATGCAAATGCCTTTGCTATATCAAGCTGTAAAAATGCCATCCATGCCCTCGACATGCCACAGCCTGCACATGATATTCCGGTGATGAACTTAATGGGGCATGTGATGCCTATCGACTCCATAGCTATGTAAAGTACCACTACGGCTGTGACAGCACATATGAGCTCTTTTCTTCCATTTTTTCTTTTATTTTTTCCTTTATTGTCCATACAAATGTTATCTCAAAAAGTATGCACTGTAAGGTGGCAGCTCAAGGCCACCGTTTAAAGTAACCTGCTCACCTGTAATCAGGTCTGTTGCATCACCCTTTCCCATATCAAAGCCTGCGAAAAACGGCTGGTCTGCGGCATTGATGCACACGAATACCCTTTCGCCATCACATTCACGACCAAAAACACACTGGCCGTTTGTGAGCACAACCGAATAGAAATTACCGTAGCATAGTGCCTTTGACTGCTTCTTTGCCTCTGCGAGCTTTGAAATCCACTCAGTCAGTTCATTCCACTGTGGCGCTTCAAAGCATGCCCTAAGCGCCGGGTCACCGTCTTCTTTTTTTGCCTTCTCTCCCCACTCACTGCCATAGTACACACAAGGGATGCCCGGCATACCAAATGCAAGTGCATAGATTAGTGGCAGATGCTTTTCATTGGTCAGTATGCTTGCCACTCTTGTCACATCATGATTGTCCACAAATGACAGGAGGTGCTTACCCTTGTAGAGAGTCCATTGCTCCGGTCCGAACTGTCTGAGAAGCGAATGATTTATCTCAAACATATTCATGGAATTAAAGCTCGAGTACAGACCCTTATAGCACTCATAGTTCGTTACCGAGTGAAGCATCGCATCATTCATAATCTGGTTGTAGTCACCATGCAGTGTCTCTCCCACCAGGAAGAAATCCGGCTTTAGTGAGTCGCAGAACTCCCTTAGTCTTCTGAGGAAATCATGGTCGAGGCAGTATGCCACATCAAGTCTCAGCCCGTCTATATCAAACTCGTCTACCCAGCCCTTTATCGCTGAAAAGATATGCTGGATTACATCCTCATTTCTCAGATTAAGCTTGACCAAATCATAGTTTCCTTCCCAGCCCTCGTACCACAATCCATCATTATAGTTTGAGTTGCCGTCAAAGGCTATACGGCCAAACCAGTTTACATATGGTGAGCTTTCTCTGTTTTTAAGCACATCCTGGAACGCCCAAAAACCTCTTCCCACATGATTGAACACACCATCCAGCACCACCCTTATGCCGTCCTTGTGCAGATTATCACAGACCTGTGCGAAGTCCTCGTTTGTGCCAAGCCTTGTGTCTATTTTTGTATAATCCCTTGTATTATATCCGTGTGTATCAGATTCAAACACCGGTGAAAAATATATTGCATCAGCCCCAAGCTTTTTGATATGAGGTATCCAGTCATTCACTTTTAAAATTCTGTGCTCCAAAACACCATCATTCTCAAATGGTGCCCCACAGAAACCTAACGGATAAATCTGATAAAATACACTTTCATATGCCCACATTATTTTGCCCTCCTTGATAGTTGTGTAGTGGTTTTGTACCTGTTATCTATTATACACAATTATGTACTTATATGCTACATTTTTTTGTTACTTTTTACCTACATTAAGTATTTTGTTACCTTGTATAATTAAATTTCTAATAGAAATTCCTGTAGACAACACATGCAATAACCACATGGATAAAGAAAATAAGCGGCATCCCCTTTACAAAATACCAATGCTTTGTCTTGTGCCTGAAGGCATACATCCCAGCCCAGGTACCGGCGCTTCCGCCCAGCAGGCTGAGCCCAAATAATGTCTTCTCAGGGATGCGCCATGCGTGTGCCTTGGCCTTACACTTGTCAATTCCCATCGCAGCAAAGCCTGCTATATTCATAAGAAGCAGATAAATCAGAAAAATTTTCATATAAATAATGCTCCATTCTATTACTCCGCATATAAATTTATAAATATATAAACATATCTGCATATATTAATAAGTCCACAAAAAATAATAGCCCAGCCTTTAAAGGCCGGGCCATAAATTAATTATTAATTCTTAGCTTTTTTAGAAACCTTAGCCGGTGCAGCCGCCTGCTTTTTGATGGCGCTCTTGCCCAGATAAAGCTTCATAACATACCACAGCTCTGTAGCGATGCAGATTGAAGAATATGTTCCGCAAAGCACACCTACCATGAGTGGTAATGAGAACTCTCTGATTGATGTATGACCAAAGATAAAGAGTAACAATACCATAACAAATGTAGTAAGCGAAGTATTGATGCTTCGTGAAAGTGTCTGTGTAAGGGACTCGTTTGCTATATCAGCAAGCTCATCTGCTGAGTACTTCTTGATACCGTGAAGGTTCTCACGGATACGGTCAAAGATAACGATTGTATCGTTGACTGAGTAACCTACGATTGTAAGTATACATGCGATAAACGTACTGCCGACTGAGATTCTGATAAGTGCATATGCTGTGACTACAACAAGCACATCATGTACCAGCGCAAGGATAGCACTTGAAGCAAATCTGATGTCCTTGAATCTGAACCAGATATATAACAGCATGAAAATACATGAAATAATAACTGCCTTTACAGCGTTTGTTCTCATCTCTCCACTGATTGTTGAGCTGATACTCTGAGTCTCTATAGTTGATGCATCAACATTGAAATCCTTCTCAAGAAGAGCTGCGAGATCCTGTCTCTCATCGAGTGAAAGTGTACGTGTCTTTAATGTGACATCATGGCTGCCCTGGACTGTAGTAACCTGCACTGCACTATTGCCAAGGAGCTTTGATACTGAAGGCACGATGTCCTTCTCAACCTCTGCGGCTGTATAATCCTTGCCAAAGTCTGCTGTGGTTGATGTACCACCTACGAACTCAAGGCTGTAGTTTAATGCATTGCCGCTTGTAGCACCGAAATAAATCATACCGCCGATACCTGCAAGTATAACTACACCTGAGATAACAAAGTATTTAACTCTGTTCTGTACAAATCTGATAACCTTTCTCTTCTTTGCCTTGCCGTAGAACTTCTCAGCTCTGACACCGACACCGTAAAATGCTCTTGTAAGGTATTTTGCAATAAAAAGAGCTGTAAACAGTGACAGAATAATTGAAATCATAAGTGTGTATGCAAAGCCCTTTACTGTACCTGAACCGAGCACCATAAGCACAAGTGCTGCGATAAAGGTTGTAACCTGTCCATCGAGGATGGCTGAAAGAGCCTTCTTGTAGCCCTCATTTACTGCAGCAAGCACTGATTTGCCACCTGCGATTTCCTCACGGATACGGGCAAATACGATAACGTTTGCATCTACTGCCATACCGATACCAAGGATGATACCCGCGATACCCGGCAGTGTAAGTGTAATCTCAAACCAGTAAATAAACAGTACTGTAAGCATTGAGTAGAGTGCAAGTCCGATAGATGCAACCACACCGAGTATACCATAGAGCACAATCATGAATATCATGATTAAGATAATTCCGATAATTGCAGCCTTTACTGCATTTGTGAGCGCTGTTCCACCGAGCTGTGCGCCAACAACATTTGACTCTAACTCCTCGAGCTGGAGGTTGATGGCTCCGACACGGATAAATGTTGCAAGGCTTGTTGCCTCGTCGTAATCCTTCATTCCGTTGATTACACAGTTACCATCTGAGATAACGGCGCTTACTGTAGGAACGCTGATGAAATGATCATCATAGTATATACCGATTGACTGTCCTGCATCCTTTGCCTTCTTTGTGGCATCTGCCCATGTGTCAATAGCCTTATCCTTGAGCTTTAATGAAACAACAGGCTCCTTGGTTGATGTAGATGATGACTGGTCATACTGGGCGCTTGCATCCTTTACATCGTTACCATCAAGGATGACTGAGCCATTGGCCTTTAAGGTGTCAATATCATAGTTGAGCTTGTAGCCGCCCTCAACCGATGTGTCCTGTGTATAGTTGGCATTTCCGTCACTGTCATACTGGGCGATGAAGTACAGTGATCCCGGACTTCCAAGATCCTCGAGTACCTTGTTAGGGTCGTCAACACCCGGAATCTCTACAGTGATACGGTCATCCCCGCTCTTGTATACAGAGTACTCTGTTGTGTAGCTCTCTGCACGCTCCTCGAGCTTTGCGATAGTATCATTTACATCCTTGTCTGAAGGATTCTTGTCCTTGATATGGTAGGTGATTGAAACACCACCTGAGAGGTCGAGACCAAGCTTGATATTCTGATAATCCTTATCCTTGGTGCTCTCACCATTAGCAGTTGCCTCCTGCTTTTGCTTTGTGTCGGTGATTACTGCAGTGGAATACCAGCCCAGCAAGCCGATACAAATGACTGCCACAAGGATAATCACCCAACTCTTTCCTTTTTTCATTTTCTTATACCTTCCTGTCATTTTGCTACCATCCATATAGGTATACAGATGGCAAATATATTCGCACACGGGTCACAAATACCGCTATCCGTTTCCCGTGACAAATTCAAATTATTGTGCATCATCTGCCATATCAGCCTCTGCTGCCTTAATCATGATAGCGCACTCTATACGCTTCTTCTGCAGCTCGCAGCCTAAATCATAGGCATCAGTGATTGTGCCGTGGAAGTTGTATGAGTTGGCGGCACAGCCACCGCTGCAATAGAATCTGGCAAAACAGTTGCGACATTTTTCCTTGGCATAAACATTACAGCACTTAAACTCATCCTGGATGTCAGTGGCCTTGATGCCATCCCAGACATTACCCATAAGGAAGTCCTCATTGCCCACAAACTGGTGGCATGGATATAAATCTCCCCATGGAGTCACTGCCAGGTACTCTGTTCCTGAGCCACAGCCGGAAAGACGCTTATATACACAAGGTCCTCCCTCTAAATCTATCATAAAATGGAAGAAATTGAAGCCGTTTCCTGCCTTGTTTCTCTTTACCATCTCTGCTGCAAGTCTGTCGTACTCATCAAAGAGCACAGGTAAATCAGATTCCTTAAGTGCATACTCATCTGTAGGCTGTGCCACCACAGGCTCAACCGAAATCTGCTTGAAGCCTAAATCAGCCAGATGAAGCACATCCTTTGAAAAATCAGTATTGAAATGTGTGTATGTACCTCTCACATAGTACTTGTCCTGATGTCTGCTCTCTGCAAACTTCTGGAATTTCGGAACAATAAGGTCATAACTGCCAGCACCCTTTCTGAAAGGCCTCATGCGGTCATGAACCTCCTTGCGTCCGTCGATACTAAGGACTACATTGTCCATCTCTTTGTTGGCGAACTCCATAATCTCGTCATTTAAGAGCACACCGTTTGTGGTGAGTGTGAACCTGAAATGCTTGTCATGAAGCTTCTCCTGCTGCCTTCCATATGCCACAAGCTGCTTCACCACATCCCAGTTCATGAGAGGCTCTCCTCCAAAGAAGTCTACCTCTAAGTTTCTTCTGCTGCCTGAATTGGCAATCAAAAAATCAAGTGCCTGTTTTCCTGTCTCGTAGCTCATGAGAGCTCGTCTGCCGTGATACTCGCCCTCCTCTGCAAAACAATATCTGCAGGCAAGGTTGCAGTCGTGCGCTATGTGAAGGCAAAGTGCCTTTACAACTGTCTGGCGCTTCTTGAAATCTATGATACGCTCTTTGTATGTATCTTCTGTGAAGAGCTCTTCATTATCCTTAAGCTCATTTACTTCCTGTATTGCTTCTTCTATCTCCGTCTGTGGATACCTGTCCACAAGCTTTTCAATAATCTCCTTAGCTGAGTTGTCCTCAAACAGCTCAATAACGTCATATGTGACATCATCCACCACATGGATTGCGCCACTGTTGACATCTAAGACAATATTATAGCCGTTGTTCTTGTACTGATGAACCACTACAATATTCCTCTCTTTCTATACACATTTTAAAATTACACTGCGAAAAGAGTGTGCACCTATCAGCGCACACTCTTTAAATCCGCTTCACCTATGACTATTTGTACTGCTCACAAGTCTGGTTTCCAACTGTACAAGATGTCTTGCAAGCTGACTGGCATGATGTCTGGCACTCGCCACATCCGCCCTTTTTAACTGTGTTCTGTAATTTTCTTGTATTTAATGTCTTTACGTGTTTCATTTTTATCTCCTTTTCATTTAACGATGTCTCATTGACACATCATATTTGCTTTCAACATTATATCACAGCATTATCAATATGAAAAGTCCTTTTTTAGCGAAAAACAAGCGCTGAAAACATTACCAGAAGGAGTATTATCAAAAGCTCGAATATATTTTTTGATTCACCTATATCTATGACCACTGTTGCTATCACATACGTTATCCAGTATGCTACGACCGTCACCCTGATAAAACGTCTGCGGTGAAAGCAGCATTTGAGCAAAAATCCGCACACAAGCCCCACCACTATATTGACCGCCATTGAGAGTGCAAAGCTTATCCACTCCGCCATGTCGACAAAGCACTGTACTATGGAAAGTATGATAAGGCACAAAAGCGCCGTAAGATGCATGATACATATTGTTATCACAGGACCTTTGATTTTTCTCCACATAAAAACGCCCTCCACACATCATATATATGTGCAAAGGGCAGTAATTATTCATGTATGAAATTCATTCGTGATTACAGCTCACAGTTATTAACTGTTCTAGGGAATGGGATAACGTCACGGATATTGCCCATGCCGGTAAGATACATTACGCATCTCTCAAAGCCCAGTCCAAAGCCTGCGTGTCTTGCAGAGCCGTATTTTCTTAAGTCAAGGTAGAACTTGTAGTCATCCTCTGAAAGTCCAAGCTCATTTATTCTGGCAAGGAGCTTGTCGTAATCATCCTCTCTCTGGCTTCCACCGATGATTTCTCCGATTCCCGGTACAAGACAGTCAACTGCTGCAACAGTCTTTCCGTCGTCATTCAGCTTCATGTAGAAGGCCTTTATCTCCTTCGGATAATCTGTGACAAATACAGGGCGCTTATAAATCTGCTCTGTGAGGTATCTCTCATGCTCTGTCTGTAAATCACAGCCCCATGATACCTTGTAATCAAACTTGTCATTGTGTTTTGAAAGGATATCTATAGCCTCTGTATATGTCACACGGGCAAAATCATTTTCAACAACATTTCTTAATCTGTCAAGGAGTCCCTTGTCCACGAAATTGTTGAAAAATGCCATCTCCTCAGGTGCATTTTCAAGCACATAGTTGATAACATACTTGAGCATGCTCTCTGCAAGCATCATATCATCCTCAAGGTCTGCAAAAGCAATCTCAGGCTCAATCATCCAGAACTCTGCCGCATGACGTGTGGTGTTTGAATTCTCCGCACGGAAGGTAGGTCCGAAGGTGTAGATATTCTTGAATGCCATAGCATATGTCTCGCCGTTTAACTGTCCTGAAACAGTAAGGTTGGTAGGTTTATTAAAGAAATCCTTTGAGAAATCCACCTTTCCTTCCTCTGTCATAGGGAGATTGTTCAAATCAAGTGTGGTCACCTGGAACATCTCTCCTGCACCCTCACAGTCACTTCCTGTGATAAGCGGTGTGTGCACGTACACAAAATCCCTCTCCTGAAAGAATTTGTGAATAGCATATGCGCAGAGTGAACGCACTCTGAAAACTGCCTCAAAAGTATTGGTACGAGGTCTTAAGTGTGAGATTGTACGAAGATACTCAAATGTATGTCTCTTCTTCTGCAGAGGATAATCCGGTGTGGATGCACCCTCAACAGTCACCTCAGTAGCCTGAATCTCAAATGGCTGCTTTGCATCCGGAGTGAGCACAAGTGTACCCCTTACGATAATTGCAGCTCCGACATTGATCTTGCCAACCTCATCATAGTTGTCTAAGCCATTTCCGTATACAACCTGGATTGGCTCAAAAAATGTACCGTCGTTTACCACGATAAATCCAAAATTCTTTGAATTACGATTGCTTCTGACCCATCCTCCGATAGTCACCTCTTTGTCAGCGAATTTGTCCTTGTTGCGGAAAATCTCGCGTATGTTTGTAAGTTCCATTATCTAATCCTCCATTTAAGCTGCCTGCGCATCACCACAGACAGCATATTTATCGTTATTATTCGGCATCCGCGCTGCCACTTGAAGTATCCGGCGCTGCACTGCCATCCTCAAATGTCACATTTGCTTTCTCTGTGACTGTATCGATAGCCTTGTTTACAAGGTACTGGTTCTTAAGGTATGTCTTTCCCTCATCCTTGTGTCCGCTTCCAAAATACTTGTATACCTCAGAAGCCTTGCTGAACTGACCATTGCTGGCTGATACGATGTAATCTACATAGCTGTTGAAGGCATCATCATCCATCTTGATATTTTCCTTCTCAGCGATAAGTCCAAAGATGAACTCTGTCTTTATCTGGTCTGTCAGATTCTCCTTCCACTTCTCTGTGGCCTGATCCACTGTCATGTTGTAGTTGGACTTTAAATATTTCTTAAGTGTCTGTCCATCCTTGACATTTTCCTTGGTAAATGAAGCAATATACTCATTGAGTCTCGACTGTAGATACTCATCAGGAATCTCGACTGTGCTGTTTTCAATCATGTAGCTCTTTATCTTGTCCACCTCAGCGCTGTAGAGCTGCTGCTTCAAATCTTTCTCAATCTGTGTGGTAAGCTGGGCATTAGTTGTCACCCCTGCCTTTCCAAACACTGTGTTAACCTGCTCGTCTGTCATATCAGCAAGTGCAACAGGATCTGCTGAGTAAATGCCCTTTACTGTATACTCAAATGTAACTGTCTGTCCGTTTAAGTCGTCATTGCCATAATCCTCAGGGAATGTCACGTCACCCTTAACCTTGTCACCCACCTTGGCTCCGATTATAGGCTTTGTAAATCCATCAATAAAGGATGAACCGCCGACCTGGCTGTTATTTGTCACATCAAGCATCACATCTGTAGCAGAACCACCATCAAATGCTTTGCCATCCTTATATCCTGTGTAATCAACCTTGACATAATCGCCATCTGCAACTGTATCACGATCTGTAACCTGCTTGTACGCATCTGCACCATATGACTGAAGCACATTGGTCAGATATGTCTGCTTTGCTGTATCGTTTATCTCATAATCGTTTGAGACTGTAATTGCAACACCTGAATAGTCTGCAAGCTTTGTAACCTGCTTTGCGTAGTCTATGTCAAACTGTCCGCTTCGCATCGTCTCGCTGCCGGCCTGGGTGCCTGCCTCTGTTGCGCTCTTTGAGCCATCCTTTTTGCTCTTGTTGCTTATCACAACAGCAAGCGCAATAATTACCACGATAAGTGCAATCACAATCACTGCTATGACTGCCTTCTTACCTGTATTCTTCTTCTCACTCATTGGAATCCTCCTGAAATCTGTAAATCATGTTATTTATATGTACAATGCCCTGCCACGGCAAAAACGCATCCGCAAAACACTATACCTGTCTACAATATCACATATCAGGTCAAATTACAACGAGTGAAATTTTCTTTATCTTTGCAAACACCGGAGGAGTATGCATCCTAAGCCCTACTGTCACCCTGGCATTCTTTTGCAGCCTTACCGGCTTAAGCAGATGTGTCACAAACCTGACATCAGCCGGGAAAATGTTGCTTGTATATGTATGAACGCCGCTTTCATCCTCCACATCCATAAACAGCTCGACCTCGACACCTGTTGTATTGGTTCCTCTATAGTCAACCGCTGCTATATACTCACCGGTATATTCAATATCCACCGTCTGGCTTATCGAATAGTCAAAATTGGCATCCGAAGAGATAAACACTCCATCCTTACCCAGTGTATACTGTCTTTCTTCGAGGCTTGTCTCAATCTGCCAATTATTAAATCCATCCTTAAATTCAGGATTTGAGATTAGATTTCCATGAATCATAAGAAGCTTCATGAAATCCTCCACCTCCGGTGTTTCTTCATACTCATAAAGTGATTCAATATACTTATCAAGCCCTTTAATCGGAGGATTTTTCAAATCAAAGTCCCTGATTGCATCCCAGCCCGGCAAAGCCCTGCCATGCTCGTCAAACATACCCATATTCTCAAACCAGGTTCCCATGCCTTTACCAGGCACACCGACAGGCTCCCAGTAGTATACACCGGTCTTTCCTGTATCCTTTGACACCTCTGCTGCTATCTGCATGATTATTTCAAGAGACTTCTTCTGCTCTGCGCTGCCTGCATCAAGGCCTGCAGTCTCCATGAGTTCCTTCGAGATATGATCTCCCTTGCAATGCCTCCACGGATGAGCTGTCTCCACAATATAAACCGGCAGATTATATAATTTTATGAGCCTGCTCATAGTATCCTTCAAATCCATGAAGGTACCATGCCAGAACGAATAAAAGGAAAGGCCAATCGCGTCAATCGGCAGCATGCCCGCATTAAACATAGAATCAAGCCAAGGCATAATACAGTTATATCTGCCTCCCTGATCCAGATGAATCATGACCTTTGTCTCCGGGAGCAGCTCCCTGACAGCTCTGATTCCCTCATTTACAAGCTCAGCCAGCTGCCTGTACTGTGGCACTGCACCATCCGGAAACAGCATACCACTCCTTATTTCATTGCCAATCTGAACCATATCCGGCGCACAATCCATGATTTTTAATCTGTATAGCACATCATATGTGTACTTGTGCACTGCCTCCTTCAGCTCATCAAAGCTCAAATTCTTCCACGCATCAGGCTTATTCTGCTGTCTAGGATCTGCCCAGTAATCCGAATAATGAAAATCAAGCAGAAAATGCATTTTGTATTTTTTAATGACATGAGCCATCTCGAGAACATATGTAAGACTGCAATACCCATTAGACTCCGGCACCTTATCAGGCTCATTCCATATGCGCAGACGGACTGAATTTACATTATTCAGCTTTAAAAAATCAAATACCCTGCACACATGACCTTCCCTATCCATTATTTGTATATTATTGTCAACCATCATAGGAACGGATGAAATATCCACTCCCTTTAAGAAATTGCTATCCTTTTTCTGCTTGTGCTGCTGCTTAAGCTGATACATCTTTGTGTCAGCACTTACGAGATAATCGTCAAAGCTCTTACCACTGCCCGGCTTCGTATATATGATGCCGTGACTGATAAACAGGCTGTGCTGCTCCATGATATCATACACGCGCTTTATATACTTCTCAGCAGTGTCATGCCTGTCCCCGGGGATAAACACGATAAATTCATCTCCACCGAATCTATATACCATACTTCCTTCAGGCTTTTGCTCATCAAGCACCCTCGCCACAGTCTTTAAAAGCTCGTCACCGTACTTGTGTCCGTATGTATCATTTATGTCCTTAAAATCATCCACATCGAGAAATACTATGGTGCAGCCGACATTTTGGTCTTCAAGCTCAGCAAACATAGGAATGACCATCTCATTGCATGCCACACGATTGTATAGGCCTGTGAGCGCATCATGGTTGTAGAGATTCTTAAGCTCATTATTTGTATTCTCAAGCACCTTTTGCTTAAAAAGATTCTCAAGCTTCTTGAGCAGGGCAGACTGTATATCAAACTGCTCAGGATGGTCGTACAAAAACTCAGGATTCCTGAGTATTACATAGCCCACTATCTCGTCCCTGAAATGCAGCGAGTAATACATATAGCAGGTGTTTTTATTTACACTCTGCATGTACTGCATAAGGTCATTTACACTCTTAAACTCAAGCTTTCCATTGTCCTTGTCATCCGCATAGAGTACAACCTCGTCGTCAATATCATAGCCATGCTTCCTAAAGTGTGCATTGTTCCTTGCAGCTGCCAGATCAGAAACACCGACCACATACACTCCGTCACACTTCATGCTCTGTATATAGTCAGAGTATCTCTCAAACAAATCATAGTATTCATTGCACTCCTCGAGCTCTTTCTGGAGGATCATTACTGCATCCTCCTCCTGCTCTTTTGCAACGGAGCCTTTGATAATATTCTTTATGTAATTACGATAATCCACTCTGCCGGTATTAGGGCATCCGCAGCTCTCAGCCGGGATAAACTCAGAATCAAGGTATTTATCAGAAGCATCGCCCGTGCCATTCCAAAGCGCCTTAAATATCTCAAGAACTTTTCTGCCTATATTGCCCCTGTTGTGCTCCACTGTTGTAATCTGTGGGTTAAAGTACGCAGCCTTATCCAGATTGTCAAAGCCTGTGACCTTAAAATCCTGTGGTACCTTGTATCCGAGAACCTCTGCTGTCGCACACAGTCCTGCTGCTATATTGTCATTTGCACATAAAAACACATCCGGTAACGGTTTTTTGCTCTCGTGCCAATCACTCATATACCTGACACCCGTCTGATAATCAAAATCACCAAACATATACTTATCAGCTGTAAGTGGTATGCCATAATCACTTAAAGCCTTCTTGAAAGCCTCAAAACGCATTCTGTTCTCATAATGATACGGCGGACCACCTGCAAACACAAAGCTTTTGCAGCCATGCTCATAGTACATATGATCCATCACCTTGCGAAACAGCCTCTTATTGTCGTCGCCCACATAGTAAAACCCATCAACCTTATACCCGATACTCACTACCGGCACATTTACCGACTGAAGCTTTCTGACCATATAATGTATCTCATCCTGGTTGATCGTATTGGTGCAGTCAAATACCACTCCGTCGAAGCTGTTTAAATCAGGCAAATCGTTCAGCGCATACTCGCCTTTGTTAAACTTTGGATCTTGACTCCAGGTTCCGTTGGTGTTGTAAAAATACATGCACACATCCAGTCCCAGCTCTTTAGAGCCTTCCATGATACCCTCAACCCACGAATATGTTACATATCTTCTCCAGCCATCAGCCAGAAGAGCAATTTTCTTCATTAATAAGTACCCCTTTGCATCTTCTAAAGACTTTTCCCAAAATATAGTTCTATTATATTACGGTTTTACCTATTCTTGCAATAAAGATTGATTTTTTTTAGCATATTTGATAAAATTAATTTAAATAAGCAAATTTTTAGGAGGGATACGTTTTGAATCCAGCATTAATCGTACTTATTGTTATCGCAGTAGTGCTTGTGGTAGCATTTATAGTATTAACAATCCTCGGTAAAAAAGCACAAAAAAGAAAGGAAGAGCAGGACGAGCAGATAGCTGCAGCATCACAGACTGTCAATATGCTAATCATTGACAAAAAGCGTATGAAGCTAAAGGATGCCGGTCTCCCACAGCAGATTATTGAGCAGACACCAAAGCTTATGCGCCGCTCAAAGCTGCCTGTAGTCAAGGCCAAGGTCGGACCAAGAGTCATGACTCTTATCGCAGACGAGCAGATCTTTGATGAGATTCCTTTAAAGAAAGAGGTTAAGGCTTCTGTCAGCGGTATCTACATCACAGCTGTCCGCGGTATCAGAGGACCTCTTGAGAAGCCTAAGAAGAAAAAAGGCTTCCGTGCAAGAATGGCAGAAAACTACAGCAAGGCCAACGAACAGCTCAAGGCTGAGGAGGCTGCAAAGGCTGAAAGAAAAGCTGCTAAAGCGGCTGCCAAAAAGGCCAAGCAGAAATAATATCATGATTTAATTTTCATGTACATAAACAGAGCATGTGGGATGGCTTTCCTCCTCACATGCTCTGTTTTTTATATGCTCTATCCATATATGCTTTGTATATATGCTTTATATATTTTTTTCCCCATAAGCTTGGCAGACTTTTATGCAATTTTGACTGCTGCGCCTTTTTTCTTCACAGCTATATTGATGTGACAGTCGCCTACAAATTCATAGTTGACATCAAGTGCATACTTTACCTCTGCCCTTATCTCGTCCTCAGTCTCCTTTACCTCTATGCTTGTGGCATCAATACCTATCTGGATACTTCCAAACGGTGTATAATAATATGTCAGGTTTTTCTTTCCCTTCTCAAATATCATATGTACACTCATAGGTCCCTTGCGGGTGAACTCAAGATAATTTTCATTGAATTTAAGCATATTTTTGAGTGTCTGGGTCTCACCCTCCATTATCTCCTCAAAAAGCACATAGTGCTTGTTATTTCTTATATAATACTCTCCCGGGGCAATCACCTCTACCGCATCCGACTGCTGATCCGGTGCGAGCTGTAAGCCCTTTAATGATACTACTACATCCTTTGTCATTTCTTTCTCCTTATCCTCTTGCATATCTAAATTAATTCACGCTTAAATAATTTCTCATCACATATTTTCTTTTAATATATTTTTTCAGCATGAATATACTAACTGTTTTATCTGAAAATATCAAGGATTTTTAGTTTTATTTCATATTTTCCGCTGTCAAATATGCTCTCATACTCGTCCGGAGTGAGTACCTCCTTAAGATTTTCCTTTGCTTCGTCCTCCACCACCTCGTACACACTGCCCCTAAAGCACATGTTTGGATACAGCACGCACCACCAGTTATGACCGGCTCCATCGCCCAGTGTTATTTCAAGCGCCTCGTAATTTCCCTCAGGAAATGTATAGTCCCCATACGTCTTTTCCGGGAAATCGGTGTGTGTAAGCTCTGCCGATGCGCCATATGTAAAACCGTTTGCTGCAAGCGTCTCCTTTGATACCGCTATTATTTCGTCCATATGGTCATTTACGGTGGCTCTGGTTTCTTCGATATTTTCGCACTCCAGCAGATATGGCTCTATGTAAGCCCCTACTGCATCGCGCACCTGCTTTTTCACATTCTGGTCTGCTTCGCTGTCGCTGTTTGCCAGCACGTGGAAACGCAGGATTTTGCCGGCGATGGATTTTTGCATGTCGGCTGTACACGCTATACTATTGGTGTTTGCGGCAGGTGTATGATTTTTTGCAGCTATCGCTGCCGTAAGGGATATTATTGCTATGGTTGTTATTATTATTTTCTTTCTCATGTAAACAAGTATTGCCTTATTTGACGAGCTTATTCATCCTTTTTGAAAATTTTACCGGGTTTCATGAATTTCATTCGTATAGTCATCCAGCAAGGTGCCAAGTGTAATTATCGGTTCTCCATCCTCATGATTCTCCTTATTTATTTTCTGCTCATAATAATCACCCATGTTATCAAAGATATCATTTATATCATCTGCTATGCACACATATGTGTTTCTCGGAAATTTTTTTGATGTCTTGCAATATTCCATGAAATCTGAATAAGCTGCTTTATCTTTTCTAAGTGTTTTTCCTATTAAAATCACCTTCAAATGATTGGTATCGGCTTTTTGTGACAGCCGATCCTCGAAGCTGTCCACGGCTGTTTTGATATCATCTGCATATTCCGGTTCGTAGGATTTGTCCATGTTATAGTAGAACTCTATATATCCGCTATTTTCATTTGCCGAAACATCTCTGTGGCTAACATATGCTTTGTTATCAGTTACTTCTTTATCGGTTATTTCATCAGTATCTACATCTACAATATCGACCGCCGCAAGTGTCGGAAAACAGCGCTCCTCAAGTTCCACTGCACTGCAGCCGGTGAGCATGAGACCTATCGTCAGCACTACTATGACCGGTATCGCTATGCACAATAAAAATCCAAGATATTTTTTCACGATTTCATCTCCACTTTCAAGAATATATGCTAAGGTCACTGTGACTGCTATGACAAAAATGATGCACCAGCTTCTCATAGTGCTCTTTTCCTTGTCATGACTTTTCTGTCTGTCAGAACCAAATTGCTTATTGCTACAGGAATGCCGGTTTTTATTAAATGTAAATATAATTTTTCCCGTATTTTCAGCAAAATTCTCACATCTTAAAACCGCATAATAAAGGCTCATATTGAGTACTGAAAACAGCGTGAAAAACCACACCGACAGCATCAGTGCATCTGCCCTCTTGAAGAAGCTGCCTTTTATCTGCACATCACTCATCAGTACGACAGCCGGAAACTCTATTTCCGACAGTGAATATTTTCCAAAGTTTCCAAGCAATACTGCATACAATAAAAAAAGAATGCCTGCATATGTGAATATTGCTTTACTCACACTCCCTCGTATCTGTGAGGCAGTGCGTTCCCTTACAAACAGTATATTGAACACGGAAATGGATGCTGCAAACACATAGTATGCACCCGCAAATATATCCGCTATGCCAAAATCCACACCGACTCTGTCCTTAATCATCAGATAGTCAAATCTCACATCCGATATCGCAAACAAAAGCATAGCAGCAAGCGGTATCAGCACAAAGAAAAATACTACCTCGTATACCCTGGCCCGGCACTCCACTCCGCCACTTAGCGCATAAGCGCATACCGCCATTATCACAAGGAGTACAACTGTAAATGACTCATCCGGTATAAGGCTGTCACGTATCAGCTTTACAAATATCCATGCAAGAAATGCGGCCTGTGACATCTCGTATATCGCAATAATTAAATCATAAATTAATATTTTCGCATATTTTGTTTTATCAATGCTTCTGTCATATATTGTTTTCCTGCGTTCACGTACCTCGCTTACTATCCACATGAATAGCCATGCCATTAAAACTCCGAGTGCGATTGAGATAAAAGCATACTTTCCAAGCTTTGCCAGATTGTTTGGAAGCACCAGTGTGCCGACTCCAAGCAGATTAAAGACGTATAGCCTGTATAGCTGGCGTGGCGATATGCTTTCGTTTTGTGCAAATGTGTAGCTTGTGCTCATATTTTTAGTCACCCTTATTTCCTTTCAGCTTTCTGCACTCCTTTTCTCTTGCAAATACAGGCCGCCTCCATAGTCTGCGAAGCGGAAATCGTATGATACTGTCCTTTTCATCCTCGCCGCCTGTCATCTCGCTGCCCACAAATGGCATCATGTATGGGTAACCACAGCTTTTAAGCTTTGCGAGATGCAAAAGTATCACCATCAGACTTATTAAAAATCCAAAATATCCAAGCCATGCCGACATCATTATTACAGCGAATTTGAGTATCCTAAATGAAAATGCAAACTCCTCACTCGGTATGGCAAACGAACAGAGTGCGGTGAATGCAACGAGGATGACCACTATAGGGCTTACTAAATTTGCATCCACTGCTGCCTGTCCGATTATGAGGCCTCCGACTATGCCTATCGTATTTCCCATGGCTCCGGGAAGTCTTATGCCGGCTTCGCGAAGCAGTTCAAAGGACAGCTCCATCATGAGCACCTCTATGAGCTGTGGAAACGGGCAGCCGAGTCTTGCTTCATAAAACGCCAGTATGAGTGGTGTCGGCAGTATCTGTGTATGAAAATTTGTGACCGCCAGATAAAGCCCCGGCAATGTAAATGACATAAAGGCTGCCACGTACCTTATCAATCTGGCAAAGCTTGCCGCTATCGTTCTGTTATAGTAATCATCTGCGGTTTTTAAAAAATTGTTCATGGTGGTTGGCAGTATTATTGCTATCGGTGAATTATCGCACAGCACCACCACCCTCCCCTCTAGGAGCGCATTTACCGCCACATCCGGCCGCTTTGTGGTCTGAAGCTGTGGGAACGGTGAATACCATTTTGCCTCAGCAAACTGTTCAAGAACTCCCGAGTCACCCACATGGTCTATCACATAGCTGTCCAGATTCTTTTCCACTTCCTCTACAAGCCCCGGTTTTACGAGGTCTCTCACATACAATATGTCCACATTGCTGTGTCCGCGAAGCCCCTTTTTCACCTCTTTACACTTTAAGCGAGTGCTCCTTAACCTGCGCCTGATAAGTGCAGTATTTATCTTTATTGAATCAGCAAAGCCCTCATTTGAGCCTCTTATGACCTTTTCCGAATCAATCTCCTGAATTGACATGGCGGGATATCCCTTGTCTGGAAGCTTGAAGGCATCCGGATAGCCATCCACAAAAAAAATCACGTCTCCTGTCAGCATCATCTGGGCTGCCTCATTAACCGTGTGCAGATGTGCAAATTCGGATAGAGCTGCCTGATTTTTGTCAAGTACTTCCTTAACCTGATCCCGGTCTATCCCTTCAAGGTATGATGTAAATCGTCCAAACGCACTGTTATTGATACCGGAGCCTGCACATGTCACCTCAATATATGCAACAAAACACTTTATGGAAGCATCACGCCCCAGATACATCTCCTGCATCTTGATATCTGAGCAGTCAGAATATATCTGCCTGAAGCTTTTTATGTTCTCATCTATGTTTGTGGTCATCTTTAACTCTCCTATATACCCAATAAATCCCGTAAGATTTAAAATCCCTGATATAGTATGACCATACAAGCCCGCAAATATCCCTGATTACTTATTTTTTGCTATTATCTAAGCCACTAACTAAGCCACTAAAAAAAGGCCGCCGTTCACACGTCAGTGCAACCGGCAGCCCCTGGTTTTGTTATATTATTTTGTATTTTATTATCTTTGTCTGCTATAATCTTGTTATATTTCTGTTTTATTTCTTCTCTTCATCCTGCTTTTGTATCACAGCCTTCACAGCAACCGCCTGATTGGCCACATGCGTATGCATTTCTGTAGTCACAAGCTCCATATTTCTTGACTCAAGCGCCCTGTAGATGGCGTCATGCTCCTTCACAAGCATCGGATAATTCTTTGGGTCCTTCAAATACTCCACTCTGTAGCGGTACATCTGCTCGCGGATATTGTTCATCATAGATACAAGCTTCGCATTGTTGGTCGCCTCATAGATAGCATCGTGAAACTTCACATCCTCCTCAGCTATCTTTTTCACATCTCCTGAGTCCATGCTCCTCTTGAACTCGTCCTTTATGGTTTTTAGATTCGCAAGCTGCTCATCACTGATTTTCTTACAGGCTATTTTGGCTGCAAGCTCATCGAGAGCCTCTCTCACCTCAAGCACATCCTCCATATCCTTGAGAGTCATCTTGGCAACCTCTGCGCCCTTTCTCGGCATTGTGACTGCAAGCCCCTCCTGCTCAAGCATTCTGATTGCTTCACGTATAGGTGTACGGCTGACTCCAAGCTTTGACGCAAGCTGCAGCTCCATAAGTCTCTCTCCCGGCTTGAGCTCGCCCTTTAAAATTGCCTCACGAAGTGTATTAAACACCACATCACGCAGTGGCAGATATGCATCCATATTTAAAGTTAAATTATCAGTCATCAAACTTCTCCTATCTCTTGTATTATAATTCTCACATATAAGAAAAAAGTAACTATAAAGCACCCGCTGTGCTATCCGGATATCACGTTATTTGCGATTATTGTATACAGATGTCAGATACACCTGTCTGGCAAGATGTGAGCTTCTCATGGCTTTGTACGCTTTCTTTGCAGTATCTTCATCGTCAAACAGACCAAAAACCGTCGGACCACTACCGCTCATCATGGCTCCTACTGCGCCATTTGAAAGCATATCCTTCTTTATCTCATCTATCACCGGATAATTTGGTATGGTCACAGTCTCTAAGACATTTCCCATATGCGCTGCGATATCATGCAGATTCTTAGCCTTTATATCATCTATCAGGCGGTCTATATCCGGATGAATAGTCGTATCATCAAGCTTCAGATTCTGGTACACAAATTTTGTGGATACCGAGATGGACGGCTTTGCAATAAGCACCGGACACTTTACCATTGGAGGAAGAGGACTAAGCGCCTCTCCTATGCCCTCGGCCAGCGCCGTGCCTCTCATAATACAGTATGGTACATCCGCACCTATCTGCACACCTCTTTCCATAAGCTGTCTCTTTGTCAGTCCCAGTGAAAAAAGCCTGTTTACACCTATAAGCATGGCTGCCGCATCAGTACTGCCCCCCGCCATCCCTGCTGCAACAGGAATACGCTTATCCAGCTTCACTGATACACCGTCAGTTATAGAAAACTCATCCATCAGAAGCTTTGCAGCCTTATATATGAGATTGTTCTCGTTTACAGGGAGAAAAGACAGATTGGTCTGTATCTGTATGCCCGGCTCCTTTGTCCTTTTGATATCAAGCCTGTCATACAGATGAATGGTCTGCATAATCATGCGGACCTCATGATATCCGTCCTCTCTGCGCCTCACTACATCCAGCCCCAGGTTAATCTTGGCTAATGCTTTTAATGAAATATCGTTATTACTACCCATATTGTATTACCTCTGTTTTTTGTATACAAGGATTATAACACACCCTGCCAAAAAGAGCAAATTTAAATATTCTCATTTAATTGTTAATTTTTACATCTCATCAGTCAAATTAACCTAAAAAGGGACTGCACGTTGCGCGCAGTCCCTCTAATATATCATATTCTGTTTTTAGCTCGGCCTTGGTACAATTGTGTATCGGCTGTTTTTATCTGTTTCTTATAGCCCTTGCCGTTATTTTTTCAATTTTCTTCCAAATATAAATGTCGAAAAATATATTACCGATGCAATAATCACTATCATCGGACCTGTTGCCACATTGGTGTAGTATGACACAGCAAGACCGACTATTCCTGAAAAAACTGAAAATAGCACTGAAAAGAAATGATACTCACGCATATTTTCCGAAATATTCCTTGATGAAGCCGCCGGTAATATAAGCAGGGCATTTATTATAAGTATACCTATCCACTTGATGGATAGCATAACTATGAGTGCTACAAGCACCGCAAACAGATTATCCAGAAGACGCACATGGATACCCTTGCTTTTTGCCACGCTTCTGTGTATACATATGGCGTTGAGCTTGTTGAAGCAAAACACCCAGAACACTATCGTGACCACAAAAATCACAATTAGATAAACTATCTCAGTCTTTGTGATGCTTAGCACATCGCCCACCAGTATACTTGAGTATTTGCTGAAATTGCCACCCTTTGACAGTATCGCAAGACCTATCGCCACAGAGCACGATGAAAATACCGATATAATGGTATCTGTCGATGCAGTGTTCAGACTTCCTATCTTATTTAAAAGAAGTGCAAACACTATCGCAAATATCACCATGGCAAGCGAGGTGTCTGCCATGCCGCATACCACTCCGACAGCGATTCCGGTAAGTGCTGAATGTCCGAGTGCATCTGAAAAGTATGCCATCTTTTTGTTTACAATCATGGTTCCCATTATGCCAAAAAGCGGTGTGATGATGAGCACAGCGATAAGGGCATTTCTCATGAAATCATATTGAAGCCAGGAGGTTATATTCATTTGTGCTCCTCCTCTCTCACCCAGGATTCCTCTCCTGTGTAAAAAATTCTCTCAAATTCCTTGCTCTCGAAGACTTCCTTCACAGTTCCCTGCTTTGCAACGGTCTTATCAAGCAGTACAACATGGTCTGCGTACTTTGCCACATAGTCCAGATCGTGCGATATCAATATGATTGCAAGGTCATAGTGAGTCTTTAAATAATCCATGGTCTTATAGAAAAGCTCCATGCCGTTTTGGTCTATTCCGGACACCGGCTCATCCAACAGCAGCAGGTTCGGCTCGTCCATGATCGCCATGGAAAGAAGCACTCTCTGCAGCTGTCCTCCCGAGAGGTTGCACACCTGCTTGTCGATGAGCTCCTCAGCCTCAAATACCTCGAGTGTCTCCCTTATCTTTGCCTCTATCTTTTTGCTCTTTGGCAGAAAAACAGGATAATTGTACTGATAGCTTGCTATGAGGTCATACACGCTGACTGGTGTATTTTTCTCGATATTGACAGACTGCGGCACATAGCCGATTTTAAGCTTAGCCATATGTCCGTCCTTAGTATCCTTGAACTCAATCGTACCGGTGTGAGGTATCTCGCCGAGTATCGCCTTTATGAGTGTAGATTTTCCGGCACCGTTCTGGCCTATTATGACATTGAAGGAGCCGCAATGTATGTGCATATTTACATCCTCAAGCACTGTCTGCTCTCCAAAGCTCACTCCAAGGTTATTTATTTTTATGCAATGAAAGCCACATGGCTGTATTATTTTCCGCATATTTTCTCCAATTTTATTTAGTAAATGCCTCTTTGATAAGCTCTATATTGTGCTCCATACCATAAAGATAGCTGTCCTTGTCGTACTCTCCCCTGTTGAGAGGGTCGATATAAATCACATGCACATCTGTCTCACGCGATACGGTATCTCCCATGCTCTTTCCGTAGAGCTCCTCAGCGAGTATTACCGACACTCCGTCATCCTTTATGGCACCTATCACCTGCTTTATCTCACCTGCACTGACTGAGCGCTCCTCGTCAAGGTCTAACAGATAGCATTCATTCATGGAAAAATCATCAGCTACATACGCATAGGCCTCATGGAATATGATGATATTCTGTCCATTGGTAAGACTCTTTAGGCTATTTATCTTTTCTTCAAGCACTGCAAGCTTTGCATCATATGCTTTTGCATTTGCATAATATTCATCAGCATGCTTTGCATCCTTTTCGGCAATCCGGGATGCGATTGTCTGAACCATGGTGCGGTAACGCGGCACACTCATCCATGCATGGGCATTCTCATCACCGTGGTCATGGTCATGCGCGCTATCTGATTCTGCGTCTGCTTCGTTGTCATGGTCGTGGTCACTGTCCGATTCTGCATCTGCATCGTGATCATGGTCGTGGTCACTGTCTGCATCATCCTCAGAAAGAAGTGCCACATCCTCACAGGCCTCAACCACATCAAGCTTCGGATACGCCTTTGCCACATCAGACATAAACGACTCTATACCGCCTCCGTTTATTACAAAAACATCGGCTGTGGATAAAAGCTTCATATCCTCCGGTGTGAGCTGAAAATCGTGCAGACAACCGGTCTGTGGCTCGCTTAAGTTTTCAAGTCTCACGCCTTCCACTCCGTCTACTATATTTAAAGCTGCAATATACATTGGATAGAAGGATGTCACGACTGTAAGTATATCGTCAGCTTCGTCAGTATTTTTTGTATTGCCCGAAGCATTTGATACTCCACCAGCAGCGCCTTTCATACCTGTTGTGTGCTCATATGCCATTACCGCAAGCGTACACACTATCAATATACACAAAAACATAATGCCTACAAATTTGCATTTATTCTTCATATATTAAATATTCGCCTTTCTTTCTATAACTTTATTTCTTTTTATGATTATTAACGCTTTTTTTGCTCTTGGCCTTATCTCTGCGTTCTTTAGTCTTTTTGGCAACCGGCTTTCCGGTCTTCTTCCAGCGCTCCTTTTTGTGCGGCTGGGATGCAGCGGCTCTTTTTGCAGCTGATTTTGCCTCGCGCTTTGCTTCTTCCTCCTGTTTCATGGCAAGAAGCGTATCCTCGTCAAACACGAGTGAATCTATGAGATTCCAGATTTCGTCCCTGCCTTCCTTTGACATGGACGAAAACGGTATAACTACCGTGCCCGGCTTCACATGAAGCACATCCTTGATAGTCTTTATGTGTGCGGCAATCTGGCTTTTTTTCAATTTATCAGATTTGGTTGCAATGATAATCGGTGCAAAGCCCTGGTTTACCATCCAGTCATACATCATGATATCATTGTCCGATGGCTCATGCCTTATATCTATTAAAAGAAACACTGCCTGAAGCTTTTTTGAGGTGTGAAGATAGTTTTCTATCATCTGTCCCCATTTAGCTTTTATCTCGATATTGGCGTTGGCATAGCCATAGCCCGGCAGATCGACCAGATACATGGCGTCATTGACGTTGTAAAAATTGATGGTCTGTGTCTTGCCGGGCTGTGAAGAGATCCTGGCAAGTGACTTTCTGTTCATGAGCGCATTGATCAGTGACGACTTGCCTACATTTGACTTGCCGGCGAATGCCACTTCATTATACTCATTGTCAGGGATTGTGCTTGTAATTCCGCAAACTGTCTCTAAATTAACACTTTTAATTACCATAATCTCTTCCTCATTCTTATTTTACAAATGCTATCTTCTCCACCTGTGAAAATCTCTCCACCGGCACGATTTCCATGCCGTCTGTTATTTCTTTTGAAATCTCCTCCAGGTCCTTTTCATTATCCTTTGGAATACATACTGTTTTTATTCCGATTACCTTGGCTGCAAGCAGCTTTTCCTTGAGTCCTCCTATCGGAAGCACCCTGCCGCGCAGTGTTATCTCGCCTGTCATGGCTACATCTGCCCTGACAGCTCTGTCTGTAATGGCTGAGAGCATGGCTGTCGCCATAGTGATACCTGCAGATGGTCCGTCCTTTGGCACTGCGCCCTCCGGGATATGTATATGGATATCATGCTTCGTGTAAAACTCTGCATCAATGCCATATCCTTCGCTTATTGAGCGCACATAGCTAAGTGCCGCCTGTGCCGACTCCTTCATCACGTCGCCAAGCTTACCGGTGAGCACGAGCTCACCCTTACCCGGCAGCACATTCACCTCAACCTCGAGTGTGACTCCGCCCACGCTGGTCCATGCCAGGCCTCTAACGATTCCAACCTCTGCGTGATCATTTTTCTTCTCCGGACTGTACTTCGGATTGCCCAGATACGTCTTAAGATTGGTCTTTGTAACCTTTACAGCAGCTTCGCTGTCCTTAAAGATTTCCCTGGCAGCCTTGCGGCACAGCTTGCCGATAGTCCTCTCAAGGCTTCTGACTCCGGCCTCTCTGGTGTACAGCCTGATGATATCCTTTAGGGCAGAGTCTGTTATCGTAAGCTGTTCCTTTTTAATTCCGTTTTTGCTCTTTTGCTTCTCAACCAGGTGTTCCTTTGCTATGTGAAACTTCTCATTTTCAGTGTAGCTTGACACCTCAATAAGCTCCATCCTGTCAAGAAGCGGCTTTGGAATGCCTGAAACCTCATTTGCCGTTGCAATAAAAAGCACCTCCGACAAATCCACAGGCATCTCGATGTAATGATCCCTGAATCTGCAGTTCTGCTCACTGTCAAGCACCTCGAGAAGAGCGGCTGATGTGTCACCCTTGTAGTCACTTGACACCTTATCTATCTCATCCAACAGCATGAGAGGATTTGAAACGCCTGCCTGTCTTAAGCCATTTACTATACGGCCCGGCATGGCACCGATATA
>OLNY01000526.1_pt1 | contig 35020 bp, 28 predicted proteins | sample 1671981 | NCBI WGS metagenome assembly OLNY01 (sample SAMEA3136632, study PRJEB25190) | human gut metagenome | biome: human gut; feature: human-associated habitat; material: faeces | place: Austria | collected 2013
CCGTTTATTTTGAAAATCATCAGAAGCCCGCGCTGACCGTCAAAAAGGTGGACAGTGTGACCGGCGATCCCTTGCAGGGTGCAAAGTTCCATGTTACCTACGCCAGCAACAACACCGGCAGCGGTGAGATCAACGACCTCGGCACCTACTACACCGGCGAGAACGGTCAGTTCCAGCTCACCGGTTTGTGGGACGGCTGGTACAAGGTAACGGAGCAGGAGCCGCCCACGGGGTACGCCATCAAGGAGGCTGCGCAGGAGGTCTACATCAAGTCCGGCACCGGTAAAGTGCTGACCTTTGAAAATATTCCGCTTTCTGCCCTCGTCGTGTGGAAGTACGACAGCGTCACCGGCGAAGCAGTCAGCAACGCCGTATTTCAAGTGAAATACCTCGGCGGCACCTCCGGCACTGGCGGTACGGTCATCGGCATCTACAAGACTTCCGCCAATGGCAGCTTCACCGTGACGGGGCTGAAAGAAGGCACTTATATCGTCGAAGAACTCTCCAGTGACAGCGGCCATGTGATCGACACCGCGCCGCAGACAGCGTACATCAGCGGCAAGCAGCAGGATGTGGTGCAGCTCTATTTTGGCAACAGTCCCAAGGGCAGCCTGCTGGTGAAGAAGATCGACAGCGCGACCCATAAGCCCCTTTCCAATGTGGAATTTATGGTGACGACCGCAGACGGAACGGTGGTGGGTGACGCCAACGGCAAATATGTGACGGACAGCGCAGGTACTTTCACGATTACAGACATCGTCCCCGGCACGACGCTGGTGGTGAAGGAAACCCGCGCAAGGGACGGCTATCTGCTGGACGACGCCCCGCAGACCGCAACCATTAAGGCTGGCCAGACCGTGACGCTGGAGTTCCGCAATCAGCCGCAGGGCTCCCTTATTATCAATAAGCTGTCCAGTGCGGATAAGAAAACACCCTTGGAGGGTGTGCTGTTCCAGATCACCTATTCCGATGGCAGCTTCGTGGACAATGGCGCACTTTCCAGCAAGGGCCTGTATCGGACTGATAAAAACGGCCAGATCATTCTCAGCGGCATCACCGGAACGGTTATCGTAACGGAGGTGGAAACCATCAAGGGGTATCGCATTGACGATGCCTCCCGCAGCCAGACCATCGAAGTCCGCACAAATGACACCCAGCAACTATGGTTTTATAACACGCCCGTTTCCGGCATCCTGATCCACAAAATTTCCAGCGCAGACGGAAAGGAAATCCCCGGTGTGACCTTCCTGCTCTATGACAGCACTAACACGCCGGTCGCACAGGCCACCAGCGATGACCACGGCTATGCTTGGTTTGAGGACTTGCCCGCTGGACGCTATTTCCTGCGCGAGATGGAAAACGAGGGCTATGTGCGGGATACGCAGAAAAAGACCGTCTATGTGAAGTCCGGCGAGACTACTGAGGTCGAATGGGAGAATACCCCCATCACCGGACAAATCCAAATCACAAAGCGTTCTGCGGACTACAACTCCATCAATGGCCTGCCTGCCGGGACGCTGCTGGAGGGCGCGGTGTTCGAGATCACCGATAAGGCCGGAAATGTAGTAGATACCATTCGTTCCAACAGCCGTGGACTGGCCATCTCCAAGCAGCTGCCGCTGTCCCGCTATTTCGTCCGCGAGGTGAAAGCGCCGGAGCATTACGGCATCAGCGAAAGGGAACTGACGGTGTATCTGGAATATGAGGGCCAGATCGCCCGCCTTGAGGTGGAGGACAAGAGCCTCACTACTGGCGTGTCTATTACCAAGACCGGCCCCAAGGAGATCATGGCCAATCAGCCGGTTCGGTATGCGTTCTCGAATATCGCCAACACCTCCAATGTCAGCCTAAGTAATTTCTACTGGCGGGATACTCTGCCCACGCAGGTACGGTTGGAAAAGGTTGTGACCGGCACCTATAACTTCCCCGGTACTTACAAAATCGTCTACCGTGTCAATGGGGGCGATTACCGCACACTGGCCGACAACCTCTCCACCAGCAAGAATTACACGCTGGCAGCGTCCTCGGTGGCGCTGGGTTTGGCCTCCAACGAGCGCGTGACGGAGATCATGTTCGTATTCGGACAGGCCCCGGCGGGCTTTAGTCAGGTCGAAGCACCCTATCTCCACTGTAAAGCTGTGGCCGGGCTGCCCGCAGGTTCCTTTGTAAATGTAGCTGACGCAGGCGGCACCTATAACGGAACATGGGTGCAGGCGGTAAGCCGCTGGGTGACATCCGTATATGGAAAGCCCACTGTTCCTAAGCTGCCTCGCACGGGATATTGATGCTGTCGAAATGTGTCTCAAATTGAGCCGCATTTTTGAGACCGCTCCTGAAAAGGGGCGGCCTCTTTTTGCGTAAAGGGGGATTACATGAGACAAAATCAAAATCAGAACCCGCTGCTGTGGCTGCTGCCTGTACCGATGGTGCTTTGGCTGGCAGCGCTGCTTGCAACAGAGTATAAGGCCGGAATGACCGTGTCTACACTGATGGGGCGGTTTTCGTGGCTGATGGAGCATCCCTTTTCTGTGCGGTGGACGCCACATACGCCGAAATTTATACTGTGGGCACTGGCGGCCTATGGCTTTGCCGTGGCGCTATACCTCTCGACCCGCGAGAACCGCAGGCCGGGAGAAGAACACGGCTCCGCCAAATGGGGCAGCGCCAAGCGGCTGAACGCCAAATACCGGGACAAAGACCCGCGCAACAACACCATCCTAACACAGAATGTCCGCATGAGCCTGAACGGCAAAATGCACCGCCGCAATCTGCTGCAAATCGTGATCGGCGGCTCCGGCGCAGGTAAGACGCGCTTTTTTGTGAAGCCAAATCTGATGGAGGCAAATTGCAGCTTTCTTGTGACTGACCCAAAAGGCGAAACGCTCCGGGCGGTAGCCCCGCTGCTGCTCCAGAAAGGCTATGTCATCAAGGTATTCGACCTGATCGACCCGGCCCGGTCGGACAGCTTCAATGCCTTTGCCTACATCAAGGACGATAAAGATGTGATGAAACTGGTAAACAATTTCATCAAAAACACCACGCCCAAAGGCGCGCAGCAGAATGACCCGTTCTGGGAGCGCTCGGAAATTGCGCTGGATACGGCCCTCATTCTGTATCTGATCCACGAAGCGCCGCCAGAGGAGCAGAATTTTGAAATGCTCATTTACATGATCGAAAACGGCGGAGCCAAAGAGGACGATGATGACTACCAATCTCCCTTAGACCTTCTGTTTGAGGCACTGGAGGAGGAATTCCCGAATCACATCGCCGTGCGGGAATATAAGATTTACAAACAGGCGGCGGGCAAAACAGCCAAAAGCATCCTAATTTCCGCAGCAGTGCGGCTGTCTGCCTTTATCCTGCCGGAGATCCAGAATATCACCGCCAAGGACGACATGGAACTTGAAAAAATGGGAGAGCGCAAGCAGGCTGTATTTGCCATCATCCCGGATAATGACGGCACCTTTAATTACATCGTGGGTATGCTCTACACCTGCGCCTTTCAGAGCCTTTACTATCAGGCCGACAAGGTACACCAAGGGGCGCTGCCCGTTCCCGTGCGAATGATGATGGACGAGTTTTGTAATGTCTCTCTCCCGGATGATTTCGGCAAGCTGCAAGCTACCATGCGCAGCCGCAACATCATGTCCACCATTGTTTTGCAAAACATTTCCGCTCTCAAAGCGCTGTTCAAGGACGATTGGGAGGGCCTGATCGGTAACGCGGACACTCTATTGTACTTGGGCGGCAACGAGGTCAGTACCTTCAAATATATCTCTGAGATACTGGGAAAGGAAACGCTGGATACCCGGACGCGCAGTGTATCCAAGGGGCGCAGCGGCTCCAGCAGCGTGAACTACCAGCAGACCGGGCGGGAGTTGATGACCCCGGACGAGGTGCGGGCGCTGGATAATGACCACTGCATTTTGTTTATCCGCGGTGAGTTGCCGGTGATGGACAGAAAGTATGACATCCTAAAGCATCCCGGCCTGAAGCTGACGGAGGATGGCGGTGCCGCACCGTATATCCACCGCCCCGGCCTGACCTATGCGCTGGAGGACTTGCCGTTGTCCACGGACAGCTGGGAGTCCATTGAAATTATTGAATGAATAGGAGAATGACACCATGAAGAAGAATCGTATTCCGTCTGAAGCCGACCGCAGGACTATCCAGGCCGGGCGCCGTTATGGAGCGCTCGTTTTGACCGTGCTGGCCTGCGCTGCTCTGACCTGTTCTGCATTGGCTGCTGACGATCCCCTCACCATCGTCAGCAACCTGTCCGACTTTGTGTTTTCCATCATCAAGGCATTGGGCGTTATCATCCTCGGCTGGGGCATCGTGCAGGTGGGTATGTCCATCCAGTCCCACGATGCCAGCCAGCGGACGCAGGGATTTCTGTGCCTGTTCGGCGGCCTGATGATCGCCTTTGCCAAGGAAATCTTGACCGCCATTGGCGCGGTCTAACGGAAAAGGGGCAGGCCGTAGAGCCTGCCCCTCTTACTTCTCTGGAGAAATGGGGTGAAATCATTTGAATAACTGGATCGTCGGCAATCTGCAAGCGTCTTTTGATACATGGAACGAAAAACTGACAGAGATATGGAGCCTCGTCACTACCACGCCGCAAGCCTTTCGCGGCGGCGAGATTTGGAACACCATCGTCACCATCAATGACGGTCTGAAAGCCTTTGGTTATGGCTTGCTGGTGCTGTTTTTCGCTATGAGCGTGTTCCGCTCTGCCGCCAGCTTCCGCGACCTCCAGCGCCCGGAGTTTGCCCTGCGGCATTTCATTCGCTTCATAATCGCAAAGGTGGCCGTGGGAAGTGCCATGGAAATTATGACTGCTGTGTTCTCCGTGTGCGGCGGCGTGGTGCAATCCATCATGGGCAGCATCGGCGGCATGAGTGCCGCCAGTGTGACGCTGCCGCAGGAAATTACTGACGCTATTGAAGAAGTGGGTTTCTTTCAGTCTGTCCCCCTCTGGATGGTCACATTCTTGGGGAGCCTGTTCATCACAGTATTGTCGTTTATTTTGATTATGACCGTCTACGGGCGTTTTTTTCGGCTGTATATGTTTACGGCTCTGGCCCCGCTGCCGCTGGCCTCTTTTGCGGGGGAGGATACTTCGTTTATGGGAAAAGCCTTTCTCAGAAGCTATCTCGGCGTCTGCATGGAGGGTGCTATTGTGGTGCTGGCCTGTCTGATTTTCTCTGCCTTTGCGTCCAGCGGCGCACCGATCGTAGATACTTCTCTGCCCGTTGTCACAATGAGCTGGCAATATGTGGCGCAGACGATTTTCAATATGCTGATATTGGTTGCGCTTATCAAGGGGGCGGAACGGATCGCAAAGGAGATGTTCGGGCTATAAGAAAACGGCGGGCCGAAACCCGCCGTTTTTCAGTCCTTATATTCAGGGATGGGTACGCCGTTGCACAGCTGAAATCCGGTAATGGTGCGCCCCTCCGCATTGGCACGGTGCAGGTCATTTTTGATCTGCCGCTCGGCCAGCCGCAGCATTTGCCGTTCCTGTACCCACTCCACCACCGGGCGGAGCCAGCAGGACAGCGCCAGCAACGCGAAAAGTGCCAGGACACCGTAGAACACAAATGGATGTGCCGCCGCCCATTGGGGGTAAAGGCGGCCTACGCCCAGCCAGACCAGAATAGGCAGAAGTTGCAGGCGCAGGAGCAGAGCGAACACCAACCGGATCGCAAAGATAAACAGAACAAATGCGGCGAAAGCAAGAAGTACCTGTTGCAGGATCGTCATAGTAAAAACCTCCTATATTTGGTACTTCTATTATCTCATACCTCAAAAATCGTGTCAAAAAATCGAAAAATAAATCAATTCAGAAGAAATGCGGCTCAATTTGAGACACATTTCGACAGCAGAAAGGAGCAGCCAAATATAAGACATGAAGCGGTATCAAATCATTTATGCCGATCCTCCATGGCGATATGAGCAAAAAAGTATGCAAGGTGCAGCGGAAAAGCATTACCCAACGATGAGTATTGCTGATTTGTGCGTACTGCCAGTTGCGAATATAGCCGCAGAGGACAGCACACTATTTCTGTGGGCCACATTCCCGCAGCTTCCTACTGCACTTAAATTGATTCGTGCGTGGGGTTTTACTTACAAAACTATTGCGTTCCTCTGGCTGAAAAAGAACAAAAAGTCTGATAGCTGGTTTTATGGCCTTGGCTTCTGGACAAGGGGAAATGCGGAAGTTTGCTTATTGGCAACAAAAGGGCACCCAAAACGCAGGGCAGCTAATATTCACCAGTTCATCATTTCTCCGATTCAAGAACACAGCAAAAAGCCCGATGAAGTGCGAGAAAAAATTGTAGACCTGATGGGTGATGTGCCGCGGATTGAATTATTTGCCCGCAGCTATACAGAGGGTTGGGATGTGTGGGGAAACGAAGTGGAGAGCGATATTGACTTATCAAAATACATTACGGAGGAGTGATGAACATGGAAATTAAGATACCCAAAGAAGTCCGGCAGCACAGCGAGACGATTTTCTTCGGCTTGTCTACTCGCCAATTTATTTGTGCGGTGCTGGCCGTAAGCGTTGCTATCGGCACCTACTTTCTGACGAAGGGAGCTATTGGCAAAGAAACCGCCAGCTGGGTGTGCATCGTGGCCGCCGCGCCGCTGGCCGCAGCTGGCTTCTTCCGCTATAACGGCTTGACCTTTGAGCGGTTTGTGTGGGCTGTTATCAAATCACAGATTTTATGTGCAGGGCCGCGCGTGTTCCGTTCCGAAAATCTGTACTGCAAAATTCTGAACGAGAAGGAGAAAAACATCTATGATTAAAACGCTGATTGCCGCAGACAGAAGTGAGCGCGAGCGGTTCCGAATCCCTCGCAGCGTCCAGCAATCCATCCCCATCCAAAAGATCTATCGGGACGGCATCTGGCAAACCGGCGGCAAGTTCAGCCGCACATGGCGCTTCGCAGACATCAACTATGCACTGGCCTCCCATGAGGATCAGAGAGATATGTTTACGGCCTATTGCGGCGCACTGAATAGCCTGCCAACGGATGCCACTACCAAAATCACCATCAACAACCGGCGTCTCAACGGCGCGGACTTCCAGCGCAGTGTCCTGATGCGGGAGCGAGGGGACAGTCTGGACAGTTACCGCAGGGAGTACAACCGCGTCCTGACCGACAAGGCCGCAGAGAGCAACGATCTGATTCAAGACAAGTACATCACGGTTTCGGTGGCTCGGAAGAACATGGATGAGGCCCGCACCTTTTTTCACCGGGTAGACGCCGATCTCAGCAAAAACTTCGGACGGTTGGAGAGCGGCGCAAAGGCGCTGGACAACCAGGATCGGCTGCGTATCTTCCATGATTTCTTCCGCCCCGGTGAGGAAGAGCATTTCCGCTTTGATCTCAGCGATGCCATGAAGAAAGGCCATGACTTCCGGGACTATATTTGCCCGGATGGTCTATGCTTCAAGGCGGATCACTTTGAGATGGGCGGCAAGGTGGGGCGCGTCCTGTTTCTGCGGGATTACGCCAGCTACATCAAGGATGAAATGATCTCTAAGCTGTCTGATTTCCCGCGGAATCTGATGCTGTCCATCGACATCCTCCCCATTCCCACCGATGAGGCCATCCGGGAGGTACAGAGCCGTATCCTCGGCATCGAAGCGGATATTGCCCGCTGGCAGCAGCGCCAGAACAGCCGCAATAATTTCACGGCAAGTATCCCGTATGAGCTGGAACAGCTGAGGGCGGAGACGAAGGAGTTTCTGGATGACCTGAGTACCCGCGACCAGCGGATGATTTTTGCCAATGTCACCATCGTACACATGGCGGACACGCTGGAGCAGCTGAACACCGACACGGAGACGCTGCAAGCGATTGGGCTGGAGCAGGCGTGTCAGTTCTCCGTTCTGCGATACCAGCAGGAGGACGGGTTGAATACGGCTCTGCCCTATGGCCTGCGCCGCATCAAGACCACCCGCACACTGACAACTGAATCTACCGCCGTTTTAATGCCGTTCCGCGTTCAGGAGATCCAAGACGCGGGCGGTATTTATTATGGTGTCAATGCCGTAAGCAAAAACCTTTTGATCTGCAACCGAAAGAAGCTGCTGAACCCACACGGCTTTGTGCTGGGTGTATCGGGCAGCGGCAAGTCCTTCAGCATGAAGGAGGCTATCACCTTTATTGCCCTCTCTACCAATGACGATATTATTATGATCGACGCCGAGCGCGAGTATGGCGAGCTGACGCGGGCACTGCAAGGGGCGGTGCTGGAGATCTCTCCATCCAGCCCGCACCACATCAATCCGCTGGATATTAACCGGGGCTATGGAGCCGGGGAGAACCCGGTGGCTATGAAGTCCGAATTGATGATGAGCATTTGCGAGCAGCAGATGGGTGTCGGTCAGCTGGGGGCGTTCCATAAGTCTATCATTGACCGCTGCACCGCCAATATCTATCACGATTTCATCAAGAGCGGCGGCGAAGGCAGGATTCCGACTCTCCCGGATTGGCGCAACGAGGTCAAGCGGCAGCCGGAGCGTGAAGCACAGGAATTGGCCCTTGCGTCGGAGCTGTTCGTAGAGGGCAGCTTGAATATGTTCGCCCACGAAACCAATTTTGATATTGATAACCGCATTGTCTGTTTTGACCTCTACGAGATGGGTGAACAGCTCAAGCCCACGGCGCTGAATGTGGTGCTGGAGACGATCCAGAACCGCGTGGCGGCAAATCGGCTGGCCGGAAGGTACACATGGGTATTCGTGGACGAGGTGTATTTGTTCTTCAAGTATTACTACTCCGCACAATTTCTCTACAAGTGCTGGAAACGCTTTCGCAAGTACGCTGCTGCCATGACCGCCGCCACGCAGAATATTGAGGAATGTCTGCGCTCGGAAACGGCCCGCCTGATGCTGGCCAACAGCGAGTTTTTGATCCTGCTCAATCAGGCGGCAACTGACCGGGCGGAGCTGGCGAAGCTGCTGCATATCTCGGAAACGCAGATGAGCCATGTGACGAATGTGGAGGCCGGTCACGGCCTTATGCGGATCGGCAGTTCCATCATCCCCTTCGTCAACGAGTTTCCCCGTGACGGCACCCTTTATCGCCTGATGACCACGACACCGGGGGACAAATGAGCATTGTCGAAATTCGTCTCAAATTGAGACACATTAAGGGGGTGTACCAGATTGCCGGAATTTAAGGAGAAGCCTAAAATGGGCCAGCCCAAGAGCAAGCGTACCGCTATGCTTGATCCCCGCCATCGGACCAAACTGCTAAAGGAGAAGTACCGCCAGCAGTTGGCGGAGCGTCGGGAGCTGGAATCAGACAGCGCAGAAACGCAGGCTGTCGATGAAGTAGAGAACACGGCCAACTGGGCGGTGGACACGGTGCAGGATCGTGCGGCGCAGGTGCCGAGGGCAAGGCAAAAACCGCCGATAAAGGAAAAATCGGCTGCGAGTATTCCGCGTGAGCGTAAAGCAAATGAGCAAACCGCCGCTTCGCGGGAACCCCCTGCAAGATACACAGTGCCTAAAAATAAAAACTTCTTGGAGACTCCTTCCGCTGAAGAAGCAAGGCCACTGGATGAAAAGCAGCAGTTTGAAACCCGTCGGCAGTTCGTAGTGGACAAGCAGAAAAACAAGCTGCTTTCGGAACGGCGGGCCGTTCGTTCTGTGGAGAAGCCGCCTACTTTCTATGACGCAGAATGGGAGCCGGTTTCACCATCAAAGACGGATATGCCGAAGCACAGCGCTTTCAAAAAGCAGAAGCGTTTTGCCGTGAACGATCATAGTAGGAGTAAGCCAGAAAAGCCGCTGCCTGCTCCAAAGGTTAAGCGTACATCCTTCAAAACTGCGGCAAAGCCTATATCAGCAGCGCAGAAAACCGCTTCGCAGCAACAGATCCACCAGACTGCGGCACAGGCAAAAAAGGCCGCCAAGACAGCGGTAGAGCTGTTCAAGCGGGCAGCTGGGATGCTCCGCCGTGCCGCCGCTGCCTTGATCTCCGCACTGGCCGGTTTGGTAGGCGGGAGCGTTGTCCTGGTGGCACTGGTAGTCATTATCATCATCGCGGCTGTGGCAAGTTCCCCCTTTGGGCTGTATTTTGCGGCAGAGCGTAACGCACCGGATACTGTGTCGGTAGCCGAGGCCGTGGCGCAGGTGAATATCGCCTACAACGCCAAGCTGGAGGAGTTGCAGGCCGGAGACTATGACAGCATCGACATTCAAGGGCAGACCCCGGACTGGCCGGAAGTGCTGGCTGTCTTTGCAGCTAAAACCGCAGGCACGGATGATGGCGTGGATGTGGCCACGCTGGATGCAGACCGGGTAGCCCGCCTGACTGCTGTGTTCTGGGATATGACGGAGATCACCTCTTGGGTGGAGACGACAGACCATCCCGGAAGTGGAGACGATGATGGTTGGACGGAGTACATTTTGCATATCACCATCACGCCGAAAACAGCGGATGAAATGCGGACGGCCTACGCCTTTACCCGGTATCAAAACGAAGCCTTGGACGAGCTGTTGGCAGATCGGGCCACGCTGGCTTCACTGGCCTCCAGTCTGACCATCACCAATGCGGATGCAGAAGAAGTCCTTCAGAACCTCCCGGCAGACCTTTCCCCGGAGCGCCGGGCGGTCATCCAAAATGCTCTGATGCTTTACGGAAAAGTTTCGTATTTTTGGGGCGGGAAATCACTGGTGCTTGGCTGGGACAGCCGCTGGGGGCAGCTTCGTCAGGTCACAGCCGCAGGCAGTTCCACTACCGGCACCTATCGGCCCTACGGGTTAGATTGCAGTGGATTCGTGGATTGGGCCTTTTACAACGCCACGGGCGGCAGCTACATCATCGGCCATGGCGGCGGCGCTACGATGCAGCACTCATATTGCGCTGATATTTCGTGGCCGGACGCCCAGCCCGGTGACTTGGTGTTTTACCCGGACAATTCCCATGTTGGCATCGTCTGCGGCAGAGACGAGAATGGAAATCTGTTGGTGATTCACTGCGCCAGCGGCGCGAATAATGTGGTCATCACCGGGACAAGCGGCTTTGTGTCCGTTGCCAGACCGGAGTATTACGGAGAATAACCCACTGTCGAAATGTGTCTCAAATTGAGCCACATTATTATTCAGGCCCACACTGCCTTTCCTGGCGGTGTGGGCCTGCTTTTTTATAAAAAGATGGAGACGGAACATAAAATGCTCCGTCTCCGCAGTTTAAGCATAAAGTTGAGTGTCTCACTCTTTCGAGCTGACAAGATAGACCTTTTTGCTAATTGTATTTTAGCAAATTCTCTATGCCATGTCAATGTCTATCCGCAAATATTATATGCAGAGTTCAATCGTTCTGACATTGCTTTTCGGAAGAAGTTTTTTCAAGCTGAGCGGTCAGTTCCGCAATTTTCTGCTGAGCGGCTTCAAGAGCGGTTTGCAGTTGTGGCGTCCGTTCAGTATCTCTGTATTCTTAGACTGCATTTGAGGGGCCGCGAGGATATATGCCAGCTTTGTTCGGATGCAGTCCAGCAAATCCATGCCATCTGTAAAGGTATCTGCACCGTGGATTGCATTTTGCCGTGCAATTTCCTGCCTGTCCACGATATAGCTTTTTACATTGCAGCGCAGATTGCTGATGATACGGTCTTTGTGTACGGATTTGATTTGATGGAGATTGATGATCGTGTCTTTCGGAAATACGGTGCCGTCTCTTTTGGCTTTGATGATGACCTCTTCAATGTCGGCAGAAAAGCTATTGGGGCTGTCGTCAGAGGTGGTCGGTGCAACGATCACTGTGTTTGCAAAGTTGTAAAGAACAATGGCTGGGTGTGGGAAGGATAGCTCCGTCTGGATATTGCCGCAACCGAAGTCCACAAAGACTTTATCTCCCCACTTATAACGGTAAGATTTCTTCTTGCTTTTAGGAGCAAGGATGCCGGCGGAATTATAGAAGTCGTTCCAGAGTATAAATGGAATTGCCTGAACATTCTGGCAGGATCGAACCAGCGACTCCGTATCTGACAATGTAGAGCCTAACTCAGCGGCGCTGTCCGGGCTATCCGCACATTTCTTGAATTTTTCAGTGGCTAACAGCTGCCTCAGTAATTGCTTGTTGATTGGCACAACAGCACCTTCCTTTGTGCTTTGTTTGCATTATTATATGGGAAACTGTCCGCTATGTAAAGGTATTTGGAGGTATTGTCGAGGATTGTAGAAAATGGCAAGAGAACACCCCCCTGTCGAAATGTGTCTCAAATTGAGCCACATTATTTCAGGCCCACACTGCCTTTTCGGGTGGTGTGGGCCTGCTTTTTGCGTTCCAAAGAAATAGCGGCCACCGGCACAGACGCCAGCAGCCACTATTTGAACGAAATCGCATCATTGGGAGTACAGCCAATGATCTTACACAGCTTCTCTAAGGCGAGCATGGTGATGTTTCGATTCTTTTTGAGAGAATCCAGCGAGTGATTATCAACAAGTATGAAAGAACTATACGAAGAAATTCGAAATTTTTATACTGAAGGTGGTGATGCGTTAGAAAGGGAGTGTTAATCATCGCAGAAATCTATGCTTATGTCCGCGTTTCTACGAGAGAACAAAATGAAGATCGGCAGCTTATTGCAATGAACGAATTACAGGTACTGCAAAAGAACATTTTTATCGACAAACAGTCCGGCAAGGATTTTGACCGTCCGCAGTACAAAAAGCTGCTGAAAAAACTCCGCAAGGACGATCTGTTATACATCAAGAGCATCGACCGTCTCGGACGCAACTATAACGAAATTCAGGAGCAATGGCGTGTACTTACGAAAGAAAAGGGTGTTGACATTGTGGTTCTGGATATGCCCTTATTGGATACCCGACGGGGAAAAGACCTAATGGGAACCTTTCTCAGCGACATTGTCCTTCAAGTTTTGTCATTTGTGGCCGAGAATGAGCGCGTCAATATCCGCCAGCGGCAGGCGGAAGGAATTGCAGCGGCGAAAGCGAAGGGCGTGCGGTTCGGGCGCACACCGAAGCCGCTGCCGGAAAATTTTCACGCCGTCTATCAGCGCTGGAAGCACGGCGAGATAACCGGCACCGCAGCCGCAAAGGAGTGTGGAATGCCGCTGTCTACCTTTCGTTATCGGGTGGAGATTTACGAAAAAGCCGGGTTGCTGTAACCCGGCTGATTTTACAGGAATGTGTACTTTCTTGTAAGTAGACACAATTATATAAGCAAGTGCATTATATCATAAATAGGTTTCAAGAGCAATCCTGCACTTGTGTTTTTTCAACAAACAACGAGATATTTTAGGCATTACCTCGTGATTACAAGAAAGTACACTTTATCGAAACGGATGATTACTGTTGGAACTATTACGAAGCACGAAGGATGGGCAATCACATGATTAGAATTTTTGAAACAGGAGATAACCATATTGGTTTGAAGTATGCCAGTCATGAGCAAGCAACTGTCCTTGCATCAAGTCGAGTGACTGCGTTTGAAAATATGGTTCAAGTGGCAAATCAAGAAAATTGCGATCTCTTTGTGATTACAGGCGATTTATTTGAAAACACATACAGCATATCCAAAAAGGACATCAAGTCTCTTTTGGATATGCTGTCATGTTTTAAAGGGACAGTCGCAGTGCTTCCTGGCAATCATGATTACTATGACAAAAATGTGAAAGTGTGGCAGTATTTCAAAGATGTTTTGGCTTCTTATGACAATATTCTGCTATTGACGGATTATCGGCCATACTCACTGGAACTTAACGGTGAAAAGGTTCTTCTTTATCCGGCGCTTTGCACTTCAATTCACTCTGCTCCCGGTGAAAATAATCTGGGATGGATTAAATCTGCTGATATTCAGAATGACGGTACCTATCATATCGGCATTGCACATGGAGCTGTGGAGGGAGAAACGATTGATAAAGAGGGCCAATATTTTCTGATGACTCGTTCTGAATTGGAGAACATTCCTGTGGATGTATGGTTAATTGGCCACACTCATGTTCCCTTTCCTCGCAACTTGGAAAAAGAATTTGTCTCAGCTGGGAAAATATTTAATGCAGGAACTCATGTACAGACAGATGTAAATTGCAACACAGAAGGTCAGTGTTTTATCATCGAAATCGCAGCAGATAAGACGGTTCGAGCAAAAAAAGCCATATCTGGTAATCTGCATTTTTATCGCAAAAGTATGATTCTTTCACCGGGGAAAATGCAAGCAGTCTTAACCCACGAACTGGCTGGGATTGAAAATAATAGTGTTGTTGAACTGCTGTTGTCTGGCGCTGTGACGAAAGAAGAGTATGAAAATCGACACGCTGTCATCAACAGCGAATTATCCCGCTTTATTGAAGGCAGCTATAATGACTATGCACTCAGTCAGTTGATTTCGAAAGATTTGATTGATACTGAATTCCCAGAAACTTCTTTTGCCGCAAACCTACTGACATCCCTGTTAGATCAGCCGAAAGAGGCACAGCTTGTGTATGAGCTACTGGCAACCTTGAAGGAGAGCAAATGAGATGAAGCTAAAAAATATTTCTTGCACCCAATTTGCGGGTGTTCGTAATCGGAATATTTCCTTTTTGGACGGTATCAATGTGGTCTACGGTAAAAATGAGAGCGGTAAAAGTACTATGGCTAATTTGATTGTGCGAACGCTGTTTCAAAAAGCCAAACTGGACCGCCGAAGCAATAAGGATTTCTGTGATCTCTACTTCCCTAGCAGTCGTAAAGGCAGTAATCTGGGTGGTGACTTTGCCGATGGTAAAATCACTTTTGAAGCTGAAGGTGGTGCATACACGCTCTCAAAAGAATGGGGCATAGATGCTCGCTGTACGCTCGCCACACCGGAAGGTATCGTGCGAGATCAAACGAAAATTGATGAAATTTTGAAGTCCGTCTTAAATTACGGAGAAGGTGTCTATTCTGACTTGCTGCTCACTTCTCAACGCAATACTGATACGGCTTTACAAACTCTTTTGGATGCGTCAAAGAAGACGGAGGCTAAAACCGAAATCACAGATGCCGTTTCGTTGGCCTTTGCAGAGAGTGATGGCATTTCGGTAGATGCTATTGAGCAAGCCATTCAATCAAGAATTGATGAGATTTCCGGGAAACACTGGGATATTGACCGTGAAGCACCTGTCCGAAAGGCTGGACGATGGAGTACCGGACTTGGAGAGATACTGAAAGCGTACTATGCGTTGGAAGATGCAAAAGCGGTTCTTGATGAAATTTCTCGTCTGGAGAGAGATGCTGACCAAGCCGCACATGACTATGCTGATAGGGATGCCGAGGCACATTCTGCCGAAGAAGATTATAACGAATTCAATAAATTTGCAAGCAGTCTAATTCTGCAAAAAGAGCGGAAAAAGGCAATCAGCCGCACGGAGGAAGAACTCGCGAAAATCCGCAAGGTACTTGTCGATTGGCCTCAATTAGAACAAGTGCTTGCACAGGCGCAAACACTTCAAGCAGAAAGCGAGAACCGAGATATTCTGGATAAATATGATGCAGCAAAGGCAATCATGAGCGAGATAAACACGCTTTCCCTTGCTACAGCAAATGTATCCTGCCCGACAGCGGACGAAATAGCGCAGGTCAAAACATCTCAGCGTAGCGTTGCCTCGCTTGAAAATAAGCTCTGTGGAATGAACTTGACCGCAGCGATTCATATGCTTGGGAATAACACAATAGAAGTTACCTCTGTGCGTACAGGCCAGAAGATTGATGTTTCCGATGAAATTGCAAATATCAGTGAGGCGGTTAGAATAGCGATTCCCGGCGTTATGGAAATGCAACTTTCACCTGCGAATGTGGATGCGGCATCTGTCGAAACTCAAATCAAGAATGACAGGCAGATCGTAGCAGATATTTTCGAAAACTACCAAGTTGAAAGTCTGGAAGCACTGGAAAAGCTTGCTCAAACGATAGTGGAAAACAGCAGGCAGTTGAACGCTGCCAACAGCCGCCTTCAGCAGTTGTTAGGTATGAGTACTTTTGAGCAATTGGAATGTGCGGCAAAAAAATTGCCGCAAGAGAACCGTTCCAAAGCAGAGATTGAAACGAGCATTGTAACTCTTTGTGGGAAGACGGAGCTTTCTAGATTTATCACGGCAAAAGAGACAATAATTAGCGGTTACAAATCCGAATATGACAGCATAAACGATTTGAAAGCGAAGGCTTTTGATTTGGATACTGAGCTAAATCAAGCGGCATCCGCAACTGAAATCGAAGATGTTCCGACTGAATATGTGAAGATTGCTGATCCAGAAGCACATTTGTCGTTGCTGCAAAATGTGTGCAAGCAGAAGCAAAAGCTTCGGGAAACAGCATTGACGCTAAAAACAGCCGCCGAGAGCAAGTTGGAAAGCTATAAAGAGAATATAGCGGATGACCCTGCGGAGAAAGCACAAAAAGCGGAGCGTGATTTTGAAGAGCAAAAGTCTCTGTTGACCCATTGGCTACATATTTCCGAGGTGTTTAAGACACAGAAAGAGAGCATTCATGACAATCCTATGAAGGACATTGCCGAAAGTTTTTCCCATTATCTTGAAATCCTTTCTGATGGAAGAGTTTCATCTGAATTCCCCGAGGCAGATAAGCTTGCAATGCAGGTCTACAGCGATAACCGCCCGCTGGACTATGGAAAGCTTTCTGAGGGAACAAAAGAAACGGTGTCACTTGCATTCCGATTTGCTGTCCTTGACCATCTATTTCCAAATGGCGGAGGAGTTATTGTTCTGGATGATTCTCTTACCGACATGGATTCCGAGCGCGCAAGCCAAGCCTGTGAATTGATTAAAGAATGTGCTAAACGGCATCAAGTCATATTTTTGACCTGCCGGGAAGAGTATCTTGAGAAGTTGGACGGAAACGAAATTAGGATATGACTATTTTAGAACTATTGCAACACGGAGTTGTGCCCTTCGAAATCTCAGATACCAAGCTGGAGTCTCTGTTTAGCTTTTTTCTGCATTCCGCACCAACGATTGAGAGCAGAACAGCATTGAAAATATCTCAAGAAAGACTTCTTGAGAATTGGAAATTATTCTTAGAGGCAAATAAGCTGAATCCAAGTATCATTTATGCTGAAGGTCATAGCGACTTGAGCAAGTCTTGTGAGAAAAATGGCCTTGGACTTAGTGTCGAAATCACAAGAAGGACAAAAGGATTTATCTGCATCCGCAAAGGAAAAGAACTTGATTACGAATGTATTCTAAGGCATATCCGAAACTCAATTGCACACAATCATGTGTTCTTTTGCAATGGTGGAAACAGAAAGTTTGTCTTGTTTGAAGATTACAATAGGAATAATAGACTTACAGCAAGAATTCTGCTTTCTCAGACAACGCTAACAAATTTCAAAAAAACAATGACAACTTGATGCTGCTTTGTGGAACATTGTGTGATAAGGAAGAACGGGAGGTGTACAGATATGTTTTATGAGCCATGGATGCTGGCGGCTATCGACCAAGCTGGATATAACGGGATACGAGATGAGCATATCAGGGCTGTAGCCGCAGAACTGCGACATATTGGCCTTACAGAAATTGATCGCAGTACCTTGGAAACTGCCTGTAGAAGATGCGGCGTTAATCTCGACAACTTCACACAGGCAGATTTGGACAGGCTGGAAAATGTACTAAATGAATTATAAATATCAGCGGAGGTATTTTTATGGAATTTTGTGTTAACAACGCGGTTTATTCAATAACAGCAATAGCAGACACGAACGGTTTTATCCTTCGTTCCCTCTCTAATGGAACTCTTGTTGCAGAGCGTCAACTTCCCGGAACGATTACAGGCATGACTTTAGATAACAATACCCTATTCTGTGTTGTGGAATATGACGCTAAAGCTGAATACAGATATGGTGCAAAAGTGCTTCATAGCTTTGGTACACGAGCGGTGCAGTTGCAGACTTACAATATGAAGTTAGAGGAACTCTCAAGCAGTTTTGAGACCAGTAGTGTTTGCCAGCACCTTTTGTCCTGTATGGATGAAACTGCCGTTTACACGGTGCAGTGGGATGTTGGAAGTACGGGAATAGAAGACGGCAAAGGAGTTTTCAGACCATTTGATGAGGTCGTTGTATTGACCTTTTCGCGGCATGACTTAAAGACTTACAGCCTCACTACATGGAAATTGGATGATTTTGGAAATAATAACGAGTGCAGGGAGGCACTGGAAAAGGTCGTGGATGGATATATTACCGGAATCAGCAAAATACATGCGGCTAATGGAAAGCTGATATTTGAATGCGATGTTTTTGAACCGAACAGTGTGATTGAAAACGATGATCCCGATTTTGACGAGAATGAGTTGTCCGAAGCCGATTATGTGGAATATCATTCGTTTCCTTGTACAATCTGTGCTGATTTGGATGCCAAAGAGTTGTCGTGTGTGGCTAATAACTAGTAATGTGACCACCTGAAAGGAGGACAACCAGTATGAAAATTCCGAAAGATATACAACGAATCAAGGACCTTGTAGAACAAGAGAAAATTGTCCGTGCTTCTCTGGATGAAAGCAACAACCGATTTGTTTATGAAACGGTATGTCCTAACTGCGGAAAGCAAAAACTTGAACGGACAAGTTTTGTCAATTGGACATACTTCCCTGTAAGTTGCGGAGAAACGCTTGAAGCAAGAAATCAAAAAGCACAAGCACTTTTGGACAAATATAATATACCCGTGATGATTGACCAAAATATGCTGTCGGATTTTTCCAAGAAGCACAACACCTGTTTATGCCATCTCGATCAACCACTCCAGTTGGCTTTTGGGGATAATACTTATGTTGATCATCTTATTATTTCCCCAGAGGGACAAATGACATTTGAATTCGAGGCGAAAGGAACGCGCCATGAAGGACGAACTGAACGCATTGAGCAACACAAAATAGGAGATGATCTTGTCTACCACAGAAATCCACGAAACCAATTTGACAAGCAGTGCATTGAAATTCTTGATAGCAAAAAGGCAAATTTGGGAAATGTTCCAGCAGAATTGAGTGAGTATATTTCTCCTTGTGTCGATGGGAAAAAAGTTAAAATATCTGGTTCGATTTCCAGCATTAAGGCACGCGCCGCGCGTGGACCCAAGGCACAGAAAGCAGAATTGCACTGTTTAATCAATATTTCTCCAACGGATCAAAAAAATCCAATAAAATGGTTGCTTGACAGCCGGATAAAATATTTGAAAAACGAAAAAAGTACTCTCGAAATTAGAGGGCGCTGCAAAATTCGCTATCCCGATAAAAAGCCAGATTCGAGGTCAATCTCCACATCGCTAAACTATGTGGTTGAAATTTTCCTCGAATGTAGTGAAATGGGCGACCCTATGTATGCGGTAGAAGCGCTAAAGGTCGGTGATCCTGTTTGCGTGATGCCGACAGGATCTTTGAGCAATGGGAATTTTTCTATTAAAGTCACCAATCAAAGCGGCAATCGAATTGGACGCCTTAACATGGCATTTGTGTCTGCCGTTGCGCCGCTGATAGAATATGGCGGTCTGACAATCGAGGAGCCGGTTTATATTGGGAAATCATATGACGAAATTTACAATAAAGATCGTCCGTGTATCAAATTCTCGATGATTACCCGGACAACTTCTCACTCACAAGAGCAGGCTTCCCAAGAAAATGACCATATTGCAGCACTAGCTTCAGCAATCATTGGCAGCCCTTCCGAAGAATTGAAGCAGCTTATTCTCTATATTAAATCTCACGGGTTTGAATGGAGATATTTCCTTGCTTTAAATTCCTATGGGATTCTGTATGTGGTTGACCCGGATCGCGCCCCGGAGGATGACTATGTTATGCGTGAAGACTTTGGCTTTGAGTGTAGTGACGACGGCGGCTTTTTCTACCTTTTCAAACAAGTGCCAGATGATGATCCGGTAAGAATATTAGAACAAAATGGAATTATGATTAGCAAATTAGAAACTCTTGCGGATACCTTGGAAGAAGAATTTGATGACGAGGATGACGAAGAAGATGCAGAAGATAAAGATGACGAATATCTCCTCGGTGCTGAGAAGACTGATCTACTGAGTGGTAAACGGTTTGTCGTCACAGGTAAACTCAAGACATTTGCCAGTCGAGCAGAATTGAAGGAATATTTGATGGCCTGCGGTGCGACGCTGACGGAAACGCTTTCGCCCGCCGTTGACTATTTGATTACCAATACACCAGATTCCGGTACATCAAAAAACCAAAAAGCTATTGAACTGGGGATTGAGCGTATCACTGAGATGCAGTTTAATGAAATGATAGGGAGAAACGCTTGATAAAAGAGTAAAGAAACAATAGACGATTACGCTACTACATTGGGAACTCTGCTAATAGTCGAAGGCAGGATGCTTTGTCGTCCTGCCTTTTTGTTATGTGCAAGATTATGTAGAACGCAGGTTACAACACTTGAGGTAGCAACTAATAAATTAAGCATAAAATTGCAAATACCGACATTTGTAGGCATTAACCGGCATATATCGTAGACCATTGTAGAACGATTACATGACACAAAACTGCACATATCGTGTATGATTGAGTTACGGAGGATACGGATGTTTTCAAAGATTTTCGACCTTACCATCGTACACCCGGCAATCTCCCACCAACCCGCTTTTGCGGCTGAAACAGAATATCGGGGTATTCCTAACGGCTGGATGAAGAATTGTTGAATCCAGCGCATAGCATAGGTCTTACGCAAAAAAGACCTGCCACTGGCCGAGAGGCCCGCCTGTGCTGCCCTTTCTCTGTTTTGATCTTCAAATATCACATAGGAGGGGTAACAATGCCTTTGGTTTATTATGTGCCTGAATATGAGCGGGACGCGGAACAGACCCCGTTGGACGCCGAGCGTCTGCTGCGCCTGCTTGGTGTTACCGGAAAGCTGTCTGGTTTCCGCTATGCGGTCTATATGGTTGAGCAGGTTCGGGATCAGCCGGACAATGTGCTGCTTATCACGAAGCGCCTCTATAAGCAGACGGCGGATCATTTCAACACCACGCCGAGTTGTGTGGAGCGCAATCTCCGCACGCTGATCCAGAGCTGCTGGAACCAGCTCGACCATGACTTTCTGAATGTGATCGCCGGTACGCAGCTACGCCAGCCGCCGACCAATTCTCAGTTCATCGACATGATGGCCGCTTACCTGCGAAACTGATTTTCGCGGAGAAAGGCGGCGCACTGCCGCCTTTCTCTTTTTATCCCTGCGGAAATGTGGCTCAATTTGAGACATATTTCGACACGGTTGCCATTCGGCACGAATGTATCGGCAACGGTGCATCTGTGCGGGCTGGCGACAGCCTGTGTTCACTGTCCATAAGCAGTAAACTGTTTGCACCTTGAGAAGTGAATGACCGTCCAAATTGGATATGTTTTTCGGTGAAGCAGTGCATTTGCGTGCCAAGAAAATCAAAACGCCGCTGAAAGTTGTGCAGGGGTAGGAACGGATTTGGGGAGAACGGCCTCCTTATCAAGACCATATCTGCATGAGGGTATGGTCTTGCAATTTTTACAATACGGAGGAATGGATCGTGAATCAGAAGCAGTGTTCAGAATGCGTATCGACGCACGAAACGGCGCAAACGCAGACGATCTTTGTAGATGGCTGCAAGGTTACAGTCCGGTATTCCGGCCATAAAAACCCCGATGCCATCCGCGGAATCAAGGAAATCCTTCTCACAAATATTGCGAAAAAGGCGTAAAATTTTGCACTATTTGATGAAATATGAGATAATAATGGTGTAGAGATGCACCTTGGAAATTGAAACAAGGCCATATACACCGTTCCAAAGATTGTTAAGAACAACAGGAGTGATGTATATGTTGGAAAACTTGATGGCTGATTTGCGGCGTGTCTATTGCCTGTACCGTGTTTCGACGCTGGGACAGGTTGAGAAAGATGATATTCCCATGCAGAAGCAGTATTGCCGCGAGTTCGTCGGGCAGCATCCCGGCTGGGAAATCGTCAAGGAATTTTCGGAAAAAGGTGTTTCCGGGTTTAAGGTTTCAGCGAAAGACCGGGACGCCATTCAGGAAATTCAGCGTGACGCCTTGCAGAACAAATTTGATATTCTGCTGGTATTCATGTTTGACCGATTGGGGCGAAGAGAGGACGAAACGCCTTTTGTTGTAGAGTGGTTTGTCAAAAACGGCATTGAGGTGTGGAGCGCCAAGGAAGGACAGCAGCGGTTTGATACCCATGTGGACAAGCTGCTGAATTACATCCGTTACTGGCAGGCATCCGGTGAAAGCATCAAAACCTCTGTCCGTACCAAGACCCGAATGGAACAGCTGACACAGGAAGGTCATTTTACCGGCGGCTGTGTTCCGTTTGGTTATCGCCTGGAGCATAAGGGACGCACTAATAAGCGAAATCAGGATGTGGGCGACCTTGTGATCGACCCGGACGAAGCAGAAATCGTGAAACTGATTTTTCAGAAATATCTCTGCGAAGGATATGGAGCGCAACGCCTTTGTCGTTATCTTGCGGAACAGGGTATTACAAACCGAAAAGGACGCAACATACCGACTACTTCGATCAACCGCATCATCAAAAATCCCATTTACACCGGGGTCATCCGAAATGGAGAAAGCCAATCAGAGGTGCTACCGGAGCTTCAAATCATTGACACTGAGACTTATGAACGGGCACAGCAAATGATGGAGAAGCGTGTGACACATCACGGCGATGTACCGCTCAACACCAAGGGACGGTCTTTGCTGGTAGGCAATGTCTACTGCGGACACTGCGGAGGCCGTCTGACGCTGACTACCAGCGGGCGAAAGCGTGTCCGAAAAGATGGGACTATCACGCGGGAAACGAGAGCAAGGTATCAATGCCACTACAATGTCAGGCATCCCGGCGAATGCGATGGCCAATCTGGATATGGCGTAGAAAAGCTGGATAAATTGGTAGACCAAATCATTCGTATCCAGCTCGGGCGCATTCAGAACTCACCATCTCAAGAACTGATCGAAAAGCAGCAGGCCAAGGAGGTTGAACTCGTCAGGTCCAGACTAAACCTCTTAAATGAGCAGTATCGGCAGAAGCAGCGGGAGTATCAAGACCTGCGCGCTGAGACGATCAAGGTCATCCAAGGCACCAGCCGCTTGAATGCAGACCTGCTGAACAGCCTTGTCAGCGAGACTACGGAACAAATCAAACAGCTGGGAGTACAAATTCAAACCACCACAGCCGAGTTGGAAGAAACCGTACAGACGGCCAGCCAAGTGTTGCGGGAATATGACCAGCTGATAAGCTGGGCCGAGATGTATGACCACTGCACCTTTGAGGCAAAGAAAATGATCGTAGCCAAGTTTGTCAAGGCCGTTCGTGTGCGGCGTGATTATGAGATCGACATAGAGTTCAATGTGTCGTTTGAGGAATTTCAAGCATTGTATCTGGAGGGGGAGCCGGAAGAGGCAAAAAGACCCGGAACAAATACAATTCTGGCGATGGAAACAAAAAAATAAGGCAAGCATGACGCTTGCCTTATTGCTGGTGGACCCAAAGGGATTCGAACCCTCGACCTCTCGGATGCGAACCGAACGCTCTCCCAGCTGAGCTATGGGCCCGTGTATGAAGTTTTTGGTGATGTGAACTGTTTGCCCGCAACTGAGTTGGACTACCGGAAAAGAGGTGCTATAACCGAACCGCTTCTCCTCCCAAACTGAGCTACAAGCCCGAATATATGTGTCAAGAAAAGCGTTTTGAGCAAACTCAACTGAACAGGGAAGAACGGGGACTGCTTTCTGTACCGCTTCCGCTCCCAACTGAGCGAATCGCCTTAATGTCAGCTTCTCGCAAGCAATTTACTGATCAAACCGAATTCTATTCGTTTAACTCGTTAAACTACTCTTGACAATGATTAATTATAACGGTAGAATAATTTCATGTCAAGCACTTTTTCCGGTGCAAAGCAAAAACAGCGTGCAGCAGCCAGCTGTGCCAAAAGGAGAATTTAACATGAAAAACAGCGAAAAAACAATGGAAAAGATCGTAGCGCTCTGCAAGGGCCGCGGCTTTGTATACTCCGGCTCGGAGATTTACGGCGGTCTTGCAAACACCTGGGACTACGGTCCGCTCGGCGTTGAGTTCAAGAACAACGTCAAGGCAGCATGGCGCAAGAAATTTGTGCAGGAGAGCCAGTACAATGTAGGTCTTGACTCCGCGATCCTGATGAACCCGATGACCTGGGTTGCTTCCGGTCATGTTGGCGGCTTCTCTGACCCGCTGATGGACTGCAAGGAGTGCAAGGAGCGTTTCCGTGCCGACAAGGTAATTGAGGACTGGTGTGCTGAGAACAACTACGATCTCGGCAAGAGTGTTGACGCACTCAGCCAGGCTGAGATGAAGGCATTCATCGACGAACATGAGATCGCATGCCCGACCTGCGGCAAGCACAACTGGACCGACATCCGTCAGTTCAATCTGATGTTCAAGACCTTCCAGGGCGTTACCGAGAACGCGAAGAACGAGCTGTATCTGCGTCCGGAGACCGCACAGGGCATCTTCGTAAACTTCCAGAATATCCAGCGCACCACCCGTAAGAAGATTCCGTTCGGCGTTGGTCAGGTAGGCAAGTCCTTCCGCAACGAGATTACTCCGGGCAACTTCACCTTCCGTACCCGCGAGTTTGAGCAGATGGAACTGGAGTTCTTCTGCAAGCCGGGCACCGACCTTGAGTGGTTCAAGTACTGGAAGGATTACTGCCACAACTTCCTGCTGTCTCTCGGCATGAAGGACGAGAACCTGCGTCTGCGCGACCACGATCCGGAGGAGCTGTCTCATTACTCCAACGCTACCACCGATATCGAGTTTATGTTCCCGTTTGGCTGGGGCGAACTGTGGGGCATTGCCGACCGCACCAATTTCGACCTGACCCAGCATCAGAACACCTCGGGTGTTTCGATGGAATACTTCGATCAGGAAGCAAATGAGAAGTATATTCCGTATGTTATCGAGCCTTCGCTTGGTGCTGACCGTGTTGCACTGGCTTTCCTGTGCGACGCTTACGACGAGGAAGTCGTAGGTCAGGACAAGAACGGCAAGGACGATGTTCGTACTGTTCTGCGTCTGCATCCGGCTCTGGCACCGTTCAAGGCTGCTGTACTGCCGCTGTCCAAGAAGCTGACCGACAAGGCTATGCCGATCTGGCAGGAGCTGGCTAAGCAGTTCTCTGTTGATTTTGACGATGCAGGCTCTATCGGTAAGCGCTACCGCCGTGAGGACGAGATCGGTACGCCGTACTGCGTAACCGTCGATTTCGAGACCGAGCAGGATGGCTGCGTAACCGTTCGTGACCGTGACACTATGGAGCAGGAGCGCATCAAGATTGAGGAAGTTGCTGCTTATATCGCAAAGAAGATCGAGTTCTGATTTTTCGCTGCTGAACATTGATCATCAAAACCGCTGCACAATCCCTGTGCGGCGGTTTTCTTTTATTTGGATGGCGAACAGGAAACACCACCCCAAAACCTATCGAAAAAATAGGGATTGGACCATCGGAAATTGGGCAATCTGCCGGAACGAAAAAAGTTTGTCGGAAAGGGTTGACAGAAGAGGGGGAGTTTAGTATAATCATAGCAATCCCAGTGAAATAATATGAATTTAGGAGACGCGGTTATGCGATACTACTTTGAAAAGCTGCTCCGCTCGAATTTCCGATTTGGGCGAATGTGAACCTTCTTTTTAGTACACGAAACGAATCAATCACTTCAAACATGTATATAAAAAGGAGATTATTATCATGGCAACTATCAAGAATACCGAAAACTGGTCCTTTGAAACCAAGCAGCTGCACATCGGTCAGGAGACCGCTGATCCGGTTACCGATTCCCGTGCAGTTCCGATCTACCAGACCACTTCTTACGTTTTCCATGACAGCCAGCATGCGGCTGACCGTTTCGGTCTGGCTGACGCAGGCAATATCTACGGTCGTCTGACCAATTCCACGCAGGATGTGTTCGAGAAGCGCATTGCAGCACTCGAGGGCGGTGTTGCCGCTCTGGCTACCGCTTCCGGCGCCGCAGCGATTACCTACACCATTCAGGCACTTGCTCAGGCCGGCGACCACATCGTAGCACAGAAGACCATCTACGGCGGCAGCTACAACCTGCTGGCACATACTCTGCCGCAGTTCGGCGTTGAGACCACCTTCGTTGATGCACACAATCTGGAAGAACTGGAAGGCGCTATCAAGGACAATACTAAGGCGGTTTACATCGAGACTCTCGGCAACCCGAATTCCGATATTCCGGATATCGAGGCTATCGCAAAGGTTGCGCACAAGCACGGTCTGCCGCTCGTAATCGACAACACTTTCGGTACCCCGTACCTCATCCGTCCAATTGAGTACGGCGCTGATATCGTTGTTCACTCTGCTACCAAGTTCATCGGCGGCCACGGCACGACCCTCGGCGGCATCATTGTTGATTCCGGCAAGTTCGACTGGAAGGCATCCGGCAAGTATGCACCGATCGCTGAGCCGAACCCGAGTTATCACGGCATCTCTTTCGCAGATGCAGTTGGTCCTGCTGCTTTCGTAACCTACATCCGCGCTATCCTGCTGCGTGATACCGGTGCTACCATTTCTCCGTTCAACGCATTTTTGCTGCTGCAGGGCACTGAGACTCTGTCTCTGCGTATCGAGCGTCACGTTGAGAACACCAAGAAGGTTGTTGAGTTCCTGACCAATCACCCGCAGGTTGAGCATGTGAACCATCCGTCTCTGCCGAATCACCCGGATCATGCTCTGTACGAGAAGTACTTCCCGAACGGCGGCGCATCCATCTTCACCTTCGATATCAAGGGCGGAAAGGAAGCAGCATTTAAGTTCATTGACAAGCTGCAGATCTTTTCTCTGTTGGCAAATGTTGCTGACGTTAAGAGCCTGGTCATCCATCCGGCAACCACCACTCACTCGCAGCTGACCGCAGAGGAGCTGGAGGATCAGGGTATCCATCAGGGCACCATCCGTCTGTCCATCGGCACCGAGAATATCAATGATATTCTGGCTGACCTCGAGCAGGCATTCAACTAAGCTGAATATCGCGTATTCCTATTTTACCTCTTACCATTTGACGAGAAAAGACCCGCTGAAAGCGGGTCTTTTCCTATCTGTACAGCAGTTTCATCCCTCGATGATGGCAAAAATGAGTGCAATTCTATCAATCGGCATAATACCACCTTTTTCGGTTTGCAGTTTATATAACCGGAAAAGGGAGCTTTATTTTTACAGCTGCGAGAAAACCTCGCCGATTGGCGCGTGAATGACCAGATCAGCACGGCGATCCGCAGGAGTAGGGGACTTATTGACCAAAACCAGCTTATTGCCGCGGTAATAGTCGATCAGACCAGCGGCCGGATACACAGCCAGCGATGTGCCGCCGATAATCAGAATATCAGCCTTGGAGATGTAGTCTACGCTCTTGTTGATCGTGTAGCTGTCGAGTCCCTCCTCGTACAGCACGACATCCGGCTTGATAATGCCGCCGCAGGAGCATCGCGGAATGCCGGTGCCCTTGGCGATATCCTCAACCGGATATGGCTTGCGGCAGCGCATGCAATAGTTGCGCAGCACCGAACCGTGCAGCTCAAGCACTTCCTTCGAGCCTGCCTTCTGGTGCAGACCGTCGATGTTCTGCGTTACAACGGCACGGCACTTGCCCTCGCGTTCCCACTCGGCCAGCTTGAGGTGAGCCGCATTCGGCTTTGCATCAAGAGCCAGCATTTTCGCCCGATAGAAGCGATAAAACTCCTCAGTTTCGCTCAAAAAGAACGTGTGGCTGAGAATGGTCTCCGGCGGGTACTTGTACTGCTGGTTGTATAGACCATCCACCGAGCGGAAATCCGGAATGCCGCTCTCGGTCGATACGCCCGCACCGCCGAAAAAGACAATGTTGTCGCTGCCGTCGATCCACTCTTTTAATTTAGCAATCTTCTCATCCATGATATTAGCTCCTTTCGTCGCTAATGAATTGAAAATTAAGGTATTTGGCACAGCCGAATAATTTAATGCACGCAAGAATAGCGGCATTTTCCATTCTCAATTCTCAATTTTCCATTATTTCGATTATTCGGTAATCGAAACTAAGCCCTCATGGCGCGGCTTTGCCGGCGTTTCCTTCTCGATGTAGCCAATTGCAGCGGAGCAGACAACGATGTGGTCCTCCGGTACGCCGTACTCAGTCAGCAGTGCACGAACCTCGGGCACGTCGCAGGTCTCGCGCAGCTGGTTGATCCAGCAGGAGCCGAGGCCAAGCTCGGTAGCCATCAGCAGCAGATTCTCCATTGCAGCAGCGCCGTCTACCAGAGCGTGGTGCTCATCCCGTTTGTAGGAAATGATAATGTTGACCGGCGCACCGTAGAAATTGTACTGCGGACCGCGATTGTCTGCCTCAGCGACGGCACGAGCCAGCTTGAGCGACTTCTCGGCGCTGTAAACAACGGTAAAGTGCCACAGATACTTGCCCATGCCGGAGGGAGCCCACTCGGCAGCTTCAACAATCTGCATGATCTGATCCTTCGGCGGCAGCTCGGACTTGAACGCGCGCGTAGAGCGGCGAGACTTGATAACTTTCATCAGGTTAGACATAGGGAAAAACCTCCTGAAACAAATAGGGATTGATATTTATAAATATAGTATATAGCATTCTGGGTGTCGTTTCAAGACAACATGAACAAAAATACGGCTGCATCTGTAAATTATCTGTGAAAACAGCGGTTTATGTGGTATACTGATTCTAATTGAAAAATAATGCGGGAGGAATCTCTTACATGATCACTATCAGCGATCTTAGCTTAAACTTCAGCGGCGAGCCGCTGTTCAAAGATGTAAACCTGAAATTTACCCAGGGCAACTGCTACGGTGTTATCGGTGCAAACGGTGCAGGCAAGTCTACATTTCTGCGCATTCTGTCCGGCGATTTGGACCCATCCACCGGCACGGTTTCGATTGCGCCCAAGACCCGTATGAGCGTACTCAAGCAGGACCACTTTGCCTTCAACGAGGAGACTGTTCTCAACACGGTTCTCGGCGGCAACGAGCGTCTGCTTGAGGTCATGCACGAAAAGGATGCGCTCTACATGAAGGATCCGTTCACCGAGGAGGACGGCAACAGGGCTGCCGAGCTGGAGTCCGAGTTTGCTGAAATGGGCGGTTGGGACGCCGAGACCGAGGCCAGCCAGCTGCTGAACGGTCTGGGTCTGGATGCAGATGCCATCCTGTACACCGAGATGAAGAACCTCGGTGACGTCGAGAAGGTCAAGGTGCTGCTGGCGCGTGCACTGTTCGGCAAGCCGGATATCCTGCTGCTGGACGAGCCTACCAACCATCTGGATATTCAGGCAGTCCGCTGGCTGGAGGACTTCCTTGCCGATTTTGAGGGCACCGTCCTCGTTGTATCGCATGACCGTCATTTCCTGAACAATGTATGTACCCATATTGTTGATATCGACTACGGCAAGATCAAGCTGTATGTCGGCAACTACGAGTTCTGGTATGAGTCCTCTCAGCTGGTTCAGCGCATGATCAAGGATCAGAACCGCAAGAACGAGGAAAAGATCAAGGAACTGCAGAACTTCATTCAGCGTTTTGCGGCAAACAAGTCCAAGTCCCGTCAGGCGACCAGCCGCCGCAAGCTGATCGACAAGCTGTCCGTCGAGGAAATGCCGGCTTCGTCCCGCCGTTACCCGTGGGTAGCGTTTGACGCGGACCGTGAGGCAGGCAAGGACATTCTCGAGGTGCGCGGCATCTCCAAGACCATCGACGGCGAGAAGGTGCTCGACAACGTATCTTTCATCGTGCGCCGCGGTGACAAGATTGCGTTCATCTCGGATAACGAGCTGGCAATGACTACGCTGTTCCAGATTCTTATGGGTGAGATGAAACCGGATGAGGGCAGCTTCAAGTGGGGTGTCACCACCTCGCAGAGCTATTTCCCCAAGGACAACAACGAGTTCTTCGAGGGCCACGAGGAGAATATGCTCGACTGGATCGCGCCGTATTCCCGCACGGATACACTGGAATCCACACTGCGCGGCTTCCTCGGCCGTATGCTGTTCTCCGGCGACGATGTTTACAAGCCGGTTCGCGTACTGTCCGGCGGTGAGAAGGTTCGCCTGATGCTGGCGCGCATGATGCTGTTCGGCTCGAACGTGCTCGTCATCGACCAGCCGACCAACCACCTTGATCTGGAATCCATCACCGCAGTCAACAACGGCGTTCGTGATTTCAAGGGCACCGTGCTGTTTGCTTCCCACGACCACGAGTTCGTGCAGACCATTGCGACCCGTATTATCGAAATTCGTGAAAAGGGCGTTCTGGACAAGGAATGCACCTATGACGAGTTCCTCGAGTTCCGCGAGACCTACAAGGGCTGATGCCGGAGCGCTTTCGGCGCGGTCTGAACGGCCTGCTCGTGCTGCTGATACTGGGTGCGTTGGCATATGCCTCGGCGCTGCTGTTCGGCTGGAACTGTCCGATCAAATACTTGACCGGTGTGCCGTGTCCCGGCTGCGGACTGAGCCGCGCACTTGCCGCTCTGCTCCGACTGGACTTTCGTACGGCACTGCGGTTTCACCCGATGGTTTTCGTGCTGCCGCCGGTCGTTTTGTACGCGCTGTTTGGCAAAAAGCCGCTTTTCGGCTCCAAAAACCTCGAGCGCGTGCTGCTGTGGAGCGTTATCGTGCTGGATATCGCAATTTGGCTGATACGTCTCGCGCTGCATGACCCGCTGATTTTTTGAAGATTTCCCGCTCGAACTGTACTGCACGGTTCGAGCGGATTTTGTTTTATTCGACATTTTGTGCAATATGCAAAGATTAGCCGGAAATTTGATCGGGTTTTGCTGTACTTTTTCGTATGCACATGCTATACTGTTGCCAAAGGAGGGGATAGTTTATGATGTTTGGAATTGACAGCCTGTATGTCTGGCTGGCTGTCATTATCATCAGTGTAGCGGTAGAGGCGTTTACACTCACATTGTGCGGCATCTGGTTCGCTGCCGGCGGTGTCGCGGCACTCATTGCAGCCAGCCTTTCGGTCGGACTGATGGGGCAGTGGATTGTGTTCATCGTGTTCTCCGCGCTGCTGCTTGTACTGGTGCGTCCGCTCTGCCGCCGTTTTCTCGGCAGTCGGCAGCAGGCAACCAACGCAGATCGTATCATCGGACAGACTGCCGTTGTTACCGAACCGATTGACAATGTTCTGGAGACCGGTGCGGTGAAAATCAACGGAAAGATCTGGACAGCCCGCAGTACGACTGACGCGCAAATTGCAATCGGGACAAGAGTCACGGTTGTGGAGATCCGCGGCGTCAAGGCGATTGTAAAACCGAACCAACTGTAAAGGAGCGTTATCATGGATTATATTATTGTACCCATCATCTGGATTGTGCTGATTGTTCTGCTCATCGCGTTCATTGCAAGCAATATCGTGATCGTGCCGCAGGCGAAGGCGTATGTTATCGAGCGTCTCGGTACCTACCGTGACACATGGAGCACCGGCCTGCATTTCAAGGTGCCGCTGTTTGAGCGCATTGCCCGCAAGGTAACCCTCAAGGAGCAGGTAGTCGATTTCCCGCCGCAGCCGGTTATCACCAAGGATAATGTAACCATGCAGATCGACACGGTCGTGTACTTCCAGATTACCGACCCGAAGCTGTTTGCATACGGTATCGAAAGCCCGATGGCGGCAATCGAAAATCTGACTGCAACCACACTGCGAAACATCATCGGTGATCTTGAGCTTGACCAGACGCTGACCAGCCGCGATATCATCAACACCAAAATGCGCTCCATCCTCGATGAAGCGACCGATGACTGGGGCATTAAAGTAAATCGCGTGGAGCTGAAAAACATCATTCCGCCGGCTGCCATTCAGGAATCTATGGAGAAGCAGATGAAGGCCGAGCGCGAACGCCGTGAGTCCATTCTGGTAGCGGAAGGTAAAAAGCAGTCCGCGATTCTGGTGGCTGAAGGCGAAAAGGAAGCAACTGTTCTTGCTGCAGAGGCAAATCGCCTTGCCAAGATCAAGGAGGCCGAAGGTGAAGCGGAAGCGCTGCTTACCGTGCAGAAGGCACTGGCAGACTCCATCACTCTGCTGAATGAAGCGGCACCGACCGAGCAGGTTATCAAGCTGAAATCTCTCGAGGCATTCAGCAGCGCCGCCGACGGCAAGGCAACCAAGATCATCATCCCGAGCGAGATTCAGAGCCTTGCGGGTCTGGCAACTTCATTCAAGGAAGTTATGACCGATCCGAAGCGTGAACAGCCCGAAAAGTAAAAATTGCGTTCAAGTCCTGCAGACCGTATCCGGCCTGCAGGACTTTTTTGCACGCAAAATTGTCATTTGTGTCCGACTCGATTCTTGACAGAAGTGGACTGGAATGTTATCATAAGTTGAATAGATATGCACATATTGCGGGAGGGATCAAATTGTCGGCAAAGCATACAGACGCAGAACTGGAGTGCTGCGAGGAGCATATCGTCCATACAGATGCAGTTATGGCAGCGCGCAGCGCAATGCCGGCAGAGGAGATCACTACAGCCGCATCAGATTTTTTCAAAGCGTTTTCCGACAAGACCCGCTTGCGGATACTGGCGGCGCTCGTTTCCGCGGAGCTGTGTGTCTGCGATATTGCATCGCTGCTGAACATGAGCCAGTCCGCGATATCGCATCAGCTTCGTTTTTTGAAGCAGGCGCGGCTGGTCAAGAGTCGAAAAAACGGAAAAACAGTATACTATGCGCTGTGCGATGATCATATTCAGACCATTTTGGCACAGGGAATCGCGCACGTGCAGGAGGGATAAACGGAATGAGCGAAAATAACCGCCCTGATTCGGAACAGAAGAAGGACCAGACAACGGCGGAAGATATTTTAGCACAGGTCGATTCGATTTTAGCGGATCTGGAAAATTCGGCAGTAGCGCAGCTGTTTGCCGCTCCGGAAAAACCTAAACCCGAAGAGAATAAAAAACTGCCTGAAAAAGAAGAATCAGCGCCGCCCGGCGAGCCTGAGCCGCCGGACAAGAATGCAGAACAGCCGGAAGCCGATACATCGCACCAAAGTGAAAGCGAATCTCCGGAGGCGGAAACGCCGCCCGAGGAAGCGGCGGCAGCTGAGCCTGCAAAGCCCTCGGAGGAATCAGACGCAGCTGAGGAATCGCCGGAAAATTCGGAAGACGAATTTGACGAAGAAGAAGATTCGTCGGATGAGACCGAAGACGAGGGCGACTGGGACGAACCGGAATTTGACGACGAAGGTATAGAGGACGAGCTTCCTGAGGAAGAACAATCAGAGGAAGCGGAATTCGAGCCTATCATAGAGGAAAAGCCGGACAGGCTGCAGAAGCTAAAAGAAAAACTGAAAAACCATGAAAAGGACAAGGCGGAGAAAAAGGAACAGGCAAAATCCGCACCTAAGGAGAAGCCTAAACCAAAGGATGAAAAAAAGCCGGAGGAAAAGAAGCCGGAACCGTCAGTAATCGAAGCTCCGGAGGACGCGGACGATACCACCGGTATGAATTTCGTGCAGAAGGCACAGTACCGGGCGAAAATGCGTCGGCGTGAGCAGACCCGTCTGCGGCGAGAAAATGCACGCCGTATACAGGAAGGTGCTGAAGTGACCTATCAGCCGATGACACGGCTGGATATGCAGAGTGTAGGTGCACGGCTGGCTGCCGCGGCAATCGTTCTTGTGGCCGGAATCGCAATGGGAGATTCGAGCGCGGCATTGCCGCTCTGCCTGCTGGCGTTTTTGATCACAGCGCTGCCGATTGCAGCGCGTGTGCTGACCAATCTGACACACGGCTCGTTTTTCGATGAATATCTGCTCGTGCTAATAGCGTCTATCGGCGCATTCGCGCTCGGCAGCCGTGCAGAAGCAACGGTTGTGCTCATCCTGTTCGAGATTGGCAAAATCGCAGGTGATATCGTTCTGGCATCCACCTATCAGGCGTTGCCGCAGCAGCATGATTTCATGCCGGAAAAGGCAACGGTCGTCAACATGAAGGGCGAACAGCGTCAGGTTCCGCTGGCAGATATCCGTCTGGGCGAGCTGGTTCTGGTGCACTCGGGTGAGCGCGTACCGATTGACGGTGTTGTGCTTCGCGGAGACGGCACGGTGGATGACAGCGTGCTTACCGGCGAAAACGTGCCGATGGCAGTTGATAAGAATACGCGTGTGCTGGCAGGCAGCCGGTATAACGGCTCTCTGATGCTGATTCGTGTGATCTCGCGCTACGAGGACTGCGCGGTTCGTCAGATTCGCCGCGTACAGAATGCAGCTGCCGAACACAAGGCAGCGTTGGAAAACAGTGCGCAGCGTAATGCCAAGCGCCTGGTTCCGGTTGTGATCGTCATTGCCGTACTGGCAGCCGCACTTCCGCCGCTGTTCATGCCCGGTTCGGATATGACCGGCTGGGTATATCGCGGACTGACGCTTCTCATCGCCTGCTGTCCGACCGCACTGGCGTTGGCTGTACCGCTTGCTTTTGTATGCGGCGGCGGCCGACTTGAGAGCGAAGGCGTTCACATGAAGGGCAGCGAAGCGATGGAACGGACTGCAGATCTGCGTCTGGTCGTATTCAACAAGACCGGCACAGTGACCACCGGCAATCTGCAGGTTAAAAAGATTTATCCCACGCAGGAGTTCTCCGAAAAGAACTGTCTGGCACTTGCCGCAGCAGCCGAGCAGCTTTCGCAGCATCCGGTTGCACGCGCAATCGTAAGTGCATGCCGGGAAAAGCTGCCGAAGATCGAGGAATTCGAGGAATTCCAGGGCCGCGGCGTGCGCGCTCGTATCGGTGATCATGTTCTGTTGGTAGGCAACCGCAAGCTGATGGTCTCCCGCGGTGTCAAGGGTTTGCCGGATATCGACGGCACGGTTGTTTACATCGCCTGTGAAGGAGAGCACATCGGCGTGATTGAATTGGAGGATACGGTTCGTCCGTCTGCTGTTGACGCGATCAAGAAGATCAAGGATCAGGGCGTTGAGCGTACTGTACTTATCACC
>OLNY01000534.1_pt1 | contig 34776 bp, 30 predicted proteins | sample 1671981 | NCBI WGS metagenome assembly OLNY01 (sample SAMEA3136632, study PRJEB25190) | human gut metagenome | biome: human gut; feature: human-associated habitat; material: faeces | place: Austria | collected 2013
GCAATCCGGATATGGTCGCTATGCTGAAAATGCTCGCCAAGACGCTGGGATAATCACGAACACCACAATATGCTCAAAAGCTCTGCGGAAATCTCCCGCAGAGTTTTTTGCTGCCATCAAAAGCGTCAGGCAGTTTGCATTCCAGCACACGGCTGCTTCTTTGTCTAACCGCATCCAACATAGCGAAACAGGGCATGAGAAGAGTTGATAATTCGATGCACAGGAAGTCAAGACGATTACTAAAAAATATTGTTATTTTGCCTGTTGAGAATCCATCCCATCATGCAGATAATGCCAAAAAATGTGGAGCGCAGAAAATTGCTGACACGCTGCGCACGCGAATGTTAGGCAAATCGCCCGTTTGCCAGAACAGCGGTGTTGGCAAAAAAGGCGAAATGTTGGAAAACTGCCATCAACGCCAGCAGCGGAGCAAAACATAGATTTCCAATAGAAGGCAAAAAATTCTTTCCAGCCGATGTCCTTCGCGCGTTTGCCAACACGCACGCGAGAACGTCAACCAGAAAGATTTATTTATTTGGTAATGAGCCCAGTGGGAGTCGAACCCACGACCGACTGCTTAGGAGGCAGTTACTCTATCCAACTGAGCTATGGGCTCATGTGCCTGAAACCCGGTGATTTCAAGGTTTTCGCACGGTTTCAGTGCGATTCTTATGGCTTTATTTTAGTTCTGCTTTGATAAGAAAAATAATTATGAAATCATATTTGTTTTCCTTATCGTAGCGAGTCAACGATTTCCCTTCCACAGAAGGCTTGGGAAGCGGTTTGTCCGCCACTCGGTAGGTTTTGAACCCCAGTCCTATCAAGCCAGCGGCGCAAAGGGAAGCGTTGAGCGCTTTCTTAGGAGGCAGTCGCTCTATCCTACTGAGCTATGGGCTCATGTGCCTGAAACCCGGTGATTTCAAGGCTTTCACAAGTTGCCGCCGAAGCACGCAATTTTCAGCAGCAAACCTATTATAGCATAATCGGCGGATTCGCGCAAGGGAAAAGCAACTTGCGCGCGAAAAATCGGGGAACTTTTTCCTGCCGGATGCGCGATGAGGAGATCATTCCCCCCCTTGATAATACCAAGGCTCTTCGACTTTTACGTCCTAAACTCCGCCGTCAGGACTCATCCGCACGCTCCTCCGCCCACTCGTCCATCTCGTCCCACTCCGCGTCATAATACGCTTCCTGCACCCGGTGCGCGTTGTACGTCGCCTGCCACTCAATCCCGCGCGGAGTCAGCGAAACGCGGTTCAGGTACTGGTAGTAGTGCCCCAGCTCGTGCGCCAGCGTGAAGATGGTTCCCCATGTGTAATTTTGCAGCGCCCGAAAGTCGCCGTCATAGTCGTAGCCCCCGGCGACGTCGATGGTGATGCTGTCGTCCGGGTCATCCGGCACAAAGCAGCGCCCGTAGCACAAATCGCCGTCGTTCGCGCGGATTTTCTTCGTGTTCGGGATGTAAACGTTCACCCGAATCGGAAACGGGTAATTTGCCCGCAGCCAGCGGACAAACGTATGCACTTCGCGGCGCAGGAACGGATGCACCTGCGGATGAATCCGGACGCGCAACCCGTCGCGCCTGACGGTTCGGTGCAGCGCCTCCGCCGAGTAGTTTTGCAGATTCCAGAGCTTGTTCATCTTACTTCATCCACCCGATTTCCGCCGCGAACGGGTTCACAAAGTCGAATGTGTCCAATGCTGCATCCTGCGAAATCGTTTGCAGCACTTTCTCGTCCCAGTAGTCCCGGACAACGTACTGCCCGCCGTCGTAATCCGCAAAGAACGAGAACCCGTCCGTCACATCGGTCACGACCCACACGCCTGCGTCCGTCCATTCCGCCGTGCATCAGCCCGGAATCCAGTAATAATACCAGTCGTTATCCAGCTGCACCCGGTGATACCACGAGGGCACCTCCTCCGTGTCCGGTGCGTAGAGTATCCCCTGCGGAATGCCTCCCAGTGCCCGCCATGCCTGCTCAAAGCAAATGCAGCTGCCCACCTCTTCATAGATTTTCTCAACGCCCATCTCCGTCAGTGCGTCCGACGGCGTGTAAAAGGTCGTATAGCGCACCCGATAGGCATAATCGTCCCTGTCCGCCACGAAGGACTGGTAAGCGGGCTGATTTTGCAGATAGGTGTCCGACACCTTGTTCCGCGCATACGCCATCCCGATTCGTGACCAGAGCAGCCACCCGGCGGCGGTAACAATCACGATGCCCAGAATGATTGTGAGCGCAATCATCAGCCGTTTCATGCCGATACCAAGCGGTTCGCGCAGATCATTTAAAAATTTCCGAAAGCGTTTCATGCGTTTTCCTTCTTTCTTCGCGTTCGCGTCGCTTGGGTTGTGAGGAATTTTGTTCGCCTTTGATATATTCGCCGTGGGCGTAGGGAGTTCCTGCTTTTTGGCAATACAGGGCGGAAGAATTTACAATTGCACCAAAAAGCAGCCGCAGTCCTCCACACAGGAACCGCGGCTGTTTGCATTATAATAATAGGGAATTTCTCTTACGCAATCGGGATTTTCACCGTGTCGCTGCGCTCGCCGTCGCTGATGGAAACCTCCACCGCGCCGCTTTCGCCTGCTTCCACCACCGCCAGTGCTTCGCCGTAGTAGGTGTCGGTTTCCGGCGTTAGGTAGCTGCCCGGATGGAAGGGGCACGCGCTGCCCGCCGCCAGCAGCTTGCCGCCGCTGACCGTGATGTTCACCATGCCGCGTTCCATCGGCTTCAATTCGCCCGCACGGTCGGTGTAGCGGATGCGAATGTAGCACAGGCGGCCGGGTTTCGTTTTCTTTTCCTCCGGCACGGCGCGCAGAACCGTGTCCGCCCCGGCCGTTTGCAGCTTGCAGCGCCCCAGCACGCGGTCAATCGCGTCATAGGACACGGCTTCAAGCGTACCGGATTGGTACGGGATGGTGAATTTCGCCAAGCAGTCGTTCTTCAGCTGCTTTTCCGCCACCTTCTTGCCATTCAGCAGCAGCGCGACCTTCGCTGCGCGCGCGTAGACCTCAATGTGCGCCTTCTTGCCCTCGCAGCCAGCCCAGCTCCACGACGGCATGGCGTCCGTCATCTTCCATGCCGACGGCGAATGCTTCTCGCCGGAGAACATGACCGGGCGAACCGCGATGTACGGCCCGATTTCCTGCTCCAACGCGACGCGGGTGTACAGCGCTTCGCCCAGCGGACGGCCGTTCAGGTCGATGCGCCCCGAACCAGCCGTCGTCCAGCCCAGCCCGCTGAACTGCGTCGCATACGCCTTGTATTCCCACGACCCAACGCCGACTTCACCCAGATAGTCCATCCCCGCCCAGACGAAATCGCCCACCAGACGTGGGTTCTTCTTCGCCTGCTCGCGGAAGCGGTACGCATCGTTGCAGAACGTCTCGCTGCCCAGAATCAGCCGGTTCGGGTACTTCTTCAGGTCGCGCTTGTAGCGGTAGATGCCGTAGTTGTAGCCCGCAATGTCCATGTTGGCAAACGCATCGCGCGTGCGCACGTCACAGCCGTGCAAAGTCGCGCCGCGCTTCATGAACTCGTCGCCCATCAGACCCGCGAGGTCGTTGAAGAACTTGCTGCCGACGGCCTTCTTCTTCTGCGGCTGCACCCCGGCGGCGCGCAGCTTCTCCGCCTTTTCGGCTTCCTTCTTCGCCTTCTCGTCGCTGTACACGCCAAAGCCGATGGAGGACAGGAAGTTGAAGAAGATGTTGATGCCGCAGGTGACTGGGCGGGTATTATCCAGCGAATGCAGGTAGTCCGTCAGCTCGCGGGTGAGCTGGATGCCCTTCTTCTGCGCCGTTTCGCTGACCTCGTTGCCCGTGGAGTACAGGATGACGCACGGGTGGTTGTAGTCCTTGTCCACCATGTCGGCGATGTCCTGCTTCCACCACTTGTCAAAGTACGGCACATAGTCGTATTCCGTTTTGTGGATGTACCAGTGGTCGATGTACTCGTCCATCATCAGCATACCGAGGCGGTCGCACGCGTCCAGCAATGCCTTCGAGCAGGGATTGTGCGCGCTGCGGACGGCATTGTAGCCGTTTTCCTTCAGCAGGCGGACGCGGCGCTCCTCGCCCTGCGCATAGCAGCGCGCGCCGAGGATGCCCTGGTCGTGGTGGATGCACGCGCCCTGCACAATGACGCGCTCGCCGTTGAGCAGGATGCCCTTTTTGCCCCACGAAAGCGTGCGGATACCGAAGGTCTGCAAGTCCTCGTCGCTGCCGAAGCGGACGCGGCAGGTGTAGAGGTTCGGGTGCTCCACGTCCCACAGCTTTGCGTTGGGGATAGTGAGCGTCAGGGTGACTTCGCCCGTCGTGTCCGCGGCGGCGGATGCAGCCTGCTTCTCGCCCGCAAGCACATCCACCGACACGCGCCCCGCGCCGACGGTGCGCACGGCGACTTCCACCGTCGCGGGGTTGATGGACACCGTGCGGATGCGAACGCCGTTCAGGGCGATATGCTGCTGCTTATCCGCCGTCCACAGCACCACCGGGCGATAGATGCCCGCGCCGGAATACCAGCGGCTGTTGGGCTGATCGCTGTTGCGGGCAATCACGCGCAGTTCGTTTTCCTCGTCAAAGCGGACGCGGTCGGTCAAGTCCGCATAGAAATTCGTGTAGCCGTACGGGCGCTCGGCAATCTTCTCGCCGTTCAGGTACACCTCCGCCAGATGGTACACACCCTCAAATTCCAGCATCAGCGTCTTGTTGCGCAGGGACTTATCAGGCGTAAAGCGGCGGATGTACTCGTAGTCGCGCCCCTCGTACCAGCCGCCGTTGATGCCGTTTGCGGACAGCTCCGTGCGGGGTTCCGCCTGCATGGCGTCGTGCGGGAGGGTGACGGGGACGAAGTTTTCCTGGCTGTCCAAATGGCGGAAGAGCCAGCCGGTGTTCCAAGCGGTTGCTTTCATCGGGGAAGTCATCCTTTCCAGTGTATTGTTTTTTATACTATTTCCAAATGAAAATGCGGTGTCGTATTCTCATTTGGAAATAGTATTTTCTGCACGAAAACCCCACCCGAAGCAGGACGCTCCGGGTGGGGCGGAATACAGGCCTATCCCGCATTCCGAGAAAATGGGATTACTCCTTGTGCGAGAACGCCTTGACCGTCACGGTCACGAAGGAAATCAGGTACAGCGCCACGCCAGCCAGCGAGCAGTACAGCGCCACATCCTCCGTTGCGGGGCGGTTGACGGGGATGAACCACACGTCCGCTGCCAGCTTCACGCGGTCCATCGCGAAGAAGGAGATGCAGCCGATCAGCGCAAAGCCAGTCAGCACAATCACGATGTCCTTCAAAGCGGAGGGCTTCATCTTGTCTGCCGCGAAGAGCAGCACAATGGCGGCGACCGTCAGCACGACGGGCCAGATGTTCATCGCCTTGCCAGCCATAAAGCCGGTCAGCGACGTTAGTAGATAAATCACCAGGGCGGCAAGCGCCGTTACCGTGGCGAAAATGCTCGTCTTTTTCATGCCTTTTTGCCTCCCTTGGAAGTTGCCTTGCTCACGACCCAGAACACGAGGCTCAGCGCCGCCAGCGCACCAAAGGCGTATTCGCAGGCGGTGTACGCCACGCGCCACGGGGTCATGACTTCAACCGTGCTGACAACGGTGGTGGACTTCACGCCGTTGAGCATCGCGGAGTTCGCCAGCGCGTACAGGGCATTGTGGATGTCGTTCTTAATCGCCAGCAGCATCGCACGGTCGCCGGAGAGCGCTTCCGCGTTCCAGTAATCGACGCTCGCGCCGAAGCCGCAGAAGTTGGTCGTGCCCGCCAGCAGGGATTCCTTCGGCGCAGCCTTGAGCGAAACGCCGGTGAAGTCCGTCACGTTGTAGCCGTGGAAGCCCCATTCGCCCTGCAGGATGTTGACCATCGTCGCCACGTTTGCGCTCGCGGCCACCGCGCCATGGCGGTTGTAGGAGGTCATCACGCCGCGCGCGCCGGAGGTGTAGGTGTTGTCCTTCGTCGCGTCGCCCTCAAAGGAAGCGGGCTTGCCGTTGCCTTCAAACGCCTGCTGCAGGTTGCGCAGCTCCAGCTCACGCGCCTTCTGTTCGTTCATGAACACGGCGACGCCGGAACGGTTAATTTCCTGATCGTTGAAGCCCATGTGCTTGATGTTGACGAGCGTGCCCTTGCTCTGCGCGCCCTGCACCACCGCGCTGCCGACATAGCCGGACAGAATCGGGTCTTCGGAGTAGTATTCCACGCCGCGGGCGTTGTACGCGTGACGGTGGATGTTCATGCCCGGGCCAATCATAATCGGCAGATCCAGCACGAGGGTAGATTCGCCGAGGATGATTTCGCCGTTTTCAAACGCCAGTTCCTTGTTCCAAGCGTAGGCGAGGTTCACAGGAGAGGGCGCAACGCGCGTGCCGGAGGTGTAATCCGCCGCATCCGCGTAGGGCACGCCCTGATAGCCGCCTTCGTTCAGGTAGTGGGAGTCAGAGCCGCCGGGGCCGTCGTCCGCAGCCTTCTGCGGCATGTTGACGGAAGCGATGCCCTGAATGTTATGGAACGCATTGGCGGAGAAATCAAGGAATTCCGCGACCGTAACCTTGTTGACCAGCTCTTCCCAGCGCGGGTCATCGTAAGGCGCGTTCTTCATGTCGTTGATGGTGAGCGTAGACGTGGTGTCGCCGAAGATGAGGTCGGACACGTCGTCATCGGTCTTGAGGGTATACAGGTCGTTGTTCAGCAGGCGGGAAACCGTCGCGTTCGCGGTCAGACCGGAATAGGTCTTGGGGAACGTGCCGTTCCAGTCGGCGCGGCTCAGGTAGGTCACCGTGCCGGGCTCAAAGGCGTTGTAATCCATGGCATAGTCGCCTTCGGTCAGCTGGTTGGTGATGGCCGTGCCGTTCTTGCTCACGGCGAAGGTGGTCTTGTCCACATCGCCCGTCCACGTCCACTTGTAGGTCTTTGCCGCGTTGCCGTCAGCGGTCATGCCGTCCGCGACGGTCTTGCCCTGCGCCGCAAGCACGTTGTTCAGCGCGTCATGCGCGTCCGTGCCGATGGCGAAGTAGTAGTCGCCGGGGTCGACGATGTAGGTCTTGGCGCCATTGGCGTCGTAGGAGGCGAGGTTCGCCAGATCAACCTTCATGGTGATGGTCTGGGAGGCGCCAGGCTGCAGCGTGGAAGACTTTTCAAAATCCATCAGCTGCACGGCGGCCTTTTCCACGCCGTTCTGGCGGTCATAGTCGGTGTAAGGCACGCTGGCGTACACTTCCACGACGCTCTTGCCCGCCACGTCGCCGGTGTTCTTCACAGTCACGGTGACGGTCGCGGTCTTTTTGTCGTCCGCAATGGTCACGCTGTCCAGCGTCTGCTCGAAGGTGGTGTAGGACAGACCGTAGCCGAAGGAATAAACGACTTCGTTGGCGTAATCCCATGTGCCGTCCTCGGTGGCGACGGTGCCGTCGGCGTTGGCGTAGGTGCCAGCCTTGGCTTCCGCGCCGCCGTTGCCCAGCACAATATCGGCATAGCGGGTTTCGTAGTAGCGGTAGCCGGCGTAGATGCCTTCCGCCTCAATCAGGTAAGAGTTGACATTCGCGTCCGCCGCGAAGTCCGCCGCGTTCGTCCACGGGATGTTGCCGTAGTTCGCCATAGCGGGCGCGAGGGCGCTGTTCTTCGCCATCACGTCGCCAAGGTGCGCGGAGGGAGAGACGGTGCCGTTGAGCACGTCCGCCACGCCATAGAAGCCGTATGCGCCGGGGAAGCCGATCCAGACGATCGCGTCGATGTCCGGGTCGTCCTTCAGGTTGGCGATTTCCATCGGGTTCGTAGCGTTGACCAGCACGATGACCTTGTCGAAGTTTGCCTTCGCCTCGTTAATCATCGCCATTTCCTCGTCCGAGAGGGAGAGGATGTTGCCGGTGACGGTGCTGACGCCTTCCGCCAGACCGTCCTTGCCGGGATAGTAGCCATTGCCGGCTTCGCTGCCGGGGCGGCCGACGACGACGATTGCCGCGTCGCTGTATTCCGCGTAATCCTTGCGGAAATCAGCGTTCAGGGCGGTCAGCTCGTCCAGCGTCAGTTCGCGCGGGTCATTGTACGCGGTAATCTCGGCATATTCCGGGATGATGCCGCCGCCGAAACGGGGCTTCGTCCACGTCTTATCCGCAAAATACTTCGCATACGCCGCCTGCACGGACGGGTTCAGCTGGAAGCCGCGCTCGGTGAAGCAGTCGAAAATCTGCACGGTCGCATTGCCGTCGGTAATCGAGCCGCCGGAGGAGCCGTACACGGGCGCGTAGCTGCGCACGCCCAGCATGGTGATTTTCGCATCCTTGCTCAGCGGAAGCGCGTTGCCGTCATTCTTGAGCAGCGCAACCGTTTCCTGCGATTCGCGGATGCCAAACTCCTTCAAGCCCTCGAAGGCTTCCTTGGCCGTCTTAAACTTGGAGACGTACGACCACGCCTCGCCGGTTTCGTCAACTTCGGTCACCGTCAGCTGACTGCGCGTGTTGAAGAACGCATCAACGGATGTACGATACGTCTCCAGAATGGAACCAGCCATCAGCGAGATGGCCAGCAGCAGGGAAAACACAAGCGTTAATCCCCGCCAGAGAGAAGAACGTTTGAACATGGATATCCTCCTTTTACGGAAAACGAATGGAGCAGGGGAACACAAAAGCACCCATCCAAGCGAATTAGACAGGCTGCCCCTGTATTCCAAACTCGGCGTAGATCCCCCTTCGATCACCCGCCGCCTATGTAAATAGTAACACAAAAACAAACGTTTTTGCCATGTCCTTTTTTGCTTGTTTCGTGAATGTTGAATCATTGCTTGACGTATGTTGCGAATCAGTTGATTTTTGTGAATTTTGCTCGAAGAATAACGGATTTTCCGCCGCCAAATATTTCGATGCGCCCGTGCAAATCTTCTTGCAGGGTTCATTTTTCTGTGTTATAATTCTATCATATTATATTATCCGGAAAGGAGCACGCACCCCTCCATGAAAAAATCGCCCAAATCCGCCAAATTCTTCGCTTCCCACTGGTCAGCCTTCCTCCAGCAGTTCAAGAACCTCCACCTCCGCGGGGATCGCTTCGTCATGCTGACCGTTGCGGGTCTAATCAACGCGTTCGGCGTCAGCGTTTTCCTTTATCCCGTCAATCTTTATGACTCCGGCATTTCCGGCACGGCGATGCTGCTGGCGCAAATCACCCCCGATTGGTGCAGCCTGTCGCTCATCCTGCTGCTGCTCAACGTGCCGCTGTTCCTCTTCGGGCTGAAGCGGCAGGGCGTGCAGTTCACCATTTACGCCGTATATTCCGTGTTCATCTACTCCCTCGGCGCGTGGCTGATTCAGGGGCCTTTGCCGCTTGACGTCAGCATTTCCTCGCCGCTGGCAGGGACGGATCTGCTGCTCTGTGCGCTCTTCGGCGGATTGATTTCGGGCGTCGGCAGCGGGCTTGCCATCCGCGGCGGCGGCGCGATGGACGGCATGGAGGTCATGGCGGTCATTTTCGCCCGCAAGCTCGGCATGACCGTCGGCACATTCGTCATGAGCTACAACGTCGTGCTGTACATTCTCGCCGGACTGCTCCGTTCCAGCTGGATTCTCCCCCTGTATTCCATTATCGCCTACGCCGTCGGGCTGAAAGTCGTCGATTTTGTAATCGAGGGCATCGACCGCAGCAAAGCGGCGCTGATTGTCACCCGCAACCCGGACGCCATCTGCCGCGCGCTGGGCGAGGCGTTTGGCACAGGCATGACGTGCATCCCGGCGCAGGGCGGTTTTTCGCACGAGGAAATGACGATTGTGTACTTCGTCGTCAACCGCTTCCAAATCAGCCGGATGAAGGACATTGTGCATGACCTCGATGATCGCGCGTACATCACCATCAGCGAGGTGGCGGATGTGTTCAAGCTCAATCAGGACAAGCTGTCGCAGAAGGTGGATAATCAGCCGCTGCTGCCGAGGAGGAAGTAAGCCCTTTTTGTCCCCCTTCTTGACGGAACGCATAGCCCCATGCTATAATAAGAACGTAGGCAGTGCAGGGAGGTGTTTTCATGTGCCGATTTTTGCTGCAAGATGGACTGTCGGTTGAGATTCTGCAATCGCTATCATTCCGCACAAATTTGGGACTTTCTTTGAAAAACAGCCTTGCGCACTTCACCAAAGCTGCACTTTTGCACGAAATTGAAGAAATTTCCGTTTGGTATGACGAGCATGAAGCCTTAGAACAGCTTGCTTTGGACTATCGCGTCAAGTCATTGGAATCGGCTTCACACAAGTATGACCGCTATTTCCCGGACAGACCGACGGCAAAAGTTTTCAATGATTTGCTGGGTTTTCGCTCTCTGCGCGACGATTATGATGAAATTCTGAAAAATCCGCCGCCAGATGCACTGCGGATTGTGAATATGTCGCATGGAAAAGCGAATGACGACGGCTATCGCGGGGTGCATGTCTATTATCAGCTGGATAATTTTCATTATCCTATTGAAATTCAGTATAACACTTATTTTGACCGTCAGTTAAACAACTGGCTGCATAAATACTTGTACAAAAAGCAGTATCCGCTTGCTGTTGGTGCTCAAATGCGCACCCTCTATGAGCAGGGCAAAATTAAGAATGAAGCAGAATTTCAGGAGGTGTTATCCGATGTGCTACGTTGTGGCAAAGAACGCCAATAAAATCGGCAGTGTGGCAATTCGCATGAAGCTGGGAAAACCCGTGGTTCAGCTGAAGGCAGAAATGAATAGCCGTTATCTTAACAAAGGCATCCAATTTGTCACCATCAGCCGCCCCTCCGCCTATGGCGAATACGCCCCCTACCGCTTCGTGGACACGATTCCGGAGTTCAAGGCGGAAGTCGCGAAGCTGTAATTTCCCACAAAGCTGTAATTCCCCACAAACACGCGGCACACAAGTCCTCATCGACCTGTGCGCCGCGTTTCTCTATTCTCCTCACTTTTCCCTGACCCAATAATACTCGAACCTTTCCCCATGGTGTCCCATCACCGGCTTGTCGCTCCGCACGAATCCGCATTCCGTCAGCGTCGCCACACGCGCAACCGCATACGGCGCGGCTTTCGTCATCAGCGTGCGGCAGTTTAGCAGCGCGTACGCATCGGGCAGAAGCGCGTCCATCACTGCCGCCAGCACGTCCGACTTCTCCCACGCGCTGCCGACATCCACGCGCAGGATGCCCATGCCGCTGTACGGGTCGTCCGGCGACTCCTCGCGGCGGCAAAGCTCCACCGTGCCAATGACCTCGCTGCGCAATGCAATCGCCCAGCGCACAAACCAGCCCTGCTCCCACGACGTGCGCCAGAAGTCCATCGCACGGCGCATCTTCTCCGGCGTGTCGTAATAGAAAATGTCACCGTGGCAGTTGTCGCTGTTGAAGAACGGCAGCGCCAGCGGGTCGCCGTAGACGCGCAGAAGCGCCGCTTCATCCTCCGCCGTCACCGGGCGCAGGCGGATTTCGCCCTTCTCCATCGTCGGGATGGATTCGTATACATTCATGCCTTTTTCTCCTTCCGGATGCCCAGCACCAGCCATCGAATCCCCGGAATCCGGCGGATAATCTCCGACAGTCCCAGCGTCGCGCCGAAGCCAATCACCAGCGTGAGCAAATACATCAGCGCCGCCGGAAGCGTCGTCCGCTCGGTCAGCAGACTCGCCGTCAGCAGCAGTACGGGGTAATGCACGACATACAGCGCATAACTCCGCTGGATGAAGAAGCGCGACACCGCTGTCTCCTGATGGAGATAATGGCGCGCATTGCCCAGCACCGCCAGCACCACCGCCCACAGGTACACATTCGCCCACAGGCTTTGCAGGTACGCCGCGTCGGTGAAATTCTGCCCGTTTGTCCACGCGCCGTACGCCGCCGCGCCGATGACCGTCGCCGTCAGCGTCCCCCAGCGCATCCGCTCCACGCGTTCCATCACCGTTTCATGCGCGAACACCGCGTACCCCAGCAGGAACGCCGTCAGGTAAATCCCGATGCGGTAGGTGGTGATGACGGGCATGTTGCCGACCTGCGCCGCACCCCAAATCAGCAGCGCAAAGGCGCAAATCAGCCATGACGGGCACTTTTCGCCGATGCGGAAAAGATGGTCATTCCGGTCGATTCTGCGAATCAGCACCAAAATCGCGCTGAACAAAAACAGCAGCTGCACGAACCACAGCGGCCCGATGCCCGACAGCACCGAAATCGGGTACAGCAAGGGCTTCGGGATGGTATCCATCGCGCCGCCCATGCGGATATTCAGGTACCCTGTCACCCAGTGCAGCACGAACAGCCCCAAGGTGGACGGCACAAGCAGCTTCCGCGCCCGATTGCGCAGGAACGCGCGATTCCCCTGCTGGACAAGTGCGAACCGGGCGCACATGCCCGCCACGACGAACAGCAGCACCATGAACCACGGGTACACCGTGCCGGAAATGGTATCCAGAAACGGCAGGTTTCGCGCATTCGGCACACCGCCGAAGATGCCGACCCCGTTGAAGAGGTAGCAGACGTGGTAAACAATGACCAGCAGAACCGTCATCCAGCGAATATGGTCAAGATACGCATAGCGGCGCATGGGGATTTTCCTCCTTTATGATAGCATGAATCCGTATTTTTGTGAAGGCGAACACGCACATTTATTCGTCATTGCTCATTGCTCGTTCTTCTGAAATCTGCTCTTGATGCCCTCGAAGCCGTCGGTCAGCATCCGGCTGATGAGCGCGTCGTCCCAATTCTGCTGCCCGGACGCGCACAGCACCGCAATGCCGTGGACGTACGCCCACATTTCGATGTGCAGGAGCGTCGCGTCCTCGCGGGTGATGTGGAGTTTCGCCATCAGGAAGTCCACCAGCACGGCGATGTTCTCTGCGTCACCGCTGTGATCCTCCCGGCGGCGGTCGCGCATGTAGAGCAGGTGGAAGAGGTTCGGTTCGGTTCGGGCGAAGCGGATGTACGCCGTGCCGACGGCTTTGTAGGGCGGATCGGCGGAATCGCGGACAAAATCAGCGCTATAAGCACGGTATTGGGCATCAGCGGCGGAAATTGTGGCGGCAAGCAGCTCATCCATCCCCGAAAAGGCGCTGAAAATGACTTTGGAGGATGCGTGCAGTTGATCCGCAATCGCGCGGGCAGTGACGGCATCGAATCCGCGCTCGCGGGTGATGGCAAGGGCAGCGGCGACGATTTGCTCGCGGGTGAATCGGCAGGCGGGCGGCATGGGGCATCTCCTTTCAGCAACACGTGTTGCGCAACGTGTGTTGCTATTGTAGCAAACAAAATCCCCTGTGTCAAGGGTAAGTTTGCAATTTATTCATGGATTTTCAGCAAAGCGTCACATTTCCTTCATGCTGACGTCATGCTGGGCGGGTAGAATCAATACTGTCAGGCGGGAAGCACACAGAAAGGAGGCGCTTATGAAGCTGCTGATGGAACCAATGGTTGTCGCGGCCATCCTGATGAAGGAACTGCCGGATAAACAAGTGGGTTCCGCCGAATCCGCGAAGGACGCTTCTGCTGCACCAGAAGTTCCAGCGCGCATCGCGGCGGAATAAGGCTTTCAGCGGACGCGGCGCATCGCCCTCTGCGCCCTGCATGACATGGTTTTCACTCCTTTTCTCCTCCTTTTTCCTTTCCCTTTCCTTCCTTGGGGCGCGGAGTCAGCAACCTCCCGCACCCCGGAGACAGCCCGAATTTCAGCAGATTCGGGCTGTTTTCTGTTGGGGGATTTTTGTGGTCGCTATTCCGGCTGGTTGCTAATTTTCCCCTGTTCCCCTTCACAGAAAAAAGCAAACGTGGTATGATAATCAGACAAACAGGCAAGGGAGGATGGACGGATGGACGAGACGCGCGGAAAGTTCGTGCTGAAAGCCCCGTATCAGCCAAGCGGGGATCAGCCGCAGGCGATTGAGGCGCTGACAAAGGGCGTCAACGCGGGCATGAAGGGGCAAGTGCTGCTGGGCGTAACTGGGTCGGGCAAAACGTTCACGATGGCAAGCGTGATTGCGCAGGTGCAGCGCCCGACGCTGGTGATTGCGCACAACAAAACGCTGGCGGCACAGCTCTGCTCGGAGTTCCGGGCATTCTTCCCCGACAGTGCGGTGGAATATTTCGTATCCTATTATGATTACTATCAGCCGGAAGCGTATATCGCGTCGTCGGACACCTACATCGAGAAGGACGCCGCCATCAACGAGGAAATCGACCGTCTCCGCCACAGCGCGACGGCAGCGCTTCGGGAGCGGCGGGACGTGATTATCGTCGCGTCGGTCAGCTGCATCTACTCCATGGGCGACCCCAGCGAGTACGAGGGGCAGATGGTGTCGCTTCGGCCGGGCATGGCGATTGGGCGCGACGACCTCATCCGCCAGCTGATTGCCATCCAGTATGACCGCAACGATGTGGAGTTTGAGCGCGGGACGTTCCGCGTGCGCGGCGACGTGCTGGAAATCATCCCCGCGGGCGGCAAGGAGCATGGCCTGCGGATTGAGTTCTTCGGCGACGAAATCGAGTCCATCAGCGAGTTCGAGGTCGTGTCCGGGCACACGCTGGCGTCGCTGGAGCACGCAAGCGTCTATCCCGCGACGCACTACGCGACTGATCAGACGAATCTGCCGGAGAAAATCGCCGTCATCGAGCGCGATTTGAAGGAGCAGGTCGACAAGTTCACGAAGGAAGGCAAGCTGCTGGAGGCAGAGCGAATCGCCCAGCGGACGAATTACGACATTGAGATGATGCGTGAAATCGGCTATTGCAGCGGCATTGAGAACTATTCGCGCTATTTCGATGGCAGAAAGCCCGGTGACGCGCCCTATTCCCTGCTGGACTACTTCCCCAAGGGTTTTTTGTGCTTCATCGACGAGAGCCACGTCACCGTGCCGCAGATTCGCGCCATGTACAACGGCGACCGCGCGCGCAAGGAGCAGCTTGTCGAATATGGTTTCCGGCTGCCGTCGGCGTTTGACAATCGTCCGCTGCTGTTCGAGGAATTTGAGCAGCGCATCGGGCAGACGATTTTTGTTTCCGCAACGCCCGGCCCGTATGAAATCAGCCACGCATCCCAGATTGTGGAACAGATTATCCGCCCGACCGGGCTGCTTGACCCCAAAATCATCCTCCGCAAGGCGACCGGTCAGGTGGATGACCTCGTGGGCGAAATCCACCAAGTCGTGGCGAAAAAACAGCGCGTGCTGGTGACGACGCTCACCAAGCGGATGGCGGAGAGCCTGACGGAGTACCTGCAAAGCATGGACATCCGCGTCCGCTACCTGCACAGCGACGTGACGACGATGGATCGCATGGCGCTGATTCGCGGGCTGCGGCTCGGCGAATACGACGTGCTGGTGGGCATCAACCTCCTGCGCGAGGGGCTGGACTTGCCCGAAGTATCGCTCGTCGCGATTCTCGACGCGGACAAGGAAGGTTTCCTGCGTTCGGAAACGTCGCTCGTGCAGACCATCGGGCGCGCCGCGCGAAATGTCGATGGGCGGGTGATTATGTACGCCGATGTGATGACGGACAGCCTGATGCGCGCCATCAGCGAAACCAACCGCCGCCGCGCGATTCAGGAGGAGTACAACCGCGTGCACGGCATCACGCCGGAGTCGGTGCGCAACGCGGTGCATCAGGTGCTGGAGATTACGAAGAAGGCGGAAGAAAGCGCGCCCGCCGCGATGAGCGAGGACGAGCGGAACGCGCTGATGAAGCAGGTGGAAGACCAGATGCTGTCGGCGGCGAAGGCGCTGGACTTCGAGCAGGCGGCGAAGCTCCGCGACCAGCTGCTGGAACTCAAGGGGGAAAAGCCCCAGGCGGAGCAGATTCAAAAGAAGCGCCGCCGCACAAGGGAAAGCACCAGACACCACTAAGTTTGGAAGCGTAACCAAGCCGGGCAGCCCAAAAAGGGTCAAGGGACAATGTCCCTTGCAGGGTGCAGGGACAGCGTCCCTGCTGGGGTTTGGGGCAACGCCCCAACTGCTTCACGGGCGACCACTCAAAAGGAAAATTCAAGCAGGGCAGCCTTGGTCGCAGGCAGCGAAGCGTCCCTGCGCAGTAACTTTGCGCGTCCTCAGACGCGCCCCCAAGCCGCTCTTTCCAACAACCGTGCTGTGTCGCGCCAAATGGGCGCGACCGCCCCGTATGCCGCCAGTCAAAACCTCACGTTTATTCTTTCAAATTGCTCATTCCTCATTGCTAATTATCCCGGAGGTGTCCCATGCCCACCAAACGCTTTCTCCCCCTGCTGCTCCTTCCCTTCGTGCTGCTGACGGCAGCGCTGTGCCTCGCCGTCCTCCTTGGCGGGCAGGATTTCGTCCACGCGCTGCTCAACGTGGCGGTGCTGCCGTGATGCGCCCAAATCGCGCTGATTCGGCGCTTTCGCAGTATTTTTGCTCTCTCCTGACCGCCGTGCTGCTGCTCGTTTCGCTGCTGTGCGGGCTGATTTTCTTCGCCACCACGCGCACGTTCGCCGCGTCTGTCCTGTCATCCAGCGAAGAAGAAAGTCAGCACAAAATCGAGTGGAACGCCGCGCAGATGCAGGCGGATTTTGCCCTCTCCGACGCTGCGCTTGCCCCCCTGTCCGGCGCTTGCGCGGCGTATCAGACGGAACTTGCGGTTTATTGGCACGACTTCTTCCGCACCGATGCGGAGGAACTGCCCGCCGCTCCCTCCCCCCTCGATGAGCGCGAAATGGTCGCCCTTGTCATGGCGGATGAAGGCTTCCAAGCCCGCGTGGATGCGGATTCTCGCCGCGCCACCGCCCGCGACGAGGTCGTTTACCCCCTCTCGCAGTTTGTCCAGCGATATTCCTTCCCCATCCGGCAGAGCCTGATGGAATTGCTCGGCGGACTGGCAGCACAGAAGTGCAGCCTCCCACGTCTGCTCCACACGGTCGAAATCAGCGCCGCGGTCTGTCTGCTGGCGGCGATTCTGCTCCTGCTTTGCTGCCGCCGCGTCCGCATCGGCGCAACGCTCACCACCACAGGCCTCGCCGCGCTGCTGCTGCTGCTCCCTGCGCTGCTGCTCAACCTGCCGGGGCTGCTCCACCCGCTCTCGTCCATCGCGCAGGCGCAAGTCACCCGCGCATTGCTGCTGCTCGGCGGCGCACAGGCGGTTTTCGCCTTGGTGACGCTGCTGCCGGGCATCCTGCTGCTTCGGAGGGCACACGCATGATGCAGAAGAACACCATCACCGTCACGTCGGATAAAATTACCCAGCCGTTAACATTCGCATTTGCCGCGGATTTCCACAACGGCGATGCGGATGAGGCGCTTTCGCTCATGCGGGGCTGCGACGCGATTCTCATCGGCGGCGACCTCGTCAACCGCCACAGCCGCCACGGATGGCGCAATGCCGCGCGCTTCCTCGACCTTGCGCCGCGCGTCGCCCCCACGTTCTACAACCTCGGCAACCACGAGCGGCTGCTGCCCGACATCGCGGAATACCTTCCTTTGGTGCAGAAAAGCGACGTGACCGTACTGGACGACTGCTTTGTGGACTTCCGCGGCATCACCCTCGGCGGGGTCAGCAGCGCGCGGAAAATGCCGGGAATGCCGCCCGTTCGCGCGCAAATGGACGCAAAAAAGCCGTTCCTGCAAGCCATGGCGGCGCGGGACGGGTTCAAGCTGCTGCTCTGCCACCACCCGGAGTATTTCGCGCCGCTGGTGCAGGGGCTGGACATTGACCTGACGCTCGCGGGGCACGCGCACGGCGGGCAGGTACGCCTTGGCACGCATGGAATTTACTCGCCGGGTCAGGGGCTTTTCCCGAAATTGACGAGCGGGTTTTATTTTGATGACAAACTGTTCATCAGCCGCGGCATGACGAACTCCGCCTGTGCGCCGCGCCTGTGGTGTCCGTGCGAGCTGGTGATGGTGCGGCTGCTGCCCAATCGTGCTATATGATTAGGAAGCGATTTTACTGCTCATTGGAAGAATCCTGTCTGTTGAATCGTTGTATGGTTATCCACAGTTCGTCCCCAATTTCCGATTCACGAAGGAGGTTTCCGCATGAAAAAACTGCTTTGGGTGCTGATTTTGCTGCTGCTCCCGCTGACCGCCTTGGCGGAAGATGCCGAAAGTCGCCGCGACGGCGCGTTCTTCTACCAGATTGCGGATGGCGAAGCGATTCTGACTGGCTGCGACTGGGACGCGATGCAGGCGGATTCACTGTATATGTTCGCTGACCCGCCGGTTTCGCTGGAGATTCCGGCGACGCTGGGCGGCTATCCCGTCACGGCGATTGGCGGCTGGTTGTTCAGCTCGCTGGACGTCTGCCCCGTGGACGCGCCGTTCGAGGTTGTGTTCCCCGAAGGGCTTCGCGCGCTGGATGCCGACACCTTCGCCGAATGCTTCTATGCGGTGAAAGTCACCCTGCCCGCGACGCTGGAAATCATCCCGGAGGGCTGTTTCGACCAGATTTCCGCCGAAATCGAATTTCCGAACGGCAATCCGCGCTATTCCTGCGAAAACGGCTTCCTGATTGACAATACTACGCAGACGCTGCTGTACACCGCGCCGTCGAGCCACGGCAATCCGCTGCCCGCCGTCCGCCGCCTTGGCGACTGTTCGCTTGCCAACTGGCTCTGGGACGACGATGACGACCCCGTTCTGCCCGACACGCTGGAAAGTGTTGGCAGCTACATTTTCTATGACTGCGGCGTGACCCGCGTCACCTTCCCTGACGGCATCACCGAACTGTCGCCCTATACCTTCTATTGCACCGATTTGCAGGAAGTTCACCTGCCCGCGTCGCTGCGGGAAATCCCGGATTACTGCTTTTGGAACTGCCAGCTGACCGCGCTGACCATCCCCGACGGCGTGACCCGCATCGGCGCGCACGCGGTGGACTGGTTCACGGGCGAAATCATTGGGGCCGTCACCCTGCCCGCGTCGGTGGAATTTGTGGGTTATCGCGCGTTTCCGGACGAATGCGACGTGACGGCTTTGAACCCGCAGGTTCATTTTGAAACAGCCACGGAATATGCCGAGCGAATCCCCGAATATGACTGGTATGGCGACGAAGCGGCGGATGTCCTCTATTCGGATGGGCTGTTCGACTACGAGCTTTCGTCGCGCGGCGCGGTTCTGCTCGACTGTTCCCGCTTCTTTAACCAGCCAGAAGTCCCCGACGTGCTGGAAATTCCGTCAGAATTGGGCGGAACTCCTGTCGTGGCAATTGCGGCGAATGCGTTGAACACATCTGAATCCTGTGCCGATAGCCTTTTGTTCGACATTGTGCTGCCAGAGGGCGTTCAGCGTGTGGAAGCAGATGCGTTTCAATGCTGTCACGCAGCAACGCAGATTTCCTTTCCCTCCACGCTAACAATGCTCGCGGAAGGCAGTTTTTTTCACGTCTACGCGGAAATCGACTTTCCGAACGGCAACCCGCGCTATTCCTGCGAAAACGGCTTCCTGATTGACCGCGACACGCAGACGCTGCTGTACGCCGCGCCGTCCAGTCAGGGGCAGCCGATTCCCGCCGTCCGTCGCTTGGGCGATTCCGCGCTGGATAACTGGAAACCTGCGGGTAACGAAATCCGCCTGCCGGACACGCTGGAATCCATCGGTCCTTACGCCTTGGACGGGCAGTACACGGGCGATTTTTCCCCGCTGGCGGCGCTGATTCTCCCCGACGGCGTCCGCGAACTGTCCGATTGCAGCATTTACGGCTGCTGGGAGATTCAGCTGCTGCGCTTCCCGGCAACGCTGACGGAAATTCCCGCCTACTGCGTCGCAAACTGCGGGCTGGGCGCGGTGGAAATCCCGGAGGGCGTGACGCGCATCGGAGAATTTGCCTTCTACTACTACGATTGGGAGCAGACGGAATTGTGCGCCGTCACCCTGCCCGCGTCGGTGGAATTTGTGGGCTTCCGCGCCTTCCCGGACGAATGCGAAATCACCGCGCTAAACCCCGACACGCACTTTGAAACAGAGGAAGAAATCAATCAGCGAAATCCCGATTGGGCGTATCGCATCCCCTAACAATCAAGAAAGGTCGTTTTCCGCATGAACGAACTCGATTCGCTTCTTCGCGCCGCCGGGCGCATGATGCTCGATTACCAGTCCCCGAAGGTGTTCAGCAAGGGGCATCACGCCGATTTCGTCACCGAGGCGGACATTGCGGTGCAGTCTTATCTCGTGGACGCGCTGCAAAAGGCGTATCCGCGCGCGAAATTCCTCGCCGAGGAGGAGGAGCGGCATGTCCTCACCGACGCGCTGACCTTCATCATCGACCCCATCGACGGCACGACGAACTACTTCCGCCGCCGCCGCTGCTCGATGATTTCCATCGGCGCGGTAGAAAATAAACTTCCCGTTTTCGGCGGGCTGTACGACCCCTACACGGACGAAATGTACCTCGCGGAACGCGGCAAGGGCGCGACCTGCAACGGCGAGCGCATCCGCGTGTCGGACACGTCCCTTGACAAGGCGCTGATTGGCTTCGGCTCTGCGCCGTACTACGAGGAGTTGTTTTCGCTGACCGGGCGGACAGTTTCGACGCTGCTGCCGAAAATCGCCGATGTGCGCCGGACGGGCAGTGCCTGCCGGGAACTGTGCGACGTGGCGCGCGGCATCAGCGATGGGCACTTCGAGTGGCGGCTCCAGCCGTGGGACTACTGCGCGGGGACGCTGCTGATTGAGGAAGCCGGCGGGCGCTGCGGCGACATCCGCGGCGGAAGCGTCGTCTACGACCGCCCGATGGCGCACATGGCGGCGAACGCGCGCATTTTCGATAATCTGCGCGAAGTGCTGCAATCAGCGGATTGCGAAAATCCCGATTCTATGGTATAATCAGGGTATCAACCTGAAAAGGAGCGACTGACATGATTCCGACCCCGCACATTACCGCCAAGGAAGGCGATTTCGCCCGCACTGTCCTCATGCCCGGCGACCCGCTGCGCTCGAAGTTCATTGCGGACAACTACCTCGAAAACGCCGTGCTGGTCAACAACACGCGCGGCGTGCAGGGCTACACCGGCACCTACAAGGGCAAGCGCGTGTCCGTGATGGCGTCCGGCATGGGTATGCCCTCCATCGGCATCTACTCCTATGAGTTGTTCAAGTTCTACGGTGTGGAAAATATAATCCGCGTCGGCACGGCGGGGATGCTCAGCCAGAAGCTGAAAGTGCGCGACATCGTGCTGGGCATGAGCGCGTACACGAACAGCAATTTCGGGCAGCAGTACGGTTTCCGTGGGAACGTTGCGCCTTGCTGTTCCTACGCGCTGCTTTCTGCCGCAATGGAAGCGGCCAAGAAGCTCGGCGTGACCCCCGTGCCGGGTGCGCTGTACTCGTCGGATATTTTCTATGACGAATCGCAGCCGTCACCGGGGCAGGTGCTGCAAGGCCTGGGCGTGCTGGCGGTGGAGATGGAGGCGGCGGCGCTGTACCTGAACGCGGCGCGGCTGGGCAAGAACGCGCTGACCATCTGCACCATTTCCGACAATCCCTTCACGGGCGAGGAGCTGGATGCCGAAGCGCGGCAGAACACCTTCACGCAGATGATGGAGATTGCGCTGGAAATTGCGTAATATAGTAGGGCGAAGCACCAAAAAAGCTGCACGCGGAAGGAGCATGGAAGCGCGACCAACTCAATCGCGAAAAAGGGTCAAGGGACGCTGTCCCTTGCAGGGTGCAGGGACAGCGTCCCTGCTGGGGTTTGGGGCAACGCCCCAACTGCTCCGCGGGAGATCAGTATGTCAAACGCGCTCAACAAAAGTGCAGGCAGCGAAGCGTCCCTGCCAGTAACTTTGCGCGTCCGCAGACGCGCCCCAAGCTGCTCTTCCCCCAAAATTCCGTGAAAACCTTACTATCCGCATACAAAAAACCGACAGGGCGAAATTGCTCTGCCGGTTTTTTTGATACTGCTGATATTACCCGCTGATTACACCGCGCCCTGCGCCATCATCGCGTCGGCAACCTTCAGGAAGCCCGCAATGTTCGCACCCGCGACGTAATCGCCTTCCTTGGCGTACTCGTGCGCCGCCAAATCCACCTTGGCGAAGATGTTCACCATGATGTCCTTCAGCTTCGCGTCCACTTCCTCGAACGTCCAGCTCAGGCGCTGGCTGTTCTGGCTCATTTCCAGCGCGGAAACCGCCACGCCGCCCGCGTTGGCAGCCTTCGCCGGGGCAAACAGCACGCCCGCCTGCTGGAACGCCGCGGTGGCTTCCAGCGTCGAGGGCATGTTCGCGCCTTCGCCGACTGCTTCCACGCCGTTGGCAATCAGCGCCTTGGCGGATGCTTCGTTGATTTCGTTCTGCGTTGCGCAGGGCAGGGCAATCTGGCAGGGAATCGTCCAGATGCCGGAGCAGCCCTCGGTGTAGGTCGCGGTCGGAACCGCCTTGACATACTCCTTGATGCGCTTGCGCTCCACTTCCTTCAGCTGCTTGACCACATCCAGCTTAATGCCGTCGGGGTCGTAGATGTAGCCGTTGGAATCGCTCATGGCGACGACCTTCGCGCCCATCTCGGTAATCTTCTGCACCGCATAGATGGCGACGTTGCCCGAACCGGACACGACAACCGTCTTGCCCGCAATGGCCTTGCCGTTGCGCTCCATCATCGCCTGCGTGAAGTAGCACAGGCCGTAGCCGGTGGCCTCCTTGCGCGCGAGGCTGCCGCCCCACGTCAGACCCTTGCCGGTCAGCACGCCTTCATACAGCCCGGTGATGCGCTTGTACTGGCCGTACAAGTAGCCGATTTCGCGTGCGCCGACGCCAATATCGCCCGCCGGCACGTCGGTGTCCTTGCCGATGTAGCGGTACAGCTCAGTCATGAAGGACTGGCAGAAGCGCTGCACTTCGTTGTCGCTCTTGCCCTTGGGGTCGAAGTCGGAGCCGCCCTTGCCGCCGCCGATGGGCAGACCGGTCAGGCTGTTCTTCAAAATCTGCTCAAAGCCAAGGAACTTCAAAATCGACTGGTTGACGCTGGGATGCAGGCGCAGACCGCCCTTGTACGGGCCAATCGCGCTGTTGAACTGCACGCGGTAGCCGCGGTTGACCTGCACCTTGCCCTGATCGTCGATCCACGGCACACGGAAGGTGATGATGCGCTCCGGCTCCACGAAGCGTTCGAGCAGTCCCGCCGCTTCATACTTCTCTTCGTTCCGTTCGATAACGGGCTTAAGGGTCGTCAAAATTTCGGTCGCTGCCTGAATGAATTCCGGCTCGTGGGCATAGCGAACCTTCAAATCGTCAAGAACGCGCTGGCAATAATTCGCCATGATGCAGGACTCCTTTCAAATCATAAACATGCTGATTTATCGGCGCAGAACCCGCCGATGCGGAGTCCCGACGCCCTTGTCGAGAGGCGATACTTTCGCCTTTCACGTTTTTCATCATACACCATGCGGGCGCATATGGCAAGGGCTTTTGCTGCACTAATTATGTTTTTCTGGATGACAGCGGCGGCGATTTTGCATTTTCGCCGTTTTTTTTGCCCCTTGACAGGAAAAAACGGGTGTGATACCATGTGTTCATGCAAGAAAAGCGCGGAGGTGAACGTCCGCGAATGAAGGAGGTATCCACTTTTCATGAACACACAGGTTTTGCAAGGGCTGCTCGTGCCCTTTCTCGGCACAACGCTGGGCGCTGCGCTGGTTTTCTTCCTCAAGCGCGACTTGCCAGAAAAGGTGCAGAAGGGCTTGAGCGGCTTCGCGGCGGGCGTGATGGTTGCGGCAAGCATATGGAGCCTGCTGATTCCGGCGCTGGAAGGCGCGGCGGACTTGGGCGCATGGTCGTTCCTGCCCGCGACGATCGGGTTCTGGCTGGGGATTCTCTTCCTGCTGCTGCTCGACCGCCTCGTCCCCCACGTCCACCTGGACGGCGAACAGGAGGGGCTGCGCGCGTCGCTCCCCCGGTCGATGATGGTTGCGCTCGCCGTCGCGCTGCATAATCTGCCAGAGGGCATGGCGGTCGGCGTGGTCTACGCGGGCAGTATGCAGCCGGAGCAGGTCGGCAGCGTATCTTTCGCCAGCGCGTTCGCCCTTGCCGTCGGCATCGCCCTGCAAAACGTGCCCGAAGGCGCGATTGTCGCCATGCCCCTGCGTCAGGCGGGCATGAGCCGCGTAAAGGCGTTCACGCTGGGGATGCTTTCCGGCGCGGTTGAGCCGCTGGGCGCGCTGCTGACCATCGGGCTGGCGGCGGTTTTCGCCCCGATGATGCCCGTGATGCTGTCCTTCGCCGCGGGCGCGATGCTCTACGTCGTCGTCGAGGAGCTTGTGCCGGAGATGGCGCAGGGCACGCACACCAATGTCGGCACGGTGCTGTTCGCCGTCGGATTTTCGCTGATGATGGCGATGGATTACATCCTATAAAGGAGAACTAACATGAAACGAATTTTGCCGCTTCTGCTGATTTTGCTGCTGATTTTGACGGGCTGTTCCGCCAAGAATGCGGACTCCCCCGCTGCCGATGCGCCGACGGACACGCCCCTGACCGGCATATCCTACGTCCAAATCGACGTGAAGGACTACGGCACGATTGTCGCGGAGCTGTACGCCGACACCGCACCCATCACCGTCGCGAACTTCCTTTCCCTCGTGGACAGCGGCTTCTACGACGGCTTGACCTTCCACCGCATCATTTCCGGCTTCATGATTCAAGGCGGCGACCCGAACGGCAACGGCACGGGCGGTTCAAGCCAGCGGATTAAGGGCGAATTCAGCGCCAACGGCGTGCAGAACGACCTAAAACACACGCGCGGCGTCCTGTCGATGGCGCGGTCAAGCGCGATGGACAGCGCCAGCAGCCAATTCTTCATCATGCACGCGGATGCGCCGCATTTGGACGGGCAGTACGCCGCGTTCGGCAAGGTCATCAGCGGGATGGAGGTTGTGGATGCGATTTGCGAGCATACGCCGGTGACGGATCGGAATGGGACGGTCGCCAAGGCGAATCAGCCGGTGATTGAACGGATTATCCGGGTAGAAAAGCCGGAGGAATAAGGGAAAAGGAAATGCCCCGACAGCGCAAAAAACTGCCGGGGCATTTGTTGTATGGGAAGCGCAACCAAGTCGGGCAGCCAAAAAGGGTCAAGGGGCAATGCCCCTTGCAGGGTGCAGGGGCGGCGCCCCTGCTGGGGTTTGGGGCAACGCCCCAACTGTTCCTCGTCAAACCAATTCAAAAGGAACAGCCCACAAAGGTGCAGGCAGCGAAGCGTCCCTGCCAGTAACTTCGCGCGTCCTCAGACGCGCCCCCCAAGCCGCTTTACCCAACAACTGTGCTGTGTCGCGCCAAATGGGCGCGACCAAGTTGCTGGTCTTGCGACCATAGCCACTCTTTCCCAAACGCAGGGGATTTCGCTCCTGCGGGAGCGACAAGGGGGCTTTGCGGTCGCCCCCTTGACCCCTTCGCAGTGCACTCCCATGTTTATTGGCTTTTATCGGAGCATTAAGAACAGAATGCGGTTTTCCTGCTTAATTCCTAATTGCTCACGCTTCCGCCTGTTCCTGCGCCAGCGTGTCAATCACCGCTTCGGAGGCATTCGGGTAGAACGCCGCCGCGCCCAGCTGGTCGGTCAGACCGACTTTCTGGAAGAAGCCCGCGACGTTCTCATGCACGCCGCAAATCGAGACGGTCACGCCCTTCTGCGCAATCAGCGCGCACACCTCCATCAGCGTCTGCACGCCGGAGATGTCGGTCGCGGACACGCCGCGCAGGGAGAGAATCAGGTGCTCACAGCCGGTAAAATCCACTGAAAGCAGCTTCCGTTTCAAATCCGCGCAGTTCGCGAAGAACAGCGAACCGTTCACATAGCTGACGAGGATGCTTTTCGCGCGGGATTCATCCACCGGCTTGCCCATGCGGTGCAGGCGCTCCAGACGCACCTTGTCCACCGGCTCGGTTTCGATGGTCAGGCGCGCGGCGTTCCAGACGAACATCAGCAGCGCGGTCACAATGCCGATGACGATGGCGACGGTCAGGTCAAAGACGACGGTGGACACCATCGTAATCAGGAACTGCGCGACGCCCGTCCACACCTTGCGGCTGAAAATCGTCTTGATGCCGTGCCACTCGTTCATGCGCCACGCCGTCACCATCAGCACACCCGCCAGCGCGCTCAGCGGCAGGCGGCTCATCACGCCGCCCAGCAGCACCATCGCCAGCAGCAGCACCAGCGAATGCACAACGCCGGTCACGCGGGTCTGCTCGCCGGACTTGATGGCGACGGACGTGCGGGCAATCGCCGCCGTTGCGGGCACGCCGCCGAAAAACGGCAGCAGGATGTTGCCCACGCCCTGCGCAATCAGCTCACGATCCGCGTCGAAGGCTTCGTCCTTCATGCGGGACGCGCTTGCGCCGCACAGCAGCGACTCAATCATGCCCAGCATGGCGATGGAGACAATCGGGCTGACGAGGTTTTGGAGCATGTCGAGGTTGACCGCGCCGAGGTTCAGGCGGTTGTCCAGCATCAGGCTTTTCGGGATGTCCCCCACCTTCGCCAGCGAATCGAACCCCGCGATTTCGGTCACGATGGTCGCCAGAATAATCGCCAGCAGCGACCCCGGCACCTTCGCGTTCAGCTTCTTCGGCCAGAAGACCATGAACAGCACAACCAGCAAACCGATGGCGACCGCCTGCCAGTTGGGGGTAAATCCGACGCTGGTGTAGCTCCACAGCTTTTCCAGCGCGCTTGTGCCGACGGAGTGCGTGCCGAAGAAGTTGTCCACCTGCCCCAAGGCGATGATAATCGCGATGCCGCTGGTGAAGCCCATGACGACGCTGGTCGGGATGAAGTTGACGAGCTTGCCGAGGCGGAGGATGCCCGCCAGCAGGATAATCACGCCCGCCGCAAGCGACGCGACGAACACGCCCTGCAAGCCGTACTGGGCGACGATGCCGATGAGGATGGCGCTCATGGCCCCGGTCGGGCCGCTGATTTGGAAGGACGCGCCGCCAAGCAGCCCGATGACAAGTCCGCCGATGATGGCGGTGACAAGCCCCGCGGCGGCGTCCGCACCGGAGGACACGCCGAATGCGAGGGCAAGCGGCAGCGCCACCGCCGCCACTGTGATGCCGCTCAGGATGTCCTTGAGGAGTTTGCCGGCGTTGTAGCCGGAGAATTCGTGTCTCAGGTCGGTAATGTACTTTTTGAGCATTTTTGCTTTCCTTGCTTCCTCTATCTCTCCAACAATGTTGACTTTTCTTCCAAACTGGTCTTTGTCGCAATTCCAGAGGGCTTTCCGATCGCCCTCTGGACTCCTTCGGCGTCTCCCATGTTTATTGGTTTCACGCGAAAGTTTTTATACTATTTCCAAATGAAAATGCGCCAAGATGCGCGGCGAATTTTTCGTTCTGGCTAACGGGAACGAAATGCAGCGTAGCAGCGCTACGCTAAATGGAGTGAGCGGACGCCAGAACGAAAAAGGCGCAAGCAGATGGCGCAGGTGAATCTGGAAATAGTATTAGTTCGTGTGCTGATGACCAGTCTGGACAAAAAGAAACCTATCCCACCATTGAATTTGTGAGTACCCTGCCCCGAAAAAAGGGCAAAAAAACGTCCGGCGCTGAAACACGGTTTCAACATCGGACGAATTTGTGCTATGAAACGCTTGGGCGACAATTACGCCTTGGCGATTTCCACGAGCTTGGTGAAAGCAGCTGCATCGTTCACAGCCAGATCCGCGAGAATCTTGCGGTTGACGGTGATGTTGTGCTTCTTCAGACCATTGATGAACGTGGAATAGCTCATGCCGTTCAGGCGAGCAGCGGCGTTGATACGGGTGATCCACAGGGAGCGGAAATCACGCTTGCGCAGCTTGCGGCCCTTGAAGGCATAGCGCAGGGAACGAGCAACCTGTTCGGACGCGGCGCGGTACTGCTTGGACTTTGCACCCCAGTAGCCCTTTGCCAGCTTCATGACCTTGCGGCGCTTCTTCAGAGCGTTCACAGATCTCTTAATACGTGCCATTGTGAGTATCCTCCTTGCCAGCGAATGGGCTTAATTACTTGTAGGGCAGCAGCTTGTGGATGGTCTTGGCTTCCGCCGCGTTGTCCACAATGCCGTCAGCGCGCAGGTGACGGGTGCGCTTGGTGGTCTTGAGGCGAACCTGATGGTTGGCGTTCATCTGCTTATGCTTCACGATACCGGTCTTGGTAAAGGAAAAGCGCTTGGCAGCACCACGGTGAGACTTCTGCTTAGGCATGGTGTAGTCCTCCTTCCAATGCTGATAAAACGGGGCGCAGGCAAGCTGCGATAGCCGTTTTATTCCTGTTCTTGATTCCCCTTGGCGTTTTCGCGGGCGGCCTTCTTTTCAGCGAAGGAAGCCTTTGCCGCCTTGGGGGCCAGGATCATAATCATATGACGGCCGTCCATCATGGGACGGCGCTCCACCGAGCTGACCTCGGCGCAGCGGGCCGCGAAGTCCTGCATGACCTGCATGCCGATTTCGCTATGGGTGATCTGGCGGCCACGGAAACGGATGGACACCTTCACCTTATCGCCACCCTGAAGGAACTTCTGCGCCATTTTCGCCTTCGTGAGAACGTCGTTCTCCTCGATGGTGGCGGACAGCTGAACCTCCTTGGTTTCGACGACCCGCTGATTCTTCCGGTTTTCGCGTTCGCGCCGCGACTGTTCGTAGCGGTACTTGTCATAGTCCAGCAGTTTGCAGACCGGCGGTTTTGCCGTGGGCTGGATTTTGGCGAGGTCGAGGCCGCGCTCTTCCGCCAGCTCCATCGCCTTGGCTGTTGGCATGACGCCGAGCTGTTCGCCGTTTTCGTCAATCAGGCGGACTTCCCGGTCGCGGATTTCCTCATTGATCATCAGATCGAGTGCTATGTCCATACACCTCCCAATTTTCGTTGAAGCCAGCGTTTTCTGCTCCATACCACAGAAAAAGCGGCGGGTGACTCCACCCGTCGCTGACATGCAGTTTGCGCCTTTTTCGGCGGTCAATCCGCCTAAAAGGGAAAAAGCCTGTGAACCCGGCAGCATACGCCGCGCAAGGTGAGAGACGGGCAAGCCTCTGCTTCAAACGTGGATATTGTAGCACAGGGGAAGCGGTTTGTCAAGGGGGATTGGGCGGATTTTTTGCGTGAAGCCGGAGTTTTTTCCGCGAAAACGGGCGCAGACCGCCCGCTGGGGAAGTCTGCGCCCACTGATTTTACTCGATGTACGGCGTGCCGTGCGGGATGCCCTGCTTCTCCGCCCACTGCCACGCATAGCTGCCGACGCTGGCGAAGATGACGACATCCGGCGTGTTCTCGAACGCATCTTCCGCGATGTGGGACACGGAGTCCGGCAGGGTGATGCACTTCAGGTTCGCGCAGTCCGCAAAGGCGCGCGTGCCAATGACTTGCAGTCCATCCGGCGCAACGACTGCCTGAATCGTGCTGTTGCCCACGAACGCCTCGTCATCCACATAGAACGTCGATGCGGGCAGCTTCACCTGCGGCAGCCCGATGCCCGTGAACTGCTCAGTGATGAAGCCCTGAATGTGGATTTCCAAAGCATCAGCATACGCATACCAGCTGCCGTCGAAAGACGCAGCCACGCCAAGTTCCGTTCCAGTGCCCGACGGTTCATTGTAGCCCCACTGGCTGTACTGGACATTCGTGCCGTCCACCCACCTCCACGAGCCGCTTGTGTTGCTTGCGCCAATCCACGCCTTGTCGACGGTCGAGGTGGCATTCAGCAGCTGCTCAATAATCTTCTGTTCCGCGTCGTTGTGGACGATGGCAAGGCGCTTTCTGACGGCTGTGCCACCATTCGTGTTCCAGTTGTCCGAGAACCAGTGGTTCGCGCCGCTCCAGCTGTTGTAACCGCCGTAGAGCGTGTAGGTGATACCGTTGTGGGAAAGCGTTTGACCCGTAGTCGCAAGCTGACCGCTAAGCGTGCTGTATACGTCATCCCCGGCAAGTTTCATCCAACCGCAATGCTGCGTTTCGACATAATCCGCTTCGCCGTAAACCGGACACCAGAGTTGTTCATTCTCATCCACGACAAGTGTGCTGGAATCATACCAGAAGTCGCGATGCTGCGCAAGTACTTACCGATACTTCATTCGGCACTGCGTACAGGAGAATCCCATCAGATGTTTCTACTCCCGCATATCTCCAGCCGGGCTGGCAGTACGCCGCCGGATCGCTGCCGAATCATCCGATGCGTATCTCGCAGAAAGCTCAATATAAAACGCTTTAGCTGATGTTTCCGTCGACACCGTTGATGTTATTTGGCGCGTATCTCCAGGCGCAAGCGTAACAAGCGCACCATCGGGCAATTCCGTGTTTCCATCCTTTAGCGTAATACCTGTTACCGCGTTCGGTTCACGCATTGAGGTTACTTTGCTCCAATCAATATGATAGTAGCCCAAAATGCCAGACCAAACAGTACAGCCAGTTTCATCATCTTCCCAATATTCAATTGTTGTTTTGGTAGTGTTATAGTTGCTTACCGTAACAACAGAACCCCAGTTTCCGCTAACAAAGGTCACCACTTTCGAAGTCGGATTGTACGCTGTAACAATGCCGACATGTTGCCAATGTGAAAAATACGTTTTCCCTGCTGCATCCTTATAGCTGTTAAGTACAATAATGTCGCCAACTTGCGGCGTATAATTGGGGTTTGCCTCGTACAAGGATTTATACTGCGCATATGACCCAACATACTTATCTGCTGGAAGCACTGGATGGAAGCTACTTGTTGCCGGAGCGTATAAATCCGCCGTCATTGTCAGGTTTTGGTTTGGGATAACGCTTTCCGGTATGTTGCACTGTTTGGCTACCACTGCAACAAACGCAACGCACCAAGCACCGCCGCTTAGAAAGAGGTTTGTTCCAGAATACAATTCTTTGCCAAATGCCGTATCCCCCGTTTTCGCAAACAGCATCGCCGCAGCCGCGAACTGCTGCCCCTTATCCGTCGCCGCCAGCGCCTTCCCCTCCCCCCAGCGGCGTCCAGCCAAACATCAACGCCGCTGCAATCAGCAGTGCTGACAGGATTCGTTTGCTTCCATCGAGCCAACTCGTTTTCATGGTTTCTCTCCTCCCCTATTCGTCCGGCTACACCCATTGCTGCGGACAGCATCCACCAGAGGCGCTGCACCGATGCTGTTCATACGCAAATTATACCTGACAAAAATCAACATATCAAAACCATCCAGCATAAATGTGGAAATTTAGCGGATAAATTGACATGTTTCGTTCGCGCGGCATGTCATTGCGCCATGTAACCTGTTTTTTCTCGCGGTTACACGGTTTTCTTACGCATGAAATAACGCTGTTTTTTTGAACCGCAAGTATATCGTTTTCGGCTAAAAACAGACGCGAATAGACAGGGCCTTTTGTGAAAAGCTGCCGCCATCTTTCCTGAAATTTCCTGAAAACTTTCGGAATCACGCGGAGTATCGAAAGAATTTCGGAAAACCGATGTAACTTCGTTTCAATTAACCCATGTGTGTGGTATGATTAGTGCATCAGATGACGCCGAAACGTACATCTAAGCGCATCGGGGCTGCTGATGGGGTTCCCCTCCCCCTCATAATGGGAAATTTCAAGCAACAAAGGAGGCTGCAAGGGATGGCTCGGAAGTATATGAAAATTGCCATGGTCGGACATAAGCGCGTACCGTCCCATGATGGCGGCATCGAGGTTGTGGTGGGCGAACTGGCCAAGCGCATGGTGGCGCAGGGGCATTCCGTGACGTGCTATAACCGAACCGACAAGCAGCAGCCGCAGCCCGAAAATTTCAACGGCATCAGCCTGAAGTATGTACCGACCATCCAGAAGAAGGGGCTGGCGGCGGTTTCCGCAAGTTTCTTCGGCTGCCTTTGCGCGGCGGTGGGCAATTATGACGTGGTGCATGTGCACGCGGAAGGCCCGGCGCTGTTCTGCTGGCTGCCGAAGCTGATGGGCAAGCGCGTCATCGTGACGGTACACGGGCTGGACTGGACGCGCGCGAAATGGCAAAACGGCATTGCGTCCAAGTGCATCAGGTTGGGCGAAAAGATGGCGGTTCGCCACGCGGATGAGCTGATTGTGCTGAGCCACGGCATGAAGCAGTATTTTGCGGACACCTATGGGCGCGAGACGTTGCTGATTCCCAACGGCGTGCCGAGCTACCAGCCGTGCGCGCCGGAGCTGATTCGCCAGTACGGGCTGGAAAAGGACAACTACATCCTCTATCTGGGGCGCATCGTGCCGGAAAAGGGCGAACACTACCTGATTGAGGCGTACAAGCATCTGCCGACGGACAAGAAGCTGGTCATTGCGGGCGGCGCGTCCGACTCACAGGAATATTTCGACGAGCTGCGCGAAATGGCAAAGGACGACGACCGCGTGATATTCCCCGGCTTTGTGCAGGGGCAGCTGCTGGCGGAATTGTACAGCAACGCTTACACCTACGTCCTGCCCAGCGACGTCGAGGGGATGCCCCTTTCGCTGATGGAGGCGATGAGCTACGGCTGCTGCGTGCTGACAAGCGACATCGACGAGTGCGCCTCCGTCGTTCAGGAGCACGGCGTGACCTTCCGCCGCGGCAATATCGACGATTTGCGCGCAAAGCTGGCGGATTTGCTGGCGAATCCGGCGAAGGTGGCAAAGTACAAGGCGGAAGCGCCGGATTACATCTGCCATTTGCACAACTGGGACACGGTGACGCAGCGGACGCTGGCGGTCTATCGCGGGGCTGTACCGCAGGAAGAGCCGCATCGGGATTTGCTGCCGGCAGCGCTGGCGGCTGAGCTGGCAAAGCGCGAGTCACTTGTGCGCGGCAAATAAAAAATCAGCATATATAAAGGAAGCGACTGCGACGGGCGCTTCCTTTTTTCGTGCATCCGCGCCTCCCCGGCTTGCTTTTTTGGCGATTGTGCTGTACAATAGGAAGATGGATGAGCCTACACAAGGAGGTGAGGACAGCATGTACGGCAAAGCCAAAGTCGGCAGGCCCGATTGGTACATGATGGGCATCTGTATCGTATTCGCTTTGACATTCAGCCTGCGCAGCGTGCCGCTGGCGGTGCTTCTGCTGCTGTTCATGCCTTTTTCGCTGCTCTCCCTCACGGGGGAACTGCCCCTGCCGACCCGCAACGCGCCAATCTCCCAGACATTGCTCTGCATCAGCATCCCGCTGCTCGTCATCGGCGCATTTTCCTCTCTGCTGCTCCTCCTGCCGAAGCTGCTCATTCCGTCCGCCTGCGTCTGGCTCTTCGGCGGCGCGCTGATGCTGTTCCTGCCGCCCGGCGCCTTCCGCAAATCGCGCATGGCAATGTATTGGGCGGTGATTTGCTTCGCCGCCGTCGTCGCGCTGCTGATAATGCTCCTTCAGCGCTATCAGGCGTACGGCGACCTGTATGAGGGCTTGTCCTATGACATTCTGCGTGTCATGATGAACGCACGGACGCGCCCGCAGGTGCTGTATTCCGCGTATGTGTCCGGGCTGGCGGCGCTGGATGCAAAACGCACGGCGGCGCTGGAAAGTCTCGCGGCGCTGACGGGCGGAAACGTGCTGCCGTGGCTGTCCGAGGATGTACTGCAGCAGCTGGAATGGAGTCTGCGCGCAACGATTGAGAGAACGCTGCCATCCATCATGCCTGACCTGCTGGTCAAAGGAATCATGGCGTTTTCGCTGGGGATGCTGTTGTGCTGGCGCAAATTTCCCGATGCGGAGGACACGCCGACCACCGACCGCTGGTTCATGCCCACCCCGCTGGGCATCAGCATGGCGGTGCTGCTGCTTCTGAGCGCGGCGCAGCTGTTTACAACGAACGCGACAGTTGCGCTGGCGGCTTCGCTGCTGGGCAGTGTGGCGTTCTGGAGCTTCGCGGTGCAGGGCGTTTCGGCGCAGAATTTCGCCATGATACGCGCGGGTGCAACGCGCGGCCGCCGCTGGTTTCTAACCATCCTGATGGTGCTGTTCGTGCCGATTCTGCCAATGTTCGCGGGCTGCGTTGACCAAATCCGCGACCCGCGCGGACTGCGCGACGACCGCCATCGAAAAGACGATGATTTTTCTAATTTTTAAGATTTAAGGAGGATACAGATTATGAAGGTTATTTTGCTGGAAGATGTGAAGGGTGTCGGCAAGAAGGATCAGATTGTGAATGCGGCGGATGGCTACGCGCGCAACTTCCTGTTTCCCAAGAAGCTGGCGGTGGAAGCGACCCCAGGCGCGATGAAGGGCGTTGAGAAGATGCGCAAGGCGGAAGCCGAACGCGAGGCCCAGCGCCGCGCCGACGCGACGGCACAGGCGGACGCCCTGCGCGGCAAGGTCATCAGCATGTCGGTGAAGTGCGGCGCACAGGGGCGGCTGTACGGCTCGATTACGAGCGCGGAAGTTGCCGAGCAGCTGAAGGCGCAGCACGGCGTTGCGGTGGACAAGCGCGACATCAAGTGCGAGAACATCCGCGCCGTCGGCGATGTGGAGATTGAGGTGCGCCTGTACAAGGACATCTCCGCGAAGATGGTTGTGCATGTGGAAGCGGCGGCGGTGAAGTAAGGCCGTCACCGCCGGGGGGCTGCCCCCGGTCTGCCGGAAGGTTTTCTTCCTATTATAATGGATTTTGTTTGCAGCAGGGGTTTCGCCTCTGCGGAGGCGAGGAGGGGGCTTTCCGATCGCCCCCTCCACCCCTTCGGGTGCACACTCCCATACTTGATTTTTACCGAAACTTGTTATAGTTTGTGAACCTTCCGTTTTCCCCAACTAACATAACACAACCAGCAACATCCGGAGTGCACGCGAAGGAGTCCAGAGGGCAACCGCGGACTTCGTCCGTTTCCATTGCCCTCTGGAAGCCGCACGCGAAACCTGTATGCAGAGGTCACCAACTCAATCGCGCGAAAGGGAGTCCAGAGGGTCGAAGACCCTTTGGCGGG
>OLNY01000544.1_pt1 | contig 34430 bp, 29 predicted proteins | sample 1671981 | NCBI WGS metagenome assembly OLNY01 (sample SAMEA3136632, study PRJEB25190) | human gut metagenome | biome: human gut; feature: human-associated habitat; material: faeces | place: Austria | collected 2013
TATCTTCAATATCAACGTTATCCCATGGCAGAATAATACACAACACATCGTATAACAGATTTAATAACAATATCTGTATCGCAGTCATTGGAAGGAATGGCAAGAATGCGCTAGCACATACAATGGATAGAATATTGCCGAAGTTGGAACTAGCAGTAATCTTGATGTATTTCAGCATATTCGTAAATGTTTTTCTTCCTTCTACAATTGCTTCTTCTAAAACACCAAGATCTTTCTGTAAAAGAATGACATCTGCCGCATCTTTTGCAGCATCCACTGCATTATCGACAGAAATTCCTACATTTGCTTCACTCAGGGCTGGAATATCATTGATGCCATCTCCTAGAAATCCTACGGTATGTCCGTTCTGCTTTAATATATCTACGATACGGTATTTCTGTCCTGGGGTGAGTTCACAGAATACATGTACTTGTTCTACAACATCAGCTAATTGCAGATCTGTCAGCTCATCAATCATTGCACCTGTATAGATAAAATGCGATGAAATTCCAACTCTACGACATACGGATATTGCAACATCTTTCTGATCGCCGGTGAGTATTTTTGGAACGACTTTCAATCTCTGCAATGCCTCAATGGAAGCTTTGACTGTTTTCTTTGGAGCATCAAAGAATGCCAGGTATCCCATTAAGATAAGATCTTCTTCATCTGATGGTTCAACATGTGTTTTGGTTGAGAGATTTTTCTTTGCGATGGCTATGACTTTCATACCATCCTTTAACATCTCATCAACAATGGCATTGACACTTTCTATCTTGTCTTCTTCCATTGGCATTACTTGATGACGATATTCAATGTATTTGCATCTTTTCGTGATATGAGAGACTTCACCTTTGACAATGAGTATATTTTCATCATCATTTTTGACTAGCGTACTTACAATTTTTCTAGAATAATCGAATGGAATTTCATCTGTTTTCTGATAGTTTTGAATCAAGTCTTGAAAATACTTCTCTTTTCCTGGCATAGATTCACATGCCACGATTGCATGATCAATTGGATTGCGTACACCAGAATGATAATAACTATTTAAATAAGCATAATCTAAAACTTCACTGCTTTCATTTCCAAGTACATCCATATAGTATTCCAGTAAAATATTTTCATTTGTTAATGTACCTGTTTTATCCATGCATAGTACATCCATACTTCCAAATCCCTGCATGGCATTGATATCTTTAATGATTGTTTCTTTCCGTGACATGATAAGACTGCCTCTGGCAAGACACGCACTGATGACCATCGGCAGCATTTCTGGAATTAAACCAACCGCAACAGATAAAGCAAATGTAAAAGATTCGAGCCAGTTGCCACCGGTGATGCCTAGTAGAATGAATACGATTGGAATTAAAATTGCAATGAATCTTAGCATGACAAATGCAATGGAATTGGCACCTTTCTGAAAGTCATCTTTTTCGTTCAGATCTTTGGAAAGAAAGCTTCCATAGAGCGTATCTTTACCTGTAGCGATTACAATGCCTTCTAGCTGTCCACTGATAATTGTTGTCGCCATAAAGGCAAGATTATCTATCTGCATTAAATTTACATCACAGTTGTATTTCAGCTTCTCTGCATGTTTTTCTAGAATTGTGCTTTCACCTGTAATTGCAGCTTGAGAAATAAATAAGTCATGTACATCAGTTAAACGTAGATCTGCAGGAACACGATCTCCTGCAGATAGAAATACAACATCTCCAACAACGAGCTCTTTCGCAGGTATTGTTATCATTTTACCATCTCGTTTGACTTTGATCGTTTCATGAATCATTCGATCCAGCTGCATAGAAGCATTCATTGCGCGTAATTCCTGAATAAAACGAATGATTCCACTGATTAAGATCATGATAAAAAAAATGATTGTGGTTGTAGCATTTTTGGAATAATGAGATCTTAAAAACACATCTGTAATCAATGAAATGATTCCGATTACAAATAGAATCATATGAAATGGATTGATAAATGCACGACGCAGTCGATACATCATTGTATCTCGATGCTGTTGTTCATCAAAACAATTGGAACCAAATATTTTACGCTTTGTTTCAATCTGTGCAGATGATAAACCATTTTCAGATGTTTCCAAGTCATGATAAATCTTAGATATATCTAAAAATGCATATCGTTTGATACGACGATCAATGAATTTTGTTTTCAGCACAAGGAGTCCTCCTTTGTACCTTTAGTTTAACATTGTACATATTGATTATGTTGTCTTATTTCTTGCTTTTTTCTTGTTTTTTTAGATGAAAATGAAGTTTTGTATATGAGAAATTTTATTTGAATTCATCACACATTTCTACACATTGTTTCAAAAGTATTTTCATGTCTCTTATAGTAAAATATAAGTGGCAGAAATGCCATGAGTTACCAGAAACGGTAGGCGGTTGGCTCCCTCAATTGTTAGCTTCATAGAAAGGAAAACAAGAGAGGGTTCTTTTCTTAGATATCCTCTTTTGAGGAATTGCATATGACAATGGATTCACTGATTGGTGTAATATCGTTGATATTCTCAATCTTTAGTTTTTGTATCGCAGTTGATTCCTATCTGGAATCAAAAAATAAAAAGAAAAATGACCGCTAGACTCTTCCAAACTTTAGTGGTCATTTTCAACTAATCTTGGAGTCAACCGCTCATTGGTAACTCTTTTTTACATCTTTATATTAGCACAAATACAAAAAATGAAAAGATTACATACGAATCTTTTTACAAGTTTATTGAATTGGTAAAGAAAAATGACCGCTAGTAGCTTCCAAACTTTAGTGGTCATTTTTAACTAAATGTGGAGTCAACCGCTCATCGGTAACTCTTCATTAATATAATAGCATAAAATTATTATGCCATGTGTTCTTTAATGATATTTGTGATTTCAATTGCAGCACGATCCACATCATCATTACATACGACATATTCATACTTGTCTTTTAATGCAAGCTCACACTTTGCCTTCGCAAGTCTAGATTCGATAACATCATTACTTTCTGTACCTCTGCCACGAATTCTCTTTTCTAATTCTTCCATGCTTGGTGGAACGATAAAGATTGTTAATGCATCTTTTGCTTTCGCCATGACTTGTTGTGCACCCTGTACTTCAATTTCAAGCAGAACATTCTTTCCTTCATTTCTTAAACGTTCCACTTCCTTTAAAGGTGTACCATAGCAGTTTCCAACAAATTCTGCATGTTCCAGCAATTCACCGTTGTCGATGGCTTCCTGGAATCTTTCCTTTGTAACGTAGTAATAGTTTACGCCTTCTTCTTCACCTTCTCTTTTTGCACGTGTCGTCATAGAAATAGAGAATGCAAGTTTTAAAGATGGATCATTCACAAATTTCTTTAAAATTGTTCCTTTTCCTACACCACTTGGTCCACTCAATACAATCAACAAACCTTTATTTTCCATCATTCACCTCTTTTGTTTGCATACTAGATTACTCTTTTTCATTTGTTGCGTCAATGGTATGATAGTACTCATTAAAGGATGTAAAGAACAATGGCATTAGATGGTATTTTATTACACAAAATTATTCCGGAACTCGCTGGCAGTCTTCCGATGAGAATACAGAAAATTTATCAGGTTTCTACAACAGAAGTATTATTTCAGGTACATACAAACAATGGCAAAAAACAGCTATTGATCAGTACGCATTCTGAATATAATCGTTTGTTATTTACAACAAGAAGCTATCCGACTCCAAAAGAGCCAGGCAATTTTGTTATGCTTTTAAGAAAGTATCTGGAAGGCGGTATCATTGAAGAAATTACACAGGCTGGCCTAGACCGCTGGTGTACGATGAAGATCCGTAGAAGAAACACATTAGGAGATGTTGAATATATTCCTTTGTATGTTGAACTGATGGGAAAATATGCAAATGTCATTCTCGTTGGTGCAGATGGAAAGATCATTGATGCATTAAAGAGAATTCCTCCATTTGAAAATCAGAAGCGTGTCATTCAGCCAAATGTGCTGTTTACGCCAGCCACTCCACAAGATAAAAAAGATCCATTTCTAGATCATACAATTGATCCAAATGTATCTTTAACAAAACAGTTTGCTGGCTTTTCACCTTTTCTTTCCAGGGAGATTGAATATCGCTTATCTATGAATGAAAGCTTTGCGGATATCATGCATGAAATTGAATGTTCAGATTCTTTGTATGTTGCCAATGTGAATGATGTTCCTGTATTCCATTGCATTCCTCTTACAAGTATTGGCGAATGCAGGAAATACCCATTGATGGAAGCTTTTGATATTCTATACTTCCACAAGGAAGAAAAAGAAAGAATCAAATCCATTTCTGGAGATATCTATCACTTTGTAAAGAAAGAATTGAAACATCAGTCAACAAAGCTTCCTCGTCTATTGAAGAGCTATGATGAAGCAAAGGATTGTGAAAAATGGAAGGTATATGGAGATCTGCTCTATACATACAATGTAAATGACACGAAAGGTTTGAAATACATCGAACTGGAGAACTATGAAGATGGTGCGATGGTCAAAGTTCCACTGGATGAAAAACTGGATGGAAAAGCCAATGCACGCAAATGCTTTACAAAATATAACAAGCTGAAAAAAGGTCAGAAGTATCTGGAAGAACAGATTGCAATCTGTGAAAATGAGATATCCTATTTTGAAGGTTTACTGGAACAGTTGGATCTTGCTGATTTTGAAACTGCCTTAGAAATCAAAGAAGAACTTGTAAAGCAGAACTACATGACTGACAAGCAGAAAAAGCCAAAGAAAAAGAAGAAGGATGATGGTCCTCATCTTTCTTCCATTACGCTTTTGAATGGCATTACAGTTACTTATGGCAAAAATAATCTGCAGAACGATGCATTGACATGGAAACTTGCCAGAAAAAGTGAATACTGGTTCCATACAAAAGGTTTCCATGGTTCTCATGTGCTTGTACATAGTGACAGGCTGGATGAAGAAACCATTCGTACTGCTGCAATGATTGCTGCATATTATTCTAAGGGAAGATATTCATCCAGTGTTCCTGTTGTCTATTGTCAGATCAAAGACCTCAAAAAAATTCCAGGTGCAAAACCTGGAATGGTACAACTCACATCGTATAAAACGATCTATATCGATCCAGATGAAGAGTATTTAAAATCGATTGGACTAGCGATCAGTTAATGACTGATCGTTTTTATTTACAATGGACATCAGCTTACGTACCTCAAACATACGCAGCTTACGATACTGTCCCTGTCTTAGATTGCCTAGATCAAGGAATGCATATTGAATACGATTCAATCGCGTTACTTCACAATTGAAGAATTCCATCATTCTTCTTACCTGACGGTTTCTTCCTTCCTGAATTGTAATCTGTAGAACTGTTTTATTTTTCTTTTCACTTCTTTGCAGAACAAATACTTCTGCAGGCAGTGTCTTTCCATCTTCCAGCTCTATGCCTTTTTCTAACAGAGCACACATGCCATCTGTCAATACACCCTTGACAGCGACTTCATATGTCTTACGGATATGATTTCTTGGATGCATTAAGCCATTGGCAAATTCGCCATCATTTGTTAAAAGAAGCAATCCTGTTGTTTCATAATCCAATCGACCGACAGGAAAGATTCTTTCCTTGCAGTCAATGATATCTACAACGGTATCTCTTTCTTTATCATCAGAAACAGAACAAATCGTTCTTTTTGGCTTATTTAAAAGATAATATACTTTTTCTTCCTTGTTGATTTCATGACCATCGACTTCAATTCTATCCTGTGTAGATACTTTGACACCCATTTCTTTCACTGTCTGACCATTGACTTTCACACGACCCTGCTGGATCATTTCTTCTGCTTTTCTTCTAGAAGCAATGCCACTTGCGGCAATGACTTTTTGTAATCTTTCCATGTACCCTCCTAATGGTGATTTCTTGTATTTCCCCAGAAGCCACTTCCCGCATGTGAATAGTCATTCATCAATACAACTGGAATTCTTCTGAATTTATCATTTTTTTCGCTTAATATCTGACACGCAGACAATCTCTTGTTTCCATCAATACATTCATAGTATCCTTCACGTACATTGACCTGTACCGCAATCGCTACGCCTCTTTTTTCTATGGACTCTAGTAAATGTCCTGGATCTGTATATGTATAGTGGATATCTTTGATATCAACGATTGTATTAATCATGTATTTCCTTCTTTCTTACACCGATAACGATGCAGCCATGCAATATTGTATACGTATGCAGGAAATTTGCAAAATTTTCTTGATGATTTCTTCTACGATAGACTGCATTATAGAAATGTGCATCAGTTTCATTGATCTTATCAAACATTGCATAATGAGCGCCTCTAGTATGCGAGTACGCAAGGATTCCTGAAGAACATGATTGAAACACATGCATTGCAGCAGAAAATCCAGGAAGTGATACAAATACATCCAAACCTTTCTGTTTGAGATAGACAACAAGCCAGAATAATTCCTGACCAGACACTTTTCCTAGTAAATTATGCTTTTCTAAGTCGTGTATGACTTCATGCATTGGCGTATATCTCCTGTTTAGCTTTAACAGGTTATATGCTGCAATCCAGCCACACCCTTTTCTTTGCGTATCAAACCATCCAAATGGAATGGATTGCATACTGCCCTGATCAATGATATATCCTTCTTCATCAAATACATGATCATCCAGTATATACCGATATGGCTCTATGATATGCTGGAAGGATTTCCCCTTTGCATAATACCCAGCAGCATTCATTAATTTACATAAAGAAGCTTCACAAGCTACAACGATCTTTTCTGGATGAAATTTCTTGATACACCATTCAGTCATAAAACAAAGATCATGAAATGTATCTTCGCTGTTTCCATACGTTTCAATTTCAATGGATACAACATCATCGTTATATGTATACGACATGATAAAAGCATCCTCAGGTGTATGCATGAGTTTCATACGATGCATATGATCCGCATCACTTTTTAACAACACAATCTTTACCATGGTGTCTTCCTGTACTGCATTGCCTGTTTCAATACTTCAGCATCATTGTCATATGTAATACAGCCCAATGCTTCGATTGGCTTCATCCAGTACATATGACTCAATTCATCCTTTTCCATATGTTCTTTGCCGCCACTCACATATGCAATAAAATAAGTATTCTCTTTTTCATTGCCATTGGAAAGCATATAATGAGTCTTCTGTGAAAACTTTGTATCCAGTTTTACTACAAGTCCTGTTTCTTCCTTGATTTCTCTAAGAGCAGTTTCTGCTTCTGTTTCATTCGATTCCATATGACCTTTGACAAAGCAATAGTGGCCGGCAAGCTGACGAATAATCAGTACTTTGGCATCTTTCTTACGGCTTTCAAAAATGACAGCACCACATGATTTTTCAATATTCGTTTTTGACATATGCATATTATAGCACAAGAAAAAAAAGACTCGTACATGCGTACGGGTCTCAGTCAATTGCACGAATACGGATCTTCCAGTTTGTACCAGTGCCTACGTTATAGGCACGTGCGAAGGAACCCTGGTTGATTGCGATACCAACACGATATACAGAGTTGATATACAGCAAAGGTGAACCAACAGGAACTTCCGCAAAGGAATGCTGGTAAACGACCTGGTTCTGATATGCAAGCATATTTTCATGGAAAATAGATACTTCATAACGCTTGCCAAATTCAGGATTCAGCTGATAGAAATCATCTCTAGAAATAGATGTCCATAAAGAACCAAAGCGTACATCAAGAATGTCGACACATCCCTTCACACTCTTTTCTTCAGCGTTATATTCTGTTTCAACAACATCCAGCTCAACAATATCAGATAGTGGAAGTTCTTTTCCAACTTCTTCATATGTGATGACTCCAGCTGCTAGTCTTGCACCTGTATATGCATATACATCACGGCCATGGAATGTATAAGATAATTCTGTATTCTTTCTACGGTTGATGCTTTCTTCGATTTCTCTGAGTTCGACGATACCTAAGTACTTGTTTAAGTGTGTTAATGTACCGTTATCTGGTGTAACGATATAGTGACCTGTCTTTGTTTTCGCAACAACTGATTTACGCTTTGTACCTACACCTGGGTCTACAACAGATACAAATACAGTACCTTCTGGCCAGTAGTTGACTGTCTGGAATAAACGATAGCTGCCTTCGAAGATGTTATATGGTGTGATGTCATGTGTTAAATGATAAAGCTTTAATTCAGGATCTACCTGTAAGGCAACACCTTCCATTGCGCTGACAGCACCATCAACAAGACCGAAATCTGACTGAAATACTAATGTCTTATTCATTTGTCTGCCTCACTTTGAAAATACAACTTTATAGTCAGCGCCATGATCTACATGGTAATTGTTTTTGAAGCTGTTCTGGTTCATAGCGAAAGAGATCTTGTTGACTTCGTTATTGTAAAGAAGTGCCTTGCCCTTTTCACTGTCACCAAAAGACTTGTAGTAAGTGATGTCTTCATCAAATAGAACTTCACCATTCTTTGAAATACATGCATGGATTGTATCGCCATGATGAATATCGAGTTTTTCGAAGTAATCCATATGGATGTTTGTCCATAGGTTGCCAAAGTTAGGATCATCAATTTCCATGAAGCCTGTGACTGTATTGCCTTCTACAACTGGTTCAGGAAGATCAAACATCTGAATATCTTCTACTGGGTAGCTTGGTCCTACCTGTTCATATGTAATGACACCAGAAGCAAGTCTAGCTGCTGTATAGCCAAATACGTCTCTGCCGCCAAAGATAGCAACACGGTCATTGTCCTTGCCCTTTAAACGGTTAATGGATTCATCGATTTCTCTGACTTCTTCAATACCGCTTGTAAGTGCGATATGTGTTAATGCACCATTATCTGGAGTGACTACATAGTAGCCATCTTTTGTTTTCGCAACACATGCTTTTCTAGATGTACCGACACCTGGATCTACAACAGATACAAAAATTGTTCCCTTTGGCCAGAAACGCATATACTGCATTAATCTGTAGGAAGCAGAATATGTATCGTACTGCGGAATCTGATGTGTCGCATCAATAATTTCAAGTGTACGGTCTACAGATTTTACAACACCATACATAGATGCAACAGCACCTTCTGCATATGTAAAGTCTGTCTGGAATACAAGCATTGGTTTAGAATAATCAATCATTTAAATAACCTTCTTTCTATTAAAATGGATAGTAAAACATTGTTTTTGTGACATAGAAACGCATCACCATGCTTAATACAAGCACTGCTAAGCTCATAAGGCATACACAGTAGTCACTTGCCTGTAATTTACGATAAGAATACCAGCTTCTTTTCTTCAGCTTGCCATAGCCTCTTAAACTCATTGCATTAGAGATGACTTCAACACGGTCTAACGTAGAGAAAATAAGTGGAATGACCATTTTGACTGTCATGACAAATCTCTTGGAGAATTTTTCTTTTTTACTCAATTCAATACCACGTGCCTGCTGGGCTAAAGAGATATTTGTATAGTCACGAATAATATCCGGGAAGTAACGCAGTGTCAAGGAAAGTGTTGTACATACTTTGTATGGAACACCAATATGGTTTAAAGAGGATGCAAATTCACTTGGATTTGTTGTAAAGATAAAGATCAAACCAAGAGGAATCATAGAAAAGTATTTTAATGTTTTGACTGCCAGATAGAACATTGTTTCTTTCGTGACAATGAAGTAGGAATTGAACTGAAATAGAATTGTACGTGTTCCATAGACTTCTGTTCCAAAGTCTGGTTCTAGAACATATGTGAGTACAATATTCATAACTAAGAAGAATAGTACATAAAGCAGTACGATCTTGATTTGCTTCAATTGTATTTTTGCAACTTTAAAAGCAATCATAGAAATGACAAGTGTCAATAACATAATGCGGTAGTCATATGTCAACATGACCGCAAAGGATAGAAACAGGAAACTGATCAGTTTTGTCAAACCAGATAAACGATGAATGAATGTATCTAGCTGTGAATAGGAAAACATTTTAATTTTCATATCTGATGTCCCCTTTCATGTTGGATAAATGTATCAATAAATGCGATACGGTCTTCAATGCCTGCTTTTGCAGCAAGCGTTGATAAACTTGTCTTTTTAAGATTTGCACGTTCAATGAGTGCTTCATTGCCAAGGACTTCACTAGGCGTAGCATCAGCAATTTTCTTACCGCCTGTTAATACAACACTTCTCGTTGTATATTCCAGCATCAAGTGCATATCATGTGTGATCATAACAATTGCGATACCCATTTCATTCAGGCTCTTCAAGAATTCCATGATTTCTGAATATCTGCGATAGTCTTGTCCAGCAGTTGGTTCATCAAGAATGATCATCTTTGGTTCTAATGCAAGAATAGAAGCAATTGTCACACGCTTTTTCTGACCATAGCTGAGTGCAGATATTGGCCAGTTTCTAAATGGATACAGACCACAGATCTTTAATGTATTTTCAACTTTTTCTTTGATTTTATCTTCACTGATGCCACGGTTTCTAAGACCCATTGCAACTTCATCAAAAATCATTGTATTACAGATCATCTGGTTTGGATTCTGTAATACAAATCCAATGCGATCTGCTCTTTCTTTGACAGACAGATCATTCATATCTGTATTTTCAAATGTCAATGTACCAGCATCTGCTTTTTCAAAGGCACAGATACATTTACAAAGTGTAGATTTACCAGCACCGTTCTTACCGACCACAGAAATCATTTCACCCTGGTGAACATCTAGAGAGACGTGATCCAGGATTGGCTTAACACCATCATAAGAGAAACATAGATCTTTGATTGTCAGTAATGGCGCAGATTCTTTTTTCTTTACACCTGTTTTATTTGTGTTGTACCAGTGAACGAGTTTTTCTTTTTGATCCTGTAAATCATAATCAGTATCATCTGCAAGATTTTTTACTTTGCTTAGATCAACATCAGCATACTTCATTGCCTGCACATACAATGGCAGACGAATTCCATTATCTTCCAGCAATGTTGTCGCAAACAATTCTTCTGGCTTACAGTCAGCAAGAATTTCACCATTATTAACAAGCACAATACGATCCACAGGACGATGCAATACATCTTCTAATCGATGTTCGATAATAATAATTGTTTTCTTCTGTGTCTTATTGATTTCATCAATCAATTCAATCACAAGCTTCCCAGTTGCAGGATCTAGATTGGCAAGCGGTTCATCAAACAATAAGATTGGCGCTTCATCAACCATAACACCAGCCATACAGACATCCTGCTTCTGCCCTCCTGATAATTCAAGTGGTGACTGTTCGAGAAACTCACCCATACCGACAAGATTAGCCACCTTTTTAACGATTTCATGCATCTTATCTGTATTAACGGCATTGTTTTCTAAAGAGAAAGCAATATCTTCACCGACATTGAGTCCAACAAATTGAGAGTCTGCATCCTGCATGACTGTACCAACAAGCTTGCTGGAGGAAAAGATATCAAGCTTTTCACTGTCATTTTCTTCAATGAACAGCTTGCCTTCTTTTTTTCCAGGATAGGCAAATGGAATCAGTCCATTAATGCAATGACCAAGTGTAGATTTCCCACTGCCGCTTGGACCAACAATCAATACCTTTTCACCTTCTTTGATTTCAAGATTGATATGATGCAGTGTTGGCTTTTTTTGTGATTTGTATTGAAAAGAAAAATCTTTAAATTCAATCATTGTTTTCATTTAAAAAGTCCTCAAAAATATAAAAAACCTGCTGATCAATAGCAGGTTCCTGTTCGTATTATTCTTGATCCAAAGAACCAGTCTTAGTACGTGTTTTAGAATATGCTGCAGCTAACAGCAGGCATACAACGATAGAAGAAATTCCATCCGCAGCGAAGCTCATTAAACCCTGCAGGAATACTTTCTTTACAGGTTCAGCATAGATAACAATATCTAAGCATGGAGCTACAAGCACCCATGCAATGGCATTTCCAATCACGTTGATGACGATAATTGCCAAGATAGTCTTTTTGTTGAATTCACCTTCATCAAGCTTTGTGTAGTAATATGCAAAACCAGCAACAAGTCCGGATACTGCAGATGCTACAACCCAGCTCCACCATGGTGAACCGTAGAAGATAAAGTCGTTGAGTGTATGACCAATTGCAGCAATCAAGCATGAAGCAACTGGACCAAACAAGCATCCAAAGAATGCAGAGACACCATAAGCCAACTGGAAGTTTGTTTCTGGAATTGGGCTAGGAATCTTTACGTAAGCGAATAGGACAAAGAATAGAGCAGCACCTAATGCTGTAGCTACCATTGTCTTTGTTGAAAATAAACTTTTCTTTTCCATATTTAATCCCCTTCTTAATGTCAATTAGTATAGTACATAAAACGCTTTCTAGCTACCAAAGTTTTTCAAAATTATCGTGAAAGCCATTACATTTTTGATGAATTCATCAAAAGAATAAAATGTTTTAGAAAAATCACAAAAAATCATACGCAATGAGCAAGATTTTAAAATTCAGTTAGATTTATACATTCTATTTCTGATTATCATTTCAGCAACACCAACTGCAGCAACCACACCAATTGCATAGAATGTAACGATTGCTGTATCACTCGTATCAGATGATTTGCTTGCCGGTTTGCCTTCTTCTATTTCAAACATAAAACTCTCTTTTACAATGGCACTGTTGTAGATACCTTCCTAATACTAATCTATTTTTTCTGTGGGGTTCATTGCTGCTACATACTGGATTTTACCAGTTTTCATAAACTCTGCAAAAACCTCTTCTTTCGCCATATAATCGTGAAAAGAAAACAAAAGCATTGCAAGTTCACTTGATAGCATATATACATTGGAACCTGTGATATAAACATTAACATAGTTTCTGTTATAAAGGCTTTCAAACATTTTCAAATAATGGAAGTTTATGAACTTTATCCAAAAAGATATATGTCATCTTATCTGTACACAAACGTTCTTTAAGATAATTGTTCAGTTTCATACAATCTTTTAATAGTTCAAAATCCAGATTTTCAAAATTAATAGAAATAATCTGTTCTGGCATGACGATATTTGCTAAGAATCTATGCTGATACTGCTTCAAAAGCACAGATTTTTCAAAGCGCAGGATTCCTCTCACAACTTTGATCTGTTGCTCATCTTTCCATGTTCAAAACAGGTCAAAATATTCTTTGTAATCAACCATATCTTCAGTTATCCTTTTTTCCCGCGATAGCATCATATAACTAGAGAAGCAAATTAGTTTCCCATTTCGGAAAGTTTTATGTCGATTAACATAATATATTTCGACTTTGGTAATATATCATTCCACGAGTCACAGCATATTTTTGAAGCGTGTAACTTTTGGGTGTAGTTGTGTGTTAGAATTAGCTTCCTTTCAAGATTTTCTGAAATCATTCAGTAAAAACTTCATCACTGTAAGAGTTGAAAGAAAAATTCATTCACATTTACTTGATCAAAGAAAAAATACCTACACTTTATTTGTGTAAGTATTTTTCATAGTTATAATGTTTTACTTTGTATTATGAATACGATTTTTAAATACGAATCCAGCAACAGCAACTGCAGCAATCACACCAACAATATAAATTACAGGATTTGACTGATCGCTTGTATCTGCAGACTTGTTATTTTTGCTTTCAGCCTTCTTCAAATCTGTCCACTGTGCATAGACTGTCATATCCTTTTCAGCAATCAATGAAGTAATCTTTGTGCCGTTCTTAGCTTCTGTAAACCAACCTTCAAATTTAAATCCATCGCATGCTGGATCTTGTGGGAATGCAACTTCACTGCCTTCTTCTGCTTTAACAGTAGTTACGTTACCTTTTTGATCATTAAATGTGATTGTAAAGATGTTCTTTACAGGTTCACTTGGATCTGTTGGTTCTGTTGGTTCTTCCTGAAGCTTCCATAACTGTGTTCCATAGAATGGGTTTGCTGTACCAATAGCCATCCAGTCATCACTCTGCGCGAACACTCTTAAGCCATGATTGTATGGATCACCAAAACCGTTCTGTGTAACTGTTGTGAAGTCAACACCATTACCAGTTGCATACATATCAAATCCACGGATAGATGAAGATAATGTCTGTAGAATGGTCTTGAAAGCTAATAAGTTATCTCTTTCTGTAACCTGTAGTAATGTTTCTACAAGATCAAGAATTTTCTTCTGCTGATCTTCTGGTAAATTCTTAATAAGTTCCTTAACGAAATCAAGAATTTGTTCATAGCCATTAATGAACTGTTCATTACCAGTTTCATCTAACTGATCACCTAAAGATGTCAAGTTAAACATTGTGTCGACTAAGCCAGATGCTGTATCACCTTCAACTGTGTTTAGATCTTCTGGATGTTCATTAATGAATGCTTCTAAGTCAGCTGTCTGTTCATCTGTAAGAGCAATCATATCATCAAGATCACGATCAGAATATACAGAAGCTTCACTGTAACGAATTGCAGCATTTCTTCTAGCTTCTGTTAAGACATCTTCTTCTACTGTTTCTTCTTCATTTTCTTCCAAAGAAATTGGTTCAGGTGTTGGATTAGAATTCTTCTTGAGTAAGAGTTCAACCAATACCTTGATATAGTTTAACTGTTCTTCCCATTCTTCTGGTGTCTTGTTTAGTAAGTCACCGTTTGTTAACTGACCAATTGGTTCTAGCAGGCTGCTGGAGTCAAACATACCAAAGTATGCATTACCCTTATATTCTGTAGACTGCCAGAAGTATGCATTTTCATGCTGACCAAATCCTGAAGCCTGACCAGATAAACTGCCATTAGGGAACATATTTGTAGCATCACCTACAACTAGTTCAATATTTTCGTTTGCATCCATACGATAGAGGTTAACGGACTGTTCAAGGTTCTTAGCTAAGAATTCGACGTTCTTCTTGAATAATACCTCTTCTAATGCAATTTCAATATCTTGATACTCACCGATGTATAGATATCCATCGTAAACGAGCATATTACATGCACCAGCTCTTGTTCTTTCAGGATCAATACCGAATGTATACTTTGCACCATCATTCAAATCCCCAACAACTGGTGTCCATGTCCAGGAACCATTTTCTTCATGTCCCTTGACAATTGCAAATGATTGCATTGTATGTTCATCTGGCATATTTTCAGGTGTACCTGTACATAGAGCTACATACAAGTCATTGTTGAATACACAAATTTCCCAGATAGAGCCACCGAAGATACTATCAGAGAAACGGTATGCTGGATAATTGAATAAATCAGCCTTTGTAGCAATTTTTGTAAATTTACCACTGCTTGGATCAGAAGAAATCATGATGTATGGTCCTTCTAAACCAACACAGCTGATAACAAGCTGATCGTTATAGACTGCCATACCACGGATACCAGTACTGATCTTCTGCTGAGCAGCAGCATATGCATCCTTAGGTTCAATACCTCTATATACAAGTTTTATTTCATCTGTTTCTGGATCTACTTCATAGATACTTGGAAGACCTCTTTGTCCATTTGTATGAACACTTCCACAGAAATATAATTTATTTCTGAACTTGATTGCATTTCTGAATAATGGAGCTAATCCATTCATTGAGTCTGCCATCAATAGTTTTGTTTCACCTGTTTTTACATTAACTTTTACAAGAACACCATTGGAATCTTTTCCATCTTCCTGACCATAGAAGAATGTTCCACAGAATAATGCATCGAGTGTTGCCTTCATTGTTTCCTTGTCAAATGAATCACCTAATGCAGAATCCATATATTTTAATGTATTACCCATAGCAGCATAGTTTGTACCTACATACATGTAATCTCCATAGCTTACAGCTGCCCATGAATAACTTTGACCACGGTCACCTTGACCTTGATCATTTGCGCTGACTGCTCCATTTCCAACATAGTCAACAATTCCATCTGCAGTGGAAACTGGTTTATTCGGATGAGAAATCTTTTCAAATGTGTAGTCACCATTTGTATATGTGACTGGAGTTTGTTCATTCTCAGCAAAAATACCAATACCACTTGTTAAACACATGCAAATTGATGCAAGTGATAGTAATGCTCTTTTACATTGTTTTTTCATTACCCATAACTCCTCCCATGTCAAGATATTAACACAGAAAAAAATAAGACACAATGGAAAATAAATACCATTTATAAAAATGCAATTTTGTAAATGAACAATAGTCATTTTCCAATTTATATATTTACAGATGATTAAAAATACGCTGCAACACTACATGTACACATATTTCTGCAGTTATTTTCCAAACTAATATAACCATGAAATAACAATTGAATGAAAGTCAGTCATTATTATATAAAAAGTAAGGTACATCACAATACCTTACTTTCCATATCTTTTTTTAGTGAAATTTCTTTTTGATAACAACGACACCTACAAATGCAATCATTGTCATGAAGAATATACCTGCATAGAATACAACATGACTGTTGTCTGATGTTTTAGCAGATTTTTTGTCATTCTTCTTCTGTGTTGTATCTTTCTTAGGATCGTCTTTCTTAACAGTTTCTTCCTTCTTAGGTGAGTATTCTGCCATCCATTTCCATTCATTCTTCTTGCAGTCATCACAGATATTGGAATTGTTATCAAAATAGATCCAGCTCCAGTGACCCATATACTGATATGGTGTACCTGTCTTTTCACTTGTCAACTGACCATCTTCATTCAACCAGAATCTGCCTGTTGTATCATGTACATCATCCCATACAGATGTATGTACTGGAATACCAAGCTTCTGCATACGCTTGATTGTTGGAATAGCAGTTAATGTTGGATCAACAGTTGTATCATTCTTGGCATATGTGAACCAGAACTCTGTTCCACCCTTCTTCACAGCCTTCAGCATGTCATCAGTAATGAATTCATCATAGAATGCTTCACAGATTGGATATGCTTTCAAGAAGTAATCTGGATGTTTGAGAACCATTTCCATTGTCATATAACCACCATTGGAGCATCCACCAATGATAATACGATCAGGATCAATTTCAGGATTGTTCTTTACAACATTTTGAATCAATTCAAACAAAGTCTTTTCATACATGGAGCCTTTATCACCATTCTGGTAATTTCCATCTCCACCATCCATCCACATTGTCTGTGCTTGTGGTGTAATAACATATGCACCTCCATCATATAATTTCTGGAATTCATCAGATACAAGCGCTGTTACTTCATTACCAAGAAGATCTACGTAGTTGTCATTTCCATAGTTACCAGCAGCACCTACGCCTTCACCTGCACCATGCAGCCATACTACCAATGCCTTCTTCTTGCCATTACTCTTAGGTGTATATTGACCATATGGCATGACAATACCATCACTGCCAGTAAATGTCTTTGTAACGTCAAACTTTTCAGCAACATCTGTTACCCAGTTGCTATGATCTTTCAGATCAAGAACCTGATCAACATTGATCAGCTTATCTTTTGCTTTTCCATTGACTGTTAACTGATAATGATTGACCCACTTGTTGCTTCCTGTTGGTATATCATAACGGAATGGTGAACCTTCATTTGGAGAAATATACATTTCAACTGTAACAACATTACCCTTTTGAGCATCTACTTTATTTCCCTTATCATCAGATAAGTAAACATCTAATACTGTTCTAGGAGAAGTTGCATTATATACTGAAAGATCTGCCCAGTTTGTTGATTCCTTTGTTTCTTTGACTGTAAATGTCGTTGGATCTAAATCGGATGCATTCACTTCTTCATCAAGTGTCAACATAACCTTATTCACAGCTGGACCCCAGTCATCACCTACAACAAATACTTTTTCACTTCCATAAATAACATCATCACGTACTGTCTTGCCAGTTGTAACGTTTCTTGAATACTTAGACATGAATTTCCACATCATTTCAGCATCTGGTGCATAGTTCCAGTGACCCCATCCATAGATACGGTTCATACAGATTTCTACGCCAGTGTCAGATGTTAAGATACCACCCTTGATTTTAGCGATTCTTTCTGCATCAGCATCAATTGTGTATGTTTCATCCCAGTTAATTCCATATAGATCCTGGTTTTCAGCATCATTTCCATCAGGAATATTCATACCATTCAGTTCTGCATATAGCTGTGCCATTTCTAAACCGCCAGAAGCACCTAGCTGATCCCAGTCACCTAGATATTCATCCTTATCACCAGAGAAGTAAATAATTGGGAAATCATAACTGTCTTTATTTGCAGCAACACCAGCCTGCAGCTTTGCTAATCCATCAGCATTGTTCTTGAATGGACCAGACTGTCCAGCACCAGCAGCAAAATACTTTGTATTCACTAAACCGTTGTTTGTTGTATTTCTGCATCCTGCAGATAATCCAGAAATATAGACTCTTGATGGATCAATCTGAGGATATTCTTCCATGACTCTACGGTAGCATCCTGTAATGAAATCTGATTCTGAAGTAAAGTTTGTATCAGAAGTCATTGGATCATATGTATAGCCTTGGTATGTATGACCTTGCCATTCTGGACATACAAGAATAATACCTTCTCTAGAAGCAACAGAAGCCCATTCGGAAGTATCGTACTGTGTACGTGGATCATTTGTATTACCATGCATTAAGAATACAACTGGTACTGTTCCTTTTGCGTTCTTTACGTTTTCAGGAACATATACATACCATAATGACTTGATGCCATTACCATTGAGATCTTCTGTATAGATTGTACGAGTCATATCTGTAATGTTGTCAACAGAATCAAAATACTGATATTTTCTAGCAGAATCACTTGCTTCATCACCAGTAATCAATGGTCTGGAATACCATGTTCCAATACCATTACCTTCAATATAGTTACCAATTCTTCCATACTTGCAAAGTACAGTATCCCATGCTGCCTTGTAGCCATCTACTGCATTCTTGCTTGAACTATCCGTAACAACAATTTCAAATCGACTGTCTGGATTCTGGTATGTTGCAACAGAACCATCTGTGTTGATCTTTGCTGCATGATCTGCTTCAATATATGCTTTTGCAATATTTGTATTTCCAGATACATATGTTGGTACAGATGCACTCAACTTGCCTGTTGTACCTTCTGGGTTGATTAAAGCTAAGCCAGAAACAAAATTCATGTACTGAGAAAGATTTTCATTGATAAACGTTGCACCATTGCCAATACCAACAAGTTTCACATTACTAGAGACAACGATCTTTCCAACGATTTTTTTGAATCCTTCTACATCACTCGCAGTAAACTTTGAACCATCCGATGGACGTGCAACATATACACTAGATGCATGTGCATCAGCATATGCACTCATGCCAGTATCATCTAAATACTTCTGTGCCTCTGTATCACTTAGATTTCCATCTGGATAAACAATGATTGATGCAGCGGCAGTATTATTTACAGTTTCAATACCTAATTTATTTGTAGCACTGTAAACATACGCTTCGCTCATTTGGTTCAACTGCTTTAAATATGTATCTACATATTCCTGTTTTGTATCAATTTTAGCTTTTGCTCCATTGGAAGATAGTTCAATACCAGTAACTGCGCCAGCACTGTAAGGCTTGGATACTGTTGTTCCATCACTCAAGCCTTTGATTACCTGTGCCATATCATTGAAATATTGAATTGACATTTCACCAGGTCTTTCATTATTCTGATCCCAGAACTGCTGCCATCTATGACCAGCAAGAATACTTGGAGAAGTCATTTTCTTTAAAGCAGTCTGTGCTTTTGAAATACCATCATTCAATGCTGCAATTGGATTGCCACCATTCATATCCCAGAACAGCCATACAAATCCAGAACCAAATGTATCACCTGTAAATAACACATTATCCTTAAGATCTGCAACCATTAAAGAACCTTCTGTATGTGCATTGACAATAGTTACTGTATATGTCGTATCACTGACAGTAAATGTTGTATTATCATCGAGCAATTCAATTTTTCCAGCAAATTGTGCTAAGGCAGTACTTGCTGCAGCTTCATCTGGCTTGCTGACATACACCTTATTTACATCAATTCCATCAAATACTTCTTTACTTAATCCTAAGCCAGTATGATCACCATGTGAATGTGTAATCAAAATGGATAGCTTCTTAGTACCAACCATCTCTTTCACGATTGTTTTAGCATCATTCACACCAGTGCCAGCTGGATTTCCTAAATCCACCATTAATACTTCATTTTCTCCTTCAACAAAGTAAATGGAAGATGGATTATTCATATTTCCAGCTTCATCATTGGCTCCACCAGGAAGTGCTTGAATGCCTTCATCCATGTGATAGACATTCTCTTTGATTTTTTCGACTTTGTACTTTCCAACTTCAACATAACCATCTTCGTTAAGATCTGTCCAAAAGTCTTTTGTTGCAGGTGCACCGTCTGAAAGTGGTGCAACCTCTTCTTGTGATTCTACAGTTGTACTTTCATCAGTAGAACCTTCTTCAGTTACTTTCGTAACAGGTTCTGCATCTGCAGGATCTTCTCCTTCTGCAAATACAGGTACTGCAGTACTGAGTGCCATAACAGTACTTGTCAGGGCAATGATACCCCTCTTTATCTTTCCCATTTTTTAAATCTCCTTTTCTAGATAGAAAAAATAAGCTGAAGAAATATAGATATTATGATATTTCTTCTATGATCCGCACAATTGTGCTTCGAAATACTAAAGCTACACATATGTTTTATGTAAACGCTTTCTTTTATCTAAAATATAAAAGAATATGCAAGCATAGTCGATGATATAAAGAAACAAGAGTTTCCTGTTTGGAAACTCTTGTAATGTTTTTGCTATTTATATTAATTATTCTTATGATTTTAAAGTTTCTAAGAGATTTGTATAGACACACTTATATGCATCTAGTTCTATCTGATTTGTTTCTATTTGAAGCAATGGAATATGTATGAAGTTTGGATGATCTATCCCGTCTTTTGAGATTAGAATGGCTTGTGTATTGAGTGATTCAATGAAATGAATGAAATCAAATTCAAAGGATAACTGCAGCATGCTTTCAAAAAAAGAAGTGCCTGCGTCAATAAACAGTATTGCATCATCGATTGTTAATGTTTTTAATTCATCAATGACCGTTCGATCATATGCGTAAATAACAGTTTTCGCCATCACATTATATTTCAATAAATGCCAGCAGAATTCTTTTGCGAGATATTCATATTCCAACTTTGAAAAGAGAATGATTCTTTTAGCACATTGGATTTTGTATTTGAGAAAACGTAGATCAGTAACATGAAGACATTTCTCATGATATCTGCGACATCTGCGAATCAATGTTTCTTCTTTCTTTTGCATGAATAATTTATGGCTTGCCTTTTCTCTATTACATGCCTGTTGAAAGGATTCAAATGTACCTGTTTCTGTCATTGTTTTAAAGAATTTAGAAACAGTCCCTTTTGTTACATAGGAACCTTGTGCAATCTCTTGAATGGATAACGTAGAGATATTTTCATAGTTTACTAATAAATATTCAGCAATCTTTCCATTTGCGGATGAATAAGAAGATTGTTGCACCATCTTCCATAAGTGTTCATATACGGACATATTTTGTATCTCCATATGTCTGATAATACCGATATTTCATATATTGCAGAACTAAAGGAATACATGCATTTTCAATTTCAACATCTCCTTTAAACGGCAGCTCTAAGTACTTTGTTAAATGAATCTGTTCTGGTAAACTGTTTGGATTTCCGATGCCAACAATAGATACGTTATTTTCTTTGAACTTCATAATTTCATCATAATGCTCAATATAGACTCTACCAGTAAATGAAATCATCAAAACAAGCGTATCATTTTCGACTTCACCAATCGAAGTATTTACAGGTGAAGAATGGATGAATTTACCCATCATCAGCATATCTTCCATATAGTGCAGACTTAACATTTCAGGATAAACAGCACCAACAATGATTACTTTTTTGCAATCATAGATATACGTATTGATTTGATCAATGGTTTGTATAAATCGTGCGTCATCCATATCTACATTAGATAATGCATGTATCGCTTTAATAATTTTATCTGGATCTGCATTATTGAAATGTACTTTCATCTGCAGTTTTCGAATATCAATCGTTTTAATTAAAGCAAGCTTTAAATCAGAATAATTCTTATAGCCAAGCGTAGAGCAGAACATGCTTAAAACACGATTTGAAACTCCAGAATTCTCACATACATCTGTACGAGATACATCACAGATATGAGAAATATTAGATAGTAAATAATATGCAATCGCATAGTCAGAAGTGTTCTTAAAAGAACTGCATACAATGAGTAAAAGTAAAGATACAACAGTATTCATATAACCCCTCAAAATGATTATTTCATTAACGTTGAATCTATTCTAACATGAAAAATCCTACTCTTTCGAGCAGGATCATCAGTATACAAATATAAAATGATTTATTGTTCAATCAGGCGAGAAATAATATTTTCATATTCTTTCTCATGTTTAACATAGGAACAACAATGATTGCTATCTGGATAAATATATACAGATACATTTGAGAGATTCATTTCTTTGATCTTCTGACTGATTTTAACATTGCAGAAGAAATCTAAGCCACCATGGAAAATAACAATTGGCATTTTCGTATCTTTCAGAATCTCCATAGCATCAATACTTTTTAAATCTTTCTTGATAAATGTTTTTACTAGAAAATTCATAGATGGTAAAAATGGATATTCTGGTAAATGGATATTACGTTTTGCGAAATCTTTGAGTTCATCATATGGCTGTGTAAATGGAGAATCTGCAATAATACCGGATACAATGTCATTCAAGGATGCAGATGTCATTAAAACAGTTGCTGCACCCATGGAGGTACCATACAGGTAGATTGGCAAGTTCTGTTTGTGATGTGCCCACATCACCCAGTCATAGATATCTAAATGCTCATTTAAACCAAATGTGATATATTTTCCTTCACTTCTTCCAATCCCACGTTCATCCATGATCAGTAGATCACAGTTGCATTTTTCATAGAACCATATTGCTAATTGCGAAAAATCAATATACCACTCACTTTTCCATCCATGACACATGACAATTAACTTATCATGTCCTTCCGCATGAAAATATCTGCCATAGAGTTTTAAATGATCTTGTGATTCAATAAAAACTTCTTCCATTGGATAATTTAATACACGCTTTTTTCGATCTTGCAGAACATCTGCATAGCCTGCACGCATATATTTCTCCATATTTACTTTAATTTTTCTTGAAAATGTATAAAGAAATGCAAAATATATAATCAAACAATATAAAAGCAATAGAATTAAAACAATAATCAACCATTTCATAGAATGTTTCCTTTCCAAGAAATAAGAGACTGCAGATTATGCAGTCTCATTCATTTTAGTTCTTTTTTGTCTTCTTGAATGTGAAGAATCCAATAGCAATTGCAGCAATCAATGCTACACCATACAGTGCAATATGAGAATTATCACTTGTATCTGTAGACTTGTCAGCTGGCTTGCTTTCAGGTGTTGCTGTTGGTTCAGGTTTAACTTCTGGAGTTGTTGTTGGTTCAGGGGAAGGAGTAACTTCAGGAGTTGGTGTAGTTTCAGGTGTTGAAGCATTATCTACTTTAGCTCTCCATACCTGAGCACCAAAGAATGGATTTGCTGTACCTATAACAAGATATCCAGGCACTTCTGTAATAATACGTAGACCATGGTTATAACGATCTCCAAAGCCGTTTGTTGTCAATGTAGATACGTTAACAGAGCCATCTTCTGCCTGTTTGATTGCATAGAAATCAAAACCTGCTTCAGAATCTTTCATATAATTGAGACATGTACTTAAATAACCTAGATTTTCAGAAGTTACAAAAGATAATAGCATGTTATACATTGCCTGAATGTTTTCTGGAAGATCCATACTGTCTAAGAGTTCTTTGAGTTCTTTAAGCAGCTGATCATACATTTCAATAAAATCATTAGAAACATGATCATTTAACATTTCACGGAGTTCTCTTAACTGTGTATTGAGCTGTTCAAGCTTTGCAAAGTCATCTTCAGACAAGCTGTTCTTGATTGTTCCATTAACTACCGCATCAATCAATTCTTCCTTCTGTTCTTCTGTCAATGTGACTGGTGTAAATGTTGAAGTAGATGTTTCATCATCCAATGACGCAGCCATTGGGCCCTCTGCATTCAATTCAGCAAGGACATCTTCAACAAATGCTTCAGCATCTTCACGACTGATAGTTTCTTCATTTGCAATTGCTTCTACAGCTGGATGAATGTTATCCATTGTGGCAGCTGCCTGTGATGAGCTGGAATTAAACATCAATTTCACAAGAACAAGAATATAATTCAATTGACTTTCCCATTCTTCCTGGGACATATTTAAGAGTTCACCATTTACAAACTGTGCAATGGAATGTGTTAATGAAGTTTCGTCCATTGTAGATAGATACATTGTATCTCCAACAACATTTGTCATCCATGTATACTGGTTCATATGAGAAGCATAGCCAGAACCAATACCTGTCAAACTTTGACTAAACATATCTGTTGGATCACCAACAACCATCTGAATGTTTTCATTATGATCCATACGATACAGGTTGATGGACTGCGTTAAGTTCTTGGCAAGAATCTTGAACGATTTGTTTGTTAAGATATCAGTTAAAGAATAGTTAACATCATTGTATTCACCAATGTATAGATAATCACCATAGACTTGCAGTGTAGCAGCGCCGCATGCAGTTCTTGAAGGATCAATACCAAATGTATACTTTGCATTGTCATTCAAATTACCAATGACTGGTGTCCAGGTCCAGGCATTTTTATCATTGACATCCCCAGCTGTTGGATCATAGACACCCTTTACAACTGCATAAGCCTGTTCTTTTGTGCCATCGCTTGCTTTACCAGTAACGATAGAAGCATAGATTGTATTTTCACCATATTGAACAATCTGATAGAGACCACCACCACCTTCACTGTCTGTACGGTTAACAGCAGGATAGTTATACATATCATTCTGATCTGCAATTGTCTTAAAGCTTCCGTGTAACTTTTCTAAATCTGTATCCATGAAATCACTTGTAACAGTTTCAGGATTTTTGGCTGCCATGATTGTTGCACCAAATGTTTCACCCTGTGTTGTATCAGCTAAGCCGCCAGCAAGCAGCCAGTCTTCTTTTGTGCCATCTGCTTTTGTAGCAGTGAATGTATCAATTGCACGTGTTGATGTAAATACAAATTGATTGTTGAGTGCGCGATATCCTTCTGTTGTTACACATTGTGCAACTTTTACAAGCTTATCTGTACTTGGATCTAATTCATAGACACATGGTACACCATTCTGATAAGCAATTTCATAGTTGATTGCAACATTTGGATCATTTGGAATATCCATGCCATACATCTTTTGACCAGCTAAAGCCTTACCATCAGATACCAAACCTACAAAATATAATTTACCATTGTATTCTGTTGCTGCTCTAAAGATTGGAACACCATCACACTTGCCCTGGTTGTAAAGTGTTCTAGACATTAAAACCTTTGTTTCGCCTGTTTTAATATTGAATTTCAAGAAAACAGAGCCAGCTGGAATTCCATCATCTTCTTTTCCTTTATTTAGCTTTCCATTGAACATAACATCAACAACTGCTTTAGCAACATCAGCACTTGCTCCAAAGGATGTCACTGCACGTTCGACTTGAGTATAGGCGCTTAGTGCACCATACATAGTTCCCATGTAAACCCAGTCACCAGAAGTTGCTGCACAATATGTATAGGATTGTACACTGTCAGCATTTTCAGAAGTTCCTGTTGTGTTTTCCGTAATCTGCAACGGACTTGTGTAATCGACAATACCATCTTTTTCTTCAGTTCCACTGTTACGATGAGAAACTTTTTCAAATAGGTACTGTCCATCTTGTGATGTGTAAGTTGTTGGAAATGATGAATCTTCATTTGTGGCATAAACCGTTGTTAAAGGAGCAACTGTTAAGCCAGTAGCCATCATTCCACAAAGAAATCGTTTGAGCTTTTTTTCATTTACGCTCCCTCCCTTTTTGACTAGAATTATAATATAATTACAAATTTATTACAAACTACATAATGAACAATTTGATTATTTTCATAATTGATCATTTGATTCAAAAAAGTTCAGAACTCACTTTCATGTCTGCTTTTTTGATGCAATAAATTCGTATTAACAGATATACACTTTAACTGAGAGGTAAAAATATATACATAAATAAAACTCATCTATGAATGAATTTGCTAGAAAATATTCAAAAAAGGATCAAACTTGTAACTTGCAAATAGATTACAAATGCTTTGAATGATGCTATTCCTGTTTTGTTTATCAAAGATTTGATGGTTAGTTATGCTAAATAATCAGTGTATATTATTTTCCCCTGCTATTTTGGTAAAGTTGAAATAAACTCAGGATAATTTGAATGAACATATTTTGAATATGCAGTATATGCTTGTTCAAGTGATCCGTAATTGACTCCGTTTGTAAATTGTTTGAATCCGTTGTAATTTAAAATATGGTCTGATATAGCAATATATGATCCATCCTTTTTATTGATTCTAGCGGCAGTAATAGAATTGCTTACATAAAAACCTCCACCATCTTTACTTACTATCACAGGGATCCTCACCCCCTTCACCAGCAGAATTCGTATCAAAGGATGTCCAGAATAGATATGCACTTGAATTATTGGTATTACGTGTATCAGCTAGATATGCCCATGTTCCATATTGTAATAAACTATTTTCATCTAATTCTTTTTTTACAGTATTGACCATTATGGAATTTGGGCTTTTAGAATCAATTTCAAAATTTGATGTCTGGTATTTTGATAAAAATCCTGTTTGCTTTACAATTTTATGAATATTTTCATTGAAATTAATTAGTGTCTTGCTGCTATTTTTCCAATTCAAAATAACTCCGATTCCATCTTGATATGAGACTTCACATTCTCCGTCCGCAATTGGATTTCCTTTCCATTGCTCTGTATCACCTTGTGTTTTCGTGTGTGTTATTCCTCCAATATTTACTTGATCATATGCCTGCCAGTCATCTTTTTTCTGTTTTAATTGAACTATCTTGACTACATCTGTATTATTATCACTCATTACAGGTGTAAGAACTTCAGCATAAGCTGAACGTACATTTGCTATATCAGTTGCTTCTCTGCTTTTCTCAAGTTGATTTAAAAAAACAGGAATTACAATTGAAATAAGTACAGAAATAATCAAAATAACAATTAATAGTTCTCCAAGTGTAAAACCATCAACTTGAAAACTTCCATTTCTTTTTTCACCTTTAGTTGCATACATGAAGAGAATTATATGAAAATTTCATAAAGTAAGTAAGAACTTATTATCAATAAGTCTAAAATTTCAAAAAATAAAGTACATAAAAAAATCCCACTCTCTTTCAAGAGTGGGGTGAAAATTCACTTATTTCGTAGGTTTATTTAATTTGGAATGTATGTTGTAGCTTCTTCATCAGGAAGAGGCTCTTCATTGATTGTTTCTCCATTCAGCATGCGATTTACAAGATCTGTTGTAAATTGTACCTGTGATTCAATTGGCTGACATACATAAAGCATGCGATTCATGCCCATAGAAACTGTACCTGCCATTGTGCCTGTTCCGCCTAAATGATAACGGATATACTGCCATGGCTGAGAGACATCACTAGAACTTGTATATAAGTTATATAAATCATTGATATCTACATTTGTTAAGAAGTTTGTAGACAATGCAGCAAGCACGCCAGCTTTATCCCCTGCGGCAGCATTCTGTTGAACTTTTTCTAGAATTGCCTGCATAATGATTCCCTGGTGTTCATTTCTGCCATAGTCACCATTGTCTAAAGAATATCTTTCTCTTGAATATGCAAGTGCCTGTTCACCGTTTAATGTAATTAGACCTGCATCAAAATGATAATCTCCTGAGTTGTCACCATCAAATGCATATGGGTTATCAATTGTTACACCACCTAATGCATCTACAAGTGCTTCAAAATGTGTGAAGTTTGTTGTGAGATAATCCGTAATATTCAAGCCGAACTTCTGGTTAATACCATCCAATGTATTTCGAATGCCTTGATTTCCTAAATGCGTAAGTTTGTCGATACCATTCTCTAAACCTGGATTTTCAATATAGTAGTCTCTTGGAATCGATACAAGCAAGATTTGTCTGCTTGCTGGATTTACAGCCATGATCATATTCACGTCTGTTCTGCCAACAGTCGTTAAACCATTTGCACGTGTATCATTACCAGCAACATATACAACAAATGGATTCTGTTGATTCACTGGTGCAGCAGTTTCTTGTACTTCTTCTTCACCAAACTTCAGTGAAGACAATACAATTGTATCTTTTTCAAAGTTTTTAAATGCTTTGATTGTTTTTAAAGCAGATACAAATGCATCATTTAACACAAGAACATCTGCTTCACCATTGTAGAATGCTTTGATTGCATCATACACAGTATTCTTTGAAAGAACATTTGGTTTTGTTTCCAGTACTGTTTCAATCTGAGACAAAGCGTTTTCTGTATTTGTTGAATCAAACTGTGTCTGTGTTAGAAATGTTTTATTTGCATAGTCTAAAATATTGTCAGATGCTGCTGTATCTGAGAACAATGAAGAATGATTGCTTTTGTATTCACTTGTCAATGCATAAAGGTTAATAGTGACTTGTGATTTTTTAGCTGGCTCCTGAAATACATTCTTATCTTTTTCTTCAAGTTTTGGAACCGCAATACATCCAAAAATCATAACAACTGAAAGCAAAGCATTGATGAATGCAGTTGTTGCCCCTGCTTTCTTGATTGACAGTACAAGCAGGATAACAAGCAATACAACAGATACAATCAGTAAAGGTAATTTAAAACTAGAAGCAATGTCATTTTTGGGAATCATAATATTAGCAAGTATTGTACATACAAGTGCAACTACAAATGTTGCAATACAGATTCCTTTAAAGTTTATTTTTTTGCGACGCATTATTTAGCCTTCTTTTTTGTTTTCTTTTTCTTCTGGTTCTTTGCGTAGTTTCCGTAGTAAGAACCATAGCCTTTATAGTAATATGAACCATTTCTAGATATATCTACACGGTTTAAAACAATTCCAAGCAATGGCTTGTTTGTGATTTTTAAGCTGTCTAATGTATCTTTGACGAGTGCTTTTTTTGTATAGCCGCTTCTTACAACAACAATATTTCCATCCGCAACTTTACCAATTGCCAATGCATCTGCAACTGTACCTGCAGGAGGTGTATCAATAATGACATAGTCAAATACTTCTGCTACCTGGTCTAATACTTCTTTGAAATATTTTGTTTCAAGTAATGTGGATGGGTTACTGACAGCATTAACGGATGGAATCATATATCCATCTGGAACATTTGTTTTATACATAACTTCCTGTACTGGACATTGACCACTTAGAGCATGTGCAATACCGTAGAATGTATCAGAAGAATGAATATCATAGATATCAATGATTTCACTTGCGCGCAAATCACAGTCAACAAACAATACTTTCTTGCCTGTTAGAGCCATAGCTCTCCATAGATTCATTGCAATGAAGGATTTCCCTTCATTTGGCACGGAACTTGTAACAACGATTTTCTTAATATTTGCATCTGTAAAAGATAAGTTGACTCTTAACTGGTTAACTGCTTCAGCAACATCAAAAGGAAGTTCTGTAAAATTATTGATTGTTAATGATTTCATTTTGATTTACCTCCACGTTTCTTATCTCTTCTATTTGATTTTAATCCTTGGATCTTTCCTTCTGGAATAATAGCAATTGGTTGAACACCAAACATCTTGTTAATATCTTCTGGAGTCTTGAAAGTATCATCCATCAAGAACTTCACAATTAAGTAAGCGCAATATAATACAGCGAATGCTAAGCCACCAAGCATTGTGTTCTTCTTTACACTCGGAGAAGATGGATTTTCTGGAACACGAGCCTTTTCAAATACACTTGGTGCATCACATTTCATGATTTCAGGTAAATAGATTTTTGCCTGATTGCTGATTTCATTTGAAATATCCGCAGCAAGCTGTGGATCAGGATTTGTTACACTGACATTTAAAATACGTGTATCCGTTGGATTTTCTACTGTAATCGAAGACTGTAGTACATCATATGTTGTATCTAGCTGTAATTTATTAATCACATCTTCTAGTAATGTTCTGCTTGTGATGAGTTCTTGATAGTCAGACTTGAGCTGGGAAGAAATCTGTAAAGAAGATAAATCCACAACAGATCCAGAGCTGTTTGACAGGATATACATTGAGCTTGTAGCTGTATACTGCGGTGTCATAAATACTTTTGTAACCCCAAATGCAGCCGCTGCACCTACAACTAAAAATAGTATGATTTTAACAAGATTTCCTTTCAGTAAATGGAAAATTTCTAATAAATCAATTTCATCTGTATCTTCATCGAATACTTCAATTTGTCGATTGTTATCTTTCATGTTTCCCATAGTCCCCTTCCTATAAAAAAATAACCGCAGTTATACTATCGTAATGACGAAAAATTTTACCATATATGCACGTATTGCACGCATTATCTGAGTGTTTACTTTTGTATTTATCTTTCTTAAAATATAGCTATGCTGAATTTTTTGAAATCAAAGACAGACTACATATTAATGCACAAAAACGTGCCTGTTTTAAAAGCAGATTATTCAATGGTACATCATTGTTTCACAAAGGTACATGAGATCATTGATCCGAAGCATTTACCAATTGGTGTATGTCCAGATGGAGAGTTTTCTTTACAGGCATTGAATCACTGGTTTCGCTGGAGAGGCATTCCTGGATATCGTGTTGGTTTATTGCAGCTGGAGAATCGTTTGAATATTGCTTCTCCAATGGATTTAATTGATCAGGAGCATGCATTGAGTGTTTCTGATACATATTGGTTGAAAGCAGGCAATGAGAGAATCAATTGGTCTCAGGTTAACTTTTACCAGCATTCTTTTGACCAGTCTGGCTTTGCTAAAGCAATGTTTGCTTCTTTGACACCAAATGTTTCTTCTTCTGCTTTACATACACCGAACAATTGTACTTGCGGATATCATAGAAAAGCATGGTTTCGAAGAAATGGAACACTATATCTATTAAAAGGTGGTTCCCCTTTTTATCAGCAGGAACCTGTCAATGAATGGCTTGCTTCTAGAATTGCAAAAGAACTGAATCTTTTCGCAATTTCCTACACAATAGAAACATATGAGAATAATCTTGTTTCTGTCTGTCCGAATATGTGTAATGGCAAATATGATCTTGTAACGAGTGAATATGTATTATCTGACTCTCATGCACCTAAGAAACAGTTTCAATATGAGCATTATATCAAGACATTACAAAAGCATGGAATTCGCAATGCTAGAAAAGTGTTATCGGATCAGATGCTGCTGGATTATCTTTTGATGAATACGGATCGTCATACACAGAACATGGGTATTCTTGTAGATGCAAATACAAATGCATGGGTATCCGCTGCACCTGTATTTGATACAGGTACTGGACTTGGCTGTCTTGTGGATGATATGCATATCTTGCAAGAAAAAAATGAGAATAAATGTCAACTGTTTAATGCAAAACATTTTTCTCATGAAATTTTATTGGAAATGATTGATTTCAAGCAGTATGACTTTTCTACTCTGCAGAATATTCCTCAAGAGTTTGGAAATGAACTGCAGAAATATAAACCAATCACAAATATATCTGATGAAAGAATTGAAAGTGTGTATCGTCTGCTGTATCAGCAGATTCTTGATTTGAAACGTGCCGCAAAGTAGCTGATATGCTACTTTTTTATTTGTCTGATTAGAATAGAAGCAAGTACTATACCAATCATTCCACCCATTGTATTCTCAAATACATCATTGAATTCTGCTACACCTAAACCAGTGATATATTGTGTTGTTTCTATAAGAATAGAAAATATGAATGCTGATGCAAAGATAGATTTCCTTTGATAGATGCGATACATGCCAATACCAAATGGAATGAACAGCCATACATTATTGATAACTTCTACACGTACTGTACGACTGTGAAAGAATGTATCTGCATAAGAGAATAATACAAGATTACATCTAGCATCCCCACTTTCACGAAACATCAGCGTTTCATAAAGAATAAAGAAGACATAGAGTATCGTTAAAGCAATACTCATATTGTATGGCAATATGAGCAATAGAATAGATACAATACAGCCACACACAATGACTAATACAGGATATCCATTTAGCATGTTGTCTATGCTGTATTGAATGTTCCCATTTTTATCTAGATATAACGTACAGTCGTTATATCTTTTGATGCCACACTGCCCTTTCTTTAAGCTGACATGCTTTTTGTTTGCATCATAGTACATTTCTGAACAGATTGTTCCATCTTTGTAGTATGTTCTTTTGAGAATGGAATAGTTAGATTGGTTCTTACATGGATTTCCTTCCTGATCAACATATGTAATTTGAATCACTCTGAATTGATCATCTCTTACATACAATTGTCCATATTCACCAAGGGAAGACTTTGCTGGATTACCATGTGCATCATAGTAGAATTCTCCGATAATCGTTCCTTCACTGTCTCTTTTATAAATCTTTGTTGCATATTCTTGTGAACAATTTGTTGGTTTATGATTTTGATTGACGTATGTCATGCTTGTACAGTAGCCAGCAGAATCATATTCTCTAGAAATTCCATAATAGCCATAGCATTTCACTGGATGCATGTTTAAATCATAGTATTCTTCTAGAACATTTCTTCCATTTTCATCTAGATTTCTTATAACAGTTGCACACCCTGTACTTAATGCCATGATATTTCCATCTGCATTTAGATAATGCATGATGTTTTGATGTTCTTTGCATTCAAAGGATAAACCGTAATAGCTATTGTACAGCTTTACTGGCTGATGCTTTGCATCATAGTATGTTTCTTTGATGACTTGATTGTTTTCATTCTTGATTTGTTCTTTGATAGCATAGCCTTTATCTATTGCTTCTGTAATCACATTAGATGTATTTAAATAGGTATATGTTGTGAGTGAATCATTGTTTACTTCTTGTAGTGTGAGTTCATCTGAAGTAGATCCTTGATTATGATTTTTTGATTCAAATGGAATTACACCAATCATAGAAGCAATAATAAAAACAATATAAAAGAACAATACAAGATATGTTTTTATATTTCTTTTCATTGATAGAAACATCTTAGTTTTCTTTATCCATGTGTGCACCACAGTTTGGACATACCTGTTTTTCCATGTTTACCTGATATCCGCATTCTGAACATTTGCATTCTCTTTGATAGAGATATCCTGTTACAGAAGTATTGTCTTTTATTTTTTCATGAATCCAGTATCCATGTTTGTTTTCTTCATTCATATTCAAACCCCTATTCATTTGCATGTTTAAAATTATGACACGTATTGAAAGAAAATGGTATGGGAGATGGGAATCAAGAATAGAAAAATACTGATAAGGCGTAGTTGTTTCTTGTGATTTTTGAATAGGAATGATAAAAGCATGTACAACAATAAACCAATATAGATCCCGATTTGTAAGTATGAGATTTGTTCTAACATGTCCATTAATTTGTTTCCAAAAACATATTTAAGTTCATTCATTTGTTGTTTAATGTTATTTTTTTGATTTGTGAAAGTAAATATGCATCTTTATAATTATCCTTTTTCTTAAAACGAGTAATAACAGATTTTTCTGTCTCTGGACTCCAATATATTTTCAATTTTTTCTTTGCTCTGGTAATGGCTGTATAGAATATATTATGTGTAATCTGTTCTTCAATTTCATTTGAAATTATTATTTTAACTGAATCATATTCAAGTCCTTGTGCTTTATGTATTGAAACTGCATATGCAACTTCCAGCTTTTGACGCACCGATTCGCGTTTCTGCTTTTTCAGCGTTTCGCTGGTGTACTCCTTAAAAGCGGCGGTCATAACATCCACGTCCTTGGCCTTGAAAAAGACCAGATACTCCGTCTTGCCCTCCTGTTCCACCTTTTTCAAACTGTAATCAATACCATACTTCCGGGCTACTCGGTCAAACGACTTGATATTATTGTCTGTGACAACGATGTTCGTGATCTGCGCGCCGCTCTTCTGCAGGCTCTTGATGCTCTGCCGCCCCGTTTTCTTACATTGGCTTTTTTCTCCTTTCCCCCGCTGCTTTTTCTTGTCCATCTCTGCCAGCAGCTTTATCAAAGCCGCTTTCAAAATCTGTGCCGTGATTTTTCCTCCTTTGATGCACAGCGAGATAGTTTTCTCGTTGACTTCTTCCTGCACGATTGCTCACCTCCCATCTATCGCCGCTGCATCAGGGGCGGACTGCCCCGGCTGCAGGCGGTGCGGTATCGCCCAGCACCGAGCGGAACTTCTTGCGGCACTGGTGCA
>OLNY01000546.1_pt1 | contig 34287 bp, 28 predicted proteins | sample 1671981 | NCBI WGS metagenome assembly OLNY01 (sample SAMEA3136632, study PRJEB25190) | human gut metagenome | biome: human gut; feature: human-associated habitat; material: faeces | place: Austria | collected 2013
TAACGGTAGCACACCGGACTCTGACTCCGTTTGCGGGGGTTCGAATCCCTCATCCTCTGCCAGGTCCACTGTAGTCGCAAGATTACAGTGGACTTTTTTTGCATCAAGGGCGCTCCGCTTTCATCGGAGCGCCCTTGATACTTTATTTGATTGCCGCGCTGTTGTTCAGCAGCAGCGTGCTGTAGAGGAACAGCACGTCCTGACCGTGAAAGTCCAGAAACTGCCCCAGATAGTCGCTTCGGATGTACCGAAGGTCTACCAGCGTCACTCTGGCGTAGTCGTTTACCAGCAGCGGAACCATGCTGCTTCCGAAGGAATCCCGGAATACAATCAGCTCCCGGCCGGTGGCCGCGTTGGGGTTTTCGATGGTCAGCAGGCTCCGGGCACCGGAGAGATACACGTCGTACAGGTCTTTGCTGTTTCGCTTGGTCATGTTGTAGACAGCGGTGGTTTCTCCCGTTTCGTAGTCGTACACCCGGCAGTCGCCCAGCAGGTCGCTTTTCAGCAGGTACATGGTGTCTGGCTGCATGGGCAGCGCCGCCTGACCGTAGTACACGCCGTAGAAGGGCTTTTCCAGCGGGGTGACGGTGTAATCCTCCTGCCGGGGAGAAGACACCCCCAGCGCCTGACACAGCGCCTGTGCCGCCGGGAGCAGACGTTCCTGCCGCCAATGGGTATCGGTGCGGTAATAGTCCTGAATGGACAGGCTGTCCGTCAGGCGGATGGGAGACGCCCAGGGCATTCCGCCTTCCACCATGGTAAAGAGCCGGTCATAGTCCATGGACAGCTGCCCGGCGGACTGCGCCAGATAGTAGCCCTTGTCCGGGACGATGGCAAGGTAAATTTGGGAATCGGTGGAGGAAAGATAGGTTTCGTATACGCTGCTGAACCGCTCCAGCGCGTGGTTGACCGAGGCTTCGCTCAGGGGATATTCCTGTGCCGCAGCATAGCCTTGGGAGATATAAATGCCGCTTTTGTCGCTTTGCCGCAGGACGAAGCGGTGGAACAGGGATTTCGCCTCGCGGAAAGTATCCCGCAGGGGGAACTGATCCAGACTGGCGTCCTCAAAATCTGTCATGAAGCTACCGTCCAGCAGCGCCTTTGTCTGAATGGCAGGCTTCTGTGCCAATTGGCGGCGCTCCGCGACGGAAATGTCCCGGCTGGGCGCCAGCCATGCCCACGCAGCCAGCACAGTCCAGACGGCCGCCACGGTGATCGCGCAAATTCGATTTTTCATACTGCAGCCCCCTTAAAACCGGAAATACAGGAACGGGCTGAAGGAGCCATCCACCAGGTAGGCCGTGCAGACGATCAGCAGCGCCAGCATTGCCGCGGCTTCCAGCACGACGCCCGCCTTCGTTCCGTCCATGCGCCGCGCCGCGTTTTTCACCACCGGCGTTGAGCCGAGAATGCCCAGCACGAACAGGACGGCATAGCTTTTGAGATAATACAGCGTTTCGGCGGAGGCCAGGCTCAGGCTGCCGAAGCCGAACAGTCCGGCAAAGTCCTGCCCCGCCTGGGCAAGACTGTCCGCGTTGAACAGGACGAAACTGAGGACTACCGCCAGCAGCACATAGCCATGGCGCAGGACGCCCGGCAGCCTTTGCAGGACGGGAATCCACTTTTCCGCCAGCAGCAGCGCGGCAAACAGCAGCCCCCACAGCACGAAATTCCACGCCGCGCCGTGCCACAGCCCCGTAAGCATCCACACGGTGAGGATGTTCAGAACCCACCGCCAGCGGCTGACCCGGCTGCCGCCCATGGGGATATATACATAGTCCCGGAACCAGCTGCCAAGGCTGATATGCCACCGCCGCCAGAACTCCGTGACGCTTCTGGAGAGATAGGGATAGTTAAAATTCTCGACAAAATGGAACCCCAGCACCCGCCCAAGGCCGATGGCCATGTCGGAATAGCCGGAAAAATCGAAGTAAATGTTCAGGGCAAAGGCCACGGCGTACATCCAGTAAAACAGGACGGATTTTTCGCCGCTCTGTCGGAACAGCCGGATCAGCAGGGCAAAATTGTCCGCAAGGATGACCTTTTTCCCCAGCCCCACCAGAAACCGCCGCAGACCCACCGCCGCGTTTTCCCAGCTGTGCTCCCGGTGCTCCAGCTCCCGTGCGATGTCCGCATAGCGGACGATGGGGCCTGCAATCAGCTGGGGGAACAGGGCGACATACGCGCCGAAGTTGATGAGGTTCTTCTGTGCCGGGACGCTGCCGCGGTAGACGTCGATGGTGTAGCTCAGGCACTGGAAGGTGTAAAAGCTGATGCCGACGGGTAGCGCAAGATGAAGCAGCGGAATTTTCAGGCCGGTGACGGCGTTCAGACTGCCGATGAAGAAGTCCGCGTACTTGAAAACCCCCAGCAGCCCCACGCTGATGACGATGGACGCCAGCAGCCAGAGCTTTTTCCGCTTCCGGGAGCGTTCGATGCCCAGGCCGCAGACATAGCACAGCAGGATGGTGAACACCATCAGGGGCAGCAGCCGCAGCTCCCCCCAGCCGTAAAAAATCAGGCTGGCAAGGAGCAGAACGGCGTTTTTCCCCTTCCGGGGCGTGAGAAAATACACCGCCAGCACCGCCGGGAGGAAATAATATAGGAAGGGAATGCTTGAAAAAACCATAGGCGTGTTCGCTCCTGAGAACTCTTATAAAAATGGCAGCGATTCCATCGCTGCCATTTTGGAAACCTTAAATCACAAATTCGGGTTCGCCGACGACCTTGCCGAAGGCGTCCACAAAGGACTGGGCGGTGAGGTCGTAGCTGGTGTCCAGCATAATGAGCATCACCACGTCACGGTAGCCGGTGACCAGCATGTCGTCCGCTTCCACGCAGACCCACTTGCGGGGGTTGATGCCGGACTTCATGGCTTCGGCGACGGACTTGATGTCCTCACCCGGCGCGACCCGCACCATGACCATGGAAAAGGCGATGGAGCCGATCATCGGCTCGAACACCGCAGCCTCCGTCAGTACGCCGGCGTTATCCAGACCGGTGCTGCTCTTGATGGCCCACTGCCCTTCCTCGCTGGTATCGGTGAGGTCGATGGTCTCGACGCCGCCGTCGAACTCCACCGGCTGCTGGGCAACGATTTCGTTCAGCAGCTCCTCCATGGTTCCCTCCACCTTGTCGGGGGAGGTGGTTTCCGTGGGCTTGGATCCGGCACAGCCGGAAAGCAGGGACAGCGCCATGGCTGCCGCCAGAATTGCAGTTAAAAATCTTTTCATGTTTCATTTCCTCCTGAAATTATTTCGGGTAAATCGTTTCTTCCAATAAGCATGCCCCAAAAACAGCAGGAGCATACCGGCGGCCGCGCCGCAGCTGTCAATGCACACGTCCCGGATGCCGGGGCTGCGGCCGGGGATGAAGGCCTGGATGGTCTCGTCGATGCAGGCAGCGGCCACGCCCAGGGCAAACGCCGGAAGCCGCTTTTTTCCCAGCATCCCGAACAGCCAGCCAAGCAGCAGTCCCAACGCGCCAAATTCGGCAAAATGGGCGCACTTTCGCAGCAGGCCGTCGCCGCCGGAGGGAACCGCTTCGCCGGGGGTGAACACGCCGTCCAGCAGCGCCTTCAGCGTGCCGCTGATCTGTCCGGAGACTTCCGCCGGGAGCAGGGAATTGCCCCAGATAAAGACCAGATTGCAAAGCAGAAGCACAGTACACAGCGTCATGCGGCGCTTTGTGCGCTTCACGCCAGAACCCCCAGATGCTCCAGCAGGATCTTCACGCCAAGCAGAATCAGAATGACGCCGCCGGCAAACTCGGCCTTTTTCTCATACCGGCTGCCGAACACGTTGCCGATCTTCACGCCCAGAGCGGACAGCAGGCAGGTGCAGATACCGATAAACGCCGCCGCCAGCCAGATGTTCACGCTGCCGACCATGGCAAGGGAAATGCCGACGGCCAGCGCGTCTATGGAAGTCGCCACGGCCATGAGAAACATGGTCCTGACGGACAGGTCGGCGTCCTTTTCCGGGTCGTCGCCGGATTCGTCTTCCTTCTCCAGCGCTTCCTTCAGCATGTTGATGCCGATGATGACCAGCAGACCGAAGGCGACCCAGTGGTCGAACGCTTCAATGGCTTCGGCAAACAGCGAGCCAAGGAAAAAGCCGGTCACGGGCATCAGCGCCTGAAAGCCGCCGAACCAGAGGCCGCAGGTCGCCTCCGCCTTCAGCGTTGCCTTTTTCATGGCAAGACCCTTGCATACGGATACCGCGAAGGCGTCCATGCTCAGTCCCACCGCCAGCAAGAACAGTTCTCCGATTCCCATAAAAAATCCTCCGTACTGAATACAAGTCAGCACAGAGAAACGAAGAGACTGTGCCGGCCTGCAAAAGTCTCGTCATTTCAGGCTGAACCGGGGCCTCACCAGTATGTCGATTCAGTCCCGCGTTGTGCGCCGACTACTCCCTCTTCACGGCGCATTATAACAAAGATTCCTCCGCTCGTCAAGGCGAAGCGGAGGAATACACAGTTATTTTACAAATGGCTCATTGCCCATTCCACGACCAGCACCGCGGCGCTGCTGCTGAGGGCGACCACGATCAGACTCTTGCCCCGGTAGGCCAGAATCACCGCTACCACCAGCGCCGCCGCGCCGCTTAAGATAGAAGCGGTGCTGCTGAGGATGGAGGGGAACGTCATGGCCGTCAGGCAGCAATAGGGAACGTAGTACAAAAACGAGCGCAAAAAACGGCTCTTAATGGGTTTGCGGAAGATCGTCATGGGCAGGACGCGGATGAGGTAGGTCGTCAGCGCCATGGCGAGGATGTACAGATAAATGTTCATGCCGCTTCCCTCTCTTCCTTCACCGGGAACAGCGCGGCGCAGATGGCGGCGGCTGCCACGGTGCAGATCACGATGGACAGTCCCGGGGAAACGGTTTTCAGCCCCGGCGTCCAGGAAAACAGGCTACTGAAGATCAGCGCCAGCACCACCGCGACAAAAATGTCCCGGTTCTTCCTCGCGGGGGGCACCACGATGGCGACGAACATGCCGTAGAGCATGACCCCCAGCGCCGTCCGGATGGAGAGCGGCAGGATCGACCCGGCCAGTGCGCCGCACAGCGTCCCCAGCGTCCAGCCGATAAAGGGCAGCGTCCCCAGCCCCAGCAGGAACGGCACCGTCAGGGGTGCTTCCCGCGCCATGGCGAGGGCGAAAATTTCATCCGTATTGAAAAACGCGATCAGAAGCCGGGGCAGCAGGCCGATCTTCTCGCCCATCCGCTGGCTCAGCGCCAGACTCATCAGGGCGTAGCGGCTGTTGATGACCAGCTGCGTCAGCACCATTTCCCACAGCGTGGCGGCGGCGACGATGAGGGTCAGCCCCGCGAACTGCCCCGCGCTGGTCAGATTCGTGGCGGAGATCAGCACCGCGTCCAGCGTTTTCAAGCCCTGAGACACGGCCATAGCGCCGAAGCCGAAGCTCACCGAAAAATATCCCATCCCCACAGGCAATCCACGGTTGACGCCCACGCGGTATTCATTGTTGTTCATAAATAACACTTCTCTATGTCTCTTTTTTCTGGCAAACGCCGCCGGATGGTTAGCTGCGGACTCCCTGATATTCCATCAGCTCCAGAACGTCCTGTCCCCGTTTGGTCAGCGCCATGCTGCCCCGGACGGGACTGGCGTCATAGGCGGGGGTATGGTAATCTTTCAGGGGCTTGTCATAGTCAAGGGAAATCAGGCCCTTTTTCTCCAGACATTGCAGCAGAAGCTCTTTTCCCGGCTCCTCCGGGAAAACCGGCGCTTCCTTTTCCTGAATCACCGGCAGAAAGGCGCACTCTCCCAGCCGGTGCAGAAAGCTGATCTCTTCTTCCGTAAGCTCCAGCTCCAGACCGCACCCGGAACAGCCGCCGCTGCATCCGCCGCAGGATTCACATTTGCCCATATTCGGTGTCCTCCTTTTTCTTTCAGGGTATCATAGCAGATGGGCGGCAAAATGTCAAATTGTCCGCACGCTCGACGCGCCCCTTGCGCTTTTTTCAAAATTAGGGTATACTATAGGCACAGAAAAATACCAAGGAGGAATTATTATGTCCGTCATGCACATTACGAAGGCCAACTACGACGAGCTGGTGAAAAACAGCGATAAGCCCGTGCTGCTGGATTTCTGGGCGCCATGGTGCGGCCCGTGCCGGATGGTCGGCCCCATTGTGGAGGAGATCGCCCAGGAGCGGGAGGACATCGCCGTGGGCAAGATCAACGTGGACGAGGAAGTGGCGCTTGCCATGGAATTCGGCGTCGCCAGCATCCCCACGCTGGTGGTCGTGGAACACGGCGAGGTCATGAACAAGGCCATCGGCTACATGCCGAAGGCAGAGATCGAGGAACTGCTGGGCTGACATGGCAGACCCCATAGGAACGTTCAGGCGGCGCTTTCAAGCGCCGCCTGGACTTTTACTTTTTGTGCTGGTAATAGTACTGCTTGATGGCTTGGAACGACTCGTCGCTGATGACGTGCTCGATCCGGCACGCATCGTCGGTGGCCGTCTTTTCGTCCACACCCAGACGGATCAGCAGCTCCGAGAGCACCGTGTGGCGCTCGTAGATCGTCTCCGCCAGCTTTTTCCCGGAATCCGTCAGCGTGATCGCGCCGTCTTTTTCCATGAGGATATACCCGCCCTCCCGGAGAATGCCCATCGCGCGGGAAACGCTGGGCTTGGAATACCCAAGATATTCGCTGACGTCAATGGAGCGGACATACCCGCTTTTTTTCGCCAAAACCAGTATAGCCTCAAGATACATTTCACCCGATTCCCGGACAGTCATTCGGCTCATCTCCTTTTTATAAGGATATCACACTTTCCCGCTGAATGCAAGCGGCGGATCTCCGGAAAAGAGAAAATCCCGTGGGGTGTTCGGGGGGGGGGGGCTGTGGAATGTTCACAAATTTTCACTGCCATTTTCTACGTTTTGGCAAGGCGATTCTGCGGGTTTCCGGTTAATGGCGATCAGGACAGCGCCGAAATATTTGCGCTTGCGGAGAAAGTCTGCGAGGCTGCCGCCGTAGTTGTCCGCACTGGTGGAGTTGCGGTAGGTGTTGTAGCCGATGAATCCCTCGTCTGTGTGGTGCAGCGCCACGAAGTGCGCGCCGAAGCGGTATTTATTCCGCCAGTGGTAGAACAGGATGCAGGCGTCCGCGTTTTTTGCCGCCTCGTCGAAGCGTTTGGTGTCCACGACGATCTTCACGGGGAAGCCCCACTTCCGGAAGCACATCGCAGGCCCCCAGAAGGAGGTGCCGGTGTTGCCGTGGATCAGGGGCAGCTGCCATTCGTAGTAGCGGATCAGCGCCGGGATGTCCGTTTTGTACCCCAGAATTTGCAGGGCGTTCCAGGTGGCGACCCATCCGCATCCCACGTCCGCCGAGGCACGCAGGCCATAGCGGTACTGTTCCTTGGGAATGTCGTGCTGGTTGTAGATAAAATCGTTCATAGCTGTTCCATATCCGGCTTTGTCGGCGTGCCGACCGGATGCTCCGCAATGTAATCGTCCAGAATGCCCGCCGCCGTCATGACCATCCGGGCGCAGGGGCGGGTTTTGTAAAATTCCGCCGTGCGGGGCGTGGGATTGGGGTCGGATGGCGGATTGTCCAGAATCTCCCGGCAGATAATGCTGCCGATCTTCTCCCGGAACTGCCCCGCAAGGTTCTGCACCAGCCGGTAATGGGCTTTTTTGTTCACGTCGTTCTCGCCGGGGTCGTCATAGCCGTACAGAAGCCCCGCCACCATCAGCATCCCGCTGACCGCACCGCAGACCTCCCGCATCCGCCCCATGCCGCCGCCGAAGGAGGAGGCGAGCTTCGCCGCAAGGCTCTTTTCAAGCCCCGTTACGTCGCCGAAGGCCTCCAGCACCGCCTGGGCGCAGTTGCTGTCGGATAAAAAGAGCTCCGCCGCCAATTCCCTGTGATCCATCGCTGTTTCCTCCGTATATTTGATAGAACCAGTTTACCGGGAGAAGGGACAAATGTCAAGCCGGGATTCGCGCACAGATGGGCGACATGTGCCGGATTCGCCGAAATGGAATGGTAGGGTTCGCTTCTGATTTGGAAGATTATACAAAAAACGCGGATGCACCGAAAAAGCTATTGACAATCGGAAACCGCGATGCTAGGATACACTCAAAATTGAATCGCTTGATAGAGGCGCGGTACTCATCAGTACCCTCCGGCAAGGTCGTGCAGCCGCCGAAGGAGAAAGGGATCACCGCCGAAGTGTGGGAAATCTGCCCGGGTTTTTCATACTGGGTCGTCAGAGAACATCTGCCGGACTGTCACAAAAAATCTTTGTGAAGCGCTATCATTGGCTGTTCGGATCACTCCTTTCTTTTTGTGGGGTCTCCGCATTTCCATGGACCGCTTTCCAAAGCGGTTCATTTTTTAATGCAAAAAAGAAAGGTCGATCCCAAAATGAAGAAGTTCGTATCCGTTATCCTGTCCCTGCTCATGGTCCTGTCCATGACCGCCTGTGGAAGCTCTGCTTCCGACGCTCCCGCCGCTTCCGCCGCACCCACTGCGGCCAGTTCCGTGGTTCTCTCCGGCGTGGAGGACGGCGTACTCACCGTGGGCATGGAGTGTGCCTACGCCCCCTACAACTGGACCCAGATGGACGACTCCAACGGCGCTGTTCCCATCGCCAACAACCCCGGCGCTTATGCCAACGGCTATGACGTCATGATCGCCAAGAAGATCTGCGAGGCCAACGGCTGGGAGCTGGAGATCATGGCCATCGGCTGGGACGGTCTGGTTCCCGCGCTGAACGCCGGTCAGCTGGACGCCGTCATTGCCGGTCAGTCCATGACCGAGACGCGGCTTCAGGAAGTGGACATGGCAGGCCCTTACTTCTACGCTTCCATCGTCTGCGTCACCCGGAAGGATAGCCCCTTGGCCTCCGCCACCGGCATTTCCCAGCTTTCCGGCTCCTGCACCGCTCAGACCGGCACCATCTGGTATGACACCTGCCTGCCCCAGATCGAAGGCGCCCAGCTGATGCCCGCTTCCGAAACGGCTCCGGCCATGGTCATGGCCGTCACCTCCGGCACTGTGGATTACATCTGCACCGATATGCCCACCGCTATGGGCGCCTGCGCCACCTACGACAATCTGGTGATTCTGGACTTCTCCGGCAGCGAGGACAATTTTAAGGTGGACGCCGGTGAGATCAACATCGGCATCTCCGTGGTCAAGGGCAACACCTCTCTGCTGGACGCCATGAACGCGGTCTTAAGCGAAATGACCGTGGAGGACATGAACCAGATCATGAACGAGGCGATTGCCGTTCAGCCCGCGATCTGAGGTGCCTCATGGATAAGCTTGCAAAACTCACGACCGACATCGGAAAGCTCTGGGAAACCTACTCCGGCGCTTATTTTACCGGTATCCGGAACACGCTGGTTCTGGCGGTGGTCGCGACCCTGATCGGCTGCGTGATCGGCCTGCTGTGCGGCATTCTCAACACCATTCCCTACACCCGGCAGGACCCACCGGTCAAGCGCTTCTTCCTGAAGCTGCTGCGGGCGCTGATCCGCATTTATGTGGAGGTGTTCCGGGGAACGCCCATGGTCTTACAGGCGGTGTTCATCTTCTACGGCCTGCCCTACTTCACCGACGGCGCGGTGGCCTTCAAGGGAATGGGCGGCATCTGGGTGGCAGCCATCATCGTGGTGTCCATCAACACCGGCGCGTACATGGCCGAATCCGTCCGGGGCGGCATTATCTCCATTGACCCCGGCCAGACCGAGGGCGCGAAGGCCATCGGCATGACCCATGTGCAGACCATGGTGAACGTCATCATGCCTCAGGCGCTGCGGAACATCATCCCCCAGATCGGCAACAACTTTATTATCAACATCAAGGACACCTCCGTGATGTTCGTCATCGGCTTCGTGGAGTTTTTCGCCACCCATCGGAACATTGTGGGCGTCAATCTGCTGTATTTTCCCTCAGCCGTGATCGAGATGGCGGGGTATCTGATGCTGACGCTGGCGGCGTCCTTCCTGCTGCGCTGGCTGGAAAAGCGGCTGGACGGCAGCGACAATTACGAGCTGGTGAGCACGGACTCTCTGGCCATGAGCGCCGGCACCTATTCCCATCCCAGCCGCAAGACACCCTTCGACGAGCGCAGCGGCGAGTTCGATTCCGGAAGACCGAAAGGAGAATACTAATATGGAAGACGTGATTTTACAGGTCAACCACCTTTCCAAGTCTTTCGGAAGCCATGAGGTTCTCCGGGACATCGATTTTACCGTTAATAAAGGCGACGTGATCTCCATCATCGGCGCCTCCGGCTCCGGAAAGAGCACGCTGCTTCGGTGCATCAATCTGCTGGAAACGCCATCCTCCGGCGAGGTCTGCTACCATGGCAGGAACGTGGCGGGACGGGGCGTCAATGCGCCGGCCTACCGCGCCCATGTGGGTATGGTGTTTCAGTCCTTCAATCTGTTCAACAATATGACGGTGCTGGAAAACTGCATGGTCGGTCAGGTGAAGGTGCTGAAGCGGAGCCGTGAGGAAGCCCGGGCTCACGCGATGACCTATCTGGAAAAGGTGGGCATGGCGCCCTACATCAACGCCAAGCCCCGGCAGATCTCCGGCGGTCAGAAGCAGCGGGTAGCCATTGCCCGGGCGCTGGCTATGGACCCGGAGGTGCTGCTGTTCGACGAACCCACCTCTGCGCTGGACCCGGAGATGGTGGGTGAGGTGCTGGACCTCATGCGCTCGCTGGCCACCGACGGCATGACCATGGTGGTGGTGACCCACGAGATGGGCTTCGCCCGTGAGGTGGCCAGCCGGGTGGTGTTCATGGCCGACGGCCGAATTTTGGAGGAGGGCGCCCCCGCCGACCTCTTTGACCATCCCCAGGATCCCCGCCTGAAGGATTTTCTCAGCAAGGTGCTGTGAGCCACAAACACCCGCTCCTCTGGTTTGCCAGAGCAGCGGGCGTTTGTCTGGTTCGCCCCCTTTTGCGGAAATTCACTTGTATTCCATTGCCTTTTATATCCGACAGACGGCTTTCTTTTTGTCTCCCACGGGTAACCTTCTGCCGGTAGTGGCTATTACGATTTATGTCTCCGACAGCCCACTTTTCCCAGTAGCCGGAAAAGCGGGCAAAAGAGCCGCCAGAAACCGATGGTTTCTGGACTTCCTTTACACGCAAGAGCCTCGTTTGTTATCAGCCGTAAAGGGAATCGACTTAGCAACAGACCCGCTGCCGCTCCCGCTCTGGCGAAGGGGCGTGTGGGTCTACCGCCAAGAGTGGATTCCACGGTAGAACAGCAGACTCCCTCAATTTTTCAATGCAGCGGCAGCGATAGTAGAAATACGTTGATTCCCTGCTTCGGCAAGTTTTAGGATGAAACTCTTGTACACCAAAAGAGGAAGTCTTGAAACCTTAGGTTTCAAGTGGCACTCTTTGGGTACTTTCTGCTGTTACTGGCAGAAAGTTGCCCGTCGGAGACAACAAAAAAGAGAAGGATCATGGACCGCCGAAGGCACAAACGGAATCTTCGACAGACTTTTTGCTTGGGAACCCATCTCCGCATAGAACAAGAGACCGGCAGGGATGCCGGTCTCTTGTAAAAAGCCTTTCTTACCGTGGAACCGGTGCAGCCGGACGACGCAGGCAGAACATATCTCCCGCCTTTACAGATCCTCCTGCGTGGCCACCGCCGTACCGCCCAGCCCAAAGTCCTCCTCCACGCTGCCGCCGTCCCGGCGCAGCATGGTCTCCATCACCCGGATATCGCTGTCCACATCCATGGCGTCGGCGTGGTACAGGGCATCCAGCTGGCGCTCGAAGCCCGCTATGATGCTGTCCATGGTGCGGCGGATCTTCTCCTTTGCCTGGGTAAGGTTCTCGCCGCTGACCCCCGCCTCCTCGAAGTCGGCATAGGAGTCCAGCAGCTTCTCCGTGGTGGGCAGGTAATAGTTCAGGAAGGTGGCTGCCTGATTCTTCTTGGCGGGGTCCTCCTCCACCAGCTTCAGGATCTTCCCGGCGATCTCCTCCAGCCGATCCATCTTCCGGCTCAGCTCCGGGTCTGCGATGCGGTCGTTGGAGCGGCGGATGCTGCGGAGCATCCCGGAGTAGCCCTCCTCCGCCTCCTGCGGCACCTGCGGAGCCTTGCGCTGCCGCTCCTGCCGTTCCTGATCCTCCGCCGCCTCATGGCTGCGGAACAGCATCCCCCGGCCCAGATCCAGATAGGCCTCCTCGCCCCACAGGCCCTTTTCCAGCATGGCCTGCAGATCCCGCTCCGCCCGGCGCTCGGATACCTCCGCCGCACGGGCCAGACTGGCGACCGAGATGCTGCTGCGCTTGCCTGCGATCCGCAGATAGGAGGCGTAGCGCCGGTGACGGCGGGTCATGGAGCCGCTGCCGATCAGCAGTCCGATGCCGCCGGCCAGCAGGCCCGTGGGATAGAACAGGCCCTCTAAAAAGTGCTTCACATAGCGCAGCCGGAAGCCGTCCTCCAGCCAGAACAGGTTATCCGCCACGCCGTTGAAGAACGCCACGGCGCCCACGATGGTCAGCAGAATACCGGCGATCTTCATCCATTTGGCGCTCTTGGCGGAATATTGGGGCGTCTGGGTGGCCTTCTGGATGGCGGCACTGGCCTTCCTGGTCGTGGTGGATGCGGTCTTGGCGGCAGTCTTTCGCCGCTTGGGGTCCGACAGCTTGGAAATCAGCATGATCAAACCCACCGGCCACAAGCCGGTGACGAAAAAAATAGCCGTCATGATCCAGTAGCCCACATCCGGCCCGGAGTTGTCGTTCTTACTGCGGGGGCTGGTGCTGCTTCGGGAGCTGGTGGTCGTGCTGCGGGAGCGTGTGGTCGTCTTACCGGTGGTGCTTTTGATGGTCGTTGTTTTCCCGGTGGCGCTTTTACCGCTGCTGCTTTCGCCGGCAGTTGTCTTTCCCGTACTGTCGACCGCAGCCTCACCGTCCGCAGCGGCAGAGGAGCCGCCGGTATGGACCTCGACGTTTTTCTCGTCGCCCTCCTTGGAGTAGCTGTAAGAATAGGTGTAGCTATATTCTCCGGTCTGGCTGTTGTCCTTGTCAGTCATGGGTGTTCTCCTCTCCCCGCTTTCTCAGCTTGCGCTTGTTGCCGTTCTCATCCACCACCCAGGTGTTATCCAGTTCCCGTGCCAGATTCCCCACCACGGTGTCGATATACTCCCGGCGTAGGGCAGCCCGCTCCTGCGTCTCCTCCGGAGTCAGCCCCTCCGGAGTCCTGGCCTTCTTTGCCAGCTCATTGATCCGGTCGATCTTCTTCTGATCCATACGATATTTACCCGCCTTTCCGCCCAAATCGGACGAATCCATATACCGAAAAATGTCCGTAAAACGTCCACAAAATGTCCAAAATATCCGCAATGTCCACAAAATGTCCCAAACAAGCCATCCGCAGCAAAATGATCCGCAGCAGGATATCCGCAGTCGGGACGGTGCCGTCAGAGGTAGCGCTTGACGGTGATAAACACCCTTCCCTTTTTCGTCTGATTCCCCACTTCCTCCAGCACGCACTTGCCAAGGCCCCGGAGAGTCAGCACGTCGCCCTGCACCACCTGCCGGTCCGGCTTCTGCCAGTCCGCCCAGTTCACCTGCACCTTGCCGGAGGTGACGGCCTCCGCCGCCTTGCTGCGGCTCAGGGAAAAGCCCACCGACAGAACACTGTCCAGCCGCAGGGAGGACACGGTATCCCGCAGCAGCTTCACCTTCTCCTCCGGCACCTGAAGCTCCGTGAGACCGATGGGCTGCACCTTCAGCCGTACCCGGCCGGCGCTGTCCCAGCTATCCAGCAGGAAGCGGCGCACCGGCTCCGTCACCAGCACATCCACCGACTGCTCTGCCACCAGAATATCCCCCACGGATCCTCTGGTAACACCCAGCCCCATCAGGCTGCCCAGCACGTCCCGGTGGGTCAGGCTGTTGGGTTCATAGAAGGTGGCCCGCAGAGCGGCCACGGCCTCGAAGTCCGGTTCCGTCTGCCAATCCGGCAGGAAGTGGGTCTGCCGCCGCTGAGCGGTGTCGTAGCCACCCCATAGAAGCCAGCCCTCCCGGACATCCAGCGCCCCCATCAGGCGGCGCACCAGCTCCTGCTCCGCCGGGGAGAGGAAGCCCGTCACCACCGGGATGTTCCTGCGGCGGCACTGCTCATATTTATCCCAGACCCTTCCAAGCAGCAGGCGCTCGTCACCGTTTGCCGCCAGTCGGTCCAACAGAGCCCGTTTATCCATGGTTCTCCCCCAGATTCTGCGTGTGATACAGCCGGGCGTAGGCCCCGTTCTCCGCCAGCAGCTGGGCATGGCTGCCCTGCTCGGCAATGCGGCCGTCCTGCACCACCAGAATACGGTGGGCGGAGCGGATGGTGGAGAGCCGGTGGGCAATGATGAGGGTGGTGCGGCCCTGGCTCAGTTGGTCAAAGGCCCCCTGGATCTTCGCCTCGGTGACGCTGTCCAGCGCCGAGGTGGCCTCATCCAAAATGAGGATGGCCGGGTCCTTCAGGAAGATGCGGGCGATGGCCACCCGCTGCTTCTGGCCGCCGGAGAGCATGGCCCCCCGCTCCCCCACATAGGTGTCGAAGCCCTGAGGCATGGTCCGGATATCCTCCAGCAGCTCCGCCCGGTGGGCCGCCTGCTCCACCTCCTCGTCGGTGGCGTCGGGGCGGCCGTAGCGGATGTTCTCCCGAATGGTATCGGCAAAGAGGAACACGTCCTGCTGCACGATGCCGATGGCCCGGCGCAGGGAGCGCTGGGTCACCTGCCGCACGTCCAGCCCATCCACCCGGATGCTGCCCTCCGTGACGTCATAGAACCGGGGTACCAGCTGGCACAGGGTGCTCTTGCCGCCGCCGGAGGGGCCTACGATGGCCACCGTCTCCCCGGCGGCCACGGTGAGATCGATGTCGTGAAGGACCTCGCTGCTGCCCGGATAGGTGAAGCTGACATGATCCAGCTCCACCTCGCCCCGGACCTGTGACAGCTCCACGGCGTCGGGGGCGTCCTGAATGGTGGGCTCCGTGGCCATCAGTTCAATGAACCGGTGAAGGCCCGCAAAGCCGTTGGAGAACATCTCGGCAAAGTTGGCCAGCTTGCGGATGGGGCTGATGAAGGTGGTGATATACAGGCTGAAGGTAATGAGCCCCACATAGTCCATCTGCCCCTTCATGATGAGCCAGCCGCCCACGGCGATGACCACCACGGACAGGATGCAGATGAAGAACTCCATGCTGGCGTTGAAAAGGCCCATCTCTTTATGAAAGCCACGCTTGGCGGTCTTGAATATCTCGTTGGCGCCGTCAAATCGGGTCTGCTGCTTCTCCTCATTGGCGAAGGCCTTGGTGGTGCGGACACCGGAGAGACCGGACTCGATCTCGGCGTTGATGACGCCGGTTTTCTGCTTGGCCGCACGGGAGGCGGCGCTCATCTGGCGGCGGCGGTACATGACCACCACCATGAAAATGGGGATGATGAGACTCACCACCAGCGCCAGACGCCACTGGATGGAGAACATGACGATCAGGGCGCCCACGATGGTCACTGCGGAGATGAACAGATCCTCCGGGCCGTGGTGGGCCAGTTCCGTCACCTCGAACAGGTCGGAGGTCAGGCGGCTCATCAGCTGGCCGGTGCGGTTGCGGTCGTAGAAGTCGAAGCCCAGCTCCTGCATATGGCGGAACAGATCCCGGCGGATATCCGCCTCCACCCGGATGCCGAAGGTGTGGCCCCAATAGCCCACCACGAAGCACAGAAAGGAGCGCAGCACAAAGGCCAGCACCACGATCCCCATGACGATGAAGAAAGTGCGGTACTGCTGCTGGGGCAGCCACTGGTACATGGCGGTACGGGAGATCAGGGGAAAGGCCAGATCCACCAGAGAGATCATGAAAGCGCAGGTGATATCCAATGCGAAGAGCCGGCGGTGGGGCCGGAAATAACTGAGGAAAATGGCCAGAGGCCGCTTGGTCTGAAAATCCTTGGTGGTCATGGTGCGCTGAATCTCCTGTTCATATACTTGCCGCAGCGCAAAAGGCGATGCAGATTTGATTTTTTATTATACCATGTTTTTTTCCGCATAGCAAGCGGTGGCCGGTGGGAGTTTTGATCGGAAGCAAAAAACAACCCATCCGCAAAGGCGGATGGGTTGGTGGGATCTCAGCGGGTCAGCATGGTAAAGGCCAGCAGGAGCCCCAAAAAGCCAAGGTTGAACGCAGAATAGACGCCGATATAGTATTTGGTGCGTCCGGGATCGTGCTTAACGTATTCCCGGAAGGTGATAAGGCTGGCCAGCGAGGCGATCAGCGTGCCGGTGCCGCCGATGTTGACACCCAGCAGCAGCTCCCGGTAGTTGTCCGTGAAATGGGACAGCAGGATGGCCGAGGGAACATTGCTGATGAACTGGCAGGACAGGGTGCTGAAGAGCAGCGTGTCACGGCTCATGAGCGCACCCAGCAGATCACGCACGGCATCGATGCGAGCCATGTTGCCGGCGAAGACGAAGAAGAACACAAAGGTCAGCAGCAGCGGATAATCCACCATTTTCAGAGCCTTGGGGTCAGCGACCAGCAGCACCGCCGGGATCACGACAAGGCCGATCCAATAGGGGATCACCCGGAACACGATGACGATGGCCAGCACGAACAGCACCAGATACAGCACAGTCCGGCCGGTGGGGAGCCGGATGGGCTCGTCCTCGATCTCCATGGGCTCCGGCCGCACGAACAGGCAGCACACCGTCAGCAGGGCGATGGACACCACAAAGGGCGGGGCCATGATCCCCATGAACTCCCCGGTGGGGATGTTGAAGAAGGTGTAGAGGTAGAGATTCTGCGGGTTCCCGAAGGGGGTCAGCATCCCGCCCAAATTGGCGGCGATGTTCTGCATGACGAAGGTAAAGGCCATGTAGCGCTGCTTGCCGGTGGTGGTAAGCACCAGATAACCCAGCGGCAGAAAGGTCAGCAGCGCCATATCGTTGGCAATGAGCATGGAGCCGATGAAGGTGATATACACCAGCGCCAGAATACTCATGCGGGCGTTTTTGAAGCACTTGACCACCTTTCTGGCCAGCATATAGAAGAAGTTGATATTCTTCAGCGCACAGACCACCGCCAGCACGCAGAACAGACACGTCAGCGTTTTCAGGTCAAAATAGCCCAAATACGCACGGTCCGGCGGGATGATGATGCTGGTAATGGCGGCAGCCAGCAGGGCGATCACCATGACCATATTCTTTTTGATGAATGCGTGCATAGAAGGTCGTCTCCCCGGATACTCAGTATGCAAGGCCCTCACCCTCGGACAGAGGGGTAAAGCGGATGCCGTTGCGACGGCAGTAATTCTCCGCCGCAGAGCCCTCCCGGCAGTATACCACGACCTTGTCGCAGCCGTCAAACAGTCCCCAACCAAGGTCCTTTACGGAGTCCGGGATCAGCACACGCTCCAGACTGACGCAGCCACGGAAAGCGCAGTCGTCCATGCGGGTCACGGAGTCGGGGATCTCCACCTCGTCCAGCAGGGCGCAGTTGGAGAAGGCCCCCTCGCCGATATCATGGACGCTGTCGGGAATGGTGATGCGGCTGAGCTTACGGCACTCGCTGAAGGCCCAGTCGGAGATGGTCACCACACTGTCCGGCACGTCGTACTGCACCTCACGGCTGCTGGCCGGGTAGGCGATGAGGATGGATTTATTCTTATTGAAGAGCACGAAATCATTGCCGTCCCGCTTGCTGGGGGCGGACTTGAAGTACTTGTTGCGGGGCGCCACCTGAATGGACTTCATGGACTCGCAGCCCCGGAAGGGGGCATTGTCGATGAAGGCGACGGACTCCGGGATCTCGATGCGGGTCAGCATACGGCAGTTTTTGAAGGCGCTCTTGCCGATTTTCCGCAGACCGTTGTTCAGGGTCACGCTCTTCAGTCCCGTGCAGCCGTTGAAGGTCAGGTCGTCGATCTTGGTGACATTCTCCGGCACCACGATCTCCTCCAGCCCCTCGCAGTCGGAGAAGGCACTCTCCCCCAAAATGGTCAGGTGCTGGGGCAGGCAGATGCTGCGGAGGCTCTTGCAGCTGTTGAACACGCCGCCGTAGATCTCCGTCATGCCGTCGGGCAGTTGAATGGACTCCAGACTGGCGCAGTTTTCAAAGGCCCGCTCGCCGATCTTCACCCGGTCATTCTCCACCACCAGACGGCGCATACTGGTGCAGTCACGGAAGGCGCTGTCGCAGATACGGGTGGTAGCGGCTGGGATCTCCATCTCCTCCAGATTGGCGCAGCCACGGAAAGCCTCCTGCTCGATGGTGCGCAGCGTGGCGGGAAGCTGGATATGGTGCAGGGCCCGGCGGCCCTGAAAGGCCCGGTGGCAGATGGTGGTGATCCCCTCGTCCACCTGAATGGTCTTGCCGTTGTCCTCGCACTTCTCCAGACGGTCGTTCTCGATGGTCAGGCGGTCCATGGCCTCCGCCGGGAGGTCACGGATCATGGTGCTGATGAGCTTTTTGCGGTCCTTCACCGTGCTGTGGTGGGTGTTGGAGAGCAGGATCTCGAAGGCCGGTGGGATCACGGAGTCATCCAGATAGATGGGGTACAGGCGCTTGCCGTACTCCCGTGCCACGATGATCTCCATGCCGCAGAAGGGTGAGGCCATGGACCACTGGGACACGAAGAGGATCACCGCCTCGGCGGCCTTGATCTTCTGGCGCAGCTCATCCCGGAAATCATTGCCGTTCTCGCAGGATTCGTCGTACCAAAGGCGATATTTGTGGTCGTAGAGTTCATCCAGAATGGAATAGACCACCTTGCTGTCCCGGTGGGAATAGCTGACGAACAGGTACGGCTCCTTCCCCGCATAGGCTTCAAATTTTGTATGCACGTCGTCGAACAGCTCCGGCTGTGCGGCGGCAGGTGCGGTGTTTTTAGTTGCCACTGTGACTCCCCCTTTTATATCATGGTGTATCGTGTAAATGCGAAGACGGCTGCCGACAGGCATACCGGCAGCTGTCTCCCCGCCCCCTTACAGGGGCGTTTCCTTGTCCTCGAAGGGTGTAGCACCCTCCAAATGCGTTGCATGGGACATGGGGTAGCGGGTCAGATACTTCACAAAGCCCCGGCCATACTCGTCCTGACGCACTCGTGTGCAGATCTCGGCACGCTTGGCCTCCGCCGTCTCGCCCATGAGATAGGCGTACTGGATCTCGCTCCACTTGGCCATGCCCTCGTAGACCTCCAGCTCCATCTCCGCACCATACTTGCGGCGGATGGCGTCCATATCCCAGTTCAGGTACTGCCAGATATGGGTCATCTCGTGGACCAGAGTCATGAGAGAGCTCATGCGGGGCGAGCCGTTCTCCAACAGGATGGCATAGTCATTGCCACGCTTGATGGCCACACCCAGCGTCCGGCCGTCGGGCTTGGCCGTAGGTACGAAGGTCTTGCCCAAGCTGCGGTGCAGGCGCTTGGCGTTGACCATCTGTATCTTCACCGGCACCGTGATCCGAACGCCATAGAACAGCTCCATGCCACGGGCGGCATCCTGATACAGTTTCCGGAACTCGGCCTCCGTTTTGACGGCCGTGCGGCTGCAGTTCATGCAGCGCTCCCGTCCGTCAGACAGTACCTCGCTCTCAGCACCGGTCAGCTCCACACCGCAGAAATCGCAGTAGTGGACCCCCTGCCGGTTGGGAACATAGTTCTTCTCGATGAGCTCCGCCACGTTCTGGCCGTCACGGGCCTGCTTGAGCGATCCGCCGTCGCAGCCCAGCTGCCGCAGCAGCTCCAGCGCTTCCTGAAGATGCAGATCCTGTGGCTGCTCGGCATAGCCATAGAGCAGATAATAGCGCTGATGATAGGGCTTGCGCTCCAGATCGGGGCCGCCGGAGGGGATCACCTGCTCCGGCTCGAAGGTCAGCTCCGGTTCTACCGGTTCGCCCTCCTCCGGTCCGCCCGTCTCCGGCTCGGCATCAAAGAGGCTCCGATCCTCCTTGGGCGGCTCCTCCCCTTCGGAAGGCTCTGCGTCCCCGGTAGGGGCGTCCGTGGTCTCCTCCTCTGCGGGGGCAGCTTCCTCTTCAGGAACATCCGGCTCCGTGGGGGCAGCTTCCTCCTCAGGAGCATCCGGCTCCGTGGGGGCGGCAGTCTCCGGGGGGACCTCCCCCTCTGCCGGGGGCTCGGCTGCAGGCTCGGCGGGCTGGGCCGGGTCTGCCGGCTTCTTGCGTTTTCCGAAGAGCTTCCGGAAGAAGTCTCCGATCCTTCGGAAAAGTCTGCCCAGCCAACCCAGCAGGCCCTTCTTGCGGGGCTTTTCCGCCGTCTGCTCCTCCGGTGGGATGGCGTAGGTGGGCGGTTCGGGCTGGGGCGCCGGGTGCAGGCTCTCCTCCAGCGCCGCAAGGTGCCAATCCAGATAGTCACAGAGGATGGAGAAGATGCGGCTCAGATTCCGCTCCACCGCCACCAGCAGACCGATATCCATGGGGCTGTCCTCGATGATGTACAGGCCGTTGATCGGCGGCTCCTCCACGGCGGTGCAGTCCAGCGTGTGGGTGATATAGGGCTGCTCCGCCGCCGGGGCCACCGCCGTGATGTAGTCGGCGTTCTCGGCAAAAAGGGTGCGGAACACCTCGTTCATCAGCAGGGCCACCGTGGGGGCAGCGCCCTCCGTCCCCTCCAGCGCCGGGAAGTCGATGCGGAGGATCTGCTTGCGGTAATAGGTGCGATCCGGCACGCCGTTGATGGTCAGATGCTTGCCGGAGGCAAAGTCATTGTAGCGGGACAGCTGCCAATAGGCCGGAGTCTCTACCCGGATATCCGCCGTCTGGCGGCGGAGCTTCAGACCCCCGATATCCCGCAGGGCGCCCATGTCCTCGCCGTCGCAGACGTGGCACAGGGTATAGCGGCGCACCTGACGATAGGCGGGGCGACCATCGATGTGGTCGGCGGCACGGCGCAGCAACACCTGTCCGTCGGACGTCACCGACAGCATTTCATAGTACTTGCCGTCAAAGGTGAAGAACTGGCCCGGCAGATACTTCTGGAACACATGACCCCGAAGCTCGGAGCCCAGATAATGGGGCTTGCCGTTCTCGTCCTCCGCAATGTAGCGGGCGTTTTGCAGGTCCTGCAGCACCAGCCGGCGGAACAGCTCGTCCTCAATGTACCAGACAGTCTCCGTCTGGCCGGTCTTCATGGAGAAGCGGCGCTTGCTCCGCAGCACCCGGCGGCCAAAGAGAAATTCCTTTCCGCCGGAGGGCAGACGCAGCAGCGGCTTTCCGTCGTCGTCCACGAGAGCCACATCACTGCTCTGCATACAGCGGCACAGCATCTGCCACAGGGTATCCGCCGGTTCCCCCGAATCGACTCCCAGCAGCATCAGCTCCCGGTGCAGCTCCCGATCCGGCACCGGTTCAACGCTCATGCGCAGGCACAGCCGCAGCGCTACATTGCGCTCCGTGCGGGCGTGATCCGCCACGATGTACGGGATGGCCTTGGGATCGGCGTTGAAGATCCCCTCGTTGGCGGCCATATAGTCCCGCAGAAGATAGTCGGAGGTGATGACATTGATGAAGCCCTGCTCCCCGATCCGGGTGGCAAAGTCCCGCTTCACCTCAAACATATTGAAGGACTCGTCCTCCACCACCATGTACTGGTTTTTCTCCACTCTGGCATCCCATAGGTTGGGAGACACCCGGAAGCAGCGGTCCATCATCTCCTGCTCCGTAGGGAGCTGGGCATAGTGCAGCAGATCATAGTAGTACTGCTTGGCGATCCAGCGCATATCCGTCACGGGGAATGCCTCGCCGCCGTACCATGTGGCGGCGGACACCTGATTCTTCAGCGCCACGAAGGACAGTTCCGTCCCCATGCCCAAATAGCGGGAGAGGTTGGGCAGCATACGGTGCTGCAGATGCTCACGGCCCGTCTCCCAGCACATATAGGCGCAGGCTCCGTCTCGCCGTGTGGTGGCGGACACCTCGCTGATGCTGATCATCAGGACATGGGACAGTGCATCCACCAGTCCGTCGCAGTTCTTATCGATGGAGCAATACGTCACCGGGCGGGGGCTCATGTGCTCCGCCAGAGAGCGCAGACCCACCTGCGCCGTGGGGATCAGGCGGGAGGGCTCCATGAGCACCACATAATCCACCTCGTCGAAAAACTCGGCGTTTGCCTCGTGCATAGGCAGGTCATGGACGCTGGAGCGGGTAATGATGCCCACATCCAGCGGACGGGACTCCTGCTCCAGCACACCCACACGCCACAGGCCCGGCAGGCCCGTGATGGCCTGCAGGCCCTCCTGACACCAGGCGATGATATCCTCCTCCACGCTGTGCCGGCCCAGCACGATCAGCACCTTCCGATGGCGCAGCAGCGTGTGGTTCATGGCATAAAAGGCGTAGGGGATCAGGTCATAGTAAAAGGGGTCGTTGAAGAGGATGCTGCGGCCCTCCAGCAGATCCCGGCCGGAGATGAGACTGCTCTTATCCACCGGGAAGCCCCGGTTCAGCAGAGAGCGCATATAGCGGCCGTACAGCTCCACCGGCTCGCCCACCTGCTCCTCCATCTTCGTCAGCAGCTCATCGCAGGTCATATCGCTGTCGCTTAAGGCTCCGGCGGTGATATCATCCGCCACCAAACGGTCGCCAAACAGGCGGCGCAGGGCCTTCCGCAGCACCGTATAGTCGCACTTGCGGCGGGCGTCGTCCTCCTCGCCCTCCAGCTGGTTCTCCTGATCCTCCTGCTCCAGCAGGCCGTCCAGGAAGTAGTAAATCTCGCCCATGAGGATCATGCCGAACACCGGGAAGAAGGGCTGATCCAGCAGCTCCCGGCTCATCAGCGGCGCTGAGGCGAACATCATCGCCAGCAACACCGGCACCGCTGCGGTATACACCGTTTTGACCAGCGTGCGGCACTGGCCCAGATGGGGACGAACGTACCAGTAATCCTTTTCACGGTCGTGCTCATAAAAGAGCCTGCGCACCGGTGTGCCGAACTCCGGATCACGGCAGAGCCGGGCGCTGATGGCGACCATGACTTTCTTCAGGATCACGTGGGCCAGCAGAATCAGCAGATTCAGGGCCACCATGGTCAGAAACGGGAAATTGATCCTCAGGAACAGCTCCTGCAGCCACTGGCCAAGGCGGGTCAGGAGCTGGCTGAGCCAGGAGAGGGATATCCTGCTGCCCCAGCGCTCCAGCGCAGCGGGCAGGGCCTCCAGCAGGCGGGACATCCAGTTCCACAGGCGGGTGGCCAGCGCCATCAGGACCACGCAGTAGACCGAGGCGAAGATGGGCTCCAGCAGCTGGCAGCTGCGGTCCTTTTTCTTCAGGTTGGCTTTGGAGCTGAGCTTCAGCAGCAGGAGGAACAGTGCCGTGATACCGGCACCGCCCAGCAGTCGCATGGTATTAGTCATACAGCTCCTCCGTTCTCACCGTTACACCCTTGATGTGCGCCACCGGCAGCACCACCCGGTTATCCGGCTGGAGAAAGTCGATGGCCCGCTGCCGCTGGGCATAGGGGACAGGATACTCGTAGTCCACCGGGCGGTCAAATTCGTAGGGGTATGCCTCCGGCTCCTGCTGGCACGGCTGCTGCTCTCTGGGGAAAAACAGGGCGAACACCGTCCGCAGCTGCTCCCGCCGCTGGCGGATATCCGACTGGTGCTTGCGGTAGACCATGATGCGGGCATCCTCAGGGTTGGCGTGGGCCGTGTGGTAGGCCACCACCGAGCATCCACGCATGACGTTGCAGGCATGGCTCAGGCAGCGGGAATAGTCATTCATCATGCCCGTGACGGTGCGGTCCAGCTCCGCCACCTCGTCGTTGTAGGTATAGACCTTGCGGCGCAGCGCACGGCGCAGGAAAAACAGGCATACCACCGCCGTCAGTGCCAGTGCCGCCAGTCCCATCGCCGTCAAGCCCAGCGCCGTACCCCGTGCAGCGACGGCACCAAGGTTCTTCACCAGCATGGGAAGGCATCCCACCAGAAACACCCCCAGCAGCACCAGCCCCATGGCAATGGTGCGCTTGCGGGTCATTCGGGCGTCGATCTTCCGGCGCACCTGATGATCCGCCTTATCGATGCGTACCCGGCACGCATCCAGATTCTCCGCCATGGCGATGCCGGTATCCAGCATGGCCTGCTCCTCGGTGTGGATGTGCTCCCGCACATCCTCCACCTGATATCCGTCCAGACACGCCGCCTGACGGTCCGAAATGCGGTTCATGCCCCGAAAGCTCTCCAGCGCCTTGCCCAAGGCCCGTGCCGGCTGCTTGATCAGCCGATGGATGGCCTTGTCAGAGGCAGAACGGGCGCTGTCCCAGAAGGCAGCCTCGTCGGTGGGGCAATCCGTGGAAAGTCCCAGTTCCCGGCCGGAGACGTACAGGTCGGACTTATCGAAGTCTCCCCGCGGCGTCACCGGCACGGTGACGTTGGCGCAGAAGCTGCGCTCCGCCTCATAGTCGCTGATGCGGGGGCGCTGCTCCTCCCGCACGGCGTCGATCTTCTGCTCCAAAAGGACGTCTGTCGCCTGAAGCTTTCCATCGTACCGCTGCAGAAGCTCCGTCAGGGCGGCATCGTCGTTTTCGCACTCCAGCCGGTACAGCCGTCCCGGCCGCAGGCAGCCGCCGGGGATCTCCTGCCCCGCCAGCAGCATCAGCGACGACAGCAGGCGCAGGTAGTCAAAGGGGTAGCTCTGGTAATTCTCCGGCGGCAGGTCGAACACCAGATAGCGCATTTTATCGAAATACAGGTTCCAGTCCGGAAAGCGGCGATACTGCTGCTCCACGTGCTCCCCCCAGGCAGAGTGGATCTCCTCGCTGCGCTGGGTATAGGTGCGTCGGGCTACGCAGATCACCTCCGATGGCAGGGAGATGTCCAGTCTCTCGTTGGCGGTGATGCGGCTGCGGAGCTGCTGCTTATACTGGGCCTCCAGCTGATACTCGGCAAACTCCGGGTCACTCTCCCCCACGCTGTTGCGTCCCGCCTGCACCAGCGGCTGGCGGCACAGGTGGGTCACCAGCTTCGTCAGGGGCTTCTCCGCCGCAGCGTCAAAGGCCGCCAGCTTCACCTGACGCAGCCGGGGCAGATATTCCTCCAGCGGCTCCTCCCACTCCTTCTGCGGCGGCTCAAACGGCACCAAGTCAAAGGGATTGCGGTACGTCAGGCCCTCACCGGTGGTGAGGATCAGCGCACGCCACGTCTTCTCACGGGCCACGGTCTCCCGCAGCTCCGGCACCGCCTCGGCCAGCGTATCCTTTTCCGGATACCACCGGCACAGGGCAATGTGCCGGTGGTCGGCAAAGGGGCTGAGGAAAATGTCATACTCCCTGATCCGATCGATATGCTCTTTTTCCGCAATGATAACAGTGAACAAACTCGTTTCCTCCGTTCTCCTGTTCGTGCAGATATCTATCTGACCGATCAGTCATGCATCAGCTTCTGCAGCATCTCCAGCGTGGCCTCGAAATCGTCGGGCTCCGGTGTCTCCTCGATGGTCTCCCTGATCTTGCGGTAGACAATGGAGATCACCAGATTGTCCTCGGCGTTGCGGCTCCGCTCAAACTGGGGCGTCTTGCGATAATTTTCCATCAGCAGCACGAACTGCTCCTTCAGCACGTCGCACAGGATGAACTTGGCATCGTCGGGACGCTCCCACATATACAGCTCGTTGCTGAGAGTCTTGACCACAGCCTCCACCAGTGCGGTGATCTCCGCCACAAAGCGCTGGCTGTTGGGCAGAGAGGTATAGTAGGCCAGCGGGATCTCAAAGAGGCTGGCAGGGCCCTCGTGGAGGATGTCAATGGAGAACTTGCGGACGGCGTGGGCAAAGGCGGTGTCGGAGTAGTTGGAATTGCGCACCACGTCCTTGGTCCGACGCTTGCGCTTGATGACCTCGATATCCTCCACCACGGCGGAATTGATGTACAGGGCGTCCAGAATCTCGTAGAACTCGTCGCAGAGGGTGCCGTTGGAGACGATCATGTCCACCATGCGCTCATCGGAATTTTCGTACTTATACACACGCTTCCCGGCGGCAGCATGGGAGAGATTGACGTACTTGATGGCATCGTACACCAGCCCGTAGATCATGGCCTGATGGATCTTCATGATCTGGCGGTTCTGGAAGTCGAAGTCGATCTCCGGCATGACGGCGATGGAATCCCAACGCTTGTCGATGTGGGTGGAGATCATGATATTCTTGGTAGAATCCGGCCCGATGTGCTTGGCATAGGCCATATAGGCCTTCTGATAGAGGCCGGCAGTCTTGTCACGGGTCTCCGTGTGGGAGGGGCTGGCGAACTTGTTCAGCTTGTCGGGGGTCAGATTGTACAGGGCGTTGAAGAAGTGCAGCTCATAGCGGGACACGGTGTCCACGGCGTCGCCCTTCATCAGCAGATCACCGATGCGGTACTCCCGCATATCGCACAGGGACTTGTTATAGGCGCAGAGCTTCACCTCACGGGGCTCCTCGTTGGTGATGCGCTGGATGCCGGGGGCGGACAGGCGCTCGCCCATGGCGATGATCTTACGGATGTAGTGGAGGTTATCCTCACGGGTGACGGTATCGAACATGGTGCCGTCGCCGTCGCCCTCTTCCCGCATCTTCAGGCGGGCCTTCAGACGGTTCTCCATAGCGATGGCCCGGATGATGTTCATGTCGATGGCCTTGCAGTCCCGGCGGACGGTATCCCGGAAGTAATCCAGCAGGATCTCGTCAAACACGTCGATGCGGCGATCCTCCTCCACGATATCGGCGGAACGGATCTCCCGCTCAAAGGCCACGTTGGCCTTGATGGCATCGAAGATGCGGCCATTCAGCTCGGAATCCAGCAGAGCGCCCTCCTCCCCCTGCTTGCGGGTGCTGCGGGACAGCTCCTGCAGCATCTCACGGGAGGCACAGACGTTAAAGACGGAGTCGCCCTTGGTGAACTTCAGGCTGTCGGCCAGATCGTCCTGACGGCGCACCAGAGAGGTGACCTTTTCGCCGAAGGTGCGATAAAAGCGCTCGAACATGGCGGACAGATCCTTGACATACTCGTAGCCGAACTTATAGGCCTCCAGCTCCGCCGTCAGATTGCCGAAATCGGTGATGGTGGCAAAGTAGTCGGGGAAGAACTCGTTCAGCTTGGCATAGATCTTCTCATAGCCGCCCAGCTTCTCCAGCAGATTGGGGTTGGCATCGCCGGCCTTTTCGGCGGCGCACAACTCGTCCAGATTGCGCTCCTTCTTCTTGCCGTTGAACTTCACGTCGAACATACCCGTCTCGTTGGCATCGGGTGCATAGGTCTCCAGATTGGGGATGATCTCGTTATTCAGACGATTCTGCGTAGTCTGGATCTTCTCGGCAAAGCGGTGCTCCAGCATATACAGCATATAGCGCACGGCATTGGGATGGAAGATCTCACCGAAGCTGTTGCGGAGGATCGCCTCGATGGTATAGGGCTTCTTCTCATTGATGGTCTTGGCCTCGTTGACGAAGATGGCCTCTGCCACGCCCTCGGACACCTTGCGGGCGTTGATGCGCATCATGGCCTCGTAGTCACGCAGCATCCCCAGGTTGTCACGGGCCTTGCCCTTTTCGCCCTCGGTGTGCTGATAGTCGATCTCCTCCGCCAGACTGTTGGCGGCGCTGCGGGTGGCATTGATACCGGTATCCTCGTTCAAGGCCTCGTGCATCCGGTTTGCCAGCGCCATAAAATAGGACTCCAGCAGCTGGGGCGCAATGCGGGTGAACTTGGCCCGCAGGTCCTTGGTGAAGTTATCGGTAGCGGTGTTCATCTTCTCGGTATACACCTCGGCACGAGTGGGGGCCTCGGTGGCGGACAGGCCCTTCTTCCGGGCCTCACGCAGCTTCACCTCAAAGGCGTTGTCATACTTGGACCACTTGGCTGCCTCGCCCTCGCCGCCGATGCTGTCCAGCGCCCAGTCATAGGCGATGTAGTCGGCGATCTCCTCATAGGGGTAGCGGATAACGCCGGCGCCGATGCCGCCGAAGCGGTTGCGGCCATAGTTGCCGGGGTTGGACATCTCCTTGATGATGTTATCCTCCACGGAGAAGGCCTTCTTCTGCATGGGGCCGATGTTCTGTTCATACAGGGCCTGCGCCGCCTGGATCTCATACTGCATGGTGCTGACCAGTGTGCTGTCCTCGGCGTTCTGGCCATCCATCAGGAAGCAGAAATCAAAGGGCAGCAGGCTCAGGGATTTCATCTCATCGGTGCCGGGATTGGCAAAGTCCACGTGCAGTCTGTTGTAGCGGCGCAGATCCTCGTCGATATCGAAGAAGCCGGAGCCCTTCATCATGAAGGCGTTGATCTCCTTGATGGTGGCATAGGCGTTGCGGCGCTGGCTCTCCCGCTCAGTGTTGGAGTCGATGACGCTGTCCAGCGTCTCCGGCAGAAGGATCAGGGAGCGGACGATCAAGCTGGTGTTGGGGTACTTATCCTTGACATAGTCCCGCAGATACATGGCCAGCGGCAGCAGGATACCGGAGCCGGTACCGCCGGAGGCCGTGGAGACGATAACGGCACGCATGGCCTGCTTCATCTCCTTACCGCTCTTGCGGAACAGGTCGTCCACAGCGTCCAACAGCGGGCGGATGCGGCCGGTCTTAATGGTGGAGTTCAGGGCCAGACGGGAGATGGCCCGGACCTGTCCGGCACCCTCGGACACCGTCTTGTCGTACAGGACGGCGTTCTTGGGAAACCAGTTGTTCAGTGCGTCTGCATCGTAATCCAGATAGTTGCCCACCGTCTGAGTATTGGACGTCTGGACGGTGTAGATGTGGCTCCTGCTGCCGGACACGCTGGCCAGATCGTTGACATTGGTGTCCAGACAGACAAAGTTGACGTTCTCCCGTTCGCCGGGACGGCACATCTCCGCCACACGCCGGACGATGCGGCATCCGGTGCCGCCAACACCCACAAACAGAGTCGGGGCGTCGATCACATTTTCCTTGATGCGTTCCTTTGCCATGTTGCTACCTCCGAATCATTCTATATATGGTTTGTCTCTCTTTTATTTGCTGAATTTCAATGTTACGCCCAAGCCCATGGGGACGGGGATGCCGGTGCTGTCCAGCACCTGACCGCTGACGTTGCAGGCCCGGTTGTTGCCGATCTCCGTGGTGGCCGTCTTTTTGGTGCTCACCAGCTTTCCGGTGGCGGGGTCACGGTTAAACACCAGCGTACCCACCTTGATGGAGCCCACGGCGCTGCCGTTGACGGCGGACACCGCCGTGACCTTGGCCTTGCGGTCAGCGGAACGGGTCCAGCGGTTGTCCACCGCCTCCAGCTCCAGCACCATGCCGCACTTGGCCAGAGGATTGGCCGTATACTTGGGGGATGTGATGGAGAGGCGTCCCTTCTTCTTGCCGCCGCCGGAGAACTCCGTGCGGGCCGAACCGGACACCGCCGTAGCTCCCACGGTGAAGTTGGTCTTGGATACCCGGATCTTCCTGGGCAGCACCTTCATCCCCATGAACAGCAGGAACAGCATCATCAGCAGCAGGACGGTCAGCGCAATGACGGCGATGCGTACCCACTGTGGGTACTTGGCCAGCTCCAGCTTCTGCTCCGCTGTGATCTGATACGGCTCGCCGTATTCATCCGTTCCGGAGGCCTGCACCGTGATCCGCCGAAGGCCGTCTGCGGCACTCTGCTCCGGTGAGAGTCGGATGGTGTAGGTGCCATCGCCGTTGGGCGTGACGGTGCAGTCCAGTTCACCATCCACCGTGACCTCTGTCTGAGCCAGCAGCTCTGCGGGCATGGGCTGACCATCCAGCAGCAGCGCAGCGGTGAGAGGCTGCGCCTCCTCCAGCTGAGAGCGCACCACATAGGTCTGCGGTGCCTCCAGCTTCAGCTCGATCCGGCTGGTGGGATGCGCCGTGGGCGTAAGGCCATCCAGCGGCCAGCCCAAGCCGGCGTTGTCCTTTTCGATACGGTAGCCGTTCAGATAGGTGGCGGACAGGTCTGCGTTCAGGTGGTCGCTGCCGCCCAGCGTCACCTCTACCCAGCCGCTCTCGTCGCTCTCCAGCGTCTGCTCCTCGCCGTTGATATCATAGCGGACGGAATAGTGCGTCTCGCCCAGCAGCTTGGAGTTGGTCAGGTTTCCGTTCTTATCCGCCAGCCCGTAGCACAAGCGGTATGTACCGGGATATAGGGCTTCCATATCCACCGGCTGGCCGTCCTCGTCCGTCAGGAAGGCGGAGAGCTCCACGTCCGGCTCATAGTAGATGCCCACGCTGGTGACGCTGCCGCTGTAAGAGAGCTGGTAGGTCCCGGCGTCGCAGTCCTCATAGGTGGCCACCACGCCCTGCAGGCTCGTATCCGCCGCACAGACTCCCGCATAATCGAGCCCGGCGCCACGGGTGCCATAGGAGGGGGCGTATTGGCTGACAGCGCTGAGCTGCTTGCCCTCGGAGCCGGTGAGGGTCACATCACCCACACCACTGCCCTGCACAAACAGGATGAGCTTGCTCATGGGCAGATCAAACTCCAGCGTGTCGCCGGAGAGCTTTAGCTCATCACGGCCGAAGATCATATTGCTCATGGCAGTCAGCTTCGTGAGGATCTCCGCCGTGGTCGTGGCCTTGTCGGCATAATAGACGTTCTTCCCTGCGCTGACCTTCGGCATCACAGCTACAGAGCCGATGCCCAAATACATCACGTTCTCTGCGGCATTGCAGCGGGTCAACTCCTCCTCCAAACGCTCCTCCGTCTTGCTGCCGTTCATGGACTCGCCGTTTTCAAAGAAGGTATCACCGTCCGTCAGCACGATGAGCCATTTCTCATCGGCCTGTGAGGAGGCCAAGCCCTGACTGGCGGCGGTAATGGTCTCGATGGGGGTATTCCACGCCTCCGGCGTGTACATATCCCGGATCACCGACAGATCGTCTGCGGGCGTCACCGTCAGGGGGCTGCTGCTGGAATACTTCTTCCCGCCGGCCTCCACCGGCCACATGGGATAGACGCTGAGCCGGTCCTTCTCGTTCATCATGGCGGCGAACACCTCCACGGCGTATCCCGCCCCGCACCACGCCGTATTCCCGGCGTCATACATGGAGCCGGAGTTGTCGAACACCACGGCGATCTCACGACTCTTGACCTCCCGAGTGCCGCCGGCGGCCCATGCCCCCTGCATCACCCACGGCAGCAGCATCAAGGCCGTCAGCAGACTGCACAATAAACGTCTCAATTTGTCTCCGACCTTCAGTATTTCGACCGCTATTTCTTTTCACCGGGTGAATGTCTTGTCATTTATACAAATAAATGGCCATTTTTCGGCCATTTCTGTCAAATGATTTTGTCATTATTTCCGCTTCTCAACGATATCACCGGACGGCCGTTTTTCGATATGGTGTAAGGTATCCGCATGAAAAAAGCACCGACCTCTGTCGGTGCTTTTTCATGTCTTACAAAGCAAATTTTTTACTGTATTCCTCGTAGTAGCGGGCGAAGGAGTCGGATTTCATGTCCTTGACGCTCTTCAAATACTCGTGGGTATCGAAGGCGTCGGACTCCAGCTCGATCATGGCCACGGCGATATTGGAGCAGTGGTCCGCCACCCGCTCATAGTTGGTGAGCAGATCGTTGAACACGAAGCCCTGACTCAGGGTACATACGCCCTTTTGCAGACGGTCCACATGGTGCAGCTTCAGCTCGTCGCACAGACCGTCGATGATCTCCTCCAGCGGCTCTACCCGGCTGGCGGCGGCCAGATCCCCCTCCACAAAGGCGTGGATGGAAAGGTAGAGGATCTCGGAGACGGCATCCTCCATGACCTTCAGCTCCTGGCTGGCCTCCGCCGAGAAGGCCATGCCCTTGCTGTGGATCTCCTGCGCCACCTCGGAGATGTTCAGGGCGTGGTCGGAGATGCGCTCGAAGTCGGAGATGGTATGCAGATACTTGGATACCTCCTCACTCTGACGGGCGGTGAGTTCCTTACCGGTGATCTTCATCAGGTAGGTACCCAGCCGGTCCTCATAGCGGTCCACGGTGGACTCTGTCTCCGCCACGGCCCGGAAGCCCTTGTCGCTGTACTGATGCACCAGCGCCATGGCGGCCAGCAGATTCTCCATGGCGCACTGAGCCATGGCGTCGGTGACCTGACGGCTCTGCTCGATGGCCAGCGCCGGGTGCTGCAGGAAGCGCTCCTCCAGACGGTCCATCTTCTGGCGCTCCCGGCTGCTCTCGGAGTTGTCCGGCACCAGCATACATACCAGCTTCTCCAGCAGGCCGATGAGGGGCATCAGGGCCACCACCGTGGCCAGACGGAACAGGGTGTTCACCAGAGCGATGGACACGGTGGTCATGGTGGTATCCATGAAGTCAAAATGCACCACGGCATTGACGGCATAAAAGATGCAGCCCCAGATCACCACGCCCAGCACGTCGATGAGCAGATAGACGAAGGCCGTGCGCTTGCCGCTGACGTTGGCACCAAGCGCCGACAGCAGCACCGGCACCGCAGCGCCGATGGCAATACCCATGATAATCGGAAGGGCAATTTCAAAGGTGACGGCTCCGGTGGCGGCCAGCGCCTGCAGGATACCCACGGCGGCGGAGGCACTCTGGATGACGCTGGTGAACACGATGCCCACCAGAATTCCCAGCAGAGGGTTTGCGAAGGAGGTCATGGCATTGATGAACACCTCGCTCTCCCGCAGGGGCTCCACGGCGCCGCTCATGGCGGTCATGCCGTACATCAGCACGGCAAAGCCCAGCAGGATCTCCCCCACATGGCGGGTGGTCTGCTTCCTGCTGATCATCCGCAGCAGAGTACCGATGGTGGCCATTAGGGCCGTCAGAGTGGAGGTGCTCAGCAGAGCCACCCAGCCGCCGCCGGAGAGGTTGCTGAGGCACAGCACCCAGCCGGTAACGCTGGTGCCCAAGATGGCGCCCAGCACGATGCCGATGGCCTGATTGACCTTCATCATGCCGGAGTTGACGAAGCCCACCACCATCACCGAGGTGGCGGAGGAGGACTGGATCACCGCCGTGACGCCGGTCCCCAGCAGGACCCCCTTGATGGGCGTGCTGGTGAGGTTATACAGCACCAGCTCCAGCTGATTGCCTGCTACCTTCTTCAGGGCATCGCCCATGATGGACATCCCGAACAGGAACAGGGCCACGCCGCCCAGCAGGGAAATGAAATCAGAAACGCTCAAAACGCATTCCCTCCCAGTATATTTGATTCAACAGGATATAGTATAACGTAAAAAACTCCGGCTGTCGACAGAAACTATGGAATAATTTGTGGAAAAAAGCATAAAGATTTGCAGCGGTTCTATACCCCTCCCACAGAAGTTTCCCGGCAAGCGGAATGCAGCCTTGTCATACGGGGCAGACTATGGTATAATACTCTATCATAAAATTACGCTGCCGGTCTATGGGTCCGGCAATCTTGTGAGGAAGCATATGAAACACGGACTCATCGTTTTTCTGGTATCCATGGTCCCCCTCATCGAGCTGCGGGGCGCCATCCCCTACGGCGTGGCCTACGGGATGCCGCTGTGGCTGACGTATCTCATTGCCATCGTGGGGAATATGCTGCCGGTGCCGTTTATCTATCTCTTCGCCCGGAAGATCCTTCTTTGGGGCAAGGATAAGCCTGTCATCGGAAGGTTCTTCACCTTCTGTCTGGAAAAGGGTGAGCGGGGCGGCCAAAAGCTTCAGGCGAAGGCCGGCCGGGGCTTGTTCTGGGCTCTTTTGCTGTTCGTGGGGATCCCCCTGCCCGGCACCGGTGCGTGGACGGGAACTCTGGCGGCCTCTCTGCTGGATATGGGCTTTAAGAAGAGCGTGCTGGCCTGCATGGGCGGTGTGCTGCTGGCCGGGTGCATCATGGGCATCCTCAGCGTGCTGGGCGTGTCTGCCTTTGGCGCTGTGGTACAATAGTTTTTCGCAATGGGACTTTTTCTTATCATTCAGAAAAAGTCCCATTTTTATACAAATAAATTATTTTTGCAAATTAACAGACAACGTGTTGATTTTCACATTAAGATGTGCTAAGATAACGGACAATTTCAAGTCAGCCTCTGCCGAACGGGCCGTTACAAGGGCCGGACGGCATATGCTTATAGATCCATTCACAAGGAAAGGCGGTGACGACCATGTATCTGGAGCTGGTGAAGCAGGTATCGCAGGTGGAGCAGGAGGCGGAAGTCTCCGTCCGTCAGGCGGCCCAGCAGGCTCAGCAGATGCAGCAGGCGCAGTACGGTCAGCCCCAGGGCGGCCAACAGCCGTCAGGCGACACCTGGACCTGTACCTGCGGAGCCTGCTGAGCCTGCTGAGCCTGCTGCTGGT
>OLNY01000552.1_pt1 | contig 34103 bp, 34 predicted proteins | sample 1671981 | NCBI WGS metagenome assembly OLNY01 (sample SAMEA3136632, study PRJEB25190) | human gut metagenome | biome: human gut; feature: human-associated habitat; material: faeces | place: Austria | collected 2013
GCTCGAACCTGTGACCCTCTGCTTGTAAGGCAGATGCTCTCCCAGCTGAGCTAAGCGACCGTTTGTCCTTTCGACGAGATTTATTATACTAATTTTTTTTATAGTTGTCAATACATTTTTTAATTTTTTTTTATTTTTTTACTTTTTATTTTTATATAAAATATTTTACTTATTGTAGGATACTAGAAAATCCTATAATAAATAAAACATTTTATATATTATTGAATATATTTTTTTAGTTCTTCCATTGTTTTATTTTTTAATATATTATCTAACTCCTTAAATTCTTGCCAGTCATATTCTTCTACTTCTCCATATTTTACAGTATGTAAAACTGTATTGGGATACATGTATACATTATGAGGTACATTTGGCTCAACATTAAATATTTTACCTTTTTCTACCCTATTAATTTTTGTATTTCCTTCTATGTATTGTGCTAATAAAATCATTCCTTTTTGAACAATATATACTTCTCTTATTGACTTATGATAATGACTATTTTGCCAATATCCCACATTTCCTCCTTCTGCACGAATATATGCAGTCTTATCTTTTAGACATATCTGTCTAAACCTCTTCTCTCCATTTTCCATAATAGAATATTCATTTTTTATTCCACACCTAATTGCATCCCTTTTACTTATACTTTTTATATTATCACCTCTCTATCTTTTGTATTTAACATATTAATATTTTGATTATATAGTTTTTTATAAAAAAACTATATAATGTTTTATATCACAATTCTTTTACATTTTCAATATTTTTGTTAAATTTTTCCATTTTTGTGGTATAGTTTATAATATATTGATATTACAGTAACTTAATCTTTATGCATTATTCCAAGTAATTTATTTATTTCAGCACCTAATAAAACTGTATAAAAACATGCATACGTCCACATCATAATTAACATTAAAGTTGTTAAACTTCCATATGTCAATGAAAAACCTTTAAAAATATATAAATATTTTGAAAATATAAATGAAATTACGTTTAATGCAATAGAGCCGAAAACCGCTCCATATATTTGTCCTTTAAAGCTCATATCATGTTTCGGAATAAATTTGTATATAAATAAGAATATCACAAATGTTATAATCCAAAACACTAATTGAGTAAATATTGACATTAACACATTATAATTTTTAATACCTTCTAATTGTTGCTGAATAATATACTTAAGACTATCTCCAAATACTAATAAAGTTAATCCTAATACTATCAATATAATAAATATTATAGTTTCAATAAAAACCTTTAATCGCAAATACAGATAAGATACATGTTTTTCTGTATGAATTTTATATACATTTTGCAACCCACTTGTTAAAGCAAACAATCCTTTTCCTGCTGACCATATGGTAAATATTATTGAAATCGAAATTGTTCCTATTGATTTTGAATACACCTCTTCTACAACTCCTAAAACCATATCATTCATACTTTCTGGCACTATTTTTGTAATAGCTTCAAATAATGTTTGTGGTTGTATTCCTGTATATTGAATTAATGTAATAACTAATATTATAAATGGAATAAATGATAAAATTGTATAATATGCACATTGAGCCGAATATGCTCCAACATGATCATCTTCCATTAATTTAAATACTCTTTGTGCTATTATATATTTTTCTTTTATTTTTTTCATATTTTCTACCTTTCATCTGGTAATATTTTTTGTTTTGTAATATTTTTAGTTTGTTCAGTATTTTTATCACTTTTTCTTGAAAACTCTACAACACAGTTCTGTTTAACAAAATTATATACTGGTAGTTCTGTATTATCTTTTTCTATTTTTTTCAATTCTTCTCTATTATTATTTAATAACTCAAAATATCCTTGTTTATCCATTTTTTTGTTTGACTCTCTTTGTGCTTTTATAAATTCATTTTTTCTCTCTTTTGGTACTTCTATTAACATTCCTTTCGGAATTGTCATCATATTTAATAGTGCTCTTGATGTTCTTCCATTTGAATCCACAAAAGGATGAATCCTTATAAACCTGTAATTTAATTGTACTGCTCTTTTCAAATAATCATCTTTATTCATTTTAGAAGCACTTTGAACTAACTCCTGAATATCTTCTGATATTCTTTTCATACAAAATGGTACATTTTGATGTTCTACCATTTTCACATTTTCATTGTTAATCCCCACATTAACTATTCTGTATCCTGACTTATCTGAATATTTTTCCAATTCAGAGTTTTTCAAAGATATTTCATTAATATCTTTTATCGCATTTTCAATTTCATTAGCACTTAACTTAGTTATATCTGTAGAATATCCTATCAATTGAGCTTCAATATCTGCATATATTTGAGCTATATCTTGCTGAATATTATTTATGTCTGGTATTAAACTTTCTATATCTTGGACTTCTGCTGAAATAGCATCTAAAAGTTGATTAAATGATACTTTATTTTTTTCTATTGGAACCAACATATTTCCATTTGCTACCGACTGCAAAACTTCTTGTTTAAATTTATCACTATATAAATTCTCTAAATGATATTTTACAGTATTTTTTATTATTTCATCATTATAATTAGTTTGTCTTTTTAATAAAAAACTAAATTTTCTATTTATAAATTCTTTGTTTTCTCTTCCATGAAATACTCTTTCTTTAAATATTGAAACTTTATTTAAATGAGGTAATTTTTCTTTATTATCTAAAATAAAACATCTTGCGTATCTATCATATACTTCTTTTTTTATCATATCTACTATATTATTATCTAGTTTTGAAAAATCTATAATTACATTTCCTGTAGTTGCTACTCTATTCATACTCCCATCTTCCTGTTCTTGTATACCTTTATAAAGAGGGATATCTGCATCTATGCCTGTTATAAATTCATTATTTGAACACATTATATTTTTCATTGTTTCTCTTGGAATATTTCCACCATTTAAAATCAATTGTCTTACTATTTGCTCTATATTTTCTTTTATTATATCACTTCCATATCTTTCAAACGTTACTTCTCCATCCTGATCTTGAAATGCTAATGTAGATTTGCATTCGTTAATTATTACCTTTATAATCATTTCTGATTCTTCATCCATCCCAAAATCAGGAATCCTTTTATAATTTGTCCTTCTTAGTTTTTCTAATAATTCTTTGGATTTTTCTATTATCATTTATTACCTCCATAAAAGATTATATATCATATTCTAAAAAAGTCATAAATATGTGGTCTGCACCACGGAATATCATTTATTGTAGGATGAAATAAAAATTAATTTATATTTGCTCAAGCCATATTCTTGAAATTCATACCATACACTGGGCTTGTTTTTTTCAACATATTTATATCACAACTTTATAATTTTTCATAGTGTTTTGTCAATATTTACAAAACATATTTATCCTTACATTTGCTTAATTACCACAAAATCTCCAATAGAAATAATGTCAAGAGCGAACGATATCGAGTTCATTTTACTCTTGATATTATTTTTATTGGAGATTAAAATTGGTATGCAAATGTAATAAAAAAGCATCGTGTTTCCACTTACTACTTAAGTAACTACTTTAACTTTCACACCCAAATTTTGATGTTTCTTTTAGTTGCATCATTGTCACACACTCCACATGCCATGTTCATTAATTATTGAATAGTTGCTTTTTATATGTTTGGGTATAACTGACTATGTTCTGACATACAAACTGAAATAATATAATGTGTATTATACATATATCAATTTTTATTTAAATTAATTAAAACTATATTCTCTTATTTCACAATTATCTGGCAAATATTTTTCCACCTGTCCATCTTCTGGCAATTCATTAAAATAAAAATGGATTGCCCTAGCTACGCCACCATGTGTTACTAAAAGTATATTTTGACCTCTATATTTTTTCTTGATTTCATCTAAAAATAAATTAACCCTTTTAAATAATTCTGGAACTGTTTCTAAATTATCGATTTTAACTTTAGAATAATAATTCCAATATTCCGTATAATAAAAATTATCTATTTTCGTATTTGTTAAAACTCCACAATTTCTTTCTTCTATTCGATCATCATATATTACTTTTATCTTATTAGAATTTATAATATCACAGGTATGTCTTGTTCTTAAAAGTGGTGAACAAATAATCAAATCTAAATTTAAATTTTTAATTTTTTTAGATGCTTCCTGTGCTTGTTTTATTCCAATATTATTTATATCTTCATTTAATAATTTTCCATTATATATATCTAATCTATTACTATCTGTGTTTCCATGTCTAATTACATATAACTTCATTGTTACTTTTCCTCCTTATATCATTTTTGTAAAGTGTGTATATTCCTGTAAGTAATAAAATAAAATCACCTAATACCATGAACCAACTATGGTAATAAATATAATAAGAGCCGTATAAAATTCCTGTTGTTATTCCAGATATTCTAACTAATTTCATATTTGATTGCCATAGACAATATGATCTAATCATTGAACCAATTGTTGGTAATAGCGAAACCCACCCTGTCCATGAAAAATAACAATTTATCATTATTATTCCTTCAAAAATAAATAGTATTATTAAATATACAGATTTACTAAATTTATTTTTATTTATAAATATAAAAGTCCTTATTAAATTTATTATACTTAAAATTGCACCTGTAAAAGCAGATATTAAAAAATCATATATTGCTTCAAAAAAGCAGTTTAATGATTGAACATATAATGATTTTTTTCTATCTTTAATACATATACTAATACACACTGCTAATAATGCTAAAATACTAAATACCATTTTTTATTTCTCCTATAATCTCTACTTTTTATTTTGTTTAGTCAACCCATACCACCTAATATTGTATGAGTAAATATATTCTCCTCAAACAACCTCCATAAAATTTTATCATTTTTTACAAAAATAAGTGTTTTTTATCAAAAATATGCTTTTTTTGATAGGCACTGAATAGTTGATTTTCGCCCAAATATAAGGCTTTATTTAAGATTTAGAACACATACGCATTCAACATGGCTGGTTTATCGCATAAGAGCATATATTAGTCAGCTTGTATGTCAATTAAGAACATATTATTGCAAAATCATATTTCATAAAATGAATTTTTCAATTTTTTCGTGATATAAAATTTTATTTTAAAAATAAATTAATATATTTTTCAAATGCAAAAATTTGATTTCTACTATTTTTTCTGGATTAATATCTGTAATATCTAACAAATCTATCTTATGATTTCATCACTATCTGTTAAATCTCCATTAAATCCATATACTTGTTTACACAATGGTGCTTTTCTCTTTCCGCTATGTACAACTACTTTTTCCAAATCTTCATATATGCTATGTAATTTTATACCATACTTTTCCATTGTCTCTATACTCATTTCTTTAAATGCTGGGCATGGTAATACTGTCCCATCATACTTTATATCTAATTTTTCAGTTCCTGCTGTGCATAAATGTGATATTTTTCCATTTAGTGGAATTCCTATCCTAATATTGCCACTATAATGTTCTTTTTCTTTTTTTAATATCTCTGAAAGCTCTTTCAATTCTTCTTTACTTAGCATTAACTCTTCTTTATTATCTCTTCTTCTGCCTTGAGGAACAAAATTTAAGACACTTATATTTTTTACACCTGATATTTCTAAGCATTCAATTATATCAGAAAACTGTCTATAATTTGGTTTCATTGGAATAAAGTGTACATCAACATTTATCCCTGTTCTGCTTGCTCTTATCAGCGAATCCATTAAGCATGTAATTAAACCTTTTCTTCCCATTAATTCATTATCAGTTGATTCTTCAAATGCTTGCCAGTCAAATACTATCTTGTCTAATCCTAATTGTTTTAATTTTTCGAACTCCTGTCTTGTTATCCCTTCAAATGATTTTGGTGTTAAACATCTATCGTAATATGCTTTTACATTTATTTTTAATCTTTCATTCCATGGTTCATGTTTTTCTATTTCCTGTAAATCTTGTTTACATTTGTTTTTTATATATTCTATCATTTCTACTGTCATTGCAGATGCTCTTTTTATCCCGCTAGTGAATATAACTGTTTTAATTCCATCATCTTTACAAAACTTTACCATTTCAAATAAATCTGGATGCAAAAATGGTTCTCCACCAGAAATTGATAATTCTTCTATTCCACCTTGTTTTATAAAATGCATAACTGTCTTTTTAAACTGTTCAAATGTAATTATTGTTTGTTTGTCTTGTGATGAATTTGAAGAACAGAACTTACATTTATTAGGGCAAGTCTGTATTATCTCGAAACATAAATCTTTTAACATAAATATTCCTTCTTTTTTATTTAGTATTTGCATATGTTCCCATATTCTAGGTTGAACATAAATTTTACTAAAACATCTTTAAATTTTGAGTTTTTTGCTCCTATTTTGTTTTTAGAGCTGTTTTTAAATATTTTTTCTTTCATTGTAAATTCAAGTATTACAGGATTTATTTTAGATATAGCACCGAAACGCATTCAACGTGGCTCGGACACCTTCTGTAGACAGTTTTCGTAAGCCTCGTATGATGACTGTTGATTCTTGCTTTCTTTAGTTGTCAAATTTTCTTTTATAACAGAATTCTTGTTATCTTCTTCGCACTTAATTTCGTTGCCACTTTTTAGGATAAAAGTTATTACTCTTGGATTTGCTTTTCCTTTGCTACCCTTTTCTCCTATTATAACTTTTTCTATCATTAATTCAAAGACATCTTTATCAAAATTTGGCATAATTTCATTGTCCTTAAATAATGTTTTAAATTTGTTTAATCCTTGATTCAAACTCATTGAATCTTCTATTTTTAATTGTAAGTGTTCTTGCTCTTTTGTTATCTTATTGATTTTGTTTTGCAGTTTTGCTTTCTTTTCCTGTAATGTTTCTGTTGATATTGTTCCATTTAAGTTTAAATCAATTAATTTATCTATTTTTTCTTTTAAAACTTGTTTTTGTTCCTCTAGTCTTTTAATAGAACTTTCGTTACTTTCTTCTTGTATTATTTCTTCCATCTCATTTAAGAATGTTTGTATTAGTTCTTTGTTACTGTCGCATAGTAGTTTATAACTTTGTGTGAAAGCCTCTTCTATAATACTTTCTTTAATAGCTTTACAATGTGGGCAATTTTCTTTTCCGTGTTTTACAAATTCCATACAATGCCAAACTGTAATACTATTTTTAGTTCCAGAGTGCCAATTTCTTCTTGTTAATAAACTACCGCAAAAGCCACAATATAGTCTACTACTAAAAGGATATTTTCTACTAAAATTACCTTTTCTTCTGCCTGTGCCTCGTACTCCTCCTCGTTTTTGTAAAATTTCTTGTGCTTGATTAAACATTCTTTCAGATATAATCGGCTCATGATGTTCTTGCATATAATACATGTTTTCTTCTCCCATATTTACTACTCTTCTATGAGATATTGGATCTGTTGTATATGTTTTCCCTTGTAAGACATCTCCTTTGTATTTTTCGTTTTTTAAGATACCTCTTATAGTTGATTCGTGCCATTTCTTTTTGCCTGTTGGAGTTCTGTATTTCATAGTTGTTAGCTCTTTTGCAATAGTTGTGCAACCTACTCCTTGGCAGTATCTTTCAAAAATATATTTTACTATTTCTGCCTCTTCATAATTTACTGATATTTGCTTTGATTCTTTATCATATACATATCCTAGACATCCGTTATATCCAATTAGTTTTCCTCTTTTTAGTTTCATCTGCAAGCCTAATTTTACATGTGAAGAAATATTTTCGCTTTCTTGTTGTGCCATCGCACTTAATACTGTTAGCATTATTTCTCCTGATATTTCTAAAGTATTAATTCTTTCTTCTTCAAAATAAATTGCAATTCCTTTTTCTTTTAATGCTCTTACATATTTTAAGGTATCGACTGTATTTCTCCCAAACCTTGATATTGATTTTGTAATTATCATATCGAATTTGTTTTGTGTTGCATCTTGCATCATTTTCATAAAGCCCTCTCTTTTATAGTCTAATGTTCCTGTTATTCCTTCATCTGCATAAATGCCAACATATAGCCACTCACTATTGCTTTTTATTTTTTCTTCATAATACTTTAGTTGAGAATTGTAACTGTTTAATTGTTCTTCTTTTTCTGTACTTACTCTTGCATAGGCACATACTCTTAAATTTCCTTTTATTATTTCTCCTGTTGTTCTATCAATTCGACCTTTTTTCTTCTCTATAACTTGTACTTTCAAAATTAACCTCTCTTTCTCAAGTTTAGAGAATCTTTATGTGCATATTATACATCAAAAGATAAAATCTTTAAATACCTATGTGGCTTAAATTATATTCTTGTAAAATATTTTGTTTTAATTCTTGGTATCTTTCCTCTTTAATCAGTCCCGCTTCAAATGTTTTGTTCAATATTGCTATTTTTATACTGCAATTAAAAATACTTTCATTTAGTTTGATGTTTTTGGTATTATCAAATTCGATTTCATATAACATAAAAATTCTCCTTACTTGATTAAATTTCAAAAAAGGCAACAGAAAAAGCCAGTCGGCTAGCTTCGACTGACTTCTTGTTTTTACATTTTTTGATAATACCATTATAATATCGAGTTTACCTAAAATCAATTCCCGTTTTTTTCCCTTTTGTCTATTCAAAATGGTTTTATGTTAATTGTTATGCAAGTTTTTATATTTAATCTTATTATATTTCTGTAAGTTCACCGAGTGAACTTATAATTTTATATTTTTGTTTTTCAGTTCACCGGGTGAACTCGTAATTTATTTTTCTCTATTCTTTAGTTCACTCGGTGAACTTTGTAATTTATTTATTCTGCATTTGTTCATTTAGTGAACTCATTTTAGTACACCGGGTAAACTTTTTCTTAAAATAGGTTCATTTAGTGAACTTTCGCACTCTAAACGGCATTTTTTAGGGGTTCATTGGGTGAATTTCTGCATCACTTTTGCATAACTTTTTTGTTCTTTTATTAACTCTAGAAGGCTTGTCCTTCTATGTGTATAGGAGATGTGTTAATCATCTCTATCCTGCCTTTAGTATAATTATCTATTTTCGCTTCTATTTGTTATACAAAATAAGCACTCTGCTATTTTACAGAATGCTTATTTTGTATTTTAATATGGATATTTATCACTTTTCTTTCTATTTTCTTCCCATTGGACTGCTTGTAAATTTCTTGGAGAATTTGTACCACCTTTAGCAATTGGATGTTTATGATCTATTTCCCATCCCATATTGCTTGTTTTTCCGTATGAAGATTTATAAATTTCATTTCCATATTTATCCTTTCTATATACATCAGGATTTTTTCCTCTAATTATATTTGCATTATTCCATGCATTTTCAATATCTTTTTTGCTAGCCATACCTGTCTCTCCTTTCTTGTTTCGTATATTATTATTCAAATTCAATTTCTTCTTCAGCAATATTATAAATATCAATTCTATTTTCAATGTCAATTTTATTAACAAGCCAACCTCTTAGAGTGCATAAATTAATAAATTCATCTATCCTATTTACTCCGTTAATTTCTTTTAATGTTATAACAACGCCAAATTTTATTCCTTCCCCATCTCTTCTCCATAAACGTTCTTTTGTTTTTATACTTAAGCCCCACAATCCACTATCATACCTTTTTTTAGGCATTATATTATCTTTTAATGTTTGAGTGATATGTTTAACATTATCCCATTTTCTATAAAATTCTCTTGCATTTCTTTCGGTTGTATATCCTTCTAAACCTTCAGATTGGTTATTTTCATTGATAGATTTTATTCTTCCATCATTTCCTATTCTTCCAAAATAAATATCCAATTCTGTATTGGTATAATCAACTCCCTGATTTCTAGAACATTTTGGAAAATAACACAAAGTTGCTTTAGCAATAAACGGATATTTATCTTTATATAGTGGAACAGGTATATTGTGTGTATATGTATCATACAAATCAGAAACACCTTCAATGTAGAATTTTATTTCATCTTTCGGAGAATTAATAATTTCTTCTATTCTTATAGGAACTCTACCAAATCCGATGTACTCAGATTTTGATTCATCAATAGTTTTCCAAGCAGTTGCTGAATCAATTAATAAAGCTTTTGCAGTTTCACGCGTTAATCCAAGTTTTTGAATTAAATATGCCATTTTCCTTGTTATCCATGGTGCTGCATAAGATGTTCCCATAGTTATATGTTCACCTGTCGAAATACATGTTGTAATCTCTTCACCTTTATCGCCTCCATAATAACAAATATCTGGCTTATTGAAAAATGATAGAACCTTTCCTTTTCTAGAATATGATGCAATTTCTCCATTAAGTTTGACTGAATTAACAACAATAGAATTGATTGAATCAGCAGGTGAGCCTATTTTTACAACTGTATCATTGTTTTTATTTGTACCAGCTATAACAAATATAACATCATTTTCATATTGTAGTTCATCCAATAAAGCTGCTTCAGGCGATATAAAATTTGGATTAATTTCAATATTAGAACCTAACGAAAGATTCCAAACTTTTATATCTTTGTTACTTTCAACAATATTTTTTATATTTCTCATAATTGAAAAAGAGCTATTCACACCATTTCTAGCAACTCCAAAATGTCTAACTTTGAATCTTCCACATCCATCATCTAATTTCGAATTAAAAGTTGGACCATCTACTATTATAGATGTAACAGCAGTACCATGAATATAGTCTTTGTCCTCTCTTGGTATATTAGGATCTAATAGGTCAACACTAGTAACCCAATCTTTAAAGTAAACTCTTTCATCAAACAATGTATCTATAACACCAACTACTGGTTCATTTGTAGGTACTGGTATAGTAATAATTTCATCGTTTGTGCTTGTTTCTATGTCTTCTAACGTATATTCAGATATATCTGTAGTTGCCATTGCAATTAAATACGGAGCTTTATTTTTCAATTTTGCCAAATCTTCAGGTCCTAGACGAATAGTGTTATCATCCAACTTTACAAAATCATTATGTGATATTTCTAATTTTTCCATAATATCTTCTATCTTATTAAAAGTGTCATATATAGTTATAATGTATTCATCGTTTATAAGTTTACTATTATCTAAAATATCAAACTTTTCAACACAACAAGAGTCTACAATAATATCATTAAATACTGATTTTGATAAACCAATTTGTTCTATCCTATTTTTAATCTTGTTAATAGTTTTTAAACCATCATTATCTATACTACCATTATAATATTTCCTTAATATAGCAATAGCTTTTTCTATTTTGCTAATATTGTTTTTTATTGTTTCTATTCTTACAAAATGGGTTATCAAATGTTTTGGACTTTCATTATCGCTAAATTTTGCTCCAACAATTGAATCATTCGATAGTTCACTACCTTTTGATAATAGTGTTTTTATTCTTTTGCTTTTAGGAACAACTCGATCATAATATACTGTAATTAAAGCACCATTAATTAATGTGTTATCTTTCCATTTTTCATATAAAGTTTCCAAGTCATACTTTAAACTTTCTAAATGCTTTACATCGACACTCTTACCTGCTGGCAATGTTGCAGCTCCTGGTCTAGATGGACTTTTTCTTTGTATCAATTTACCTTTTAATTGGATTAGATTATTCATTATTTAGCCCCCTTGATACTTGGCTTTTAGATATACCAGTAAGATTTTCTATTTCCCTTACTGTAAATTTTTGTTCTTGTAATTTTTTTATATTTCCATCAATTTTGGTTTGTGTTATACTTTCATATAGTCTGATTAAATAATCATACTTACTATTTGCATTGCTGAAAGCCAATGATGTTTTTATTAAGTTTTTTAAATCCCCAGGATAAGGTATAGGTTCTAAAATATTTATTATTTTTTTGAACAACTTCATATCTTTAGCAACATTAGGAAATTTATCTAATAATTCACCTAAAATTGATTCAGCCACTTCTATTAAATCTTCTCTTGTATATCTGTTAAAATTAATTACTGAGTCAAATCTTCTAATTAATGCTTTATCAAAAGATTTATAAAGATTAGTTGTAGCAATAAATACAATTTTATCATTTAAATTGTCAAGTTCTTTTAACAATGTAGATGTTGCTCTCCCCATTTCTCTTAAATCATTGTTATTCATTCTGTCTAATGCTAAAGCATCAATTTCATCAAATAGTATAATTAATTTTTCAGGATGTGGTAAATTATTTATTTCGTTAAAAACACTTGTTAAATTTTTTGAAGTCTGTCCTAATTTACTATCAATTATTGTATCAAACTCTGCTTGATATAGTTCTCTATTTAAAATTCTGGCTATTTGTTTTACAGTTTCTGTTTTTCCCGTACCTGGTGCTCCTTCAAATAAGAATTTATTAACTCCAATATTATGTCCTATTGCATTAACAATTCCTAACACATCATCTTTTATTTTGTCAGGCAATGGTAAAGGCGAACTACTTGAATCTACTTTTCTAAAAAAAGATAATTCATATTCGCTCATTTGAGGAACAAATGTATTTGCATTAGATAACAATGCCATGATATATTCTGCTAATTGATAATCTCCACTCTTATCAAAATCTTTAGCGATTTCATAAGCTTCACTCCTAAAGCTAGAATCATTATTCTCTGCATAATATTTTATTAAATTTATAATATTTTTCTTTTTCATATTATCACCTATTTGTATTTTATTATACTCGGGACACATTGTCAATAATATAGGACAATATTTTAAAAATATATTTTTTTATAAATTTAAAAGCCATCTTTTGTTGATAGCTTTTAAAAATTTTACCGCCTCGAAATGAACACGGTTAAACTATATTTCTTCTTTCTCTAAAATTCCATATACCATTGCTATATCTGTTGGTACAATATATTTTGCACCTATTGCTTCTGCGACTACCAATGCAAAAGCACTCATTGCTCTTGTGGCATACCACCAATCTGGATCTTTAACTCTTTGTCTTATTTCATCTAAAGAAATTGACTTATAATATCTTTCTGTTTCACTTTTTCTCGTTTCAATATCCATCATAATTGGTGAAGCATTGTCATTATATAAAGTATTTTCTTCATATTTTATTCCAGAATATCTAGCAAATTTTTCGTGTCCTCCACCAGCTAATATTAGTATATCAGCTTTTTCTTTTGGTAAATTTAATCTTTCTTTTATAAATGATTTTACTTTTTCTAACTCAGTTGTTGCATAATCTTCGGCTAAATCTGGAAACTCTTGCATTACATCTATAACTCCAATTTTTGTATTAACACTTTCTTTTATTTCTTTATCATAGATTGCAATTTCAGTAGAACCTCCTCCACCAATAAAAACACATACTTTGTCATTTACAAATCTTGTTGTTCCAAAAACTGTTAATTCGTTTTCATTTTCTTGAGAAATTATATTAAAATCATATCCTGTTTCATTTTTAAATCTTTCTAAAAATTTTTCTTTTTCAGTATCACCTAAAGTTCTAAAAATACTTGTGCCACAAACATATATATCTTCAGAAATAGATTTTAAATCATTTACACTTTTTATTAATTCTTTTACATCACTTTCTCTTAAACGTTTATCTTCATTGTAATGTTTTTTAAATTGTATTGTAACTCCCTCTAACTTTTCTATATTATTCCCATCGAATTTATCGACTTTAGTGCATGTTGAACCAACTTCTACAACTATCTTATCCATTGCCTTTCCCTCCAAACTACAATTTATTTTTCAACTATTTCCAAAAAAGAAAAAATTCATTATTTCCATATATCTTCATTAATATGGCTTGTTAAAGCCATGATAAATGCATTTCTTGTTAAGTCTATTCTTGATACTTCATTCTTTGTCAAAAGGCTGATTCCAACTTTTCCTTTTCCAAGTTCTTTCCCACTAAATATTTTATCCATAACTTTTCCAAGTTCAGTTTCTTTTATTTCATCTATGTATTTATTTGGAATAGGAAAACCTTGACTAGTTCCTACACTTTGAAATCCTTTTGCATCTTCTATAACTACTGCATTTATATCAATCCAATCTCCTAAAAGATTTGTAATTCCAGCTTCACTTGATACATAAAAATCCGCTTCTATGTTATTATTTATAGCATATTCTCTTAAATTCTTTACTCTGTTTTTAGCACCTTTTAGTATTTCTTCATTTATCGGTTGGTCTCCTACATTCGAACTTACTGGTATTCCTTCTATTTCCACATTATCAAAATATTTTTCAAATGCTTGTTTTGCACCTTCTATTTTTCCTGGATTTTTTGTTCCCATTAATATTTTCATTTACTTTGCATCCCCTTTATATATCTATATATTTTTCCCCAATTGCTTACTTCTTTTAAATTTTCATTTTGTTCTAATACTTTCATATCTTTGTCTCTGAAATATATTGTTTTTATTCCTTTTGATGATAATTTTTTACAAACCTCATATGAATCATCTATCATTACATCAATTTTTTCTTTTTTAGCCACTTCTAATTTATCATCTTGCTTCCAATAATATTTATTAAATGCTATACCTTCTTCTTCAAATTTTTCTATTGCAACATCTTTCATCTCTTCTATCATTCCACCTCTTGCTGAAATGATAATAAGTTCATTTCCTTCTTTTTGTAACATATCAATTACATCTTTTGCACCTGGTATTAAAGGAGTTTGTTTTGATAATTTCAAAAAATATTTATTAACAAAATTCATTCTTTCATCATCTGTCCAGTCATATCTATTTCTCAAATAATGTTCATTTCTATTAATAATTCCATCTTTTTTTAATTCTATAAAATCATATAAATCTCCATATGTTTTTAATACTCTTTCATAGTCTAGTATAACTCCATCTATATCTATTCCTATTTTCATAACTGTTTTTCTCCTTTATTTTTCAATTTCATTTTCCGCTCTCCTAATTTTTTTAACAAAATATATCTTTTTATATTTTCATCTTTTTCATACCAAGTTTTTTCTTCATAGCCTAAATCATTTAAATTCCTTAAACTATAAACATTACCAAAAGTTACTTCTGCAATAATATTTTTAATTCCTTTTTCTCTCGCCATCTTTTCAAGATGTTTTACTAATATTTTTTGTAGTCCATATCCCCTATATTCTGGTAATACAATAACACCATCTATATCAGCACAACTTCCTTCTAAATTTGGAATCATTTGTTTTAATTCTTTCATTCGGTTTGAAACTGATAAGAATATCCATGCAATCATTTTGTTATCTATAAAAGCACCATATATTTCACCATCATTTATAGGGTCATTAACTATTCTTAAATATGTTTCTTTTTTGAAAGGTAAAAAGTATCCTTTTTCTTCTTCTTTAAAATTATCTATTACAATATTTTGAATATCGTATATTGAATTTACATCATCAACCGTACATTTTCTTATCTTTATGTTTCTATTCCTAATATATTTAAAAAGATATTTATATTCTTCTTCGTGTATTAATAATCCTTCTACTTTTTCTTCCACCATTTTCTCTAAATCTTTATAGGAAACATATTTAACCTCTGATACTTCATCATCTACAAAAATATATTCTTCTATTGCCTTATTACAATTTAATAAATATACATATTGAAATTCCATATTTTTAGAATTCTTTGTACTTTTAATTGTTGTAATGTATTGCAAATCTTTTTCTTCTGTCTCAACACCTAATTCTTCTTTTAACTCTCTAATTGCTCCATCTATTACACTTTCTCCTGCTCTTATATGTCCTGCTCCTGATATGTCCCAACAATTAGGGTGTGATTTCTTACTTGCACTTCTTTTTTGTAACAATAATTCATTTTTATCATTTATAATCCAAATATGTGCTGTTCTATGAAATTTTCCTTCCTCGTGTGCTTGCTGTTTTTCTTTTTTCTCTCCTATTGGATTGTTATTCTCATCAAATATATCTATATACTCCATAAAACACCTCTCTATTTCAAATCTCTACTTTTTAATCTAGTATTTATTCATCAAACAATTTACATTGTTCTTTATTCCATGCTGGAGTACACACAATTGCAAGTTTAAATGAACCTTCCCAATAATAAATATCCTTCTTATGTATAAAAATAATATCTCCTTTTTTAAAATTAAAACATTCATCATCTCTTTTATAAATTGTTCCATTACCTTCTAGTATATAACATAGTTCTTCACATTCTAAATTTGAACAATATCCTTTTTCTGGATATCTTCCATTGATTTGATTTATACAAAAATCCAAATTTTTTTCATTCAAATCTATTGAATATTCTAGCACTGAACTTGTATCTGCATATTTGAATTTTTTTGCTTGTTCTTGTTTAACTATTTTCATAACTTTATTTCTCCCTTAAATTATATTTATTAATATTATCTATTGTAGCAAATCCATTTTTCTCTTTTACTCTCTCTAGAAATACTATTCCATCTAAATGTTCACACTCATGTTGAACTAACCTTGCAAAAAAGCCATGTATTTGTTTCATTATTTGTTCACCATTTTCATTGTAATATGTTAATTCTATATCTTTGTATCTTTCTACTTTACCTCTAATACTAGGTACACTCATACATCCTTCATATTGTATATCTGTTTCTTTTGATATTTCTCTCCAAGTAGGATTTAGCATTGCTGTTACAGGTATTTCTTCTGCATCATTATATTTATTATTCTCTTTTTTAGCACCTACTACAATTATTCTCTTATTTATACCTATTTGTGGTGCAGCAATTCCTAATCCAGTACCAAATTCTAATGTTGATTTTAAATCTTCTATAATGTCTAAAATATCTTCATTTATGTTTTCTATATCTACTTCATCACTTGTTTTATTTAGAATAGGATCTCCAACTTCTCTGATTTTTAAAACTTTTCCCATATTTCCTACCTTTCTAAACTATTTCCAAAATGGAATAAGTTCAAATCTATTTACTGTATATAATTTATCATAAATTCCTTAATTTTACAATTAAATCGCTAATATTTCCAAACATATTTATTCTTACATTTGCTTAATTACCACAAAATCTCCAATAGAAATAATGTCAAGAGCGAACTAGCCGTTCGTTCATTTTACTCTTGATATTATTTTTATTGGAGATTAAATTTATTTTGCAAATGTTATAGCACGAATTTTTAAGTTTTTTCGTGATATAAAATTCCATAGGACGAAAATTTCAATTTTTTCGTTCTATAGATTTTTATAAGACGGATTTCCCTAATTTTTAGTCCTATAAAAAAATAAGCATCAGAAGATATCTACTGACACTTACTTAAATAAAGATTCTCTATAACTCATTTCAATAAATTTCATATAACACTTGAAACACTTAACTTTCCCTCATATCTACAAATCAACAGAAGTTATACCTGTTATGCTCACAGTAGATACAATTTCAATTTTATCAATATTTCAAGCATTTAGGCGTTTTTTCCAAAAAATAATTCATGTGTTTCCACTTACCACTTAAGCAATTACTTTAACTTTCACACCCCAATTTTGATGTTTTTCTTTCCCAAATCTACCTTTCTCCTCAAAAGTTATAATCTCTGAAACCATATCAAAATCAAGTATTATATGCCTTGTTTTAGTTCTAGCACTGCTACACACTCCACATGGCTTGTAAACGGAAACATATCAACAGGTTTAATTTTCCTTACATCATATACTTCTTCAAACTTAGCCAAATCTCTTACTAATGTAGCAGGATTACAACTTATATAAACCAATCTACTAGGTTTAATTTTCAAAATATTATCTATAGAAGTATTATCCAAACCTCGTCTTGGAGGATCTACCATAATAGCATCTGGAACTATTTTCCTTGCATTAATTAATTCATCTAATATTTTCTCTGTATCTCCAACTATAAACTCAGTATTATCTATTCCATTTATTTTTGCATTCTCCTTAGCATCTACTATTGCTTGCTCTACAATTTCAACACCATAAACTTTTTTTGCATATTTGGCCATAAACAAAGATATTGTCCCAATCCCACAATATAAATCAAAAATTATATCGTTTTTAGTTATCTTTGCAGCTTCTACTCCTATATTATAAAGTTTTTCTGCTTGTATTGGATTCACTTGATAAAAAGACAATGGTGATATTTTAAAAACATATTCTCCTAATATATCTTCAATATATCCTTCTCCATATATATTTATATTTTCTTGTCCTAATATAACATTTGTATTTTTAGTATTTATATTTTTTACTATTGTTTTAACTTCTGAAAAATTTTCAATAATATTTTTTACTAGTTCTTTTTCTTTTGGAATAACTTTTCCATTTACAACTAATATACACATAATTTGATTTGTCTTTATTCCTATTTTTGTTACAATATGCCTTATTAATCCTTTTCCTGTTTTTTCATTATATACACTAATATTATTTTTATTAATATATTCCAATATAAATTTAGCTAATTGCTCCGTTCTTTCATTTTGTATATAGCATTTCTCGATTGGTATTATTTCATGTGTCCTATTTGCAAATACACCTATTACTTTTTTTCCTTCTTTATTTATTCCTACTGGATATTGTGCTTTATTTCTATAATGATACGGATTTTCCATTCCTAATGTCTCTTCTACTTTTATCTTATTTTTTAAAGTTTTGTTTACTAAACTCTGTACCGCATTTTGTTTCATTTTTAATGTTTTTTCATATTTTATATGTCTCAATTTACATCCACCACATCGTTTATATGTTGTACACTCACTATTAACTCTATCCTCTGACTTTTCTATTATTTCTAATATTTTTCCAAAAGCATGAGAAGATAGTACTTTTACTATTAATATTTTTACTTTTTCTCCTTTTATAGCTCCTGGTATAAAAATTGTAAAACCATCTATTTTCGCTATTCCTTCTCCTTCGTATCCATTGTCTATTATATCTACTATATATTCATTGTTTTTTTCTACCATATATTTTTCCTCTTTCAATTGTTAATTGTGATTTATATATTATCTAATATAAAACTAACTATTTCTTGTGTATTATTATTTTTCTTGCATTTACTTTTTTCTTCTTCTGTTAGTTCTACTAAATATTTATTAAATTCTGGCACTATTGTTATAGAATCTAATGGATAACCAGGATTTCTCTTTTTACTAGGTTTATCTACAAAATAGAACTGATCTTTGCTCCATGTATATGTCTTTTTACCTTTTTCATTATAAACTGCCATTCCATATACCCATTTAGCTGTTAATTTTCCTCCATATTCTTTTACTAATTTTGTGTAATATTCTATCATTTCATCATCTGTTAAATATTTTCCATTTATTCTTCTTACATGTGTTCCAGGCTGTTTTTCTTCTGGCAATTCTTCTATAAATAAATTATTATCCATTCCTATTGTTGGAATTTTTGTTATATCATAATATGTCTTTGCTTTTATGCAAGCATTTTCTATAGCATTTTTACCATTTTCTTCAATCTCTATATTGATGTCCAAATCTTTTATGGTCTTCAATTTTATTCCTTTTTCTTTCAGCTTCCCTTCATAACTTTTTATTTTTGCTGGATTAGTTGTTGCAAATAAGACTTCTTTCATTTTTTCCTCCAAAATTTAATGTTTTTGATTTTTCTATATATTATCATAAAATTTACTTTTTTAAAACTGTTATTATATTTATTTAATTTTTTCTCCTAGCATTATAAAATTAACTCTGATTTTTCTATAAAGAGATATTTTAACTATAACTTATCAAGTAATTTTACAAAAATATGTAAAGTTGGCAATATATATATCCACTGCAGAACCTTTACCAATAAGTTAAATAACATACCTGTTTCGATACCAAAAAGAGAGATTATAAAATCTCTCTTTTCTCTCTGGTGCGTTAGCGGTACTTAATAAGTTTTATCTTTTTTTGAATTAGACTTGTGTACTTTAAATTTGTTGCAAACAAACTCCCATAAAGATTCAATACAAATTATTACTATCATTATCATAAAAGACAATACGCCATATGAAAAAACTCCTATAAATAGTGCTTCTCCAAGTGCAAACAGCCAAAATATATAGTTGTCATATTTTGAAATTGATAATAATTCAAAATTTTTGTCATATTGTGCAGTCAATTTACACTCATAATTTTCAAAATCAACTGTAATAACTTCATTATTTATGTAGATATTACAATTTGTACTAAACAACAAGTCAGGATCTTTCTGAATAGCCATTGCTTGCTTTTCCATTGGCTCATAATCTGATGGAGTCGCAGGTACTTTATCTATAGTCGCAAATATGCTTATGGCTAAAATAATACTTATTATTCCACCTATAACATATCCTATTCTATCTTCTTTTCCCAATTTAGTAAACCAATTGATTAACCACTTGAAACACCGTTTCATATAAATTCCTCCTTAAAATACTTATTTTACATTTGCAGTCTATATATCAACCTGTAAAACAGGATGAAAAGAATTTAACATAATAATTTTATCATTTTTTTCTTGTTTTTGCAAGATTTTCCGATATGTTCAAATAGAGAATCTGATTTTATAACTCTATAATCTTATCTATAATTTCCATATGTTCAATTTTATTAATACAAAACCTTTTTACCTTAATCTTTTATTGAAACACCTAGATGATATATTTTCTTATTATCTATTACTATAAATCTATCATGGAATTTAAATGTGAGAAATGCTAGGAAATATCGGAGCTACAATCGCTTACAAACTTTTAAGAAATGGAACTATTAAATATATTAAAGTTAGCAGAGATTACAGAATTCCTCCTAATCTTTACAAGCATTTACAAATGCTTCAAAAATTCTGTTATATATTTCATCTATTTTATATAAACTTTCAGGATGAAATCTAACACCAATATAAAATGTTTTATTTTTTGATTCAATCACATCGGGATAACAATCTTCGCAAAAAGCAACTTTATCTAGATTAGGGCATTCTTTTATTGTTCTCTTATGCCTAGAATTAACTTGCATTCTATCAGTTTTAACTATTTCATAAAACTTTGAAGATTTATCTATATCAATACTGTGAACATATTCATCAAAAGGTTTATCATGCTTTTCTGGATTAGGAATTTTATGAGTAGTTCCTCCTAAAGCTCTTGCAATATTGTTTTGACCTGCACAAATACCAAGTATTGGGATATCATTTTCATAACAATATTTAGCAATTATACTTTCATAATTATCTGTTTCTGCTCCACCTTGCAAAATAACGCCATCACATAATTTTAATTGAGCAATTAAATTATCTTTTTCTTCTATAGATAAATTATCTTTCCAAGCATCTCCACAATAGTTTATATTATCTTCTGTAGGTAGTATTCCAATAGCTACTCCACCATTATCAAATATTGCTTGTTTTACTTTATCTCTTATAAAAGTATCTATTTTATTTGATTTATAAGTAGCATAGTACATTGACTTGTCACAAGTCATAACCACCTATGAGTTTTGACACACTATCAAAACTTAGGTGTATCTACGAGGCAATACATACTGATATAGCCTATGATTTTTTTTGCAAACAAAAAAATCAACCATTTTACTGATTGATTTTTGTATCTGTTGTTCGAACAGATTGGTTATTGGTGCGGATGAAGGGACTCGAACCCCCACGCCGTTGGCACTGGTTCCTAAGACCAGCGCGTCTACCAGTTCCGCCACATCCGCATATATTGTTTGCTTAACAATAGTTATAATAGCACATTTATACTTCTATTGTCAAGCAATTTTTTAATTTTTATTTATTAAAATAAAATAACAGTCCACCTATAATAACTACAAAAAAACCTAATATCTTTAATCCACTAGTTGCTTCATTCTGATCACCAAATCCAAAAAACTTTTTTGTTATTATTCTTGCATCATATATTAATATAACTCCTGCTAATATCATAAGTACCGCAATCAATTTTATTATAACTTGAAACATTTATTATCAACATCCTTTTATTTTATACCTCATATAATATACTATTTTCATAACCAAAAGTCAATATTTTACAAATTCAATGCTTGTTCATATACATCTATTAACTCTTGTGTTAGAACATCTTGTGAATGATTATCCTTTACATATTTTGCAATATATTCTCTATCAAATTTTTTTCTATCTTTTAAAATATCTATTATTGCATTCGCTAGCTGTTCTACATTTTCAACTTCTACTAACGTTCCTACTTCTTCTTTTAAGAAATCTGGAATCCCTCCTTGATTTGTTCCAACAACAGGTGTTCCACAAGCCATTGCCTCTAAAGCTACAAGTCCAAACGGTTCCCTTCTAGACGGTACAACTGATACATTTGCTATATTGTATATTTCTCTCAAAATCTCATGTGGTTTATTTCCTACAAATACTACATTCTTTAATTCTAAATCTCTTTTTAGCTGATTTAATTCTTCAAATAATTCACCATTACCTGCAATTACTGTAAGCGTATTTTCATCTTCATATATTTTACATGCCTTCAACAATATATCTATCCCTTTAAAGTTAGTTAATTTTCCAACAAATGAAACTATTTTCTCATAATTTTTATTTATACCTAAACTTTTTAACACATCTTCTTTTTTATATTCTTTTCTATAAAATACTTCTGGGTCATATCCATTTTTTATAATAATATTTTTTCCATTTACATCTTTAAATGTATCTAATACTAATTTATCATTGTCTTTTGATATTGTAATTATCTTTTTACATTTTTCTACTACTCTATCTGCATAACTACGAAACTTTTCTTCTTTTTGATATCCCATTATATCTGTTCCATGTGCTGTTACAACTAATGGAATATTAAACTCTGATGCTATACTTGATAAAATCCAAATATGTTGTCCATGAATAATATCTGGTTTAAATTCTTCTATCTCTTGCTTTATAGCTTTTCTAAAAGCTTCTTCATACATCTTTAATTCTGTATCATTCAAATCATAAAAATTAGTTGTACTTCTTGGATGTGTTGTAAAACATGGAAAATTAAATGGCAATGCTTCTTCTATTTTTTCTTTTCCTGTAAAATATACTGGATGTAATTTAACTCCTTCTACCAAATTATAGTTTTTTGTGTTTTCAGGCATTATAATACATACCTCATTTCCTCTTTTTGTTAAACTTTTAGCTATGTTCTTTGTATAAACTCCACTTCCTGAACCTTCTAATGGGAAATGATTAATTAATAATATTTTCATATATGCTCACTCCTTTTATTTTATTATTTTCATATTTCTATTCTCTTCAAAAACTTATCTCTTATTAACATTTTTAGTTGTTTATTAACATCCTTTTCTAACTTAGGATCTTCTGACAATATTTTCATAGCAACGCTTTGTACTAATTTCAATGTCTCAACATCCTCAAACAAATTTGCTATTTTAAATTCAGGCAATCCATGTTGCATAGTTCCAAAAAAGTCTCCTGCTCCTCTTAATTCTAAATCTTTTTCTGATATTATAAACCCATCATTTGTATCACACATAACCTTCATTCTTTTTCTAGTATTTTCGCCTTTTCCTTCAAATTTCAAAATACAATAAGATTGATATTCTCCTCTTCCTACTCTTCCTCGTAACTGATGTAATTGTGCCAAACCAAATCTTTCAGCATTTTCTATAACCATTATATTAGCATTTGGTACATCTACTCCAACTTCAATTACTGTAGTTGATATTAAAATATCTATCTCTTTCTTCTTGAATTGTTCCATAATACTGTCTTTTTCTCTAGCTTTCATCTTTCCATGTATATATGCTACTCTATATTGTGAAAAAATTTCTTTACTATACATTTCATATAACTTTTCTACTGACTTTAAATCCATTTCTTCATTTTCCTCAACTAATGGACATACTACATAAGCTTGTCTTCCTTCTTCTATTTGTTTTTTTACAAATGCATTTACTCTGTCTGTCATGTTTTTACCAACAGCAAATGTTTCAATCTTTTTTCTATTTGGTGGAAGTTCATCAATTATTGATATATCCAAATCTCCATATAAAATTAAAGCTAGTGTACGAGGTATTGGTGTTGCTGTCATAACTAATACATCTGGATTTTTTCCTTTTTCTGCTATTTTAGTTCTTTGTTTTACTCCAAATCTATGTTGCTCATCTGTTACAACAAATCCTAAATTTTTAAATTCCACATTTTCCTCGATAATCGCATGTGTTCCTATTAATATATCAATTTCTCCATTTTTTAATTTTTCTAAAATTTCAGATTTTTTCTTTTTTGTAATTCCAGATATTAATAATTCACACGTTATATTTAAATCTTTTAAAATATTTTTAAAGTTCTCTAAATGTTGTGTTGCAAGAATCGCTGTTGGTGCCATAATTGTTGCTTGATATCCACTTTTTACTGCTTTATATGCTGCACACATTGCTACTACTGTTTTTCCTGATCCAACATCTCCTTGTAATAGCCTATTCATTGCATTATTAGATTCCATATCATTATCTATTTCTTCTAATACTCTTAATTGTGCTTTTGTTAATTTAAATGGTAACATATTTATTACATCTGACATTTTAACATTTTTATCAAATTGAATTCCTTTTTCTTCTGTAATATAATTGTTTTTTAATTCTAACAAAGCTAATTGTACAGATAATAATTCCTCAAATACTAATCTATTTCTTGCTATATTAAAATCTTTGAACTCATCTGGGAAATGTATATGTTTTGTTGCTTCATTTAAATTTTCCAAATTATATTCTTTCAACAAATATTGTGGTAGAGTCTCTTCTAATTTTCCATATACTTCTTCTATAGCTGATTCCATTATTTTTCTTAATGTATTTTGAGATAAATTATATGTTAATGGATAAATTGGAATTATTCTTCCTGTATTCTTATTGTTTTCTTCTATGTCAAATACGGGCGAATTAAGCATTACTTTTCCTGATTTTATATTTACTTTTCCAAAAAATTTATATTTTTCTCCTATTTTAAATTTATTTTTTAGATATGTTTGATTAAACCATGTTATAGTAGCTAAGCCTGTTTCATCTCTTACCATTAGTCTTTGCATTGTCTTTCCATTTAATCTTACATTAGTCATCCCACTACATGCAACAACTTCTATTAAAACTTCTTCACCATCTCTACATTCACAAATATATTTTGGTTTACTTCTGTCCTCATAAGTTCTTGGATAGTATGTAATTAAATCTTTTAAAGTAAATATTCCTAATTTATTTAGCAATAATACTCTTGTTGGTCCTACACCTTTTATATATTTTACATCTTTATCTAGATCTATCATTCTATCTCCTAATTTTATTTTATTTTATATAATTTAAAATCTAATCCATCGGCACTTACTAATTTAAAATCAATTTCAAAATATTCTCCTTCTACAGCATCTCTTATAGATGTACTATGTAAATGTCCATAAAAGCATTTTTTTACATTGTATTTTTTCATTATGTTTATAAAATCATTTCTTTCATTTTTTATTAAATTAGATTTGCAAATTGGTGGATAATGCATAAAAACTATAATTTCTTTATTTTCTCCAAAACTTTTTATTCCACTTTGTATTGATAATTCTAATCTTAAAGCTTCTCTTTTTAATATCTTTTTGTCTTCAATATCTTCTGATTGATTCCACCCTCTTGTTCCGACAATTATACAATTTTCAAATTCATATGAGTTATTATGTATAAAATCTATATTATCAAATTTATTCTCTTTCAAAAAATTTCTCATACTAGTTATCGTTGTCCACCAGTAATCATGATTTCCTTTTAATAGTAGTTTTTTTCCTGGTAAACTATTTAAATATTCGAAATCCTCTTTAGTATCATTCAAATAAGTGGACCATGAAAAATCTCCTGGCAATATTACCAAGTCTGTTTCTTTTACTTTTTGTATCCAATCTTTTTTTATTTTTTCTTCATGTCCTTTCCAATTATCTCCAAATATGCTCATTGGCTTATTTTCGTGAAAAGATAAATGTAAATCTCCTATAGTATAAATTGCCATTTTTTTCTCCTTCTATTTTATTTTATGTATTACTCGCTATCGCCTTTATCTATTAATTTCCTAATTGAATATTTGGTACTGCATTTAAATCTAACTTATCTCTTTTTCCTGATATAAAATTATAATATCCTGCTGATGCTATCATTGCAGCATTATCTGTACATAACTTCAAATCTGGCATATATACTTTTATACCATCTCTTTCAAATTCTAAAAATTTTTCCCTTATATATGAATTTGCTGAAACTCCTCCTGCCAATACAATTCTTTTTATTTTCGTTTTATCAACAGCTTTTTTTACATTTTCAATTAGAGTATCTGTTACATTTTTTTGAAAACTTGCACATAAATCTGCTTTATTGATATTTGGATTTTTATGATTCAAATTAATTACTGCTGTTTTTATTCCACTAAAACTAAAATCCAAAGTATCTTCATCAAAATGTGTCTTAGGCAATTCTATATTAGCTTTTCCTTCTTTTGCTAATTTATCTACTTTTGGTCCTCCTGGATAACCAAGACCAACTACTCTTGCTACCTTATCAAATGCCTCACCTATTGCATCATCACGTGTCTTTCCTAACACCTCAAATTCTGTATAATCCTTTACATGTACGATTTGCGTATTTCCTCCAGACATCATCACACAAATAAATGGTGGCTTGAGCTCTTTATGTGTAATATAATTTGCTGCAATATGTCCTTCTATATGATTAACTCCTACTAAAGGTTTATTAACTGCAAAACTTAGTGCTTTTGCATAAGAAAGTCCTACTAGTAATGCTCCTACTAATCCCGGTCCATATGTTGGTGTAATAGCATCGATGTCTTTAAAATTAACTTCCGCTTCTTGTATTGCTCTCTTAGTTACTCTAGAAATAGCCTCTATATGGTTTCTAGATGCTATTTCTGGAACAACTCCTCCATATTTTTCATGTATTGGTATTTGTGTATCTATTATATTAGATAATATTTCTCTACCATTTCTTACTATTGCTACTGATGTTTCATCACAACTTGACTCAATTCCGCATTGTTATTATATCTTTTTTCATATCTACTCCTACTTTTTTATAACTTTAAAACAGGTTTTATAATTCATCTTGTAAATAGATATTAAAACCTGTTTATTATTTATCCTATAATTAATTTTCCTAAACTTAAAATTCCAGTTGTTACTAAATTAATTGCGGGTGATATTATAGTTCCTGCTATTCCTGTTATCCATAATACTACAAATACAAGAGAAAATAATTGCTCATTATTTGTAAACCACTCTTTTGCTTTATATGGTAAAAATGGCATAATTATCTTAGAACCATCTAATGGTGGTAATGGTATTAAGTTAAAAACTCCTAATCCTATATTAATTGATATTGTGTAAGATATTAATAGCATTATAATTCCACCTACTGTTGAAGATAAAAACTGACTTCCTGCAAATTTATAAATTGCATAATAAATTAAAGTAAATATAATAGCAAGAAGAAAATTCATAATTGGTCCTGCTGCTGAAACAATGGCTTCTCCTTTTTCCATTGATATTTTTCTAGTATAATTTCTTGGATTTACATGTACAGGTTTTCCCCATCCAAATCCAGCAAACAATAACATAAGTGAACCAATAGGATCTAAATGGTCTAACGGATTTAGACTTAGTCTTCCTTCATTTTTTGCAGTATTATCTCCTAATTTATAGGCCACAAATCCATGTGCAAATTCATGAAATGTTATAGCTATTAAGACCCCTGGTATACTTACTAACAATCCAAATAAAGCTCCTGGATTACTTATATAATTGGCTAATGTCATAAAAACCATAATTGTAATTACAACATATAAAACTCTTTTATCAAATGAAAAATTAAACATAATCTCTCCTTTTATCTTAAAGTAATAACTTAACTATTTTTAATTCTAACTTATTCTAGTTTTTAATAGGACACTTACGACCTGTCCTTATTAGGTTTCATTGTTGGGAATAATAGTACATCTCTTATTGAATCTGAATTTGTTAATAACATAACAAATCTATCTACTCCTATTCCTAATCCACCTGTTGGAGGAAGTCCTATTTCTAGTGCTTGTATATAATCCTCATCCATCATTCCTGCTTCTTCGTCTCCCGCTTCTTTTGCTTCTACTTGTTTTTTAAATCTTTCATATTGGTCTATTGGATCATTTAACTCTGAAAATGCATTTCCATATTCACGTCCACCTATAAATACTTCAAATCTCTCTGTCATTTTTTTATTGTTTGGACATTTTTTGGCAAGTGGTGATATTTCTACTGGATATTCATAAATAAATGTTGGTTGAATAAGTGTTTTTTCAACATATTCATCAAAGAATAAGCTTATTACATCTCCTCTTGTTTCTTTTGTTACATCCGGTATTTCTATTCCTCTCTCTTTTGCTAATGCTACTGCTTCTTCATCTGTAGTTATTTCGTTAAAATCTACTCCGCAAGCTTCTTTTATTGAATCTATCATTGTTATTCTTTTCCATCCTGGTTTTAAGTCAATTTCTGTTCCAAGATAGTCTACTTTTGTTGTTCCTAATATTTCTTGTGCTGTTTCTGAGAATATTTTTTCTGTTATATCCATCATATCATGATAATCCTGATATGCAGCGTATAACTCAAGTTCTGTAAATTCTGGATTATGTCTTATATCCATTCCTTCATTTCTAAACACTCTTCCTATTTCATAAACTCTATCAAATCCACCTACTATAAGTCTTTTTAAATTTAATTCTAATGCTATTCTTAAATACATGTCTATGTCTAATGCATTATGGTGTGTTATAAAAGGTCTTGCTGTAGCTCCTCCTGATATTGTATTTAATACTGGTGTTTCTACTTCTAAATATCCTTCTTTATCTAATATTTTTCTTATATTACTTATTATTTTACTTCTAATTTCAAATGTTTTCTTTACTTCTGGATTTACAATTAAATCTGTGTATCTTTGGCGATATCTTAAATCAGGGTCTTTTAATCCATGAAATTTCTCTGGTAGTGGTCTTAATGATTTTGAAAGTAATGTTACTTCTTTTGCATGAATTGATATTTCTTCTGTTCTTGTTTTAAATACAAAACCAGTAATTCCTATAATATCTCCTATATCAAATGTTTTAAATGCTTTGTAGCTTTCTTCTCCTAAGTCATTAATACTAACATAACTTTGGATTTTTTCGTCACAATCTTGTATTGTACAAAAAGATGCTTTTCCCATAATTCTTTTTGCAATAATTCTACCTGCAACTGTTACGTCTTTTTGTTCAAACTTCTCGTAATTTTGTTTTATTTCTCCTGCTGTATTTGTTCTATCAAATTTTGTTATTTCATATGGATCTTTTCCTTGTTCTTGCAATTCTTTTAATTTTTCTCTTCTTACTTGCATTAAGTGATTAATATCTAATTCTTCTACTTGTTGATTTTGATTTTTATTATCTGACATTTATATCTCTCCTCTATATTTTTTCTTTGTATATTATATAGTAAATCGCTTGAAAAGTAAAGGTTTATCAACAAAAAAACACTATATTTAATAATGAATTTCACATTCATTTTATTGTATAGTGTTTTTATTGTGGATTTTTGTATTTTGCCTGATTTTTATAAATTAAAACTTCTTATGCTTCTAATAGTGTCACTCTGTAGTCTATTCCCTTATATAGTATATTTGCTTCTTTTAGATGATCTTTAAATTTTTCATTAAAATTTATTTGTTCTTCAAGTATCTTTGATATGTTATTTTTCATAATTTCTTGATTTGTTTCTAAATTTATTTGTCTTTCTTCTAATTTTACTTGCATTTTTTCTAAATTTGTTTGTCTTTCTTCTAGTCTAGCTTGACCTTTTTTTAAGTCTTTTACATCTTTTTGCACTTCAACCAAAATCTCATAAATTTTTTCTTCCATATACACACCTCCTATATTTGAATCTGATTTTTATAATTTTAGATATAAAATTATTGAATAAAACTTTGATTTAAATTTTTAGACAAAATACTTTCGTACTTTAACATGTATTTAGCTATTTGTCAATATTATTCAATTTTAAATCTTGCTTTGTCAAGTTCATAATTATGTTTAATTTCTTCATCTGTTAATATTCTATTATAAATTCTAACTGACTTTACTGAACCATATATCGTTCGGTTTTGATTGTTAAATTGCCAACTTCTTCCAACTTGAACTTGAGAATCCTCTATATTAGGTGTAAACGTTGCTGAACCTGTATAAGTATTTGATATATCATTTCCATTATAATTTATTTTTCCTATATCCGTATCTCCATTTTTAATTTGCCCCACTTTCGTCTTTCTAAAGGATTTATAAGATGTCTTTCCTATTATGTCTATTTTATCATCAGAAAAAGTAGCATTATTTATAAAACTAGCATACATCTTTTTATCAACTCTTCGATATCCAAAAACACATGTATTTTCTATACCAGTTCCAGAGCTTCCCCACCACGCTTCATCGCAACTGCCATATGCAGGCAAAGAATAATTTGGATTTTTTCCATCTTCCCACAAATTTGACACTATCTCTATAGTAAATTTCGCATCTCCTGAAATTCCTATATTATTAGTTGACTTTATATAAGAATCATTGTGTAAAAATACATATCCATTTTCTTCTTTACTATAATAACCTTTATCCATATCAGTAACTGTATCTGGATTATTGTTAATATTATAAAATACACCATCATTATTATTTCCGCTCAAATCTTCCCAAGAAGTCGCATTGGGGTTATTTCCATTTCTTGTATTTTCTATTCCATCATATCTAAGCAACAACCCTTTTTTTACATAATCTCCTAATATTACTGTTTTTTCTTCTGATTCTATCGGTTTGTTGTCTATTTTAACATCATAATATCCTTCCTTTTCAACAATAAAGCTTAAATCTTCACTTGTACTCCAATTATCACTATCTTCAAGTTTGTACTTAACGCTCCATTTATTTATATAACCATCATAATTAATATTTGATACAGTTATTCTCCACTTTCCCTCACTTACCTTTTCAACATTAGTATCAAACGTAGGTGGTTCATTTGTATTCTTTTCATGTTCTACATTATACAATCCATTAGGTAATTGTTCTAATGTATAATAATATTTATCTTCATATTGAAATCCTTCATAACTTATAACACTTCTTTTATCTATATTTACGAAAAAAGTTCCAGAAACACCTTCTATATTCAATCTTTTAATTGTATCTTTATCAAAATATTTGTATTGTTCTCTTTCGTCTTTTGTTGTAATCCCAACTGCATTGAATACATTATTTACTTGTGTCTGATTACCAATTTCGGATATGATTTTTCCTAATTCTTTTATCGTTGTATCTCCGTCTTGCATTTTTTGATATAGCTCATTTACTTGTGTTTGCATAATCCTCATTTCTGTCGTAAATTTAGTTAATTTCGAAGATTTAATTACTTCTATTCCACTATATGTAGCAATTGAAGCTAGTATTATCAATATAACAATTGTTATTACTAATGACATAAGTGTAATTCCATTTTCTTTTTTGCATGAATTTTTCATTCGTTTTCCCCCGTTTTTTGTAAAACTTCTATTTTTTATATTATATCTAAATTAAAGTTTTTTGTAAAGTTTGTTTTCATGATTTATTAATTTTTATTTGCCAATATCTTATAAAAGAGTTATAATAATATTATCAATCTTAAGGAGTGAACTTCATGGTAGAAATTTTAAAAGATGCATCTAAAATAGATACATCTTCAATGACAACAAAAGAATTAATCAATTTTCGTAATGCTTATCAACAAGTTGTTGATACATTAACTCATACTATTCGTTTACGAAAAATTTGTGAACAAAAGCATAAGGCTAAAAATTAATTCTTTTTATTAATTTACTTTATCCCTATTTTAATTCATCATATTTCCTTTCTTCTTCTGAATATTCTTCTGGTTTTAAACCGACTCTATTTTTCATATAATTATATGTTATTACAAATAGTATCGTAAATGTTATTCCTATTACTATCATGCAATAAGCTGTTGACATTTTGCTTAATAAAAATGATGCTAATATACCCATAATTGCTGAACAAGTATTATTAAATAAGTTTTTTACTGCAAAAACTTTTGTATCTATTTTATTATTTGTAAAATTTCTAAAATATCTATCAATTATAGTATAATACATTCCATGTGCTATTCTTGAAAAAACATAAGCAATAATGATGATAAATAAAGATAAATTTATATAACTAGTATCTACTCCCGCTATCCCTGCCACGATATCACTAATAGCTATTGTAAATGCAATAGTTATTAGTGATTTATTTCTAAATTTATCACTAAACTTATCTTGTTTCTTTGATGCAATCGCACTTACAAATGTTAATAAAGCTCCAATAATCCCTATAGTTGATGAAGATAAATTAATATCCTTTAGAAGGCTTGTTCTATAATTTAATGAAATTGAAAATATACTACTTAATAATGACGAAGCTAATATTAATGCCTTTAATCGTTCTGATTTTATTATAAATTTAAATCCAGTTCTTATATCTTTAAACTGTTCTTTAACTAATGTTCTATTGTATTGTTTATTTTTCTTTTTTATTGGTTCAATATAAAATGTAGATATTATTGTTACAATTATTAAAACTATTAATGAACAAATAAATGGCAAATATCCATTTATCGTAAATAAATAACCTGCTATAATCTTTGATATAGCTCCCAGTACAAAATATCCTGATTTTCCCTTAGCTATTATCTTTGCAAAAATATTACTTTTATATCTTGAAGGTGGTATAGATGCATTTAATAAGCTTGGCTCTGCAATATTTTTTATTAAAATAGCTAATGCAGATAAAAAATTAGCTAATAATATACCAGAAAAACTTGTACTTACCATAAACATTATCATGTATATACAATTTATTACATTTCCTAATATTACACTATTTTTTCTTCCTAATATTTCTACAATTATATTAGCTGGAATCAACAATAATATAGAAAAAATTGATTTAATAGAAGTTATTAAAACTACATCTGATGCACTTATGTATTTTATTTGTGTCAAAAATAAAAAGTCTATTGTATAGTAAAACAAATAATCACAAGCAATTTTAGTATAGTTAGGATATAATTTCATATTTCTTTTTCTCATTTGTATTTCGTCGTTTTTCATTGCTTATCTCCTTAATTTTTTAATTCTAATTTATTTCTAAAATATTTTTTTATTATAACAGATAACTTTAATATCTTTAAATCCATTTCCAATAGTTTATCATTAACATTGATTTTTTTGCTAATAATCTAATATAGTATTTGATTTATTTGTATTATTAGATACAATTTCAATAGAGCCACCTGTAACATAATAAGAATTTATATATTGAGAATATTTATTATTTAATATTTTTTATCTCCATAGTTTCTTCTTTACTATTATATTTTATCTGTATTTTGGTTAAATCGTTGTAATTTATATCAACTCTACTTTCTAATTTTTCCTTCCAATTTTTGTCGAATTATCATAATTATATTATCATACTACAATTTTATTATCAATAGAAATTCTTTCTTTTTCTCTATAATAGAAATAATAGTTATAAAACTACTAATACTTCCTAATGATAATTCTGTTGAAACCACCAAAATAGAAAATAATATTTTCCTTGATCCATAAAAACAGATAAAACTTTAGTTACCTTTGCAGATATAACATATACCGGACAACCATTGGCTAAATTCTGTATTTTCTTTTTATCTAATAAATGCTGACATCCCATATCTTGATAAACTTTAGCTTGTATACCAGCTTCCAATTTATCACGATGATGAGCAAAAAAGTCTTCTCTTCATCAAATTCAAATAGTTCAGTTTGGTTACGGAACATTACCTTTAGCTGATGATATCATTATTCTTCTTAAAGAACACAAAAAATAAATCTGCAAATGTTCTTTTAAATACTTTAACATTCGCAGATATTCATTATTGGCTCCATTGAAGTAGTTATCTACAACTTTTTTACCTCTCATAACGATTGATACAAATATCAATCAATTTACTAAAGTATATCATATTTTTTATAAATTACAATAAATATTTTTAAAATTAATAAGTTTCTAAT